>Ga0214473_10000124_pt1 | contig 110480 bp, 100 predicted proteins | sample RVTome_7_FD_203509 | JGI IMG/M metagenome (GOLD analysis project Ga0214473, IMG submission 203509) | Soil microbial communities from uranium-contaminated site in the Upper Colorado River Basin, Wyoming, United States - RVT98D197 | ecosystem: Environmental > Terrestrial > Soil > Contaminated >... | reverse complement strand
CTGTCTTGTATGCTTCTTAATATGTAAACAAAATAACTCATCTTTCCATCTCTCGAACCCGTCCCGAGTACTCGGGATGACAGGCCGTTATTCTAATCCCGACTCCTCGGGAAACTACCGCACCAATGAACTATTATCCTTCAACTTCATATAAAATGAAGTATTTTTCTGTTTCTTTAAAAATCTCTCTCTTTTTAAAGCTTCACTTTTAGTTTTGAATGTCTCAAAATAGAAGACTTCCCAAGGCTTTTTCCTTGTTGTGTATCTCGACTCTCCCAAATTATGTTCTTCCAATCTCCTGTCAAGATTATTTGTATATCCAATATAAAAAGAACTGTCTTGTATGCTTCTTAATATGTAAACAAAATAACTCATCTTTCCATCTCTCGAACCCGTCCCGAGTACTCGGGATGACAGGCCGTTATTCTAATCCCGACTCCTCGGGAAACTACCGCACCAATTATTGCGCTGCAAAATTAAGCTAATTTTTAACTCCGCAAAATTATTTTTACGAAAAAAACAAGGTATAGTAAGTAAGGTTTTCTCAAAGTTTCGGGACCTGCGGTTTGCAGTTTTTCTCCCTGATTCGAGAGCCGCGGGCCGAGCGTCCTTTGCCTTATGTCTTTTTGCCTTCCAAATAATTATCGTATTTTTACTCTCAATCAACACTAATATAAAAATGATACTTCTTACTATCTGCCTTACTATTATAGTTTTAACAAAAAAATAAAGTCTTGCATTAACAATGAAGAGGTTATCTCTTTTAATAACACTTCTTTCATTAGCTTCCTGGCAGCTGGTTAATAGCCAGACTATCAATCATTGGGAGACTGCTGTTTTCAATTCCGATACCTGGCGTTATTTAATAGGCTCCCCAACTCTTGATCCTAACTGGAGGTCTTTGTCTTTTGACGATGGAAGCTGGTCACAAGGTCCCGGTGGATTCGGATATGGAGATAATGATGACAATACAGTTATTCCTCAATGCACATCTGTCTTCCTGAGGATTAAGTTTAATATTAGCGATACTTCTGTTTTTGAACTGGCATTGCTCAGTATGGATTATGACGATGCTTTTGTTGCCTATCTGAATGATGTAGAAATTGGTCGAGCAGGTATCACGGGTACTCATCCTGCTTATGATCAGCTTGGTACTGATCATGAAGCTACAATGTACACCGGAGGTAAACCTGAATCATTTTTTATCGATAAAAGCCAGTTGAAGACGATCCTGCTGTCTGGAGATAATGTTCTGGCGATACAAGTACATAATACTTCCACTTCCTCCTCAGATCTCTCTTCAAATGCCTTCCTGTCGTTTGGTATTAAAAATACTAATTCTTATTTCCGCCCTGTTCCATCATGGTTTAATGTCGAGACTTCTTTTATTTCATCAAACCTGCCTATTGTGATAATTAATACCGACGGTGGTGCGGGGATACCCGACGAGCCAAAGATTTCGGCAAACATGAGAATTATATACAGGGGGGAAGGTTTCCGTAATTATCTTTCCGATCAGAATACTGCTGAATACCTTGACTATGATGGCAGGATAGGTATTGAGATCAGAGGGTCAAGCTCCCAATACACTCCGAAAAAACAATACGGTCTGACTACCAGGCTTACCGACGGAATGACAAACAATAATGTAAGCTTGTTAGGTTTACCGGCTGAAAATGACTGGATTTTGTACAGCATGGCATTCGATCCATCGTTTATGCGAAATTATTTGGGCTACAACCTCTCCCGAATGATAGGAGAATATGCCAGCCGAACTGTATATTGTGAACTGTTTATTAATGGAGATTACCAGGGACTATATCTTCTGCTGGAAAAAATAAAACAGGGTAATAACAGGGTAAATATCGTAAATATCGATCAGAATGATGTTGCTTTTCCAAATGTAACAGGCGGATACATAACTAAAGCAGATAAAACAACAGGCGGTGATCCTGTTGCATGGACAATGTCGAGCTCCATTGGAACTGGTGATGTCGCTTACATTCATGAGCAGCCAAAACCAGTAGCTGTTACCGGTGAGCAGAATTTATATATCAAATCACAGTTTGAGAAGTTAAGTACCTCTGCGTCAAACGGTAATATTTCTGTCGAAAATGGATTCCCTTCTGTAATAGATATACCATCTTTTATCGATTATATGATAATTAATGAGTTATCGGCCAATGCCGATGCATACCAGTTCAGTACATATTATCATAAAGACAGAAATGGGAAACTGAGAGCAGGGCCAATATGGGACCTCGACCTGACCTTTGGAAATGACCTCTTTCTATGGAATTTTGACAGGAGTAAAACAAACACATGGCAATTTTCAAATGGCGATAATGAGGGAGCCAGGTACTGGAAAGACCTGTTCAATAATCAGACATTCAAGTGCTATTTTTCGAGAAGATGGAACGACCTGATTAAACCGGGTCACCCTTTGAATATATCTAACATAGAAATGCTGATCGATAACACCGATGCATTAATAAGTGAAGCCCTTGTTCGGGAAGATAAGAGATGGGGCAATCTGAACTACACATCGAATGAGAGATCTCCGATAAAACCATGGCTGGAACAAAGAATCCCATGGATAACAACAAATGTTGGCTCTTACTCAGGATGCAGCAATGTGGAAACACCTCCGCTGGTAATATCAAAAATCATGTACAATCCGGATTCAACTTTTAATTTCCCGGATAGTAAAGAGCTGGAATTCATCGAAATCTTAAATACCGGTAATGAGACAATAAATTTAACCGGAGTCTACTTTAGCGGAACAGGATTCGTATATCAATTTTCTCCCCAGTCATTTATAGGGCCTAACGGGAAGAAGATTCTGGCAAGCAACACAAGCTTATTCACCGCAAAATATAAATTCGCTCCCTCTGGTGAGTTTACCAGGAACTTAGCGAATACGGGAGAGAGCCTTGTTCTGGCTGACGGATTTGGAAATATTATTGACAGTGTTAAGTATTCAAATCTTTTGCCATGGCCCGATGCAGATTGTAACGGGAGTTATCTGGAATTAACAGATCCCCTGTCGGACAATAACCTTGCAACAAACTGGATTGCCTCAACTAATACTTTATTGGCAGTTGTAGATACCGGAAATGAGATGTTGCTGAATTTATATCCATCTCCTGTAAGAGATTTTCTTCAGATAGAGGGAGGCAGAAAAATAAATACTCTTGAATTATATGATTTGCAAGGGCATATGCTTCAAATAGTTAATGTCAATTCTGAAACATATATCCTTGATATGACGTCGCGTTCACCCGGTATGTATCTTATAAGAGTAGTTACTCCTGCCGGAATCTTTGTCAGGAAAATAATAAAAGATTAAATATGGATTCCTGATTCTTTCAGGTCTGTAACGGTTTGAAAAAACTAAAATTTACCCCGCCATAATTTCGATGCTCTGAAAATAATTTATGGTTGCTGAAACTTAACCTTTTTGGATGTTCCAGTACAAAGAATCCATCATCATTCAGTATATTAGCCTGTGTAACGAGGTCAGGTAGTTCTTTCAGCCATCCTAAATCATATGGAGGATCGGCAAAAACAATATCATACTTTACTGAACATGTTTTTAAATAGGCCTTAACGTCAATGTGAATAGGTCTGATATTATCAAAGCCCATATCTTTAATTATACGTTTAATTCCTGCAATATGTTTCATATCTTTTTCAATCATGTGTACTGAAACAGCTCCCCTTGATCCGAATTCATAACTAATGATTCCTGTACCTGAAAAAAGATCAAGTACATTAACTGCTTCAAAATCAATGCGGTTATTCAGTATGTTAAACAATCCTTCTCGGGCAAAGTCTGTGGTCGGCCTCGCTCTAAGGTTCCCTGGCGGGTCGATCCTGCGTCCTTTATATTTGCCTCCGATTATTCGCAATGAACGATATTGAAAAGGTTGAGAAAAGTGTGAAGTTCTAAATCATTAAATACATAACTGAAGGTGAAATTACCAGATGGCTCGGCAAACTTGATATTTCTGACGTAAATTGAAAAGTTGGAGGAAAGATCATCGTATTTTTCAGTAATGCCGCTGAAATATATTGTCTCTTCCTGTCCAATATCCAGCTTTTTAAAGACATTCAGAACATAATAGAGTATGTCGGAAATATTTCTGTAATTAAATGAATTACAAAATTTAAGCTGGTTATTGCTATAGATTATCAGGTTAAAAAATTCCCTTTCTACATGAATATGAATGTAATTACCTGATATACTTTTTTTCTTATGCGAAAGGTGGTCGAGCAGTGGTCTGAGATGGTGAGAAGGGTGTACGGCCGGATAAAAGTTAGCAATGATATCTATAACCGGTTTTGATACTGAGAATACAATGAAAGAATCAGGGTCGTTTATCTTATTTACCGCAATCATACAGCCCTCTTCCTGGGTATGATTGAATGTGAAATATTCGTCTTTTTTACCGGGATCAAAGAGTGCTGCAGGAACTAAAGTGAACTTCTGAGAAGGCATTATAACATTTACCCTCTTATATCTCTTTTTGAGAAAGTCATCCTGCGACAATATTTCATTTACCTTTTCATCGCTGAAATATCTGTTTTCATCGGCTTCATGAGATCTGATAAGCACATACTTATTTCTTATTGTATCCAGAAGGCAGAATGAGAATCTGTCAGGGCTCACCTGGATCGACAATTCGTAGTTTTCTGTCGAGTTAATATCAAGAGTCTCATCAAATAATTCCAGGAAAGGCATATTGGATTGATCTAAGATTGATTAAGTTTGCAAACAAAATTATAAAAAATATCCATTTAGCAATTTAGCTAATTGCCAAATAGCAATGCGAGATACTATAATATTTAATAATTTATGTAAAAATCTTGGGAATATTCCAACAGATGATCAGTCAGATGCACTTAAGAAAATTGCAGGTTACATCTGCGATAATAATAATGACGTGATCTTTCTGATGACAGGGTATGCGGGTACAGGAAAGACAAGTGTAATAAGCTCGATTGTCAAAACTCTCGACCTGTTAAGAATGCGGGCAATTCTCCTTGCTCCAACCGGGAGAGCAGCAAAGGTATTAGCCTCATATGCAGGGAAACAGGCTTTTACCATACATAAAAAAATTTACAGACAGAAATCTTCGAAAGATGGAATGGGTAGCTTCATCCTCGATAGAAATCTTCACAGGGATACTTTCTTTATTGTGGATGAAGCATCGATGGTATCAAACAGTTCCGGCGATTCATCACTCTTTGGCAGCGGCCGGCTGCTCGACGACCTGATTGAATACGTCTATTCCGGTACTGATTGTAAACTTATACTGGTAGGGGATACAGCACAACTTCCCCCTGTCGGATCGATTGTAAGTCCTGCTCTCGATCCCTCGGTCGTGAGCGAATACGGTTTTGGCCTCATAACCACTGAACTGAAGCAGGTTGTACGGCAGAGCGAAAACTCCGGGATACTAATGAATGCCACTAGGGTTCGTCTTCAGGTATCGGAGAATGATCTCGTTCATCCTTCAATTGATACCATTAACTTTAAAGACACTATCAGGATAACAGGTGAAGAGCTCATTGATGAGATATCAACAGCTTATGGCAGTTGCGGAATGGAGGGTACAATTATAGTTGTGAATTCCAATAAGCAGGCTAACAGGTATAACCAGGGGATCCGCAACAGGATATTCTTCAGGGAGGAGGAGATCAGTACAGGCGATATGGTAATGGTGGTAAAAAACAACTATTTTATCATCAATGAGGAGGAGGATGGTGCAGGATTTATAGCAAACGGAGATATTGCCGAAGTAAGAAGAATACGGAAATATGAAGAGCTGTACGGATTCCGTTTCGCCGAGATGGTGCTCTGGTTTGCTGACTATAATCTTGAAATTGAATCGAAGGTGATGCTCGATGTACTCCATCTCGATACACCTGCCTTGCCATCTGATAAGAACCGGGAACTATTTCAGAGTGTTCTGGCCGACAACATTGATATTAAAACAAGAAGGAAACAGTATGAGGCAGTTAGAAAGAATCCCTATTTCAATGCTCTTCAGATTAAATTTTCTTACGCTGTTACCTGTCATAAAGCGCAGGGCGGGCAGTGGGAGAGGGTCTTTATCGACCAGGGAATGTTTAACCGGAATGAGATCACCATCGACTATCTCCGATGGTTCTACACGGCACTTACACGTTCAACTGACAGGGTATACCTTGTAAATTTTGCAGATGACTTTTTTGTTTCCACCTGATATTGAGTAAGATCAAATTCCTCTGCGTAACTCTGTGCGTCCTCTGTGGAACTCAGTGTTAGTTCTTTATTTATATGGGTTACACAGAGAACCTCAGAGCAGACACAGAGAGCCACAGAGAAAATTGAAAATAACTATTTCTAAATATGAATACTGGTTTGAGAAAAGGACTCTATTCGCCAATGATCTTTACCAGGACTCTCTTCCGTCGTTTTCCGTCGAACTCCCCATAGAATATCTGTTCCCATGGACCAAAGTCTAATTGTCCTTTGGTAATAGCCACAACAACCTCTCTGCCCATGACAGTCCTTTTTATATGAGCATCAGCGTTATCTTCAAATCCGTTATGCCTGTACTGGTTATAAGGTTTCTCCGGAGCGAGTTTCTCCAGCCACACTTCAAAATCGTGGTGCAGACCCAATTCATCATCATTAATAAATACACTGGCTGTTATGTGCATTGCATTAACGAGTATTAAGCCTTCCTGGATCCCACTCTCAGAAAGGCATCTTTCAACATCGCCGGTAATATTTAAAAATGCTCGCCGGGTGGAGGTCTCAAACCAGAGTTCTTTTTTGAATGATTTCATAATTGGTTGATTTTGAGATCATTTTACCACGGAGGTCACGGAGTATCACGTATTAAAACCTCAGGATAATCCGTGTTAATCCGTGGTTAAAAAATTATTAAAGTTTCATATCCTTTATTATATCTGCTATCCGATTATCCAGGAATACTTCAGTCTCTTCAAATTTATTGACTGAATCCAGTTTTGTATTTACACTGAAATAAAATTTGATCTTTGGTTCAGTACCTGAAGGTCTTATTGAGATCTTGGATCCATCCTCAAGGAAAAACTGGAGCACATCCGATTTCGGAAGGTTAATCTTTGCTTCGGTTCCCTTTAAAATATCGAGTGATATCAGTCTTTCATAGTCTGCTATCCTGATCACCTTGCTGTTATTAATCTTTTCCGGTGGATTATTCCTGTATCCGGTCATCATTGCTTTGATCTCATATGCCCCCTCTTTTCCCTTCCTTACTAGGTTGATAAGTTTCTCCTTGTAAAAACCATACTGCACATATATATCAAGCAACAGTTCAAAAAGGGATTTGCTCCGGCTTTTTGACCAGGCAGCAGCTTCGGCAACCAGGGCGCAGGAGGCAACTGCATCTTTATCTCTCACATATTCACCGGGCAGGAATCCGTAGCTCTCCTCCCCTCCACCGATATACTTTTTCGTGCCTTCATTTGTCTTAATCAGATCAGCAAAAAATTTAAATCCTGTTAAAACATTGAAATACTCAACATTATAACTTTCAGCAATCTTTTCTATGAGATCGGTGGTAACAATTGTCTTGATGATATATTCATTGCCTATGTATCTGTTTCTCTCTTTGTACTGTGAGAGGATATACCAGATAAGTATAGCCCCGGTCTGATTACCATTCAGAAGAATGAATTCGCCATTTCTATTTATTACGGCTATTCCAAGCCTGTCTGCATCAGGATCAGTTGCCATAACAAGTTCCGCATCTGTTTCTACAGCTTTTTTTATCGCCAGCTTAAGAGCATCGGGCTCCTCAGGATTTGGAGATTTTACAGTGGGGAAGTTGCCATCTACGATATCCTGTTCGGGAACACTGATGATGTTTTTAAAACCAAACATTCTTAAAGCCGCCGGAACCATTTTTATGCCCGCTCCATGAATAGGAGTATACACAATGCCTATATCATTGAATTTTTTGATAACATCCGGGTTAAGAGACATTTTATGAACCTCCCTCAGGAAAAGATCATCCGTCTCTTTTCCAATTATTTTAATTTTCTCTTTCACTCCATTGAACTTTATCTCGTTCACCGATTTAATCTTCCTTACTTCATCAATGATACCAGTGTCATGAGGAGCAACAACCTGTCCCCCGTCATCCCAGTAAGCCTTATATCCGTTATATTCAGAGGGATTATGCGATGCTGTGATTACCACACCGCTCTGGCACTTATAGTGACGGATGGCAAAAGAAAGTTCGGGAGTAGGTCGCAGAGATTCAAATAGATATACATCAAATCCGTTGGCTGAGAATATATTAGCAGTTGTTTCTGCGAAGTAGGGGCTGTTGTTCCGGCAATCATAAGCAATTGCTACTCTTATTCCTGAACTGCCACACTTTTTAATGATGTAATTCGACAATCCCTGCGTTGCCATCCCAAGCGTATAAATATTCATCCTGTTTGTACCAGCCCCCATCACTCCTCTCAAACCACCGGTCCCGAATTCCAGATCCTGGTAAAATGCATCAATAAGCTTCTTTTCATCATTCTCAAGCATGAAGCGAACCGCATTCCGCGTTTCGGCATTGAAATCATTGCTCAGCCATGTTCCTGCTTTTTTCCTGATTTCGTCGATTGATATCATATTCATGTTTTGCTTATCAACAGTTTCATACACTTTTGAAGGCTGACTCTCCAGTGCGGGATAGAGAGGTTGTAATTTTCCATGATTTTACTTTTATCCATTACAGAATATGGAGGTCTTTGAGCAGCCTGATGGTAATCTTTTGTGAGAACAGGATTCACTATACAGTTAAGCTCTGCCTCTTTTACTATCTCTGTTGCAAATTCATACCAGGTGCAGATACCTTCATTGGAATAATTATAAATCCCGGCATTCAGAACAAACTGGTTCCTGTTTACTCCTGAAATGATACCCATTATTGCTTCAGCAAGATCTGCTGCATACGTGGGAGTACCTGTCTGATCAACAACCACATTTAACGATTCTCTCTCGGAGGCATATTTCAGAATCGTTTTGACAAAATTATTTCCGAAAGATGAATATAACCATGATGTCCTGATGACCATTGATCCCTGATAAAGCATGGCATACTTTTCACCTGCCAGTTTCGACCTGCCATAAGCTGATAACGGATTTGGCAGTGAATACTCACCATATGGTACATTTGATTGTCCATCATATACGTAATCCGACGATATATGAATAAATTTGCATTCAGATCCCTCTATTACATCAGTAATATTTTTAACAGCAGTTCCGTTAATAAGAAGTGCCGCATCGGGTTCACTTTCCGCCTTGTCAACCAGGTTATATGCTGCACAGTTAATTATCCAGTCGGGTCTTGTTTTATGAATGAAATCTTTTGTTAGCTCAGGATTTGTCAGGTCGAGTGTGTCGATATCGGTAAAGATATAGGTATTGTTGATGAATTTTTTTGAAACCACTTCCAATTCGCTGCCAAGTTGTCCCTTCGCTCCTGTTATTAAAATTATAGCCATATTAGTATTTTTATATTTTAGAAGTTGTTATCTGCGTCAATAAAGAGGGGTTGTGCTAAATCTTTCTCACTTATTAACTTATTTTGTGAACCTGTTTTCCAGTTGATGTCAAGTGCAGGATCGTTTATTGATATTCCTCTCTCGTACTGCTGGTTATATAGGTTGTCACACTTATATTGAATAACTGCAATATCGCTCATTACTGAGAATCCGTGGGCAAATCCCCTGGGGATTAATACCTGGTCTTTAGTTTCTGAGTCCAGCTCAATACCGTACCATTTCCCGTATGTAAGAGAGTCTTTCCTTATGTCAAGCGCTACGTCAAAGATCTTTCCCTCAATAACTCTGATGAGTTTAGCCTGACCATAAGGATTCAGCTGGTAATGTAAGCCTCTTATAACACCTTTAGAGGATTTAGATTCATTATCCTGAACAGGAACGAATGATATACCTGCGTTCTGAAGAGTAACCTGATTAAAGCTTTCGAAAAAATAACCCCTCGAATCTGAGTGGATGGTGGGTTTAATCACAACAAGCCCTATAAATCCTGTTTCAATTATTTTCATTGATCTATTAGGTTATTTTAATTCTTCAAATACATTGATCTCATCGTTGGCTATTCTTAAAAGGTATTTACTGTACTGGCTGTTTTTATTTTGCCCGGCCAATGCCAGAAGTTGATTTTTATCTATAAATCGCCTTTTATAAGCTATCTCTTCAATGCAGGAGGCCTTTAAGCCCTGACGCTGTTCAAGTGTGGCAATGAAGTTAGCAGCCTGCAATAAACTTTCAAAAGTTCCGGTATCAAGCCATGCCATGCCTCTACCCATAAGTTTTATTTCAAGGTTGCCCTCCCCGAGATAAACCCTGTTAAGATCAGTTATCTCAAGCTCGCCTCGTGGCGATGGTTTAAGCGATTTTGCTTTTTCAACCACTGAATTATCATAAAAATAGAGCCCGGTAACAGCGTAGTTTGACTTCGGTTTTTCAGGCTTTTCCTCAATGCTTATCACCTTCCTGTTCCTGTCAAATTCAACAACACCATATCGTTCGGGATCAGTAACGTAATAACCGAAAATACAGGCCCCTTTAACTAATTCAGCAGTTTTGAGAAGAGCTTCACCGAAACCATGTCCATAAAAAATATTATCTCCAAGTATCATACAGACAGGATCTTTCCCTATAAACTTATCACCCAGTATGAATGCCTGTGCAAGACCGTCAGGGGAGGGTTGTTCAATATAACTGAATTTCATTCCCAGCGGAGTGCCGTCACCAAGCAGGTTCCTGAATCCTGGTAAATCGCGCGGGGTAGAGATAATTAAGACATCCCTGATTCCAGCAAGCATCAGAACCGATAATGGATAATAGATCATCGGTTTATCATAAACAGGCAACATCTGTTTTGATATAGCGCTTGTAATAGGATGAAGCCTTGTGCCGGAGCCGCCAGCGAGAATAATACCTTTCATAATTTAGTGTTTAGTTGAGACGCGATGCATCGCGTCTTTACAAAAATATATTCTATATTTCTCCCTTTCTCCCTTTCTCCCTTTCTCCCTTTCTCCCTTTCTCCCTTTCATCTTCTCCCTATCCCGAAATAGACAAATCCCAACCGCTTAAGCTCAGCAGGGTCATAAATATTTCGTCCATCGAATATCACTTTCTCCTTCATAATGCCAGCCATCCTTTTGAAATCGGGAAGATGGAACTCCGACCATTCTGTCATGAGAACCATAGCGTCAACTTTATTAACGGCATCATATGGATCAGCACTATATTCAATTTTATCTCCAATCTGTTTTTTTGTTTCATTAACGGCAGCAGGATCATATGCTTTTATCTTTGCTCCGGCCTTAAGAAGCTGACCGATAAGAACGAGAGAGGAGGCTTCTCTTATATCATCAGTCTTTGGTTTGAAAGAGAGCCCCCAGATTCCGATTACCCTGTTTTTAAAATTATTGTTAAAATAACCTGACATCTTACTGAAAATGATATTTTTCTGGTAATCATTGGCTTTTTCAACAGCCTTTATAACATTTAGTTGGTAGCCATTATCTTCTCCAGTCTTTATGATCGCTTTGACATCCTTTGGGAAACAGGAACCTCCATAGCCGGTTCCAGGATAGATAAATTTACTTCCTATCCTCGAATCACTGCCTATGCCTTTTCGAACATGATTAATATCCGCTCCCAGAATATCACAGAGGTTTGCTATTTCGTTGATGAAACTGATGCGGGTTGCAAGCATGGCATTAGCCGCATATTTGGTTATCTCTGCTGATGCGATATCCATAAAAAGTATAGGATGGTTATTCAGAACGAAAGGACTATAGAGACGCATCATTATCTCCCCGGTTTGCTCATTATCGATCCCTATCACAATTCTTTCGGGTTTCAGAAAATCTTCAACTGCTGCCCCCTCTTTCAGAAACTCGGGATTTGAAGCCATATCAAAAGGAATATCAACGTTACGCTTCTTTAACTCATCATGAATGGTTTTCCGGATCTTCTCAGAGGTGCCAACCGGAACAGTACTTTTTGTAACAACCACGATATGATTTTGTAATACGCTTCCAATCTGTTCTGCAACCTCAAGAACATTTTTCAGATCAGCCGATCCATCCTCATCCGACGGAGTTCCAACTGCAATAAAAACTACCTCTGATCCCTCCAGTCCCTCTTTAATATCGGTTGTAAAGAAAAGTCTCTTTTTTTCAACATTTCTTCTGATTAATCCTTCGAGACCGGGCTCATAGATCGGGATAGTTCCTTTTTTAAGCTGTTCTATTTTTTCAAGGTCAACATCAACACACGTCACATTTACTCCACTTTCGGCAAAACAGGCTCCGGTAACCAATCCAACATAACCGGAACCTACAACTACAATTTTCATAAAGACTTATATAGTTTATTATAATACTTTCTACATATTACAAAGATAGTATAACAAGTGAAATATGGAAATTATAATACAGGCTTCGGGCTTCAGGCGACAGGCTTCAGGAAATCCAAACGTGACACCTGACGCACGACGCCTGACGCCTGCATTTAGTTTGAAATTAGACCATAATATTATGTCGATTTTAAAAAATATTCTATCTTTGCAACCAATTTTCGAATCAAAATAATGTCTAACTTATTAATTATTAGTTCTTTTAATTTAAAATCATGACTGAAACCAAGAAGAAAACGACCACTAAGAAGGTTGTTAAAAAGAGTGAAGCCACAGCAAAACCGGCAAAAAAAGCAAAAGCTAAAGAGACTAAAGAAAAAAAAGAAGTTAAACCTAAAACTAAACCTGCAATAAAGGTTGCTGATGTACCAGCAGTAGAATCTGAACAAATTGAAGTGGCTGCACAAATTGCAGTAGAAGAACCAGAAAAAATTGAAGAGGTTATTGATCCTGTAGCGGCTGAAGGTATTGAAGTAGAGGATGAGGCAACCACGAAGCCAAAAAAGGGAAAAAGAACTAAGAAGGTTCAGGCTGAATTAAAAGCTGAACCAGAAAAAGAAGTCATACAAAAATCCGAACCATCAGCCATTGCTGCTGCTGAAGATTTTGACTGGGAGACATTTGAAAGCGAAGAACAGCGTACTTCTCCAAAGTATAAGGAGTATGAGTCACTTTATGATGAGACACTCTCAACAGTCGCAGTTGATGAAGTAGTAATTGGGACAGTAATTCAGATGACTTCGCGCGAGGTTGTAATTAATATCGGGTACAAATCGGAAGGTGTTGTCAGTTTAAATGAGTTTCGATATAATCCTTCGCTAAGCGTAGGCGATAAGGTTGAAGTTTATGTTGAAAGCCAGGAAGATAAAAGAGGTCAGCTGCTTCTTTCACATAAGAAGGCACGTGCAATAAATTCGTGGGACAGGGTTAATGCGTCTCTCGAGAAAGATGAGATCATTACCGGCTACATTAAATGTCGTACAAAAGGTGGTATGATTGTGGATGTTTTTGGTATCGAAGCTTTCCTTCCGGGTTCACAGATCGATGTAAAACCTATTCGCGACTATGATGTATTTGTAGGTAAAACTATGGAATTCAAGGTTGTGAAGATCAACCAGGAATTCAAAAACGTAGTTGTATCTCATAAAGCACTTATAGAAGCTGAACTTGAACAGCAGAAGAAAGAGATTATTGCAAAACTTGAAAAAGGACAGGTTCTTGAAGGAACCGTAAAAAATATAACATCATATGGAGTGTTTATCGACCTTGGCGGTGTTGATGGACTGATTCACATTACAGATCTCTCATGGGGCAGGGTAAATCACCCGGAAGAGATTGTTCAGCTTGATCAGAAACTCAATGTCGTTATTCTTGATTTCGATGACGACAAAAAACGTATCGCTCTGGGTCTGAAGCAGCTAACCTCCCATCCATGGGATTCGGTTGATCCGGATATGAAGATCGGTGATACCGTAAAAGGGAAGGTTGTGGTAATGGCCGATTATGGCGCTTTTGTTGAAATTGCTACCGGTGTTGAAGGTTTAATTCATGTATCTGAGATGTCGTGGTCGCAGCATTTGCGCAGTGCCCAGGAGTTTCTGAAAGTAAATGATGAAATTGAAGCTGTAATCCTTACTCTTGACAGGAATGAAAGGAAAATGTCACTTGGCATTAAACAGCTCAAACCTGATCCATGGCAGAATATTGATGAAAAATATGCAGTTGGTGCAACACATACTGCCAAAGTCAGGAACTTCACCAACTTCGGTGTGTTTGTTGAGATTGAGGAGGGTGTTGACGGACTGATACATATTTCGGATCTCTCCTGGACAAAAAAAATCAAGCATCCTGCTGAATTTACAGCCATTGATGCAGAGATTGAGGTAGTTGTCCTTGAAATTGATAAAGAAAACAGGCGTTTGAGCCTTGGTCATAAGCAGCTGGAGGAGAATCCATGGGATGTTTTTGAGAATCTGTTTTCCCTCGATTCTATTCATGAAGGAACAGTGGTAGAGGTTTACGACAAGGGAGCAGTAATAGCTCTTCCATATGGTGTCGAAGGATTTGTTACACCAAAACATCTTGTTAAAGAGGATGGGATGATAGCAAAGGTGGATGAAAAATTAATGTTCAAGGTTATTGAATTTAATAAATCAGCTAAAAAAATAATCCTCTCACACTCCAGAATATCTGAGGATGAAAAGAAAGCCGCTGAAGCACCAGCAGCCAAATCAGAGACTGCCAAGCCAAGGAAAACAGTAAGAAAACAGAAGACCAGTTCTGAGAAAACAACTCTTGGTGATATCTCTCAGCTGGCAGCTTTAAAAGAAGAAATGGAAGAAAAAGCTAGCAAAGCTTCCAAGAAACAGAAAATTTAATTAAATTTAGGCTATCAAAATTTATAATTATGGATTTTAATATTGAGAGCCGGAATAACAGCACAGTTATTCAAATACAGTCTGAAAAGCTTGACACGCACATTGCTCCGGCACTTAAGTCGGAACTTGTGCTAGTTTCAGGTAAGGGTGAGAAGAATATCATTCTTGACCTTGAAAAATGTCAGTACTGTGATTCATCTGGTCTGAGTGCTATTCTTGTAGCAAACAGATTATGTAAAAATGCCGGTGGTACATTTGTTCTTTGCGGTCTTAATGAAGCAGTTGAACGCCTTATCACCATCTCTCAGCTTGACACCGTCCTTACTATTACAGGTACGGTTGCTGATGCTGAAAAAATGATTTCTTAAAACTGATCGCCTTGCAGAGTGCAATGAAACTTACCATACTTGGTAGTAGTTCTGCACTGCCGACATCAGGTAGATTTCCCTCCGCTCATGTGCTGAATGTGCATGAGCGTTTATTTTTGATAGATTGCGGAGAGGGAACGCAGATGCAACTCAGGAAAAACCGCATTCGTTTTTCAAAAATTAACCACATCTTCATCAGCCATCTGCATGGGGACCATATTTTCGGACTGTATGGATTATTGTCAACCTTAAGCCTGATGGGAAGGAAGAATGAAATTCATCTTTATGCTCCTGAAAAATACAGCGATATTCTATATTCACACCTTGCCGACTTTGATATCCATCTCAGCTTTGAAATTGACTTCATCCCCCTGGCAGGTAAAGATCCGGTTCTTATCCTGGATGATAAATATATTACAGTAACATCGTTTCAGCTTAAACACAGGATCCCTACCTTCGGATTTCTTTTCAGGGAAAAAAAGGCTGAAAGAAATATCATTAAAGAATCTATCCTGAAATATCATATACCGGCTGTGAGAATTGCTGCAATCAAAAAAGGTGAAGATTTCGTGACTGAAGATGGAAAAAGTATAAAAAATGAAGATATTACTGTTCCTCCACCGAAACCGTTATCCTATGCATATTGCAGCGATACGACGTATTTCAGCCGGCTTGCATCGATCGTGAAAGATGTAACACTCTTATATCATGAAACTACTTTTGATAAAAGCCATGAAAAACTCGCTGCAACAACAGGCCACTCAACAACACTCGATGCAGCAAAAACTGCTCTGAATTCAAATGCAGGTTCTCTTATCATAGGACATTTCTCATCGCGATACAAAGATATCTCGTTGCTTGTGGAGGAGGCCAGAACCATATTCCCGGAAACATATCCTGCTATTGATGGAGAGAGTATTGTGATCGGGAATATATAGAATGCATAAGAAAAGAATTTCTATCTTTGAATCCTGAATTATTAAAATAACAGGTTTTGCAGGAAAAAATATTGATTCTCGATTTTGGATCTCAATATACTCAGCTGATAGCCAGGAGGATAAGAGAAATTAATGTCTATTGCGAAATACATCCTTATAACCACTTTCCACTCCCTGATAAAAGTGTAAAAGGGATTATATTATCAGGAAGCCCTGCATCGGTAAGGGATGAAAAAGCACCTGTTCCTGATCTGTCGAAAATAAAAGGGATAATACCTCTGCTCGGTATTTGTTATGGGGCACAATATCTTGTGCATCATTATGGTGGAGAAGTATCACCTTCGAAAATCAGGGAATATGGCAGGGCAAAACTTGTCTCCATAAAAAAAGGAGATCCGCTTTTATCCAATATTACACCCGGAACCCAGGTCTGGATGTCACATGCCGATACTATCGAAAAAATCCCTGTAGGGTATGAAATTACAGGTTCCACTACAGATGTCAAAGCAGGAGCATTTCATATAAAAGGTGAGAGTACCTGGGGGATTCAGTTCCACCCTGAGGTTTATCATACAACTGAGGGGGCCCGGGTACTTGAAAATTTTGTTGTGGATATTTGTGGTTGTAACAGGAACTGGACTCCTGATTCCTTTGCCAGCTCAACAATCAATTATCTGAGAAAGAAGATAGGTAACGATAAGGTTATTCTCGGACTGTCAGGCGGGGTTGATTCTTCGGTTGCGGCTACTCTCCTGAACTTGGCAGTAGGGAGTAACCTTACATGTATTTTTGTCGATAATGGATTGCTCCGTAAAAATGAGTTTAAAAAGGTGCTCGATTCATATCTTGGTCTCGGACTTAATGTAGTGGGAGTTGATGCTGCCGACAGATTTCTTGATCAGCTGGATGGGATAAGTGAGCCTGAAATGAAACGAAAAATTATAGGACGTGTTTTTATTGAGGTTTTCGATGAGGAGGCAAAAAAAGTTAAGGATGTTAAATGGCTGGCCCAGGGAACGATTTATCCTGACGTAATTGAATCTGTTTCAGTTAATGGCCCTTCAGCAACAATAAAATCACATCATAATGTTGGGGGACTGCCCGCAAAAATGAACCTTAAAGTCATTGAACCACTTCGACTCCTTTTTAAAGATGAGGTACGCAGGGTCGGGAGAGCCCTTGGCCTGCCCGACTTTATTTTAAAGCGGCACCCTTTCCCCGGCCCGGGACTGGCAATCAGATTACTCGGAACTATGACGCGTGAAAAACTTGAAATGCTGAAGGAAGCTGATGATATTTTTATTGAAGGGCTAAAAAAACATGAGTTGTACGATTCTGTCTGGCAGGCTGCTGTGATACTACTCCCCGTCCAATCGGTGGGTGTCATGGGTGACGAGAGAACATATGAAAATGCTGTGGTTCTCAGAGCCGTTGGTTCAACTGACGGGATGACAGCCGACTGGTCGCATCTTCCCTACGATTTTTTAGGGTCGATTTCGAATGAAATAATAAACAGGGTTAAAGGCATTAACAGGGTAGTATTTGATATTAGCTCTAAACCACCCGCTACTATAGAATGGGAATAGAACCTTAGTCAATCTGGATTGTTTGAATAAATAGAGTAAACAATATATATTATGAAAAGTAAAAAAATTGGCAGGATTGTGGTTATTGTAGTATTGTTTCTGGTTACACTTTCTGCCTCATCGCAGGTATTAAATGAACAGACTTTTAAGGTGGGAAGGGTATTTAGCCTTATTGATGCATTTTATGTTGATTCGGCTAACCTTGATAAATTGGCTGAAACAGCTATAGTTGATATGTTGAAAAGTCTTGATCCGCATTCAACATACATCTCAGCAAAAGATGTGAAAGAGATGAATGAGCCCCTTAATGGTAATTTCGAGGGAATCGGAGTTCAGTTTAATTTGTTGCGGGATTCAATTCTGATAATAGAACCTCTCTCAGGTGGACCATCAGAAAAAGTTGGAATCAAAGCTGGCGACAGGATTATTGATATAAACAGTGAAAAGGTAACAGGAATAGGCCTTACAACTTCAGGCGTTCGAAGCCGGCTGATGGGGCCGAAAGGTACCAAAGTAGATGTCAGAATCTTCAGAAAGGGAATAAGCGACCTCCTTGATTTTACTATAATACGTGATAAAATTCCGATTAACAGTCTGGATGCGGCATATATGCTTGACAAGGAAACCGGCTATATAAAGTTGAATAAATTTGCAGCAACTACTGAAAAAGAGTTTTCAGATGCTGTTGGCTCCGTGAGAATGAGCAATATGAAAAATCTGATCCTCGATTTAAGAGGAAACGGTGGTGGGTATATGCTGGCTGCAACAGCTCTGGCCAACAAATTTTTTGCTGATCAGAAACTTATCGTTTACCTCTCAGGGTTGAAGACTCCACGGCAGGATTATAAATCTAAAGGCGGCGGGCCTTTATCTTCAGCAAGGGTTGTTATCCTTACCGACGAACAATCTGCATCGGCGAGTGAGATTCTGGCCGGTGCTTTTCAGGATTGGGATCGCGGGATTATTCTGGGCAGGCGCACTTTTGGAAAAGGATTGGTCCAGAACGGATATTACCTGACGGATGGCTCTATGATCAGGCTTACAATTGCAAGGTATTATACACCTACAGGCAGATTAATACAGAGCCCTTACAATGAGGGGTATGATAAATACATGCAAAATTTTCTGACTAGATATACAGATGGAGAAATGATGACTGCCGACAGTGTCCATTATTCTGATTCAGTCAAATATAAAACCCTGGTTAATAAACGTATAGTATATGGCGGAGGTGGCATAATGCCTGATGTGTTTGTACCCGCTGATACCTCTTACAACTCTTCTTACTTTTCCAGACTTTTTCAAAAAAATATTCTTACATCTTTTACCCTGGACTATTTTGACAGGAACAGGGATAAGATCAAGGGTCAGTATAAGACTTTCTATGATTTTAAGAGCAATTTTCAGTTTAGTCAGGAGGATATTAATAGTCTTATAGCCAAGGGAGAATCTGAGGGAGTTAAATACAATGAAGAACAGTTCAGTAAATCGAAAGATGAGATCTTGTTGGTGTTAAAGGCACAGGTTGCGACTAATATCTGGCAGTCCAGCGAGTATTATGAGATAGTAAATGGAAATGATAAAACTATTGAAAAAGCTCTGAAAGTAATTTCTGATAAAAAGAGTTATAATGCTATGCTTGGTTATAACTAACCGGGGATCAACCAGATCATTATGAAGTTAATTGCGAAAACACTTTATGGGCTTGAAAAGGTTCTTGCTGAAGAGCTTACAGGTCTTGGAGCTGCTGAAGTTGAACCTCAAAACCGAGCTGTGCTTTTTAAAGGCGATATGAGTCTGCTCTACAGAGCAAATTATTGTTTAAGAACGGCTTTGTCTGTATTGATGCCGGTTGCAGATTTCAATATCAGGTCAAAAGAAGATCTTTATAATGAAGGCGGGAAAATTGAATGGGACAGATATCTGGATGTTAATGGTACGTTTTCCATTGTTCCGGTGATTAATTCACCTCATTTTGGTCATACAGGTTATGCAGGACTTGTATTAAAGGATGCCATTGCCGATTATTTCAGGAAAAAATATAACAGACGACCTTCAGTTAATACCTGCGATCCGGGAATATTAATAAATCTTCATATTAGCAATGATAATGCTACTGTCTCCATTGATTCATCAGTTGTGCCATTGTTTAAGCGCGGTTACAGGGAGGAGCAATCTGCTGCACCACTTAACGAGGTGCTTGCAGCAGGTATTTTACTGATGTCAGGCTGGAAGGCATCTGATTCGCTGACAGATCCAATGTGCGGATCAGGGACTTTTCCAATAGAAGCAGGGTTGATTGCATCAAGGATTCCACCTGGAAAATACAGGGATTTCTTTGGATTTCAGCGTTGGAAGGATTTTGATGAGGAACTTTTCGGGAAGATAAAAACTGAGTGCGATGACCTTATTGGACCCTCACCTGTAAAAATATTTGCCAGCGACATATCGGAACTGGCAATACACCAGGTCAGAAGCAACGTTTCAAGAGCCGGTTTAGCCGATGTCATTAATATTCAGATAGCTGATTTTGTGAGTCTTAAAGCTAATGACAGCAACGGTTATGTGTTTTTGAATCCTCCTTATGGACAGAGACTTCAGCCAGATGATACAGATGCCCTTTACAATCAGATAGGAACTACTCTTAAACATAATTTCCCGGGGAATACGGTATGGTTAATAACATCCAATAAGGAGTCTCTTAAGAAAATTGGTCTAAAACCAAAGGAAAAACACACTTTGTATAACGGTGCACTGGAGTGTATACTCCTTAAATATGAGATGTATGAGGGGACGAAAAGGCATATGAATTAGTAAGATCATCATTAATATGACGTTTGTCATTACAATTTATTACTTTTATCAAAAAGTACAGTAATATTTAAAAAACCGGAAAGTGGACATGTTATAATTTGGTAACTTCATATTTTTATTATATTTGTTATCAGAAAAAACTTGACCATTATCCAAAATGAAGCTTAAATGAGCTTTAATATAGAGAATTATTTTTCAGATCAGAAAGACGGAGATATTATCCTTCATTATAAGGGTAATGTTGATTCGGATGTTATCAATCATGTACTCGATACAGTTGAGGATAAGATGGTTGAGGTAGATGAACAGCCTAAGCTGAGGAAAAAGGTCTATAATGTGCTCGTAGAGAGCCTTCAAAATTTATATCATCATGTTGACAGAGTCCCCGGGGACTTTGAAGATCAGACTGCTGAAAAATATGGTTTACTGGTTGTTAAAAGAGTAAAAGGTGGCTATAAGATAATTACAGGGAACTTCGTTCAGGCTGAGAACATTGAGAAGCTTGAGGAGAAGATTAAGAGAATAAACAGGTCGAGCCACGAAGAGATAAAGGAGTTGTACAAGTTCATTCTGAACCATCAGAGGATTTCGGCAAAAGGTGGCGGAGGGCTGGGACTGGTTGATATTGCACGGAAGACAGGAAATAAACTTGAATATGCTTTCAATGAATATAATGAACAATACTCTTTTTTCTATCTTGACATTTTGGTGAATGAAGATAATTAAATCAACTTTAAAATTATAAGAATATGGAACCGATCATCATCGAAGGAACCCCTAAAACTCCAACAGTCAAATTTGACTCTTTGGAAGGCGTTTTTGAAATCAAAGGACGTTCAATTCCTGAAAATTCAGTAGAATTCTACAAACCCCTGGTAGACTGGCTTGATAGTTATAAGGAGACACCTTTGACCAAGACAGTTGTGAATATTCGTCTTGAATATTTTAATACCAGCTCCTCAAAGTGTATCCTCGACGTATTTAAAAAGCTCGAAGCAATTCACAAGGCAAAGAATGAGGTGGAGGTGAACTGGTATTATGAGGAAGACGATGAGGATATGCTGGAAGCGGGAGAAGATTATGAATCAATAATCAGAGTCCCGTTCAAAATGATTGAGATTGTTGAATAACTAATTTGATTTAGTTATTCTTTATCAGATCGGTCCTTCCAAAAATATAAGAGGCTGTCTCTTCTGAGGCAGCCTCTTATATTATACCCTGCTGGATCAGTCAGATCCTTTCATTTTCTTCCCCATAGCTACTTCCCCTGAATCGAGAAGCTTCTTCAATAACCTGAAATATAGTGCCAGGTAAAGCATGATAGTCATTACCCACAGAACTAAAACGTTGACAGTATAAGTGTCTACCATTCTTCCGAATATCTGTTTTGTCGGAGAGTAAAATTGGGCTTTTATGAATTTATGTCTGGGATTCATGAAGATAGGATCTATCTTTTGAAAGAGCTCTCCTTTATACTCAATTTCTTGATTTTTGTCATTTTCGTTTTTAACAAATTCCTCGAGTTTTGCATTATGATAATCGTATTTTAGATTTAAGAATCCCTCATTATCTTCTTTCTGGAGTTTCTCAATAAGAGCTTCTTTCTTGTTATTATAATAATTATAAACATCCATGTAATACTTTCTTACCGATTCAACATAGTTTAGAGTTGCAGCGGCAATCTCCGGAGTAATTTTTTCCGGCGTAAGATCTTCGTCATATTTAAATGTAGTGTCGGGATTTAAGATAAGCTCTTTTTTTATTTCATTTGATACTATTAGAAGGTCATTCTCAAAATCAGCTCTTCTTTCACCTTTTCCTAAATCAAAAGAAATGTCATTCAGTCTTGCCTTAAGACCTGTGCCCCAGATATTCCTTTTATAATTACTATTGCTCTTATATTTTTCATAATCGTAAAACTGACTTTCAAATTTATTATTTATGAACTGATTTACAGCCAGTGCCTCGTATCCCCACCGGGCTGTTATAAACTCTCCATAAAATGGTATTGAACTGGGAGTGGAGATTTTAGGATTAAGATTTTCGAACCTGATCATAACACCACTTAAAATAATCTGTGGAATTACAAGAAAGGGGATAAGCATATAAATGGTAACAACCGCTTTAAAACTGTCTGATATCAACAGACCCAGCATATTTGCCCCGGCCCAGCAGGAGAAGAGTACGAGCCAGTACTCAAACATCATTCCCCTTATCTCTGTAATACCATTGCCTATTAGCACAAAGGTGAATGCCTGTATTGCTGATATTGCAAACTGGACGAATATTTTTGATATAAGGTAACTGTTCCAGCTCAGGTTCAAGAATGCCTCCCTCTTTAGTATTTTTCGGTCTTTTATTATCTCTTCTGCACTGACAGTCAGACCCATAAAGATCGCTATTATCACTGACATGAAAATATAAACCGGGAGGTTGCTATTCTCAAAAAAGGTATAATGGGCATCTTTGGTACTTTCATTAAAGTACTTGATCAGACCTGCAAGAGCAAATGCAAGGATAGGTGCCTCAAGCAGGGTTATTAGAATATATTGTGTATCAGCAACCTTTGAAAGAACATCACGTTTGGTAAATACAACAAACTGGTTAAGCTTATTCGGAGTTTTGAAGTTTATTTCAGGTATTGTACTGCCACGTTCAAAGATGTCCTCCTTCTTTTCAGCTTTGTAATGGTTGCTCCAGTCGGCAGGGGAGATCCTTCGTGTTTCAGTTGGCTGGCCACTTTCTGTAAACACTTTTGTTTCAACAATATTAAATATCTGTTCCGGGTTGACATTTCCGCAGACATAACACTCACTCTCATTATAATTCGCCTGTTCAATCTTCCTTTTAAAATACTCAATTGATTCAATAGGGTTCCCATTATATATAAGATATCCTCCCGTATCGAGAATTATCAGCTTATCGAACATTTTAAATATGTCGGACGAGGGCTGGTGAATTACAATAAAGAGCAGTTTCCCTTTACGCGCCAATTCCTTCAGAAGGTCAAGGATATTTTCAGAGTCTCGCGAGGAGAGGCCTGATGTAGGTTCATCGAGAAACATAATGGCCGGTTCGCGTATAAGTTCAAGTGAAATATTAAGCCTCTTTCTTTGTCCGCCACTGATCTTTTTGTTGAGCGGACTGCCTACTTTCATATTCCTTATTTCATAGAGTCCAAGATTTTTAAGAGTGCTGTCAACCCTGCTGACAATCTCTTCTTCTGTAAAATTGTCGAAACAGAGTTTTGCATTGTAGTAAAGGTTTTCGAATACCGTTAGTTCCTCAATAAGCAGGTCATCCTGGGAAACATATCCTATAAGTCCTTTAACTTTTTCTTTATCAGTATGTATGCTGGCACCATTAATCAGGACTTCACCATCAAAAGGGGCATTTGTTCCGTTCAAAACACTGAGAAGAGTCGATTTCCCAGCTCCGCTGGCTCCCATAATGCCGACCATTCTGCCAGACTCCTCCTTGAAGCTCATATGGTGTATACCGACTTTATTGTTTTTAAACCGGTATTCAAGATTATTGACCTCATAAACTACTCTTGATGCTTCAAATTCCTCTTTCAGGAACTGCATAGTAACATCCCAATAATATATAGGAGTAATTTTATAGCCCTTGATAGCTGAACCCTGGCTGAAAGGATAGACCTTATCTTCATGAAGTAACTGGCTGTTCATTGAAAGTTCGCCGGAACCATTGAACCTTACAAAATACATTTTAACTGAAGGAACAAAAAGCACCCAGATGTGTCCCTTGAGCAAATCCTTATATACATGTTTTGCTTCTCCGGAATCATATTCTTTAATTCCATTAATTACCAGGAGGTTAGATGTGAGTGGAATGGTTGTGAAAGGATTAAGAACAAAACTTTCAATAAATTCATATTCCTCGGTAGTTATGTTTAAACCTTCTGCAAGTGTACTTATGAAGCCCAGTTCAAGGTCGCTGACTTCCTGTCCTCCTGATTTACAGAATTCAAGCACCTGAATTACAACAACTATTCTCTGTTCCTGATCCAGCTGACCCTGTTCGTTAATCTCATTACATAGTTTTCTGATCCTGATAGCTATAGCCCCTTCTCGTCTTTCAGCACTACTCTTTTCAAGTTTTTTTCTGGCTTCCTCATACTCTTTGTCATATGTGGATAAATAGTGTTTTACAAGCTCCTGATTAAGAAGGCGTTTCAGGAAAGCCTCAACAACACCTCTTCTTTCACTGTCGTTGCTCTGAGGCCTGGCAATTATTGCAAACAGTTGCATCAGGGTTTCTAAGATCTTCTCACTCATAGTAAATCACTTTATATTTCCGGCTTTGAAGTTATGAAATTAGTTATTTGGTACAAATATTCCTAATAATTGTTTTTAACAAAAGAGGATCATAAGGTCATGTCTCGTCCTCTGTTTCACAGTCCCGGGAATAATACATATCTATTTGTTTTCCCTCTTCCTCTTTTTTTTCTCCACCGAAAATCCAAATTTCCCAATGAATCTTCCTGTCTCGTAATATTTCCCGTGTGAATAGCATAAAGGTGTTGCATCGTTTAACCTGAAGAGTCCTGTTTCCCTGTCAATGTATTTTTCATCTGCATTTACTGCAACAACCTCTGATATAAACATATGATGTGATCCAAGTACCTTGATCTCTTTTACGATACATTCAATATTTACAGGGGATTCTTCAATTAAAGGAGCTTTAACTTTTGTTGCAGCAACAGGTGTAAGCCCCATTTCTTTAAACTTATTATAGTCTTTTCCCGATTTTACTCCGCACCAGTCGGTGGCAAAAGCGAGTGATTTAGTAGTTAAATTGATAACAAACTCACCATTCCTTTTTATGATATCATAAGAATATCGGACTGGTCTGACAGAAATATAGCACATTACCGGATCACTGCAAATTGTCCCTGTCCAGGAAATCGTTAAAATATTATACTCTTCGGGGAGTGAGCCGCAGCTTACCATTACTGCCGGCAACGGGTATATCATAGTGCCGGGTTTCCATAATAGTTTATTCATGATTTGTTGTAGCGTAATTAAAGACAAACAGGTTGATAAGGAAAGATACAGAGGGGGGATAAAAGGTGCTTAACTGAACGACCTCAAACAATCGTCCATATCATCATATATCTGAAATATAGTATGAAGGTGAAGTGTCTTAAACAACTCTGAAATCCTGGGTTCCGGGTTCGCAAACTTCAGCATCCCATAATTGTTTCTGGCTGCTTTCATAACTGAAAGGAAACAGCCAAATCCCGAACTGTCGATATATTCAAGTCCCTTCAGGTCTATTATCACTTTTGAATTAGCATTGTCAAACACTGATATAATACTGTCTCTAACTTCATCAGCTATTAGTGCATTTAATTTATTGACAGTGAATGAAATAATGTCTGTTTTGTTCTTTTTCTCAATATTGATCATCAATTCCTGGTTAAACGGTTATTGACTATATCTTCAAGCTCTTTAACTGCTGCTTCAGTATCCGTTTTGAACCGTGTCAGATATGATTCATATAGTTCAGAATCTTTTCCATCTTTGGCCTGAAGTTCAAATGTTTTAAGCATCATAGCCAGGTCATTCATTCCCATAATTGCCACCGACGATTTTGCCTTATGGGCAAGTAGTCCAAGGGAGGGATAATCCTTATCTGCCAGATGTGATTTCATTTCGTTGAAAATTTCTATCGACTGGTCTTTGAACATAATCAGTATCTCACGGATCATTTCAGAATCACCTCCGGAAACAGAATCAAGATAATCCATGTTTATGAATTTGTAATCCATAACTATTGTTTAAATAAAATAGCGTATCAGGTGCAAAGAATCTGAAACAAATATACAATTTTTTTATTGTGAGTCTATTCAGTATTTCAATATAATTAATCAAAATGGAATTTAAAATAAGGGAAATTTATGCTACTTTTATGGTCACAAAACCGATTGTTATGCGATGTTTTTTCCATATATTGATTATAGCCCTTCTGCTCTGTTCTTCATCAATGAATGCACAGACAGATATCTCGGTCCGCAAGAAGGATTTTAAAGCTGAGAAGGAAGGTTTTAAAGAAGCATGGAAACATGTTAAGGATGGAGATACCTTCTACACTCTAAAGGATATTTGGTACGCGAACGCATTTGATGAATATTTGCAGGCAGTGGTATATAATAATTCAAATCCTGAGTTGAACTATAAGACGGGTGTGTCAGCTCTCTTTTCAGACAGGAAGGAAGAGGCAGCAGGATTCTTTTTAAAGGCAGCTGAAATTAAAAACGATGTAACTGAAGATGTACTGCTTTATACCGGAAGAGCTTTACAGTATTCAGGTAGGTTTTCAGAAGCAGTTGAAAAACTGGAGGAGTACATGAATTCAGCTGTAAAGAAATCGAAAGACCATATTTTAATGGCTAAAAAATGGGTGGAAGAGTGCAATTCTGCTCTCAAAGTAACAAAAGATACCTTAAGAATAGGCATCAATAATCTGGGCTCAAGTATTAACTCAAACACAGATGAGTATGCTGAAATCTTTTCGGCCGGCGGTAATACAATGTTCTTTGCATCCCGACGTAAATTGCCAAAGTCAATTATTAATACTGCGGACTCCAAATTTGATGAAAATATTTACCTGACATCAAAAAATAACGGAACATGGGAATTAGCCCGTACTGCTGGAAATAACCTTGTTACCGAGTTTTGTGAAACACCTCTCTATATTAATTCCACGAGTGACATACTTTATATATATGCCGGTTATGAAAACGGAGGGGACATAATGATGTCGGAAAAGAAAAAGGGAGATTGGAAATCGCCGCAAAAAGTTCCTTTTGATATTAACAGCGGAGGATCCGAGACCTCTTTTACCTTTTCTCCAGCAGGGAATGAAATATATTTTGTTACCGACGATGGCAAGGATAATTTTGGAGGGAAGGATATTTATTCCATTAAGAAGCTGAATGAACGAAGGTGGTCAAAGCCACAAAATGCGGGACCCCTTATAAATTCTGAGTATGACGAGGAATCCGTCAGGTTCTCAAAATTGGGAGATACACTCTGGTTTAGCTCAAAAGGACACAATACTATTGGTGGGTTTGATATCTTTTATAGTGTAAAAAATCAGTTTGGTGCATGGGATTCGGTAAAAAATTACGGTTACCCGGTTAATACAGTATGGGATGAGGTTTTTTACTACCCCGCGCCTCTGGATGACAGCTCATTCTATTTTGTTTCCAACCGCAGCGGAGGCTTTGGAGGTCTTGATATTTACCATGGACGTATTCTGCCTCCGGAGCCTGTGATTATTGTCGAGCCGCCTCCACCGCCAAAACCTGATACGGTAATAATAAGAGATACCGTAGTTGTGGTTAAAGAAATCGCCCCGCCTCCCGTTGAAGAGTTGATACTGTTTCTGATTGGCACAGTAAAGGACTCAGAGACAGGGGAGCCTGTAGCTGCAAAAATTGATGTTATTGATCTTATCACAAATAATCTTGTTACCAGTACATATAGCTCTGGTAATGACGGTAGTTTCAGAGTAAGGTTGCCTGAGAAAAAATCCTATATGATAAATTTGCATGCTACCGGATTTCTTTCTGATATGAAGAGCATTGATATTCCGGATAGCTACAGTAGGGATTTTTATAATCTGAATGCATTACTGATAAAAGTAAGTGTTGGTAAAAAGTTTGTTCTTAATAATATCCTCTTTGAAACAGGAAAATCGGTACTTACACAGAGTTCATATGCCGAACTAAACAAGCTGTTCAATATAATGCTTACTAATCCGCAAATGAAAATCGAAATATCGGGTCATACTGACAAGACCGGGAGTGAAACAGTGAATTTCAGGCTATCAGGAGAGAGGGCAAAAGCTGTTGTGGATTATCTTGTTCAAATGGGAGTAGCTCAAACCAGGATGGAATTCAGAGGTTACGGTTCGCTGCAGCCAATAGATGATAATGCCACACCTCAGGGAAGGGCTAATAACAGGAGAGTTGAATTTAAAATTCTTGAATTCTGATAATCAGCAGATTTTATTTGGGAACTCTTTTTGTCCTTTACAACTAATCTATAACTGAATAACGCAGATCTCTATATTATAAATATTGGCTATTAATGAAAAATACAGCTTTTACGAAATTTCATCAGGAGGCCGGAGCCAAAATGGTTCCTTTTGCCGGTTATAATATGCCGGTTGAGTATTCCGGAATTACAGAAGAACACATAAGGGTTCGGGAGGGAGTTGGCGTATTTGATGTTTCACATATGGGCGAATTCTGGGTAACCGGGCCCGAAGCTTTAAAATTTCTGCAATATATTACTTCAAACGATGTTGAGAGCCTGTTTGATGGTAAGATCCAGTACTCATGCTTCCCAAATGGCAAAGGTGGTATAGTTGATGATCTTCTAATTTACAGATACGACCAGGAAAAATATCTGCTTGTTGTAAATGCTGCTAATATTGATAAGGACTGGAACTGGTGTGTCAGAAATGCAGAAAAATTTGGACTTATACCAGGAAAAGATCTTATCAATGCCTCGGATAGTTATGCTCAACTGGCAATTCAGGGACCACTGGCTCTTAAAGCAATGCAAAAACTGACGGATACTCCGGTAGGAGATATGGAATATTATACATTTAAGGAGATGGAATTCGCCGGAATTGAAAATGTAATATTCTCAACAACAGGTTATACTGGAGCAGGTGGATGTGAGATCTACGTCAAGAATGAGCAAGGCCCGAAACTATGGGAGTCAGTTTTTGAAGCAGGAAAGGAGTTTAATATCAAACCTGTGGGCCTTGGTGCCAGGGATACACTGAGGCTTGAGATGGGCTATTGTCTTTACGGGAATGATATCAATGATGAGACATCACCAATCGAAGCAGGGCTGGGCTGGATCACCAAGTTTGTATGTCATAAGGATTTCATAGATAAAGATCTGCTATTTAAACAGAAACTTGATGGGGTTGGAAAGAGGCTCAAAGGGTTTGTTATGCTCGAAAGGGGAATTCCCCGGCAACATTATGAAGTTTTTAATACCGCCGGTGAACCAATTGGGGAAGTAACTTCAGGAACAATGTCACCAATGATGAAACAAGGTATAGGTATGGCATATCTTAATAAAGGCTATTGGAATACGGGTACTGAAATCTATATAAGAATCAGGAATAAAGATCTTAAAGCAAAAGTTGTAGATCTGCCAATTTATGTTAAACATTGAAAAGAAATAAATTAAAACATTAGAATGGGGATTAGAACACTGGAAACATGCTTTTCACCAGCTTTGTATGAAGCAGAAGCTCACACGGATTCCATTGTAGTGATCATTGACATACTGCGGGCATCATCAGCAATTTGTACAGCTTTTGAAAACGGGGCAGATTCAATCATACCGGTTGAGACTATTGCAGAAGCAAAGAAATATAAATCAAATGGTTACCTTGTTGCAGCTGAGCGCGATGGCTATGTTCTTGATTTCGCTGATTTTGGAAACTCCCCGTTTAATTTCACAAAAGAGAAAGTTGAAGGCAAAGCAATAGTCTACAGTACAACAAATGGGACAGGGATCATTAAACTGGCTACTTCGGCTTATTTGACGGTGATAGGTTCATTCCTTAATATAGGGGCACTAACCCGGTGGCTTGAAAGTCAGGATAAAAATGTTTTACTATTCTGTGCAGGATGGAAGAACAGGTTTAATCTCGAAGATTCCGTTTGTGCCGGTGCCGTTGCATTTAAACTTATGGAAACCAGTTTGTATTCAACTATTTGCGATTCCACGCTTGCTTCGATTGACCTGTGGACATTAGCCAGACCTGATCTGAAAGGCTATATTGAAAAAGCAGCGCAAAGAAGCCGGTTGAGAGATAAAAATCTGGATGATTGTATAGAATTTTGTCTTACAGAAGGATTTACACAAAAGATACCTGTCATAAAAAATGGTGTTCTTGTTGATAATATTTTATAATTAGATCATATTTGTGTTAAATAATTAACAATAGCCACAAATAAATATATATTTTTGTTGATTGTTCGAAAAAAGAAATTTCTATTATAAATTGTAATTAACTCATAATGAAAAAACACAACTTTTATGCAGGTCCTTCCATTCTTCCTCAATATACAATTGACAAGACAATTGAAGGAATTAGAGATTTTGCAGGATCGGGATTATCTGTCCTCGAGATTTCTCACCGCAGCAAAGAATTTGTCGCTTGCATGAACGACACGGTTGCTCTTTTTAAGGAATTACTGGAAATACCATCCGGGTATCAGGTTCTGTTTCTCGGGGGCGGTGCCAGTATGCAGTTCGCCATGGTACCTATGAACCTGTTGAATAAAAAAGCAGCCTATCTTAATACCGGCGAATGGGCCAGCAAAGCAATAAAAGAGGCAAAAATGTTTGGTGAAGTTGTAGAGGTAGCCTCCTCAAAGGAGAAACTATTTAATTATATTCCAAAGAATTATACTATCCCTTCCGATGCAGACTATTTCCATATTACTACAAATAATACCATTTACGGGACAGAGATAAAAAAAGATTTAACTGTAAATGTTCCTCTGGTCGCAGATATGTCTTCCGATATATTCAGTCGCCCGGTTGACGTTTCAAAATATGCGATTATATATGGGGGTGCACAAAAGAATCTCGGACCAGCCGGAATGGGTTTCATCATTGTAAAGGAAGATGTACTTGGTAAAGTAACCCGGACCATTCCCTCTATTCTTGACTATAAAGTACATATAAAAGCAGAGTCGATGTTCAACACACCGCCGGTATTTGCTGTTTTTGCAGCACAACAAACCCTTATATGGTTGAAAGAGCTTGGAGGAGTGCAGGCCATACAAAAAAAGAATATTGAAAAGGCAAAAATTATGTATGATGAGATTGACAGGAACAAATTATTTATACCGACAATAGCAGATCAGGATGACAGATCTCTTATGAACATATGCTTCGTTATGGCAACAGAGTATAAAGAGCTGGAGGCTCCCTTTGCAGAGTTTGCAAAATCAAAAGGTCTTGTTGGGATTGCCGGACACCGCTCTGTAGGTGGATTCCGGGCTTCTACATATAATGCGTTGCCAAGAGAGAGTGTGGAAGCCCTTGTTAATGCCATGAAAGAATTCGAATCAAAGAATTAATAAACCATTAATATAGTGCCAGGGTGATCGCATCCTGAATATTAAAATCCAAATAATATGAAAATCCTTATTGCAACTGAAAAAGCTTTCTCTCCGGTTGCTGTTACACAGATTCGCGAAGTAACAGATGCTGCTGGTTATGAGATAGTCTTATTAGAGAATTATAAAGATATTTCCGATCTGCTGCCTCCAGTTGCAGATGCAGATGCCTTGATAGTAAGAAGTGACAAGGTAACTTCAGATGTTCTCAATGCTGCCAAGAAGCTGAAAATTGTGGTCAGGGCCGGAGCCGGTTACGACAATCTGGACCTTGTGGCATGCAGTGCCCATGGTGTGGTAGCCATGAACACCCCTGGCCAGAATTCAAATGCAGTTGCAGAACTGGCATTTGAAATGATGCTTTATCAGGCCAGGGTTGGATTCAGCGGGAAATCAGGAAGTGAGCTCAGAGGGAAAAATATGGGGATACATGCTTTTGGGAATGTCGGAAAATATGTTGCTGAAATATCGAAAGGATTCGGAATGGATATTTATGCTTACGATCCCTTTATTAACGAAGATGAGATAAAAAGCAGGGGTGTAAAAGTATGCAGAAGCTGTGAAGATTTATATTCGAAATGTCAATATGTTTCTGTACATGTTCCTGCTAATGAGAGCACTAAGAAGTTAATCGGCTACGATTTGCTGACAAGAATGCCAAAAGAAGCAGTACTGGTTAATACGGCAAGGAAAGAGGTAATAGATGAGGCGGGTCTTCTCAAGATCTTTGAGGAGCGTCCCGGATTCGTATATCTTTCTGATGTTGAACCAGACTGTAAGGCGGTGTTTGAAGAAAAATACCAAGGCAGGTATATTTTTACAGCAAAAAAAATGGGGGCACAGACGGAAGAGGCTAATATTAATTCAGGTGTCGCAGCTGCAAAGCAGATAATTGACTTTTTTAAGAATGGAAATGAAAAATTCAGACTAAACAAGTAGTAATATAACAACAGATTAGATGGCAATCGTTAAGCCTTTCAGGGGATTGAGACCACCTCGCAACATAGCGAAGGAACTGGCCTGTTTGCCTTATGATGTTATGAATGCTGAAGAGGCCCGGAGGATGGCAAAGGGAAAAGAGTGTTCATTGCTGCATATAACCAGGTCTGAAATTGATCTTCCTGATGATATTGATGTGCATTCAGAGGCAGTTTATAATAAATCGGCAGAGAACTTCATAAAATGGCAGAAAAACGGATGGCTTGTGCAGGATGAAAAACCTGCTTTTTATATATATGCCCAGACAATGAAGGGTCGGACACAATATGGGATCGTTGGATGTGCATCGGTAGACGATTATCTGAATGGAATAATTAAGAAACATGAACTTACACGACCGGATAAAGAGCAGGACCGAATGGTTCATGTTCGTGTAAATAAAGCAAATATTGAACCTGTATTTTTTACATATCCTGCAGTAGAAGAGATAGATGAGATTGTAAATAAGATAGTTGAGTCAGAGAAAGCGGAATATGATTTTGTGTCAGATGATGGATTTGGGCACCATTTCTGGCTGGTAAAAAGACCGGAGGTAAACAGAAAGATAGAGGAACTTTTTGCAAAAAAGGTTCCCTGCACCTATGTTGCCGACGGCCATCACAGAACTGCCGCAGCCGCACTGGTGGGAAAAGAGGGAAGGGATAATAATCCTGATCATAATGGAACCGAGGAATACAATTTCTTCCTGGCTGTCCATTTTCCCGATAACCAGTTAAGAATCATTGATTACAACAGAACAATAAAGGATATAAATGGTCTAACCCCTAAGGAGTTGATTGCCAGACTTGAAGGTGCATTTGATATCGTCGATAAAGGAACCCGGACCTATAAACCGCGGAAGCTTCATAATTTCTCAATGTACCTGGACGGCATATGGTACAGCCTTACTGCTAAAAGTGGGACCTATGACGATACTGATCCAATTGGAGTACTTGATGTAACAATACTTACTAACCAGATTCTGAGTCCGATTCTTGATATCCAGGATCTTCGTCGCTCGAAACGGATCGATTTTGTCGGAGGTATACGAGGGCTTAGAGAGCTTAAGAAGAGGGTTGACAGCGGCGGGATGAAAGTTGCATTCGCCCTGTTCCCGGTTTCAATGCAACAACTTATTACAATAGCTGATTCGGGGTATATTATGCCACCCAAGACAACCTGGTTTGAACCAAAACTGCGCAGCGGTCTGGTAATTCATCTTCTGAGCTGAATTTTTGTTGTTAATCCTATGCAAGATATAGCTGGAAATATAACAGCACTGAAAAAGGAAATACCTTCATCCGTTAAGCTGGTGGCCGTATCGAAGACTATGCCTGTGAGTGATATTCTTGTTGCATACCACTCAGGGCAGCGTTGTTTTGGTGAAAACAGGGTACAGGAGATGCTCAATAAGAAAGATCTGCTTCCTGCAGATATAGAATGGCATCTTTTAGGTCATCTCCAGACAAATAAAGTAAAAGCTGTTGTCCCTTTTGTAAGTATGATACAATCGGTGGATTCGTTCAAACTTTTAAAAAACATTAACATAGAGGCTCAAAAAAGGTCAATGAGAGTTAATTGTCTCTTACAGATACACATTGCCACAGAAGAATATAAATTTGGATTCAATATGAGTGAACTCGATGAAATTCTGCAATCTCACGAATTTTCAAATTTGAATAATGTGAAAATATGCGGAGTAATGGGTATGGCTACTTTTACAGACGACTTAATCCAGGTAAGGGAGGAATTCAGATACCTTGCTGATTGTTTTAAAAAACTGAAACACAGATATTTCACACAGAATTCTGATTTTAAGGAAATTTCAATTGGAATGTCGGGTGATTATGATATAGCACTATCAGAAGGCAGTACAATAGTAAGAATCGGGAGCCTTATTTTTGGAGTGCGTCCCCCTGTTTAAGAGCAGGATGAGGATTTGTTTAAAACTATCCTTTAATTCATTATTTATAATAAAGTTGGAAATTGTATCAATAACTTGAAGCTGTTTTTGAAAAATAAAAATATTATACTAATTTAGTCGAATATTACGTTAGACACTTAAATATTGTAATCATGAATAGAAAATGTGGAATCAGTTCAGCGATCATAGTGATATTTATATTGGTAACCAGTATTAATATTGGTTGTAAATCGGGAGGTAATAAAGGCACGGCTGACGAGGATCAGATAAAAATCCCTACAGATAATACAGCTGTATATGAGGATATAAGGCAGGCAGAGAAAATATTCCAGGCATTGCCATCTCCGCTTGAATCAGCGATGCTCATTAAATCTGCTGGTGCCAGGTTTGATGAAGCTCTCCTGAATCCTATTGGAAATACAGGTAACTATGTTACAAATAAAAGCATGGCCCTGAACCTTGGTATTTATACCTGCGACCTGAGCTTTGCCAGCATGTATGAACAGACTCAGCTTATTATTAATTACATGAATGCGGCAAAGAAGATGGCAGACGGACTGGGTATCCTGGAGGCTATTGACCAGGCACAAATTGACAAACTTGAGGAGAATATCAATAACACTGAGATAATTATGGAGATTGTGAGTGAAACCTTCATGAATTCAAGTTCATATCTTGAAGATAATGGTCAGCCTGCCATAGCAGCAATGGTACTTGTGGGCGGCTGGTTTGAAGGCTTGTATATTTCCACTCAACTAGTTGATATGAATGATTTTAATGGGAATAAGCTGGTTGGAAGGATTATTGATCAGAAACTTTCGATAGATGTTCTTGTTAACCTGTTGGATCGCAGTAAGGGTAATCCTGCTGTTGATGAACTGATAGCCCAGGTAATTAAACTCAAGGCGGTTTTTGACAAGATCAAAATAAGTTCATCAAGAGTTCGACCTGAGTACGACCAGGCATCTAATACCACGGTTTTGAAGTCAGAGGTTTCTACAGATATGACACCGGCTGTTTTTAATGAGCTCGCCTCAACAGTTTCTGCAATCAGAAGTACATTCGTAAAATAACTAAAGCTATGAGAATAAAAAGAATAATTCCGATCATTGCACTTTTACTAATTGGTACTGCTTACAATGCGGATGCTCAGTGCAAGGCGTTTGCAAAAAAGGTATGTCTCCCGGAACTGGGAACATATACTCACGACGGAAACTATCACGCTGCAGTACTTGTAGAAGGTGAAGAGGCTGAACTTTATAAAACATTTTACTCCGATATGGATTACAGGGTCGCAATTTGCGGAGAGGATAAACTCCCGAATGTAGAGTTCAGAGTAATGGATTCGAATAAAAATGTTCTATATTCAAATAAGGACTCTAACTTTGCAAGAACATGGGACTTCAAGCTGCAATCAAGCCAGCAGCTGAAACTGGTCATTAAGGTCTCATCCTTTAATCAACCCGGAGATACCCCTGCAAGTGGTTGTGTCGCTATCATGTTTGGATTTAAGGTAAAAAAATAGATCATTTATCGATATTATGTTTACTAGTAGAGACGCAACGCATTGCGTCTCTACTAGTTTATTACAGTTTAGAAGCAAGAAATTTCCCTGTGTAGGAATTTTTGTATAGAGCCAGCTCTTCAGGTTTACCCTGAAATACTATATTGCCTCCATTTTCGCCACCTTCAGGTCCCAGGTCAATTACCCAGTCTGAGCTCTTTATTACCTCCTGGTTATGTTCAATCAGAATTGCAGAATGACCATGCTCGACCAATGCATTGATAGAATTGAGTAATTTGTTGATATCATGGAAATGCAAACCTGTTGTGGGCTCATCAAAAATAAATACTATATGTCCGTGACCGCGTTCCTGGCTGAGATAATAGGCCAGCTTCACTCTCTGGCTTTCACCTCCGGAAAGGGTGCTTGACGATTGTCCCATTTTTATGTATCCTAATCCTACATCCGAAAGAGGTTTCAGTTTTTCGATTATTCTCTTCTCATTCTTCCCGGGGTGTGAGTCAATGAAAAATATTGCCTCATCTATCGTCATCTCGAGCATATCATAAATATTCTTTCCATGATACTTCACATCCAGAATATCTTTACGGAACCTCATTCCCTTGCAGTTCTCACAGGTCAGTTCCACATCGGCCATGAATTGCATTTCAACTTTTATAATACCTTCACCCTGGCACTCTTCACACCGTCCTCCTTCGATATTAAATGAAAAATGTGATGCCTTAAAATTATTCTGGACTGAGGCCTGAAGCTCGGAATAGAGCTTCCGGATTTCATCATATGCTTTAAGATAAGTAACAGGATTGGACCTGCTGGATTTCCCTATTGGATTCTGATCGACCATCTCTATTCCGGTTAATCCTGAGATGTTGCCGGAAATTTCTTTGTACTGACCAGGTTTCAGGTTGGTTCCGTTAATCCTGTTCGAAAGCGACCTGTATAAAATATCTGAAACCAGGCTTGATTTACCTGATCCGCTAACCCCGGTAACGGAAGTAATTGTATGAAGCGGAAATTTCACATTTATCCCTTTAAGATTATTTTCCCTGGCGCCAATTACCTCAATATAACTGTTCCATTTTCTTCTTGTTTTTGGAACCGGTACATTTAACCGGCCGCTCAGGTAACTGGCCGTAAGTGATTGATTTTTAGTAGTTAATTCAAGTCCACCCTGATATACCACCTCACCTCCAAGTCTTCCGGCTTCAGGACCCATATCGATTATTTGATCGGCAGCTCTTATTATCTCCTCTTCATGTTCAACAACCAGTACCGTATTTCCAAGGTCTCTGAGCTCTTTCAATACCTTTATCAGGAGATTTGTATCACGTGGATGAAGGCCAATACTTGGCTCGTCAAGAATATACATAGAGCCCACCAGGTTACTGCCCAGGGATGTTGAAAGGTTTATTCTTTGCGATTCTCCTCCAGACAGGGTTGAAGAGAGTCTGTCAAGAGTAAGATAAGAAAGCCCCACATCAATAAGAAACTTTAACCTTACAGTTATCTCTTTGAAGAGCCTTTCAGCAACTTTAGCATCCTCCGGATTAAGATTTATTCCGGATATTTCCTCAAACAGATTATCAACCGGTATTGAAACAAGATCCTGAATTGATTTTCCACCAATTTTAACATAACCTGACTCTTTTCTTAACCGGGAACCTTTACATTCCGGACATGTTGTCTTCCCACGGTACCTGCTTAGTAAGACCCTGTACTGGATCTTGTATTTTTTTTCCTCAAGATGCTCGAAGAAACGGTTAATTCCATAAAAATATTTGTTTCCTTTCCAGAGAAGATCTTTCTGTTCCGCAGTCAGTAAATAAAATGGTTTATGAATGGGAAAATCAGATAATTCTGCGTTGCTGATCAATCTCTCCTTCCATTTTTTCATCGTTTCGCCCTTCCAGCATACAATTGCATCTTCATATACTGAAAGGTTCTGGTTAGGAATAACGAGATTTTCATCAATGCCTATTATCTTGCCATATCCTTCACAAACCGGACAGGCACCTATTGGATTATTAAAGCTAAAAAGGTATTCAGTTGGCTCTTCAAAAAGGATTCCGTCCTCTTCAAATTTATTTGAAAAATTCACCCTTCTTTCGCCAGCAGGTTCAGTGACCAGTACCTGACAAAATCCTTTGCCTGTCTGAAAAGCTGTTTGAGCTGAATCAGCAGCCCTGCTGAAGTTGTCAGCAGAGTGGCTCATTACAAGCCTGTCTATTACTATATTAACCTGCTGACCAGGCAGGAATCTATCAAAAGATTTTTTTTCATCTAACTTAAAAAGCTCACCATCAAACTCAATTCTGTTAAAACCCTGTTTGCTGAGGAACAAAAAATACTCCTCTGCTTTAATGTTTTGAGGTATCTCTCCGGAAGATGTAATAATGACCTTTGTACCCTCAGCAAGCGATGCGAGGTAATCAACTAAATCATCAGCGCTGTGTTTCTTAACCTCTTTCCCTGAAATTGGAGAGTAAGTTCGTCCGACCCGTGCATACAGAAGCCTCAGATAGTCATAAATTTCTGTTGATGTGCCGACTGTGGAACGGGGATTTCTTGAATTAACCTTCTGTTCAATAGCTATTGCAGGAGGAATTCCGTTTATGAAATCCACCTCAGGTTTGTTCATCCGCCCAAGGAACTGGCGGGCATAGGAGGAGAGACTCTCAACATACCTTCTCTGGCCCTCAGCGTATATGGTGTCGAAGGCAAGCGACGATTTCCCGGAACCTGAAACACCGGTAATTACAATAAGCTTGTTCCTTGGAATTTTAAGACTTATATTTTTCAGATTGTGTACCCTTGCCCCCCTAATCTCAATACTCCCCTCCATATCTGATTATGTATATCAAGTGTTAAAATTCAGTTAAAATGCAAAAGTAATACTTTCAAATTAAAAAATTTGCTTTCTTTGTATTACGAATAAAAACCAAATCAAGGAGGACTGCCTATAGAATATCTCTACTCTTGTTAACTAAAAGAGTGAGTTATGAATAAAATGAGTTCCGATTATGAACTGATATTGAAGTTCATAGAAGGTGAGCAGTCATGCTTTGAACAACTAATCATCCGCCATAAAAATAAAGTTTTCGCTTATATAAGCCTTTATATTCGCGATAAGGCTCTTGCTGAGGATATCTTTCAGGATACATTTCTGAAGGTAATTCAATCGGTAAAGGCAGGAAAGTATTATGATAACGGGAAGTTTTTGTCATGGGTAATGCGAATAGCACATAACCTGATTATTGATCATTTCAGAAGGATTAAACAGATGAATACTGTCTCTAATGATAACTACGAATCGGATCTTTTTAATTCAAAAAGATTTGCCGAAGACAATATTGAGGATGATTTAATAAAGAGACAGATTCAGAAAGATGTCAGAAAAATGATTAACCATCTGCCTGATGATCAGAGAGAAGTTGTTATTCTTCGTCATTACGCAGGCCTGAGCTTCAAGGAGATAGCAGATATTACCGGTGTAAGCATTAATACAGCTCTTGGCCGGATGAGATATGCCCTCATAAATATGAGGAAAATAATGGAGGAGAATAAGATCAGCCTGACGATAAACTAAGCACCCGGCACCAATAACTAATAAACATAATTAAAGGTTACATTTTAAGCTTACTAAATTATATTTCACATACAATAATATTTATAACGGGCCGTTTTCAAGTAAAATGAAAAGATGAAGCCTATGGATTTAAATTCTACTCCTCTTATCTCATATCACGATATTAAGGTTCATGAAATTGACATCCTGGAAGATGCATGGGGTATTAATTCTGAATTTTACAAAGTGATAGAACTGCTCAGGCAGTTAAATCCTGAGCCTGATAGCAGGTTGACCACCAGTCTGATTGAAAAAATCAGGAAGAAGTATTAAAAAACTTCATAAACACAGGAATTTTTCCTGTGTTTTTTTTGGAAGTATCGATTTAAAATAATATCTTTGTGATATTATATTAATATCATATACTATGAAACAAGAATTTTCTGTAAAACCCATTTCGGGTTACCTGGCTCTGCTGGCGGCATTATTGTTTATTGGCGGGGCAATAACCGGGTTCGCTTATGAAAGAATCTGGATTGGATCTATTCTGACTCTGCTGTTTGTCTTCACTATTATTGGATTCACAGTAGTAAACCCAAATGAATCGTGTGTAATGGTTCTTTTTGGTGCCTATAAGGGAACCATCAGGGAGAACGGATTTTTCTGGGTAAATCCCTTTTATACCAAGAGGAGGGTTTCACTCAGGGCACGAAACTTCGACAGCGACCCGATTAAGGTAAATGACAAGATCGGAAATCCGATAAAGATTGGCTTTGTACTTGTCTGGAGAGTATCCGAAACCTATAAGGCTGTCTTTGATGTGGATGATTATCAACATTTTGTACTGGTACAAAGCGATGCTGCTCTCCGAAAACTTGCAGGGTTATATCCCTACGATAATTTTGAAGATCACGATGCAATAGTTGCTCTCAGGAGTGGAGGAGAGGAGATAAACGATGAACTTGAGAGAGAGATAAGGGAGCGCCTTGAAATAGTCGGGATTGAAGTTATAGAAGCCAGGATAAATTACATTGCATATGCTGAGGAGATTGCAAATGCCATGCTCAGAAGACAACAGGCATCAGCTGTGGTATCTGCCAGGTTTAAAATAGTTGAAGGTGCCGTATCGATGGTTCAGATGGCTCTTGAACAATTGTCAGATAAGAATATTGTTGAACTGGATGAAGAAAAGAAAGCCGCTATGGTCAGCAATCTGATGGTAGTTCTTTGTGGCGACAAAGATGCTACACCCATTGTTAATACAGGAACATTGCATTCTTAATATGAGTGATAAAAAGCCATTTGTTCTCAGGATTGCTCCGGAGAAACTTAAAGCTCTTGAGAAATGGGCTGCAGATGAATTCCGCAGCACAAACGGGCAGATTGAGTATATTATCGATCAGGCTCTCAGGAAATCTGGCAGATGGAAGACAAAATCAGATAATTCTAAAATTAATAAAGAATGAATAAACCTATGAAATATGCCTGCCCAAAATGTGGCTCAAGAATTTGTGAAACAGGTGAAATAAGAACAACGGGTAGTTTCCTTACAAAAATATTTAATATTCAGAACAGGCGGTTTACCTCTGTTACATGTTCTGTCTGTAAATATACTGAGCTTTATAATATACCTTCAAAAAGGATCGGGGATGTTCTTGACTTCCTGATAGGTACCTGATTCACTGGTTAATAAAGTAAATGGAATGGCAGGCGGCAACGCCTGCTGTTTCTGTTCTGAGTCTGCTGTCGCCAAGATGGACCTGACTAAAATTTGTGTCGATAGCTCTCCAGATCTCTTCCTTACTGAAATCGCCTTCAGGACCGATCAGGATTACAGCATCTTCATTTTTTGAGTATACATCGGATATTTTATTTCTGGCAAATGAATTATCGCAATGTGCAATCATTCGTGATCCTTTAGTACTTCTCTTAATGAAATCACTGAAATGACAGGTATCATTTAGAATAGTCCTGGTTGATTTTAGCGATTGCTTCATTGCAGATATTATCAGATTATTTGTACGTTCAACTTTGATGCCTTGTTTTTCTGTGTTTTTGCATAGAACAGGAGTAATTTCATCAATTCCGATCTCAACACTCTTTTCGACAAACCATTCAAATCGTTCAGCGTTCTTTAAAGGGGATATAGCAATATGGAGTTTGTAGGTCCGCTTTTCAAAGTTCCTGATTATTCCGGTAATGGCAATCGTACATTTTCTGGGATCAGGGTCGCTGATAACACCCTCATAAAGATTACCTTTACCGTCTATTAACCTTACCATGCTTCCCTTTGCCATCCTTAAGACCCTCACAATGTGTAAGGATTCCTTTTCATCAATTGTATAAGAATCTCCGGATATATCGGGAGCATAAAATATCTGCATGTTAATCAGTTTTTGCAAAAATAGATAAAATGAACTAACCTTTTTATTTCTTTTTAAAATCCTTTGAGTTACTTAGCATTTTACCCCCCAACCCGCTAGCTATGTATTTCTTCACAATTCGTGTAACAGTTTTCATATAAATATTTATGTGCTACTTTTATGTTCATATCAACCCCCTTCCCGGCCTTCCCCCAAGCCTGCCTACCGGCAGGCAGGCTTGGGGGAAAATGAAAGGGGGTAAAAAGCTTCATAAATTTGAATAAATTTGTTACATTAATACTGAAGAATAACATAGCTACCGGAATAGGTGGTAGAATAGTAGAGCAGAAAATTATAAAAATGAAGATTGGACTTCTCTCAGATACACATGGATGGATTCACCCCAGGATCTATGATCATTTTGCAGGTGTTGATGAGATATGGCATGCAGGTGATATAGGAAACATTGAAACAGCTGATATACTTGCTGCCTTCAAACCCCTTAAAGCAGTATATGGAAATATTGACAATGAGGTAGTGAGAAGGGCTTTTAAAGAACATTCTATTTTTAAGACTGAGGAGGTAAGGGTATGGCTTACCCATATTGGAGGAACACCAGGTCATTATGATCAGAAAGTAAAAAGGTCCATTTATGAAAATCCTCCTGATCTTTTTATTTGCGGGCATACTCACATTGCAAAAGTTATGTATGATAGAAAAGGGGGATTCTTATATGTTAACCCGGGAGCAGCAGGATTTAACGGATTTCATAAATATATGACTGCAATCAGATTTGAGATCGACGAAAAGAAAATCCATGATATGGAGCTTATTGAACTCGGAGAAAGAGATAAGGTCTCTACCTGATAACATTGTCCTCATCGGGATTATCACTGGCCATTCTGGCAAGGAAAAGGCTTAGACGGCCTTCAACTGATATCATATAGGTATAGGGAACCCGAACTGTTGATTCAGGATGCTTCCGATCGTTTAATTTAATGGTTGAAATAAGTGTGTTATAGGCATTGTTGCCTGCCTGTGTCATCATTACACCCCTTATATAGGAAAAATAGTACCATGTTGATTCATCTGCCTTGAGATAGACATCGATCATATCACCAGAACGGCGGCGCAGAATTTCAACATATCCGTCTACATAAACATTAATGGGTTGAGGACCTATGAAACCGATCCCGATTTTACCACTTGATCTGAATGAGGCTGTGGCTTCATTCCAAAAGAGTTTTACATCGTTTAGGAGCAGTTCATAGTTAAACTCCTTTGGCAGGCTTCTTGAACTTCCAAAAAGATCCATTTCCTCTTTAATCTGTGTAGCGGCAGCAACACCGATCAGGTCTTTCATACCCTTGTTATTCAGATCGGTATTTAGGTTCACAGGTCTTAGAGAAGGCTTCATTCGGATCTCATCTGACATTATCTTCAGAGCTTCAGGTGAAAAATGAAAATCGAGAGCCATAATGGCTTCAATGTTAACTGTTCCTGAATCGATTGAATGAATTACCTTTCCTGCACTTGTAAGTTTAAGCAGGTCGTATTTTGCTCCTAAATTTATATTTCCCTCACCCGATAAGATGCAATAGTTCTTATCAAATGCGACCATATTACCTGGCAGACTCTGGTCAGCAAGTTTTGTAAGAGAAGTTATCAGATATCTTCCTTTTGCTTTTTCATAATAGAGGAAACCGCTTGAATTTACAAACGCCACATCTGTCCATGACTTTTGTGCTGAAAGAAACGCCGGATAAATATGTATGGAATCAGTATTGATATATGAGCCTGAAAAAACAATGTTGTCATTCATATCTCTGGGTTTTTCGCTTACAGGGATCATGACATTTTTGGGGTCAATTCTGGCTTTGAATTTAATGGAATAACTCTTTATCGTACTACATTCATGAATAATTCCTGCAGAGCCGGTAAAGGTAAGAAGGTCAGCCCTGGCAGAGAGTGCAACATCTCCGGCAAAGGAGAAAGCAGGGTTGAGCATAAAATTCTGATTAACAGGTATGTACCCTTTGGCACTCGTCGTTAATGTATCAACAGTAAGCTCGGGGAAGCTTATATTCTGTATCTCTTTGTTCTCATCAACATAATCATATACAGCACTTCCCATATACCTTCTTGTTGACTCAATGTCGATTTTGGCAGAATGTAAAATATGCCTGTTATTCAGGGCAATCAAAGAGTTCTGCATCTGCTGTATCTTTGCTCTCCTGTTGATTATTATCTTCCCGTTCTCAGGTTGAATCAATGCATCGGCAATATGAATATAATTTATATTTTCTGCTTCAATATATTCCTTGTCGAGGTGGTAACTCCCCTTCCAAGATGAAAAGGCTACCGTATCAGTATTGTTATTTGTAGAGAAGAAAGTCGGTTTATCAAGATTAGCAAAATCCATTCTCAGAAGTTCGTCAGCACTTAGCAGAGGAGTGTTTGATTTACCCTTTTGCTCCATATCAAGCACCCTCTCTTCCATATTGTATGCAAAATCAGTCATTTTACAGATATATTGCAATTCAGGGAATTTCACAACCGAGGAAGCAGTATTAAGCCGGAACCTGGTCATTTTCAGATCAAAATTGACATCAGCATTCACATTTTCAGCGATGAAAGAATATCCGCTTGTTGTTGGTGATTTAAGATTATAGTCAGATGTATCAGCCCTGATGGAATTTGAGGTAAAACTGTAGAAGTTTGAAGTTATCCTTGAATCTGTTGTATTAACTATTCCGGAACCATTTAGTAAGGCGGGTGTCAGTTTCAGAGTACCGTCGAGGGTTGTTCCGTTATCATACATATTAAAACTCTTTCCGGCTGAATTTGCTGCCAGCCACTCATCTTTCTTTGTCATCCATTTTATTGCAACATTCTGGCTGTTAAGGGATGGGAAAAATCCAGAACTATCTTTTTCCATATTGAAAGTTGAGGCCTGAGTGATTATTGAATCGGGGAATAAGCTAAAATCTTCCGATTTAGTTGTAGATGTCAGGTATTTAAGTGTCCCGCTTCCATTCAGTCCATTATTACTCATGCTTAAAGATTCATATAACAATCCTTTGCCACTATAAACTTCAATTCCTTCTTCCGGTATAATCATATTAAAACCAAGTGAATTATTCTCCAGTATTGTAAGAAACTGGTGCATAGGTTTCAGGATATTTCCACCGACAAATTCTCCGGAAAGGTTCATATCTTCACTCGAATAGTGATCAATATTTTCATAAGTGAAGGGATCCACTTTAAAATAAAAATCCTTCTGACTGTAAATACCTTCGAGTCCGGGAATCTTGTCATAGAAAATATATGAGTAGGTTAAAGCATTTATAATAGGATACTGTTTAAGGCTTTTTAACCCGGATTTATTATTTGGATCGTCTATAAAAAGTTCTGCTGTTCCAAGCTGAATAGGGTTGTCAACATCCTTGATAACAGGATTTCCATAATTATCCCTCTGTTCAGTTTCAACAGCAATTCTGATGGAATCGATTTTTTGAAGTCTTATATTAAAAGTGTCATAATTGAATGAAAAGTTATGACCAAATATCGTAAAGAGGCCTGCCGCAACAACTCCATCAAATGCAATACTTCTGTTTCTTCCGATAACAAGCTGCTGGTTGTAGGGAAAAATTGCAACTCTCTGTGAATCACTAAGGAATACAGCATTGACTCCATTAACAGTAAGCCTGTAGTTTTTAAGATCAAGGACAGCATTGTCCAGGGGAGCTTTTGTCTCGCTTAGTATGCTTATTATATCATAGTCTTTTCTTTTTGAAAATGAAGCCAGGAAGTCCTTCGTTTTTTGTTTTATTGTTATTTCGTTATTTGTACGGTCGAAGAATACGAAACCTTTGTTAGCCATATCGATGCATAACCCGGTAACTGTTTCCACTGGTCTGTTCATCCATTTTGCAAATTCCTCAACAGGAAAAGTTTCAGAATAATACCACTCCGAGAACTTTATTAAACGGTTCAATGGATGGTAATTATCCAGCCCCATTAACATTAAGAAATAGTTAGAATCGTAGAATGATGACGATTCAAACTGTGCATGTCCGAGAGCTGCACCCCTTGCTCTGGAGAGAATAATTTTTGATTCATTCATATCCCATGACAAATATTCAAAATACATATCAAGACTGTGAAATGAATCGAAATAAGGACTCTTTGAGATAGGATTATTTGTTCTGAACAGATTTACTTGTCTGGTTGCGGCCGAGTACGAAAATCCCAGGTTAGAATGGAATATTGAATCATTATCAAGATATAACGACATTGTTGTTTCCTGACTGTTTAGTCCGTTCTTTGTAAACAGGAATTCCTTTGAACTGATTTTCAGATAAAGGGTATCATTCCTGAAAAAGGTTATTATTGGGGGAAAATACCTTTCGCCTGTACCTTTAGTATTAGCTCCTTCAAATACCAGACCTCCTTCATAATTAATCCCTTCGTACATATCTTTTATCCTGAATTTTTTTGTATAGGTTTCAAAACGAGGATAATTAGCTCTCTCCACGTTGCTAAAGGTTACGGCCTGGTCGGTCAGAGTACCAAGGACAGGTTCCTTGAAATATGTGCTATTTGTAAGATTTACAGAATCGATGGCAAAATTACCCCTGGTCAGGTTAAGAGTATAATTGGTCAGTTCAGCGAACACATCTTCTCTTGAGTAACCGGCTTTTTCCCAGGTAATTATGCCTTTCGTTCCTCTGAATAGCTGTATCTCAGGATAATAGGTCCCAGATACATTATATATTTCAGTACTGTCATTTTGTATATAGCAGGTAAGTGTCGCATCTGACACAATTACTGTAAATGCAGTGTCATGTAGAAATTCAAGGGTGTTGTTTTTGACTTTCCATTTAATACTTCCCGATTCATAAAGAATATTATCTTTTATCATAGACATGGTGTTCTTGAAATATCTGTCGATATTATCATTTGAAGATCTTGGGCTAAAAGCAATTTCGCTCAGGCCTGTAAGCCAGTCATTGATGAATTCCGCATCGCGTTTATACTCGATGAAGGAATTAATGGTTAGAATGAAGTCATAAAAGTGGGGAACAGCTCTCATCGCTCTTGATGAAAGCTGACTTGAGATGTCAATTATTTTGAACATGGTCTCATTGCTGAAGGCGGCACTGTCGCACCTGACAAAGAACTTATTAAGAGTTTCCTTCTGATCAGCTTTAAGGTTTGGTCCCATGAATCTGGTAAGCTCTTCTTTGAATTTTGCGACATCACCGGAAAATGCCGATCTGCCCTGTGAATGTAAAACAGAGTGAGTGGCAAGCATCAGCAGTAGTGACAGTATTACCAGTTTTCTTATCATGGTGATTACTATTATGTAATAGTAGATACGTTGCATGCAACGTATCTACCACAGATCCAATTATTGAATTGCTTCAACTATAGCAGCAAAATCTTCCTTCTTAAGTGCTGCTCCTCCTATCAGGCCACCATCTACATCGGTTTTTGAGAATATCTCTTTTGCATTGGAGGGTTTACAGCTTCCTCCATAAAGAATTGGCACTTTTTTCGCGCAATCGTTACCATATTTGTCCTTAACAAGATCACGTATGTAATGATGCATCTCCTGTGCCTGGTCAGGTGAGGCGGTCAATCCTGTTCCAATGGCCCAGACAGGTTCGTAGGCAATTACTATCATATCCATCTGCTCCTGAGTAAGAGAGAACAGACCCTCTTCAAGCTGCCTTTTTACTATCAGGAAGTGTCTTCCCTCTTCCCTCTCATTTAATACCTCACCGCAGCAAAATATAACCTTCAAACCACTGTTGATTCCAAGCAGAATCTTTTTGTTTAAAAGCCTGTCATCTTCATGATAGTAAGTTCTTCTTTCAGAATGGCCAATAATAACATATTCTGCACCGGTACTCTTTACCATCCACGCTGATACCTCCCCGGTATATGCTCCGGAAGCCTCTGAGGCACAGTTCTGAGCACCAAGTGCTACTTTCCCATGTTTTAATATTTCTGAAACACCTGCCAGGTGAATGAAAGGCGTGCATAAAACAACCTGTGTCTTTCCGGAAGGATTTTCCTTAAAATATTTATCAATCGTACCTGCAAATTTCAAGCCTTCTGCCAGATCCATATTCATTTTCCAGTTACCGGCTACAATCTTTTTTCTCATATGAATCAAAATTTAAATAGTAATATAATTTATTAAGTATCAGAACTCATGTACAATAATGCATTGATTTTCAAGCGTTCTGTTAAAAAATGTCTATGATATCTGATGATGGTTTAATATCTAAAGGTATATAAAAAACAGTATTTAATGCGAATTTAATTCTTTTACAGTCTTGCTGACAAACCATTCTTGATCAGGAACATTTGCCCATGACCATTTGCCAATGATTACACCCTCTTTGAGTAATATATATCCCGGATTAGCTCTGATCATGGTTTTCAATGTTGTTTCATCAGTTGAACAAAAAGAGAGACCGTTTTCATATTTTTTTACCTCAGATGTTCCTGAAGCAGTCAAAATATGGAAGTCAATCCCGTTTGCCAGACAATATACTCCAAGGTCATATCCTGCAGACAATCGTCTGGTGGCTGCCTCATCAAGTTTTTTTGAGATCATCAACAATGTATAGTCAGGATTTGATAACACTCTTTGGGTTAGCTCTTCTCCCTGAAGAGAAGCGATGCTGAAATCGTGAATTGGAGGTTGATATCCTTTCTTTATGAGAACAGTTTTCTGGTCAACAAATATCCATGTTGTATCTTCTGCAGGGTAGTCAGAGAGACTGAATTCCTTTTCAATTCCATCTTTTTTATAAATGAATGTGGTATTATACACATCAGCAGGTGCACCATCAGGTACAATCATCTGGTCTGCAATTTTAACACCGGTTTTATATGGTAAGAAATCGATAACAGGCAGATACCTTAGATTAGCTGATGAAAAAAGAAGAAAAATCATAATTGTAAAGGTTATAACTATCCATTCATTTAAACTGGTATAGAGTTGCCTTACCTGTTTCCTGCCAGTGAAAAGGATTGTTGCAAGGATTATTAAAACAATATTTTTTCCAAAGGTCTGCCAGTTGGTCAGGGTTATAGCATCACCAAAACATCCGCAGTCTGAGACCGGATTTGTCAATGCCAGGACTAAGGTCAAAGGTGTAAAGATCACCATCAGGATCATTACAACCAGGATACCTGTCTTCTGCCTGATACCTGTAAGAACTGAGAATCCAGCTATGAATTCAGCTGTACATAAAAGAAGGGCTAATGGCAGACTCAACCAGTCGAGAAAACCAATATTAAAGGCCTGGAAATAATCGTGAAATTTATATGCGGAACCGAGGGGATCGATAGCTTTCACTAATCCTGAGAATATAAATACCAGTCCGACGATTATTCTGCTTATTACTTTTAGATTCTTCATTTCAGATATTTTCTCTTTCAGTAATAATTTTAACTATCAGGTCAAATATTTTATCTGGCGACAGCATTGAGCCTTTAATGTCACTGCAGTTTATTACTGCAAGTCTTTCATCTGCCCTGGCAACCTCAATATAGATGTCCCTGACCCTTTTCTGAAACAACAGGCTCTCCTCATGGATATCTGTTGTCCCGTTCAGGTAAGCACGGTCCTTACCTGACCTGAAATTTGAGAGCTTCATTTCTGTAAAGGAAGATGGTACATCAAGAAAGATATTTAGGTCGGGTCTCGGAATTCCAAAATGTTCAAATTCAAGAGATAATATCCAATTCATAAGTTTGGTCTGAGAAGCTGTTTCTTTTAGTTTCGCACACTGATAGGCAATGTTGGAATATGTGTACCTGTCAAGCAAAACAATTTTCCCCTCATTCAACCAGTTACTGATCATAGCTGATGCATCTTTCCTGTCGCCTGCATAAAGCATAGCAACAATATATGGATCAACATCATTCAGAGATCCAAATTCTCCCCTTAAGAACCTGGCAATCAGTTCCCCAAAATATGGATTATCGGTCCTTGGAAAGTGCAGGTATTCACAGACATATCCTCTTTCTGAAAAATATTTCCTCAATAATTTTATCTGTGTTGATTTTCCTGCTCCGTCAACTCCTTCAATAACAATAAAATTCATTATATCTTCAATTTCTTCCTATACAAATGTACTAACGTCACTCCAAAGAATAAAATGTATGGGAGGTAAAATTAATTCACTAAATTAGGCTGTTCAAAGAGAACGTTGTGCGCGAAAAACCAAGGTATATAAATGCAGGAGGTAAACTGCTTGATCTAGAGACTCCAAGGATCATGGGCATCCTGAATATAACACCGGACTCATTTTATAAAGGAAGCCGTTTCATTAAGGATGAAGAGATACTCAAGGCTGCTGAAAGAATGATCACTGAAGGAGTTGATATTATTGATATCGGAGGGTATTCCTCACGGCCCGGAGCAGAGGATATTACAAAGGAAGAGGAGGTAAAACGGGTTCTTAAAGCAATAAAACTTGTTTCTGTAAAATTCCCGGAAGTTATTTTATCGATCGATACATTCAGGGCAGATGTTGCCAGGGAGGCCATTGAAGATTGCGGAGCCCATATAATTAATGATATTTCCGGAGGCGATGCAGATAGTGAGATGTTTTCTGTTATTGAGAAACTGAATGTTCCCTACATCTTGATGCATATGAATGGAGATCCGCGGAATATGCAGAAGAATCCTGTATATAACGATGTTGTTGCAGATATACTGAAATGGTTCGGAGAGAGAATATACAGGCTTCAGACAGTAGGTGTAAAGGATATTATCATAGATCCCGGTTTTGGATTTGGAAAAACAGTTTCACATAACTTTCAGCTTTTACGTCGTCTGGGAGATTTCTCAATAGCAGGGTTACCTGTAATGGTTGGTGTATCGAGGAAATCGATGATCTGGAAGACCCTTAATACTACTCCTGATGAAGCACTGAATGGAACAACAGTATTAAATGCCATAGCTCTTACAAATGGCGCGGATATTCTGCGGGTGCATGATGTAAAAGAAGCTGTACAGGCCGTGGAGTTGATAAATAAGATAAAAAGGGCCTGAAATCAGGCTGAATAATCCAGTTTCATAAGGTTTATATAGGAGACAGAGCCGCAAATTTTATATTTTTGAGAGATAATTATTTCATATTATGCCATTTCATATTACCATTCTTGATATTATCGACATAGTCCTCGTGGCAGTGATCCTGTTTCAAATCTATAAGGTTATAAGGGGAACTGCTGCTTTTAGTATATTCCTTGGTATCTTTTTTATCTATATTTTCTGGCTTATAGTGCGGGCTCTCAACATGGAGCTTATCAGCGGATTGCTTGGCCAGGTGATAGGAGTAGGTGTAATAGCCCTGATTATTGTTTTTCAACAGGAGGTAAGGAGATTTTTGCTTGTTCTTGGCAACAGGTATATTACCAACAGCAGGTTTCCTCTTGGCAGACTTTTTTCATCGGTAAGAGAAAAGCATGCATCAATTGAAGATGCAGCTGAGATTGTTAAAGCATGCGAATCAATGGCTTTAAACAGAACTGGAGCCCTTATAGTGTTAGGAAGAAAAAGCAGTCTTGATATTTTTACTGAAGGAGGAGAGATACTTAAAGCCAGGATCAGGTCAGAATTAATTGAGACAATATTTTTCTCCAATTCCCCTTTGCACGACGGGGCTATTCTGATAGAAAATGGATCTATTCTGGCAGCCAGGTGCCCTTTACCTATGACCGAACAGATAGATCTGCCGGCCCGATTTGGAATGAGACACAGAGCAGCTGTTGGAATGTCAGAACATTCGGACGCTCTGATTATTGTTGTTTCAGAAGAATCAGGTTACATTACTGTAGTTGAATCGGGAGAGATAAGGGAAAATATTACCCCGGATGAATTGAGGAATATTTTGCTCTCCTAATTCAACTTATACAACATAAGTGTCTCAGCATCTTTTACATAAATTGAATTGCCTGCAACAATCGGAAACGAATAGACAGCCGTTTCAGCAACCTTGTATTTTGCCACTTCATTATAAGCTTTGGAATCTGGCTTCATTACTAGGAGATAGCCGGTCTGGGGAAATCCGATTATAACCTGCCCACACTCTACAATAGTAGCAAAATCACTGTTAACTGCATCGTCAATCCAGGCAGTTTGTCCTGTGGAAGCATTCAGACAATATATTCTCTTCTGATCTGTGAATCCATATAGAAATCCATCTTTAAGTACCGGGGTATTCCATTTTGCACCTACCTCTGCGTTATTCCAGAGTTCCTTTGCTGCATATCCGCTACCTGATTTTTCAACCTTAAAAGCCTTCATCCCTGATCCCTGACCCGTTACATATATGGTTTGTCCGCTTACAAAGGGACTGGAAGCATTATAGAACCTCGATTGGGCTGGAGTAGCAACCTGCCATATGAGTTTGCCATCAGCCAGGTTAAGTGCTATAAGGTTTTTCTCAGTCTGGACAATTAGCTGTTTCATTCCATCTATTGTTAAAACTGAAGGAGATGCATATGCCGGTCCGTCACCTGCCCATTTCCATTTCTCATTTCCGTTGTTGATGTCCAGAGCCAGTACCTCTCCGTTTTCTTTGGTTCCTACATGAATAATGCACAGATTATCAACGATCATAGGAGACATTCCTGTAAAAAACTGTGGAACAGTATGGTTCGGGTTTTCCCTTTTCCACAAAATTTTACCGGTGCCGGCATCGAGGCAGGTAATTATTGCGGATGCACCAAATGTTACTACTTTTCCATTTGCTATTGCAGGAGTACTCCTGGGCCCGGGATGAGATCCGGCAGGTCCGGTTACTGCGATAGCAGGATATTGATATTTCCAAAACTCTTTACCTGTACCTGCATCGAGGCAAAGAACAACCTCATTATCTCCCTGCCTGGTATTAAGATATATTTTACTGCCTGCAAGCGCAGGAGTAGCATCGCCAAATCCTACTGAAACTTTCCAATCCTGTTTAAGTTCAGCAGGCCATGTTGCCGGAGCCTTGAATCCTGTGACCTTACCATCGCGGTTAATGCCACGCCATTGAGGCCAATCCTGTGAAAAGGAATCGGTGGAACTGAAGATAACAAGTGCTACTATGGCACTTATTAAAGGGATCAATTTTTTCATGGTACTAAAATTATTGATTAACAATACACAATTTAAGAAGATCAATTATTTGACAGTTAAAATTAAGAAAATATTCTTACACGATCCAACCTTGATAGCCAGAATTAATATATATTTAAAACTGATGAAAAAAAGATCTGACAAAGTAGAAATTCTTATCACCGGCGGTACCTCCGGACTTGGCCTTGAACTGGTCAGATTGTTTCTGAAAAATGGCTTCCATGTTATCTCCATGGGGAGGAAACAGATTGATATACCGGGGTATGAAAATAGATACAAATTATACCAGGTAGATTTCAGCGATTTGGAAAAGGTTGCCAAAACCACAAAACAAATCTGTGAGAACCATGAGATCGATATTGTTATAAACAACGCGGGAGTTCTGAGTCCTCCGGCATATACTCAGACAATTAATTGTTTTGAGTATACTTTACAGGTCAATTATTTGTCTCATCTTCTTATCAATGAGGTAGTTGTGAAGAAGGTCCGGAATAATAAGCAATTGAGAATTGCTGCGGTTACATCACCTCTCTACATGCTGGCTGACAGGGATTTGGAAATGAAATACTCTGAACAATCTTATTCTATTTTAAATGCATATTCATCTTCAAAACTATATCTTGTCCTGATGTGCCAGTTTTTCCCCTTAAGACACCCGGAACAAAATCTGAAATGTTTCAGTTTTAACCCCGGAATATTCAGTTCAGGTATTTACCGTATGCAAAAGAAGTGGTTCTGGAGATTATATTATCTTGGTTCTCCATTTATGAAAAGCCCTGGTATTGTGGCAAAAATCCTTTTAGAAATACTGACTGAAGAGGAGATTATAAACGGCCATATCTACCATACCAGGAAGCGTCCGGTACCCATTCCCCTTATTGATACTTCTAAAAAAGAGGTATTCTTTAAAACCAGTTATGAAATGATTGGACCCTATCTAAAACAGGTTGGAGATATTAATTAACAAATCACACAGTGTTATTACAACTTTATTTGAAATTATTTGCAACCTTTGTACAAAATACCTGCCTGCCAGCAGTGTATTTCTTCAGAATTCAGGTAACATTTTAATACTATGACATTTTTATTCCTTTTTCTGATATTTGAAACCCCCATCCTAGCCTTCCCCCAGGGGGAAGGAACCTTACATTTCCCCTTTGGGGGAACTAAGAAAGGGGGTAAGAAGCCTCATAAAATTGAATAAATTTATTCCCAAAATACTTAAGTTTAACAAGACAGGCAGGCGTCAGGCAGGGTTAATTGTTACAGGTATTTAATTTAAAAGAATTTGGAATGAAAAAATTAATTGTACAGGTCATGGTTTTAGCAAGCTTACTCAGTTTTTTTGGATGTAAAGATTCAACTGATCCTGCTTCATGGAGCAGTGAGAAAATTGATAAATGGTTCGAAAAAGGTGAATGGTTAAACGGGTGGACTGTTTCTCCGGATGCCTCCATTGACAGGAAAGAATTTGCCGTCTCTTATTTCAAGAATAAAGAGAGATGGGACAAAGCGTTTACTTTTTTGAAAAGCACAGATCTGTCAACTATTGAATTGAAACGGGTTGATATAGATGGGGATAACCTTTTTGCTTCCCCGAGCGAGTATATTACCAAAAATAAAGAGGATGCCAATTTTGAAGCTCATCGGAAATATATTGATATTCAATATGTTATCAATGGGTCAGAGATGATAGGAGTTGCAGCTATTTCATCGAAAGATTCAACGATTGCTCCTTATGATGATACTAAAGACATCGAATTTATGACTGTTACGGGGGATAAAGAATTTACTGCCACACCTGACAGATTTTTTGTCTTTTTCCCATCCGACGCTCACCGGCCAGGCTTAAAGGTCGCCGGGAATGCACCGGTGAGAAAAATTGTCGTGAAAGTGAAGGTAGATTAATGGCGCAAAGGCTCAACGGCAAAACTGTGCAAAGCATACCGCAAGTCTCATGCCTCATGCCTCACGCCTCACGCCTCACGCCTCAATTGAACATTCCAACTGTTACGTGGTTACTCTTAAGTATTGAATCTGCCGGATGACAACACTATATGATCTCAATGAAGGAGAAGAGGGGATAATTCTGAAGATTAAGGGACGGGGTCAGTTCAGACAACGGCTTTCAGAGATGGGCTTTGTTGTCGGGAAGAAGGTATCAGTAATAAAGAAAGCACCTCTCCGCGATCCAATAGAATATAAGATCCTCGGTTACCATATTTCGCTGAGAAACAGCGAAGCCCAACTCATAGAAGTTGAGCGTGGCGGCGACTCGAAAGAGTTTCATTCTTCTAACGGCGTACTTTTCACCGATGAGGAGAACGGTTCATGGCTGGAAAAAACCAGGCACATACAGGTAGCACTTGTGGGTAACCCGAATTCAGGAAAATCGACACTTTTCAACTTTGCATCCGGGTCAAAACAAAAGGTCGGTAATTATGCCGGCGTTACAGTTGACTCAAAAGTGGCAAAATACAAGCAATCGGGTTATAGTTTTTCTATTGTTGATCTTCCGGGAACATATTCAATTAAAAGCTATTCACCTGAAGAGATATATCTCAGAAATTATATTTTCGATAATAAGCCTGATATTGTTGTTAATATAATTGATGCATCAAATCTTGAAAGGAACCTCTACCTGACAACCCAGTTAATCGATATGGGTGTACAGATAGTTATTGCCCTCAATATGTACGATGAGCTCAAAAAGAAGGGTGATGAACTTGATCATGACGCTCTTGGTAAGTTGTTAGGTGTACCTGTAATACCTACTGTCAGTTCAAGAGGGAGGGGGATAAAAGAGCTTTTTGATAAAATAATTGAGGTATATGAGGACAGGGAACCTGTTGTCCGTCATATACATATCAATTATGGCAGTGAGATCGAAAATGCTGTTCGTGCCATTCAGGCAAAAATAAAGATAGATGAAAACCGGACTTTCACAAATATCATATCATCCCGATATCTTGCTCTTGAGTTGCTTGAAAACGACAGGGAGTTCTCGAAGAACATCACGCTTTGTGTAAACTCAAGAGAGATTATTGAAGTAGCGAAGAATGAATATAAGAAACTTGAAAAGCTCTATTCTGATTCTGTTGAAACAGTTATTACCGATCTGCGCTACGGATTCATATCAGGAGCTTTGCAGGAGACTCTTAAGGTAAATAAAGTTGAACGGCTTCGGAAAACAAAGATAATAGATGACTACCTGACAAATAAATACCTTGGCATACCGATCTTCATTTTCTTTATGTGGCTTACCTTCTTTACAACATTTAAACTAGGAGGGTATCCAAAACATTGGCTGGAGATAGGTGTCGGAAAACTCTCAGTGCTAGTCTCCTCTCTCTTGCCATCGGGAATAATAAAGGATTTTTTGGTAGAAGGTATCATTGGGGGTGTAGGAGGGGTGGTTGTTTTTCTTCCTAATATCATGATACTTTTTCTTTTTATCTCATTCATGGAAGATACCGGCTATATGGCAAGAGCAGTTTTTATCATGGATAAATTTATGCACAAGATCGGCCTGCATGGAAAATCGTTTATTCCGCTTTTCATGGGATTTGGATGTAACGTACCTGCCATCATGGCAACCAGGATCATTGAAAGCCGGAGAGATCGCCTGATCACCATGCTGATAACACCCTTTATGTCGTGCAGCGCGCGACTGCCCGTATACATACTGTTTATCAGCGCCTTTTTTGCTAAGAATCAGGGATCGGTTCTGTTCCTTCTATATATTTTGGGAGCAATATTTGCAGTCCTTTCAGCTTTATTCTTAAAACGTGTCTTTTTCAAATCGGCAGAGATACCATTTGTTATGGAACTCCCTCCATACCGGATTCCCACCTCCAGAAGCATCTTAAAACATGTATGGTTCAGAACAGGGCTGTACCTTAAAAAAATAGGAGGTGTAATTCTTATAGCATCTGTTGTGATATGGATATTTAGCAATTTCCCTCAAAGAGTAGAATATTCAAAGGACTTCAATAAGGAAATTTCTCAGATTAAAGCTTCAGATTTAAGTGAGAATGAAAAGATTGAATCGGTTAGCCATTTAATCCTGGAACAAAAAAGTGAAAAACAGAGCAAATCTTTTATCGGCATCATAGGCCGTTCAATAGAGCCGGTTATGAAACCGCTCGGATTTGACTGGCGTCTGAGTATAAGCATTCTTTCCGGAGTGGCAGCCAAAGAGGTTGTTGTAAGTACGTTAGGGGTAATTTTCCAGGCTGACACTGGGTCAGGAAAATCATCACTGGTAGAAAAGATACAGACTCAGAAGGATTCTTCCGGAAGAACAATATTTACACCCCTGATAGCATTCTCTTTCATGTTATTTATTCTTACCTACTTCCCGTGTATAGCTGTAGTAGCAGCAATAAAAAGAGAATCCGGCGACTGGCGGTGGGCTTTATTTACAGTTGTTTATACTACCGGTATGGCCTGGCTGCTCTCTTTTACAGTTTACCAGGTTGGGAGCCTGTTTATTTGATCGGTGGTCTGGAGTCGAGCTGGAAAGTGAACCTGCTTCCCTTTACAATATCTTCATGATTTATGAACCAGTCGTTATACCTTCCCCCGTTTACAGAGATAGCCCTGATATAGTTGTTATTTTTCTCCCTGTTTACTGAGCTAATCAGGAAGAATTTTCGATTTTCCAGAATTATTTTTACTTCATCGAATGCCGGGGTTGTAATTATATACTGGTTCGATACCGGACAAGCCGGATAGAATCCCATCATTGAGAAGACCAGCCATGCCGACATCTGTCCTGCATCTTCATTGCCACTAAGTCCACCCGGACCAAGACCATATTCTTCGTCTACTATTCTGGTTACCCACTCCTCTGTTTTTTCCGGATGACCCGCCATTGTAAAGATATAGGCAGCCTGGTGATCTGTCTCATTACCATGCCAGTAGTAACCTTTATCAAAAAACTGGTCCAGGCTTGACATAAAAATATCATTTCCCCCCATCTCATTTATCAATCCGGGTATATCCTGTGGAACATACCATGTATATTGGAATGGCGTCCCTTCGGTAATGAATCTTGCCTTGGTATAAGGGTCAAAGGATTCTATCCACCTGCCATCAGCATAACGGCCCCTGACAAATCCAGTCTGTTTGTCGAACACATTTCTCCAGTTTCCTGATCGCTTCAGAAGTATATTATAATCTTCAGTTTTTCCAAGTGCATCAGCAAACCTTGCCAGGGCATAGTCGTCGAATGCATACTCAAGTGTTCTTGACACCTGTTCATACCTGTGAAAGGCATCCCATACACTATCTTCGAGAGGAACATACCCATATTTAAGATAACTTTGCAGTGCCCTGCGTCCCTTCCCATCTTTATATTCAGGCAGGGAGGGTGACTCGAAAGCATTTTGCCGCATATATTTATAAGCTGTTTCAGTATCGAAAGCGTTGATTCCTTTCAAATAAGCATCTGCTATTGTTGTGCTTACATGGTCACCAATCATTGCAGCTGTATAGTTTGACCATGCCGGGAAGATGGGCATCCAGCCACCCTGCTGAGCTTTCAGAATCAAAGATCTGACCATGTCTAACGTACGTTTAGGCTCGAGTATGGTCATCAGCGGATGCAACGCTCTGTATGTGTCCCACATCGAAAAGTCGTCGTAATAGTCAAAACCAGCGGTTTTATGTACAAGGGTGTCCTGGGCGAAACCCTGATAGCTGCCATCAACATCGCTTGCTATGCGTGGAAGTTGATAACAATGGTATAGGGCCGTATAGAATTTAATCAGGTTATCCTCGGAGCCACCTTTCAATTGTATCTTTCCAAGAGCCTGATTCCAGATATCCTCTGTGGCTTTGCGGAGAGCATCAAAATTCCAGTCCGGTATCTCTTTTTCAAGGTTTCTCCTCGCAGCTTCGATACTCGTAAATGAGGTGCCGATACGCACATTGACCACCTTTTCATTGTTAAATCCAATTACCATCTGCTTATCTGAAAGTAGTTGGGTAACAGGTTTAAAAGGCTTATCAAACTTAATTACAAAATATCCGCTAAAACCTGCAGACTGACCTCTTCCCTGGTAGATACGATGGACAGGATTATAACCGGTTATTTCAAAATTCTCATTATCGGACCACACTTTACCCACTCGTTCATCGCTATTCACTCTTATAAAAATATAACTTCCGGATTTGCCGGGAAAGGTGAATCGCATCATACCTGACCTTACCGATCCGGTAAGTTCAGCAATAACATCTGAATTATCAAGTTCAACCCTGTAATAGGCAGGCGATGCAGTTTCATTTTTATGGTTGTACTTTGATACGGGTTCATGACTGAGTGTATCAGGTTTACCTGTAGTAAATGGCATGAGTGTTACACTTCCATAATCCTGGGTACAACTGCCGCTCATCCAGTGACTCCCCCTGAACCCGGTAATATACTTATCATTATAATAGTATGGAGAGATACACTTGATCTCTGTTGTACGTGTCTCGGGTGTCCACTGGGTCATTCCAAATGGCCGGCCGACAGCAGGAAAGGTCTGACCCTTGTCTTCAGAACCGGATTCACTGTGCTTCAGAGCACTCACAGTTCTGGCAGGGCCTGTACCGATAAGCGGATCCACATATTTCAACGGTATCTGCGATAAAGCAGCTGATGGTAACAGGATAACCAAAAAGAGTAACAACTTCATAATTATATGGATTAACGGTTTCTCAGTACAACGGTTATTTGATAATAAAGATTTATGTTTCTTCAAAGTTAAAAAATTGTTTATTTTCAATATACTATTAACACAAGTTTTAGCCAGTATATAAAAAATGACTATCAGGAATAGCTCTTAACCACAGAGTCGCACTGAGTTTCACGGAGTAAATCACGGAGTATTTTTATGACCTTAGAAATAACTTATTGTGTCTAGACTATTACTCTCTTTATACCATCTTTTAGCGATTTGACGTTAAAATTTATCAGAAATCCTATCCTGCATTTTGATAACTTTAGATAAGTCATTAACTGAGCTAAATGAACCGGGTTAAGAGAATCAACTGATTTGATCTCGATTACAACTTTGCTTTCAACAAACAGATCAATTCTGTAACCTAAATCAAGTTTCTTTTCTTCATAAATCAAGGGCATTGGTTTCTGTTTAGATACCATTAAGCCAGCTTTATTAAGTTCATAATGGAGGCATTCTTCATAAGCTGATTCTAATAAGCCAGGCCCTAAGGCAGTATGCACTTTGTAAGCACAATTTAAAATAGAACTGGTAAGTTCCTGATGTAATAAGGTCATAATTATGTAAATTTAGCGAGACCATATAAAGATAGTTTTTATATTTTATTCATGCTAAATTTGTGTGTACAAAAAACAGTGCTACTCTGCGATAACTCAGTGCGACTCCGTGGTAAAGCTGTTTCGCGAAAAAAGAGAAAAAAATGTTAATGGCAGTACAGGCTGAAGTAATTAAGCTTCTTCAACAAAGAATTCTACTAGTTTATCACTTTGTATTTTTTGAGAATTTCAGTTGTACTCATCAAAAAATCCATATATTGAACGCGGTTATAAGGTAGTTTGTTATCTGTATTTTTCATCGAAAGTTTTCCCCGGAAACTCTCAATGTTTTTATATCCCTTTAGATTCATCCATTTCTCAATGTCATCCAGCATCTTTTTGATCACTTCAATCTGGTTAAGATAGAGGGTACTTACAACCTGTACAGTATCAGCACCTGCCAGGATCATTTTAATTACATCCGATCCGTTCAATATTCCGGAGTTGGCACATATTGATGCTTTAGTATTCCCATGCAACAGCCCTGCAAAACGTAAAGGCAGTCTGTGATCCTCTTTATTGCTGAGAGTATATGGGAAGAAGTGTTCCTCTTTGTCAATGTCAATATCAGGCTGGAAAAGTCTGTTAAATAACACAAGCGCATTTGCCCCGGCTTTATCAAGAGCGGAAAATAGCTGTAACGGATTACTGTAGAATGGACTCAATTTGACAGCAACAGGTATTTTAACAGCTTCCTTAACATCTTTTAGTATCTTAATCTCCCTCTTTTCAATATCTGTAAAATCACTGTTAAACCTTTCAGGAACTGAATAGAAGTTAAGTTCCAATCCATCAACCCCTGTACCTTCAATTTTCCTCGCATATTCTACCCATGTTTTATTATTGATAGCGTTGATACTGGCAAAAACCGGAATGGAGACTGTCTCTTTGGCTTTTTTTAGTGCTGCGAGATGCTCCCGTATATCAGAAGGATCTGATCCGGTGTCGGGAAAAAGGTTTATCATTTCCGCATTACGTTCATTATATTCAGACTTACGTTCAGAAAGCTCCAGGCTTTCAAGCTGTACCTGTTCCTCAAAAACAGATTTATACACAATGGCTCCTGCACCAGCCTCCTCTATTCGTTTCAGATTTTCAACACTTGTTGACAGATTACTCGCGCCAACAATTATGGGATTTTTCAGTTCCAATCCCATATACTTTGTTTTTAAGTTATTCATTATAAGATTTTTGATATTATATTTATTAAATATTTTATTACTATTTTTAAATAGCCTATTGTGTAACGTTTGATTTAACTTAATACCACTTACATTAAACAAATCCTTTTATAAAATGTTTCCCCGGGCTTACGATTTATTTGATTTTTATGATTATTTTAAAATAATTTAACTTAATTATCTGATTATGCTACGGAGAATTCTTTTCATTTCATTATTTCTTTTGTCGATAACAGGTGCCGGTCTTTCACAGAGTCCTGTTCCGGAGAAAATTGACAGGGGGGTAATTGCCCTCACTATTGATGGCACACATGCTTACGTAGGGTGGCGGTTGCTAAAGACCGACCCTGAAAATGCAGGCTTTAATGTTTACAGAAAAGAGGTTGGGAACTCTGAATTTCAGAAGGTTAATAAGAATACTATCAGTAATTCAACAAACTTTATTGACTCCTCGGTTAAACCGGGAATGGCTTATCGTTACAGGATTAAGAGAATTATTGATGGGAAAGAAGAAGATACTCAAGGTGAGGGAACAGTTTTTATGTTAACCGGTAATCAACCATATTATTCAATTAAACTGAAGGATAACTCAAAACTGAAGCGGGTCGGAATAGGTGATCTTGATGGAGATGGTGCTTATGATTTTGTACTTCAGTATCCCGATTTCAATGTCGACCCATACCACATGCCCGGATACTGGGTCAGGAGTCCTGAACCATACCAGCTTGAGGCTTATAGTTCCAAAGGTCGGTTCCTGTGGCACTACGATATGGGCTGGGCAATTGAGACAGGTACCTGGTACTCTCCATATATGGTTTATGACATAGATGGTGATGGATTTGCTGAAGTCTATGCCAAGGCGGGAGAGGGAGACCCGCGTGAATTGGATGGTCATGTGCTGGAAGGCTCTGAATACCTTGTAAAAATTAACGGAAAAACAGGAAATATCTCCCAAAGATCGGACTGGCTCTCAAAAGAAGGATTTCTGAATAATTACAATTACTGGAGCCGGAATTTTCTGACAGTAGCCTATCTTAATGGTCAGACACCATCACTTGTTATGCAGCGCGGGACGTATACAATAATCAAGACTCTGGCTCTCGATAAGAATCTGAATAAGGAGTGGTACTGGGAGAGCACAGGTGAATATGAAAAATATAAAGGACAGGGGCAGCATGGGATAATGCAGGGGGATATTGACTTTGACGGGAAAGATGAGCTTATTATAGGCACCTTTGCTCTTGATCACGATGGTAAACCGATATGGTTTACGGGATTGAAACATAATGATGCCGGGTATCTTGCCGACATCGACCCTTCAAGACCCGGTATGGAGATCTTCTATGGTATTGAATCACGGTCAGATAAAAATGGAGTTTGTCTTGTTGATGCTGCTACAGGGGAGATCATCTGGGGTTTCGATGGGAAGACAACTCATGTTCATAGCCAGGGAATGGTGGGTGATATCGATCCGGAATATCCCGGTATGGAATGCTATGCAGGTGAAGCTAAAGGAGGTGACCAGTATTTTCTCTATAGCGCGGGCGGTAAAAGACTCTCAGACAAGGATATGGGCTCGCTTACACCCAGACCTGTGTGGTGGGATGCTGATGATCTTAAGGAGATAGAGATCAATAACAGGATCATAAAGTATAAGGGAGATACCCTTCTCAGAACCGAAGGCAAAGTTGTAATGGTGACAGATATTATTGGCGACTGGCGGGAAGAGATTATTACAAGTGTTCCAGGTGAATTGCGCATATATTCCACCAATATTCCGGCAGAAAAACGCAAAGTTTGCCTCATGCAGAATCGTCAGTACCGGCTTGGTGCTGCGAATGCATCGATGGGGTATTTTTACCCGCCACAGCTGGGTTTGAATACAAGATAAAAGACAAAAGATATAAGACAAAAGTATTATGAAGAACAAATATTTAATATTCGGGAGCCTCTTATGTATTCTCTTCTCTTCATGTTCTGAGGGGCGTATTGATCCGGTTGATTATGTTAATCCCAATATTGGAGGTATTCCACCATTGCTCCAGCCTACGGTTCCACTGGTAAACCTTCCTAACAGTATGATGAGGATCCATCGTCTTCCCGGAAGTTATCAGGCTGAGAAGATATCGGGCTTCCCGTTTATTCTTTGCGGTCATAGAAACGGTACTGCCGGATTACTAATGCCGGCTGCCGGCAGGATCTCTGCTGATCAGCGAAACTGGCAAAGTTATTATGATCATGATTATGAGGCATGTACACCATATTATTATTCTGTCTGGCTGGAAGATCCGGATGTTAACCTTGAATTTACAATTGCAGAAAAATCCTCATTCTACCGGATAGCCTGGAATAAAAAAGATCAGAAAAACATCATGCTTAATGTTGGCGCAAGGGGATCACTTAATGTAATTGATAACAATACAGTTGAAGGCTATGAACTCTACCAGCGAAAAGTGAAAGTTTACTTTTATATCAAAACTGAAAAGAGCTTTTCATCAGATTCAATATGGGCTTCAGGTCAGGTTGGGATTACAGGTATTGGAAATATTGAAGGACAAAGACCATCGCTGTCGCTGGTATTTAATATAAATGAAAAGGAGAAGCTGGGTGTGAAGATGGGCATATCTTTTGTTAATCAGGAACAGGCCAGGAAGAACCTTGAGAAAGAGATCCCTGACTGGAACTTTGAATCTCTTAAGGCTGCAGGAAGAGAGAAATGGAACGATGCACTTGGCAAGATTGAGGTGAAAGGCGGGACTGATGATCAGAAGCACGTTTTCTATACCGCCCTGTACCGCACTTATGAACGAATGGTTAACATCTCAGAGGACGGCCTGTATTACAGCGGTTTTGACGATACCATCCATTCAGATAATGGGATACCATTTTATAATGACGACTGGATGTGGGATACCTACAGGGCCGCACACCCTCTGCATGCAATGATCAACCCTGAACTTGAAGGGATAAAAATTGAATCATATGTGCGCATGTATAAACAATCAGGATGGATGCCCTCATTCCCCATTCTCTTCGGGGATAATCCTTGTATGAATGGCCATCATTCAGCTGCAATAATTGCAGATGCCTATTTTAAAGGTATCAGGAATTTTGATATAGAGTTGGCCTATGAGGGGCTGAAAAAGAATGCCCTGGAGGCTACTATGCTTCCATGGCGCAATGGTCCGATGTGCTCACTTGATACTTTTTACCTGGAAAAGGGTTATTATCCCGCTTTGAATCCGGATGAGACAGAAACAGTACCACGGGTTCATTCTTTTGAAAAACGGCAGGCGGTTGCCATCACATTAGGTCATAGCTATGATGACTGGTGCCTGGCCCAGCTTGCAAGGGCACTCAACAAAGATGAGGATTATGAATATTTTATGAAGCAGTCAGGAAACTTTAAAAACCTGTTTAATCATGAAACCGGCTTCTTTGCCCCGCGTACAGCTGATGGTAACTGGGTTAAGGATTTTGATCCGAAACTTTCAGGTGGCATGGGGAACCGTGATTACTATGATGAGAACAACGGGTGGACATATTTGTGGGATTTACAGCATGATATTGCCGGATTAATTGGACTGCTCGGGGGTAAAGAAAGATTCACAAATAAACTGGATCGGCTTTTTATTGAGGGCTTAAGTATGAGTAAATATGCATACCTGGCTCAGTTCCCTGATGCAACGGGTCAGGTGGGTCAGTTTGTAATGGGGAATGAACCCAGTTTGCATATTCCCTATTTATATAATTATGCCGGGAAACCCTGGAAAACACAACAACGCGTGCGAATGCTGCTCGATACATGGTTTACCAATTCTCCATTTGGCATCCCCGGAGATGAAGACGGCGGAGGGCTCTCAGGGTTTGTAGTATTCTCAAGTATGGGTATTTATCCTGTTACTCCCGGAATTCCGGCCTTCAATATCGGGAGTCCGGTATTTACAGATGTTCAGATTAAGCTTGAGAATAACAAAATCTTCAGAATTGTTGCCAGGAAAAGCAGAAGGCAGAATAAATACATTCAGAGTACTACACTTAACGGGAAGGAATGGAACAAACCATGGTTCAGCTGGGATGATATTAAGAATGGGGGAGAGCTGGTACTCGAAATGGGTAATAGGCCAAATTATAAATGGGGTGTTGCTCCTGAGGATGTGCCTCCTTCGGGACTAAGAGAAAAATAGACCAAAGAAAGGGGGAGATCCCTCGTCCCGATTTCTCGGGATGAGGAATCTCCCGCTTGCAAAACGGGATTGAATGGTAAAATACAACAAATTAAGGCTATAACCTTAAGATATATTTGTATATATCAGGTTAAAGCCTTATATTTATACCAGATAATTAAGGCTATAACCTTATGATAAAGCAAAAATTAATACTGGATCAGATTGACAGGAAAGTCCTGCAATTAAGAAAACTCGAGGACATGACCATCCCCTCTTCGGGATGGGTATTTGCCATGCGACAAGCATTAGGCATGTCGCTTAAACAGTTGGGAAAACGAATGGGAATTACAGCTCAAAGTGTTAAGGAGATTGAAGAGCGGGAAAAAAACGGGACCATATCAATAAATGTATTAAAACAATTTGGCAAGAGCCTCGGCATGAGACTTGTTTATGGTTTTATCCCCACAGATAAGAGCCTTAGTAAGATTATTGAAAAGCGTTCTATAGAACTCGCTGAAGAGATTGTTTTTAGAACTTCTGTTACCATGAACCTGGAAGATCAGGAAAACAGTAAAAAGCGAATAAAAAAAGCTATAAAAGAGAAATCAGAAGAGATAATAGTTGAAATGCCAAGATATTTATGGGACTGACGCTGGAGTATATTGAAGGACAAACCCCTCTTGATGAAGATGAGAAGGATGGATTGTTAATTGAAACAATTTCTACCAGAGGTGAATTGGATGAATTTGAGCAGGCAAACATTCAGCAGGCTATCGAGTGGTCAATAAAAAATTCATTCACGCGAGAGGAGATTCTAAACGAGACTTTTATTCTGAAGGTGCATAAAAAAATGTTCGAGGAAGTTTGGGAATGGGCCGGCATGAAGAGGAATACAAATAAAAATATTGGAGTTGATAAATATCAGATCTCAATTGAAATAAATAAGCTTTTAGATGATTGTAAACTCTGGATTGATAAGAAGATCTTCGAAGCAGGCGAAATTGCAATCAGGTTCAGTCATCGTCTTGTTCAGATACATATTTTTCCTGATGGTAATGGCAGGCATTCAAGGTTAATAGCTGATATATTCGTTTCAAATATCTTTTATAAGCCTGTTTTTTCGTGGGGGAGATCAGACCTTTCAAAGAGTGGCGAAATAAGAAAGAAATACCTTGAAGCAATTTATGATGCAGATAATGGAATTTTTCAGCCTCTGATTGATTTTGCCCGGTCATGAAAGATTTGAAAGTAATAATTCATTCCTATGATCAATACTATATTAATTTAATATAAAATTCTACTTATATGATAACAATATTTAAGTTAATCCGTGATTTTTTACTGGACAGGTCGTACAGAAGGTTATTGCTTTCTGCTTCAATTGTCCTGGCAGTAGGTACCATAATCTATCATTATTTTGAGGGATGGAGCTGGTTCGATTCATTCTATTTCTCTGTAATAACCTTAACCACAATAGGATATGGCGATTTTTACCCGGTGACCATCCCCGGGAAAGTTTTTACAATATTTTATATCCTGATTGGAGTTGGTATAATCTTTGGATTTATCAATGCATTCTATGAGCACAGGGTTATAAGATATAAAGAGATAAGGAAGGCGAAGAGTGAAGGAAGATTGTAATCATTGGGTAATTTGGCACTTCAAATTTTGTAATACATATACGGATTTATTGTAAGATAGTAAGTAAAGAATTATGCAAATACCTGCAAGGACACCCGAGGAGTATATTGCAAAGCTTCCTGAAGAAAGGAAGAAGGTAGTAAGTGCAATAAGAAAGACCATTATTGAAAACCTGCCAAAGGGATTTGAAGAGACAATCAATTATGGACTGATCGGATATGTCGTTCCTCATTCAATTTATCCCCAGGGATATCATGTTAATCCAAAATTACCCTTACCTTTTATAAATATTGCTTCCCAAAAGAATTTCATTACTCTGTACCATATGGGACTTTATACTGATAAAAGACTGCTGGAATGGTTTATAGGTGAGTACCCAAAACACTCCAAACTCAAGCTGGACATTGGCAAAAGTTGTATCAGGTTTAAAAAACCAGATCAGATACCTTATAAGTTGATAGGGGAGCTTGTTTTGAAAATATCTGTTAATGAATGGATTGAACTATATGAGCATCAAATTAAAAAACTGTCTTAAAAGAAGACTTATCCTCAAATGAATAATTCTATTTCAAATAAAACTATAAAGGGTCTTGTTTTAGTGACTATTTTATTGGTGGTAAATGAGGTCGTTTTTTCCCAGAAAGATTATCATAGGGGATATATCATTACAAATGACAGTGATACTCTTTATGGACTTGTTAAAGACAGAAAACCTCAGCCTTTCGGAGAGATATATAAGAAGATACGATTTCGTGATAAGGGTTTATTCGCAAAGAAACTGGCTCCTGATCAAATAAAGGGTTATAATAACGGAACGGATCGGTTTGAAAGTCTTTGGCTTGATGCCAGGGGTAATTTTTTCAGAGAAGATTATTTCAGTATTCCGGGTTCTGGTGAGAGGCAATTCTTAAAGATTATTTCGAAAGGTTACCTGTCATATTACCATATGGAGTATGTTGATCCGGAGTCTTTCTATATCGACTTTATTCCTTTTTTCAAAAGGGAAGACGAGACAAATTTAGTCAGGGTTACGCAGGGAATCCTGGGATTGAAGAAAAAAATACTTGCTGAATATTTTATCGATTGTCCCGAACTGGTTGAAAAAATTCTTAACAAAGAAATTAATGAGCCTTATGAAGTTGCCCTCATTTATAATTCATGGAAGAAAAATTACTGATTCAGGAGCTTCACCCAGATCATAATACTCACTTTCAACCCTGTCAGGATATACTTTAATTATTCTTATTCCAGAAGGAGCTCTTCCAAGTGGCTTACCAACTGCGCTTGTTATAATTAAATCTATATCCCCGAATTTTGCTGTTGAGTTGTTATGAAGATGTCCGGCAAAAACTGCATCAACATTGAAATCTTTAAATATGGAGAGATACCTGTTTCGGATTTCAATAGCAATATTGGAATAGGTTTCAGGTTCATCAGAGCTGTTTATAAAGAAGGGGTAATGAGTGAAAATAAGTATCTGATTTGATTTTTTACCTTTTGAAAGTTGCTTTTGCAGCCAGTCAAACTGTAAAAGTTCAAGATCCGGAGTTTTTGACTTTATAATGCATGAATTCAGACCCATTATCAGGCAATTTTTATGCTTAATAGAGAATCTGTCATGTCCATAGTTATTGATAAACAGATCAATATCCTCCGGTTCAGGTGATTGACCGATATCGTGATTCCCCGGAGAATAATAAACAGGGATTTCTGAGTTGATTCTGGAAGTAATACGTTTGAATTCAGCAATTTGGGTAAGGTTATCTTTATCATTAACCAGGTCGCCGGTTATAACTACAAAGTCAGGCCTCAGCTTGTTTATTTCGCTGACAGCTTTCTCGTATAATTCTGTCTCTGCAGTAAACCCCTTATTTGATTCAAACATTCCGAATTGCGGATCGGTAACCTGGATAATGAAGAAAGGAGAGGATATGTTTCTCTTCTGACTATTAACATCTGTAGAGATTATACTCAACAGAAGAAGTACAACAGCCAGCTTTCTTATAATTCTATTCATATATTTCATACCTTTAAAACAGTTGTTAAATATAAATCATATTGGGCAACTTACGGGTTTTTGAGAGATTCAATTTTACAACAGAAGAGGGACGCGCCATGGCGTGTCCCTACAATTTTTATGTAGGAAGAAATCTACATAAGAGATTAATAACCACAGAGTTACACTGAGTTACACGGAGTATTTCTAAAGACTAAAAACAGTGTCGCTCCGTGCCAACTCCGTGCCACTCCGTGGTTAAGCTATATTGTAGATTGTTTATGTCTCATAATTTTTATTACTTTTGTGCCATCTTATGAAAAAGCAGCAATTAAATATTACGAAGAATCTCCTTGCACTGAAATTCCATTTTAGGTGTTCTTTTGCTGCGCTTCATTAATAAGTCTTTTAACAACTTCAGCCAAACACGTAAGAATTTAGATTACAGGATAATGAAAATTGTCCTATTACATTATATATATGGATTTAAAAAGTGAGATCAGAAAACGCAGAACATTTGCAATTATAAGTCACCCCGATGCCGGCAAGACAACCCTTACTGAGAAGCTGCTTCTCTTTGGCGGAGCAATTCAGACTGCAGGAGCTGTAAGAAGCAATAAAATCAGAAAAACAACCACCTCCGATTTCATGGAGATTGAAAAGCAGCGTGGAATTTCGGTATCGACTTCAGTGATGGCATTCGATTACAATAACATCAGGGTGAATATACTGGATACTCCGGGACACAAGGACTTTGCAGAGGATACCTATCGTACCTTATCGGCTGTTGATAGTGTAATTCTTGTTGTTGACAGCGTTAAAGGGGTGGAGGAACAGACACGAAAACTGATGGAGGTATGCCGGATGAGACATACTCCGGTAATGATCTTTATAAATAAAATGGATAGGGAGGGGATTTATCCTTACGATCTGATTAGCGACCTTGAAGCAGAATTAAAAATTGTAGTTTGTCCCTATACCTGGCCCATTGGTAACGGGAAGCAGTTTAAAGGTGTCTATCATATAATTAAAAAAGAGGTCCAGATTTATGCTCCCGAGAGAAACTCATTTTCAGGAAGCTCCATAAGTGCCATGGATATTGAGGATCCGAAATTAAGAGAATATGTGGGAACCGGAAGAGTCAGCAAACTAATGGAAGAGATCGATTTTGCAAGGGAAATGTTTGAGCCATTCAACATGTCTCTTTATCGTGAGGGGTATCTTGCACCGCTGTTTTTTGGCAGTGCCTTGAATAATTTCGGGGTACTGGAAATACTGGAGACATTTCTGGAGATTGCTCCATGTCCGGATGCAATACAGGCTTCAGAGCGCAGTATTAACCCCAATGAAGAACAGCTTACCGGTTTTGTATTTAAAATACACGCGAACCTCGACCCGAATCATCGTGACAGAATAGCTTTCATGCGCATATGTTCAGGGAAATTTGAAAGGAACAAGTTCTATTTTCATACACGTCTCGAAAAGAGAATGCGTTTTTCTTCCCCAACAAGTTTTATGGCAAACAATAAGAGTATCGTTGACGAAGCTTTCCCGGGTGATGTTGTAGGGCTTTACGATAATGGTAATTTCAAAATAGGCGATTCGCTAACAGAAGGTGAAATTCTCCATTTTAAGGGTGTTCCAAGCTTCTCTCCTGAGATACTTCGCGAAGTTGTTAACCTTGATCCTTTAAAAAGCAAGCAATACGAAAAGGGAGTTAGGCAGATGACCGATGAGGGTGTGGCTCAACTATTTATGCAGCAGCCGGGAAACAGGAAAATAATAGGTACTGTTGGAGAGCTTCAGTATGAGGTAATTAAATTCAGGCTTGAACATGAATATGGAGCTAAATGCAACTTTACGCCGCTTCCCTATGTGAAAGCCTGCTGGATAACAACAGATAATAAAAAGGAGCTTGATGAATTTCTTGTAAGAAAAACAGGAGCTATTGCCTACGATAAGGAGAATAATATGGTATTCTTTGCTGAGAGCGATTGGATGCTTAAGAGAGCCGAAGAGAACTTCCCATCCATTACTTTTCATAAAACATCAGATTTTAAAATTCCAGTGATAATATAATATAAAGTCTTTATTATTCTCATTGAGAATCAATTGCAGCTCAGTATTTGTTTTATGAGCCGATAAGGATACATACATGGACTGAATGAGTATCAGCCGTGAATAATGTAACTTTAATAAATAATTGTATAACTCTTTCTTTAACCATATCCCCTAACTTGCGAACAATTAATTGCATTAAAATATATTGGGAATGTACGTTATCTATCTCTAAAGGATAAAAACTAAACCAATTGAAGCTATACATTAAATACATGATAAGCAACCGCTGTAAAATGGCGGTTAAAGAAATTCTCAGAAGTCTTGGACTTCATTTTATTCTGGTTGATTTAGGTGAAGTTGAGATAATGGAAATCATTTCTGATGAGCAGAGAGCAGAGCTGAAAATTGCCTTATTGGATTCCGGGCTTGAATTAATGGACGACAAAAGAGCTGTCCTTCTCGAAAGGATTAAGAATACCATTATTGAAATGGTTCATTTTAGTTATCAAATAATCAAGATAAACTTTTCTGACTATTTAAGTAAAAAATTAGATCACGATTATACCTACATGTCAAACCTGTTTTCAGAAGTACAGGGTACTACTATTGAGCAATTCATTATTGCTCATAAGGTTGAGCGTATTAAAGAATTAATCATATATGATGAATTGAACATCACTGAAATTGCTTACAAGATGAATTACAGCAGTGTGGCACATCTGTCAAATCAGTTTAAAAAAGTAACAGGATTATCACCATCTCATTTTAAACAACTTAAGATCAAAAGGCGAAGCCCGGTTGAAGAAGTTGGGAATCTCAATATATAAATAATCAAATGGAAAGTACCAGGGCACACGAATCTCAATATACGAGGAGTCTTATAGAAGCAAGTCTCGATCCTTTGGTTACCATCAATAATAAAGGTAAGATTACTGATATGAATGATGCTCTGACGAACATTACGGGGCTGAAACGTGAAATGCTCAGAGGTACCAATTTTTCCGATTATTTTACCGAACCTCAGAAAGCGAGGGAAGTGTACCAGGATGTATTCGCAAACGGATCGGTTACCGATTCTCCCCTGACATTTCGTCATAAAAACAGGCAGCTAACCGATGTTTTATTCAATGGATCGGTATATAAAAATAGTAAAGGAAATATCCTTGGAGCCGTTGTTGTTGCCAGGGACACAAGTGAGCAAAAGATGGCCACTGAGTTTCGTATTGCCAACAAGGAACTGGCTTTTCAAAATGATGAGAAAGAGAAGCGCGCGGAAGAGTTAGTCATAGCCAACAAGGAACTTGCATTTCAGAACGATGAAAAGGGAAAACGTGCTGATGAGTTAATAATAGCCAACAAGGAGCTTGCCTTTCAAAACGACGAGAAAGAGAAACGCGCAGAAGAGTTAATCATCGCCAACAAGGAACTAGCTTTTCAGAATGACGAAAAAGAAAAACGGGCTGCAGAGTTAATCATTGCCAACTATGCCCGGAGTCTTATTGAAGCGAGTCTTGATCCGATACTTACCATAAACACATCTGGTAAGATAACCGACATGAATGCCGCAACATTGTACATTACAGGGCTCTCCCGCAAGAAAATAACAGGTTCCGACTTCTTCGATCATTTCACAGAACCGGAAAAAGCACGTAAAGTGTATCAGCAGGTTTTTGCAAGAGGATCCGTTGCCGATTCACCATTTACACTCCGGCGTAAGGACGGCAAACTTATCAATGTGTTATTCAATGGATCGGTATATAAAGATGACAGAGGAGACGTAGTTGGTGTTGTTATAGTTGCAAGAGATATTACAATCCAGACAAAATTTGAAGAAGAACTGAAAGCGGCAATTGTTTTCGCAGAACTGGCGACCGAAATTGCAGAAGAGGCAAAAACAAAGGCAGAAACAGCTACTGTACTAGCGGAAAATGCGGTAAAATCCAAGCAACAATTTTTGTCTAACATGAGTCATGAAATCCGCACTCCGATGAATGCGATTATCGGATTTACAAAAGTGCTATTGAAGAATGAGTTATCAGCCAGGCAAAAAGAATATTTAACGGCAATAAAAATGAGCGGCGATGCTCTGATTGTTCTCATAAACGATATCCTCGATCTTGCAAAAGTTGATGCAGGGAAAATGACATTTGAGAAGATACCTTTCAAGCTGGCGTTGTCAATTTCAGCAATGCTACATCTGTTTGAAACAAAAATTCAGGAAAAGAACTTAAAGCTGGTCAAAGAATATGACTTAGAAATTCCGGAGGTACTTATTGGAGATCCGGTACGACTGCACCAGATTATTTTAAATCTTGTCAGCAATGCTGTTAAGTTTACATTTCAAGGGGAGATTACAGTAAAAGTACAATTGATTGATGAGGATGATGAAAATGTAAGGATTGAGTTTTCTGTTACAGATACCGGAATCGGAATTGAGAAAAATAAGCTCAAAAAGATATTTGAAAACTTTCAGCAGGCGTCAAGTGGCACCTCACGATTGTATGGAGGAACAGGACTGGGTCTGGCCATTGTTAAGCAATTGATTGAGCCACAGGGTGGAAGTATCTGTGTCAAGAGTAAAATTGATAAAGGATCCACATTTAGCTTTATTTTGCCTTTCCGGAAAACAAATGCTGAGGCTGAAATGGAAGCAGAGCTGGTTGAGCCGGATGCTACAATTACTGATGTAAAAGTATTGGTTGTGGAAGACATTGCTCTAAACCAGTTATTGATGAAAACACTTCTTGACGATTTTGGATTTGAATGTGATATCGCCTCAAATGGTGAATTAGCTATTGAGAAGTTAAAGACTAAGTCGTACGATATTATTCTTATGGACCTTCAGATGCCTGTAATGAATGGATTTGAAGCTACAGAATATATAAGGGATAATATGGATTCTGAAATTCCTATCATCGCATTAACTGCTGACGTAACAACTGTTGATTTAACTAAATGCATGGCTGTTGGCATGAATGATTATATCGCAAAGCCCGTTGACGAAAGATTATTGTACAGCAAAATAGTTGGATTTGTGAAAAAGACTGTCCAATTGAATGATCCTGAAGAGAATAAGAATCCGGAGGATATAAAGGTGAAATATACGGACCTGGATTATTTAAACCGCCGTACAAAATCGAATCCTGCATTGATGATGGAAATGATTTCGCTGTATCTGGAACAAACTCCTGTATTAATAAGTAATATGAAGAAAGGCCTGCGTGAAAGGGATTGGGACAGATTGTACAAGGCAGTGCATAAAATGATGTCTTCATTTTCAATAATGGGCATCAGTTCCGATTTCGAAAACATGGCAAAACAGGTTCAGGAATATGCAGGCTCCCATATAAAGAGTGAGGGAATCCCTGATCTGGTATTAAAGCTTGAAAATGTTTGTGTTCAGGCATGTGAGGAATTAAAGGAAGAGTTTAATACACTAAAAAACAGTAACTAATGGATAATAAGAATAAAATAAAGCTTTTTTTGGTTGATGACGATGCAGTCTATTTAAAACTATTGGAAATTGAATTCTTCCAGAATGCCGATTTTTCTATTGAAACATTTTCGACAGGGGAAAAATGTATTGAGAGTTTATCACACAACCCTGATGTGATCATTTTGGATTATAAGCTTGACGATATTGACAGAAACGCTATGAACGGCATAGAGACTTTAGACAAAATTAAGGCTTTCAATTCTGAGATACCGGTTGTGATGTTATCGGCACAGGACAGAATTGAAGTGGCAATAAACTGCATGCATCACAAGGCGTTTGATTATATCGTTAAAAGTGAAACTGCTTTTATCAGGCTGCAACATACCATCACTAATATTTTTCACACTCAGAAAATTGAAAAGGCGTTGAACTGGTATATGGAGAAGATGTAGGCAGAAACATTTTCACACCGTAGTACCTTTGTATTTTTGAGTCGTAATACCGTTGAGACCCTCCAATGTGTGAACTCTATAACTCTTTTATCTAATTGTGTAACGCTTTCCTTTACAAAGGCCTCTTGCAGGTACATCCACTTTTGCGATTCTTGGCGGTTCAGCGGTTACCAATACCGGAGCAACACTTGATGGCAGAGCATTGGCAAGAACCGGTTGAATCACTATGGCTGGTAATACTTTAGTACAGAAGTAAAATTCAGATAAATAATTTAAGAGCGTTGTCAGTCATCCGGCCGACAACGCTCTTTTTTTTGAAAAGTAAAGATCATGCTTCAATAGATTACTCACTCTTTCCCTGTAACTCTGTTAAGATCACATTATTAGTCTTCTTCCAAATTGAATACCAGTGAATTATATAACTTAAATCTGTATTTATGTAACATTCAGGGTTGCCGCCGGGTCTATCTTTGCAATGTAAAAATGTATTCACAAAAAATTAAATAAAAACATATAAAATGAAATTAAAAAAACTATTTCCAATCATTGCATTGCTAGTGATTGTGTTAATGACTGGTTGTAATAAGAAGGATGATATCATGGGTATACGACCTATGGTTACTTCAACTGATCCAATCAGCGAATCTGCGGATATAAATATAGGCAGTAAAATAACGGTAGTTTTCAGTGTGCCTATGGATCCTTCAACAATGACCACAGATAACTTTGTATTAATGCAAGGGACTACGGCTGTTGCAGGAGAAGTGGGGTATACAGGTACAACAGCTACATTTACTCCATCTGCGGCTCTGAGTGCAAACACTTCATACACGGCCAAAATTACTACAGCTGCTAAAGACGAATCAGGTTTAGGTCTGGCAAAAGACTATACTTGGAACTTCATAACAGGAGCAGTTCCCGATCTGACCAAACCAACTGTAACGTTAACCGATCCGCTAAATAATGCTACAGGAGTGCTTCTGAATAAGCTTATTGTCATAACTTTCAGCAAAGCGATGGATCCTCCCACAGTTACTTCATTAAGTTATTTACTTAAACAGGGATCAGTTACTGTTGCAGGAGCAGTCACTTACACTGGTACAACTGCAACATTTACTCCTTCAGCCAACCTGGTTTACAGCAAAGTATATACATGTACTGTTACAACCGGAGCTAAAGATTTGGCTGGCAATGCACTTGCAGTTGATTATACTTTTAGTTTTACAACTCTCGATGCACCAGATCTGGCGTTACCAATGGTAAATTCGACAGACCCTCTCAACAGTGAAACAGATATTGCTGCAAATAAGGTAGTTACAATAACCTTTAATGAGGCAATGACAGCTTCAACGATCAACAGTACGACATTAACTTTAACACAGGGAACAACTCCCGTTTCAGGTACTGTGGGTTATTCAGGGATGACGGCAACGTTTACTCCGTCAGCTAACCTCGCGGCCAGCACTACTTATACTGCTACGGTAACTACCGGAGCAAAAGACCTGGCCGGCAATCCACTTGCCGCAAATCTTGTATGGACATTTACTACAGCAGGAGTGCCGACAGTTGCTTCTACCGATCCTTTAAACAATGCTATTGATGTATTATTTAATAAAGTAGTAAAGGCAACTTTTAATGCACCAATGAATCAATCGACTATTACTGCAAACACCTTTACAGTAAAACAGGGAATAAATCCGGTCGCAGGTTTAGTTACATACGCGGGTTCAACTGCATCCTTTGATCCTACATATAATTTTTTACCAGGTACTGTATATACAGTTACTGTTACTACAGGAGCTAAGAATGAAGCGGGTTTCCCGCTTGCGAGTGATTATGAGTGGAGTTTCACAACTGAAACTATAATTTTAGCAACAGGAGCAGTAGATCTTGGAGCAGCAGCAAATTATTTGATCCTCTCTAAAACAGGAATCAGTAACATTTCGACTTCTGACATAACAGGAAACCTGGGGCTGAGCCCGGCTGCAACATCATATATAACAGGACTTTCACTTACCAATGCTACAGGTTATGCAACCTCAGCACAGGTAACCGGTAAAATATATGCAGCTGATATGGCCGATCCTACACCAATAAACCTGACTACAGCAGTTGAAAATATGATTACTGCCTATAACGATGCAGCCGGTCGTCCTACTCCTGATTTTCTTGAACTGGGTACCGGAAATATTGGTGGAAAGACACTTACACCAGGACTATATAAATGGACCTCCACCGTTACTGCGCCATCAGATGTTACCATTTCGGGCAGCGCAAACGATGTATGGATCTTCCAGATTTCAGGCGACCTTCTTGTAAGCTCAGCAGTGAACTTTACGCTTATTGGCGGAGCACAGGCCAAGAACATTTTCTGGCAGGTAGCCGGTCAGGCAACTTTTGGAACGACCTCTCATTTTGAAGGTATTGTATTATCGATGACAGGTATTAATTTTCAGACAGGGGCATCCTTTAAGGGGAGAGCCCTTGCACAGACTGCAGTGACACTTGATGGTAATACATTAATTCTGCCTTAATTAATAAATCAAAATACAAAAGAAGCAGCCCTCCGGGGTGCTTCTTAATATCAATAATACATTAATAAAAATTAATATTATGAAAACAAAAAGATTATGGATGACTTCAGTGGCTGTCATATTTCTTGCAGTATTAATCACAAATTGCAGGAAAGATGATTTCGTAACTATTGATGGAGTATGTCCTCTTGTAATATCAACGGATCCTGCGAATCTTGATATAGGTGTACCCCTTGACATGATAATTGCAGCAACCTTTAATGAACCGATGGATCCTTCAACGATCACACAGGAATCATTTATATTGCGAAGCGGAGCGAAAGGTTTTTTAGAACTCTCAGGCGCATTAACTTATGATGGTAACAGTTCAACAATGAGCTTCGTACCATCTTCAAAGCTCATTGCCAACACTACATATACAGCTACCATTGCAGCGACTGTTAAAGATTTAACAGGCAATGCATTACAGGAAAATTATATATGGACATTCAGTTGCGGAACTACAATTTCACCTATGGTAGTTTCTACCGATCCGGTAAACAATGATTCTGGTGTATTCCTGAATAAAACAGTTAATGCAACCTTTAATCAGGCTATGGATCCTCTGTCACTTACTGCAGCCACTGTTACACTTATGCAAGGGACGACATCTGTTGCAGGAACAGTTTCGTACTCAGGTACCACTGTGTCTTTTAACCCTACAAGCGCACTAGCCTCAGGTACCGTTTATACCGGAACCATATCTGCAGGAGCAAAAAATGTACCCGGTACAACCATGGCTGATGACTATGTCTGGAATTTTACAACAGGAATCATAACCGCTCCTAAAGTAAATTCTAATGATCCGTTAACTCTGGCTACAAATGTTGCACTTAATAAAGTTATCAGTGTTGTTTTCAGCGAAGCCATGAATCCTTCAACCATTACAACATCTTCATTTACCTTAATGATAGGTACAACATCAGTTGCCGGAACAGTTAACTATTCAGGTACAACTGCAACATTTACACCAACCGGTGGTCTTTTATCAGGGAACATCTATACGGCTACAATAACAACTGCAGCCAAGAATCCTGCCGGGATTCCAGTGGCAAATAACCATGTCTGGTCATTTAGTACCGCTGCACCTTTAGGACCAGGGGGTGTTGATCTTAAATCGGTTGCCCGCTTCGGAATTATAGCAGGTGTGGGAGTTAGCAACAATGCGGGCTTCAGTGTTATTAATGATCTGGATGTTGGTATATACCCTGGCGTTCGTTCTTCGATTACAGGCTTTCCTCCTGCTATTATAGTGAATGGCGCTATGTATGCTTCAGATGATATAGCACCTCCGGGAGTGTCTGCAATGCTATTGCAGGCGAAAAATGACCTTGTTGCTGCTTATCTTTTTGCAGAAGGAGCAACATCCCCGGCACCTGCAACAGTTTCAGGTGATCAGGGAGGAAAAACTCTAGCCCCCGGCATTTATAAATCAACATCCACTCTGTTAATACAATCAGGCGATCTTACTCTTGATGCCCAGGGTGACGCCAATGCCGTATGGATATTCCAGATAGCATCAGACTTTACCACAGTCGGCGGAGCCGGTGGCAATGTAATCCTAAGCGGTGGAGCTCAGGCTAAAAACGTTTTCTGGCAGACTGGAAGTTCAGCAACCATTGGAGACTATACCTCATTTAAGGGAAACGTACTTGCTTTGACATCCATTACAATGAATTCACATGCAACTGCAACAGGCAGAATGCTTGCCAGAAATGGAGCAGTAGTTTTAACCAGCACAAACATTATCAACAAGCAGTAAATCATTAAAAATATGAAAGCTAAAAATAACTTTAAAACGGGATCCCGCAGAGCTGGGCCACCTTATTACCTGAAAATAAAAAATCTTTTATTAAGTGCTTTGATTCTGACAGGTATATGTTCAACTCTTCAGGCACAGGATGATCAGTACACTAAACCCTCATGGTTGTTTGGCGGTGCTGTTGGCGTTAACTTTAATTTCTATCGCGGCACAACTCACGAATTGAATTTAGATTTAACAATTCCTTCTGCATTTCACGATGGCAGCGGCGTGGGGCTTTATATTGCCCCACTTCTTGAGTATCACAAACCTGATACACGGCTCGGCTTTATTTTGCAGTTAGGATATGATGGGAGAAGCGGAAAATTTGATCAGATAATTACTCCATGTAATTGTCCTGCAGATTTATCGGCAAATCTAAGTTATTTCACAATTGAACCAAGCTTGCGCCTGGCACCGTTCAAATCTGATTTCTATTTGTATGGAGGTCCTCGCTTTGCTTTTAATACGGAAAAATCGTTCAAATACCAGTTAGGGATCAATCCTGATTTTCCGGATCAGATTAAGGATCCTGAGGTGTCGGGAGATTTCAGTAGTGTGTACAAGTCTGTATTCTCAATGCAAATAGGAGCAGGTTATGACATAGATCTCTCATCACAGGATCAGGAGAAGCAGGCTGTACTCTCTCCTTTCGTTGCAGTTCACCCTTATTTTGGACAGGATCCCCGTTCAATTGAAACATGGAATCTGACAACAGTAAGAGTAGGAGTAGCACTGAAGTTCGGACGTGGCACAAAAATATCACAACCTGTTAAAGTGGCACCGGCTGCTGTTGTAGTAGTACCGGTTGCTGAGGTTAACTTTTCTGTTTATTCTCCCGCAAATATTCCGGTAGAACGCAGGGTAAGTGAAACTTTCCCGCTTCGCAACTACATATTTTTCGATTTAGGATCAACTGAGATACCCGATCGTTACGTATTACTCACTAAAGATCAGGTTAAAGACTTCAAAGAGGACCAACTGGAAGTATTCAAGCCTAAGAAACTTTCAGGCCGGTCAGACCGGGAAATGACAGTATATTATAATATTTTAAATATCCTTGGTGACCGTATGGGGAAAAATCCAAATGCAACAATTACTCTTGCTGGATCGTCAGAGAATGGTCCTGAAGATGGGAAAAAAATGGCAGAGTCTGTCAAGAACTATCTGACAGGTATTTTTGGAATCACTCCTTCAAGGATCACTACCGAAGGAAGAAATAAACCCAGACTTCCATCAGAACAGCCGGGTGGTACAGAGGAGCTTGTTATGCTTCGTGAATGCGATCGCAGAGTGTCTGTGGAGAGCAGCTCACCTGTATTACTTATGGAGTTCCTAACCGGAAACCGCACCCCATTGAAACCGGTGACAATTAAAGCTGTACAGACAGCACCGGTTGACAGCTATATTACCTTTAGCGCGGAGGGAGCACATGAAGCATTCTCATCCTGGTCGATTGAAGTGAGGGATGAAAAAGGAACATTACAAAAATTTGGACCATATACACGTGAAAAAGTCAGTATCCCGGGGAAATCCATATTGGGTATCCGTCCTTCAGGCGACTATAAGGTGACAATGGTAGGTCTGACCAAAAACGGTAAGACTGTAAAAAAGGAGACTCCTGTACATATGGTTCTCTGGACACCACCTAAAGATGAAGAGGGGATGAGATTCAGTGTAATTTTTGAATTCGATGAATCGGACGCTATCGCTATCTACGAAAAGTATCTCACAGATATAGTAGCACCGAAGATACCGAAAAACGGAACTGTTATACTTCATGGCTATACTGATATTATCGGAGATGATGTTCATAACCAGGAATTGTCATTGGCCCGGTCTAACGAGGTCAGGGGCATTATTGAAAATGCTCTTTCGAAGGCCGGCAGAAGCGATGTTAAGTTTGAAGTATATGGATTCGGTGAGGATGAAAGTTTAACTCCGTTCGGTAACAAATTACCCGAGGAACGCTTTTATAACCGGTCTGTTATTGTTGATATTATTCCCGCAAAATAGGGTTTCGGTTCAATTATAGGTTAGTTTTAGGTTAAGAGGCTGTCTGAAGAAATTCAGGCAGCCTTTCTTATTGTGATAATGATACAGATCAACAACTGGTTCGGGATAAGTTCAAGGGGAGGAACAGCAATGTTAATTTATAACTAAAAAGTCATAAATCGGTATCTCATTCTCAGGAAAGTTATTTATTTTTGAATAATAGGAAGGTTTAACCAGCATCTATTGCTAATTGAAACTCCACATCAAAAATATGGTTTGCATCAGGTGCCAGATGGTTGTAAAATCCGAACTGGAGAAGCTGGGATTGCATTATACAAGTGTTGAATTGGGTGAAGCTGAAGTTACTGATCCGATTTCAAAAGAGCAAATGGACAGATTAAGGATTGCCCTTAAATGTACCGGCCTTGAACTGCTGGAGGATAATAAAACTATTCTGGTCGAGACGATAATCACATCTATCATAGAACTGGTGCACTATACTGATGAACAGATCAAGGTCAACCTTTCCGATTACCTTAGTGAAAAGCTCAGTCATAATTATACCTACCTTTCCAATCTCTTTTCTGAAGTAAAGGGTACTACTATTGAGAAGTATTACCTTGCACATAAAATAGAAAAGGTAAAAGAGCTCCTTGTGTATAATGAGCTGAATCTTACAGAAATCGCATGGAAACTTCATTACAGCAGTGTGGCCCATCTGTCCAACCAGTTTAAAAAATTTACAGGTCTTACCCCGTCGCACTTCAAAAATCTTAAAAACAAAAGGCGCAGCATCCTTGGAGATGCGTAAATAATGTAACTTTTTCAGGAAATTGTGTAACAACTTCGGGAATTGAGTGGCCTATCTTTGTTACCTGTTCAGGGGAAAATTCACTTCATGTTTCGAATTTTAACTCCCGGGAATAATTTTTTTTATAATAACATAAATCAAATAGAATGAAAAAGATCGTTTTGTGTGTAATGGCAACATTTTTGTCACTGACTTTTATCCCGATGCAATTAAATGCAGCAAATGCAGATGAACCTTCCTCTCTGGTTGCTCCAAAACCTGTTGAAGCTGCTGAAGTTAAGACCTTAGAGCTAAGGTTAACCGAAATCAATGCCATGGATATGAAGAAAATGGAATCATCAGAGAAAAAAGAATTAAGAAAAGAGGTACGCTCAATCAAACACGAACTAAGAACAATAGGTGGTGGAGTTTATGTTTCAGCCGGCGCTTTAATTCTTATTTTAATTCTTCTTATTATTTTATTGTAACCAAAAAGAAAAAATTAAGATCATGGGAAATTTACTTTACGTCATTGCGATAATTCTTCTTATTGCCTGGGTAATCGGGTTCATCGGTTATAATGCCGGTGGCATTATTCATATACTGCTTGTTATTGCAATTATTGCAGTAATATTAAGGGTTATTCAGGGAAGAAGAATTCTCTGAAATATTTTTTACATCTAATCATAAAAACAATAAAAATGAGTTCTGGAAAAGTGTTATTAGGGTTATTGGCTGGAGTAGCAGCCGGCGCTTTGTTGGGGGTTTTATTCGCCCCCGACAAAGGTACTGTCACAAGGAAAAAAATATCTAAAAAGGGAGAAGACTATGCTGATTCCTTAAAAGAGAAGTTTGATGAATTTCTTGAAACAATATCAGATAAATTCGAAGAGGTAAAGGAGGATGTTTCTGATTTTACCAAACAGGGTAATGCAGAATCAGCACATTCCGGGAAGAATACCAAATCAGCTACAGGTTAAACCGGCTGTTTGCAAATAACTATTTCCAAAACCTGGAAAAAGTTTGCCCCTGCTAACTGCATAATTTCTTGCGCCCTGGTTAATCAATTCTATCATTATCTGAGTCATGGAAGACAATAAGAAGTTGCTTGAATTACTTCTGGAAAAAGCAACAGAGTACGGGAAAACATCCTACGAGCTGGTAAAGCTTAAGAGTGTTGATAAGGCATCAGATGTGGTCTCATCATTCATACCTCACACTGTTGTCTTTGTTTTAATTGCTTCTTTTCTGCTTTTTTTCAATCTCGGGTTAGCTTTCTGGCTTGGAGAAATCCTTGGCAAAATATTTTATGGGTTCTTTATTGTAGCAGGTTTCTATGTTCTCGCAGGTTTGATTGTGCATCTGTTTATGCATGAAAGGCTGAAAAAGGCTCTCTATAACTATCTTATTAAACAGCTGCTTAAATAAAATCAAATGGGAGATATTACATCAATTGAAGTACTTAAGAATGAGATACTGATATTAGAAGCTGAGCAGACGGTTAAAGGAGAACTTTTAAAAGAGCAATTCTTTATTACATACGAAAGTTTAAAACCCGTTAATCTGCTTATCAGTACCCTTGAGGACATTAGCTCCTCGCCGCACCTTTTAAATAACCTTGCAGGAACGGGTATAGGTTTAGCATCCGGTTATCTCTCAAAAAAGATATTTATAGGTACTTCGGGCAATATCATCAGAAAGTTAATAGGGTCTATCCTTCAGATCGGGGTGGCAAATTTTGTTGCTAAACACTCCGACGCCATTAAGTCCTTTGGACAGGCAATCATTCAGCATATCCTGAACAGAACCGATAGAAATTCTGAAAGTCGTGCCAGGTGAAGAACTAAAATTGCCATTCTACGCAAAGACAACCATTTTTTTTGTGGGAGTATTTGCTCTTATTGCGATGTTATATATCTCAAAAACCATTTTAATCCCTATCGTTTTCGCCTTTATTATTGCTATAGTACTGCATCCTGTGGTCAATTTTTTTGTGGGATTAAGAATTAACAGGGTGGTTGCCATAGTATTAACTTCATTACTCGCCTTTTTAGTCATTGCTGCGCTAGGGACTCTTCTGATCTCAAAGTTAAGCAGTTTTTTTGATGAATGGCCAAGCCTGGTAGAAAGATTTACCACCATAATCAATCAAACAATCGCCGATGGTGCTGAGTATTTCAATAAAGATCCCCAAAAGATTCATGCCTGGATAACGAAAACACAGGGTGAAATCATCAGCAGCAGTTCGGCTGCCATAGGCCAGACAATCGTAATATTTGGCGACTTATTAGTGGCATTGTTTCTGCTTCCTGTTTATATCTTCTTAATACTGTTTTACCAGCCTATCTTAATCGAATTTATTCGCAGGCTCTTTGGCGCTGACAATAAAATTAAAGTGAGTAAAATAGTAACACAGACCAAGACTGTCATCCAACAATACCTTGTTGGCTTACTTATTGAATTTGTAATTTTAGCTGCAATGGAAGTTGCTGTCCTGTTATTGCTCGGAATTGAGTATGCCATTATGCTGGGCATTATTGGCGCCTTACTTAATGTAATCCCTTATATAGGAGGTATAATTGCAGTAATATTGCCCATGCTGGTCGCGTTTGTTATAAATGGCTCACCTTTGTATGCCTTGTATGTTTTGATTGCATATTATATAATCCAATTGATTGACAACAACTATATTGTTCCCAAAATAGTTGCCTCCAAAGTAAAAATAAATGCGCTTTTCTCTATTATTGCCGTTATTGCGGGGAATGCATTATGGGGCATACCGGGCATGTTTCTTTCGATTCCGATTCTTGCCATTATTAAGCTTGTTTGTGACAATATCGAACCATTAAAACCCTGGGGATTTCTATTAGGCGACACAATGCCGCCAATATTAAAAATTAAGCTGCCATTTAAAAAGACAAAGAACATTATCCCGGAGGATATTTCAGAAGATAAGAATAGCTTTTCAAGTTAAAATAACTTATCTTAATCTGGAAGGATTAAAGATATCAAGTTTAAAAACAAAGCGGATCCTGTCTCTGAAGGATCCGCTTATTATATTAATATTTTCAGAGACTAACAATGGAATATAGATCTCGAAGAGGTTCCATATTCCTGTCTTTATTCCTGCTTCAAAAAAAAGCTGTGATCTATCAGTTAATTCCGGATCAATATCGTTTAATGATAAATTAATAAAGGGTTTTACAGGGATCAATGCAGTTTTTCCCGGCAGGCTGCTGCTTAAAGTGAGTGAACATATCCAACTGCCGTATCCGATGCTGTCGTATACAGGAGTTATCAGTCCCCCTTCAGAGAGAGACATTTGTCTCGACCAGAAGGTTTTGGGAAATTCACCAAAACGGTCAGGGAATATTCCATCGTATAAATATAGTTCACGACCACTCCTGCCACTTGCAGAAAAGGAGTATAGTGGATCAGATGAACCATTTTTCAGCATTGCTCCTGCGAACAGCCTTATTTCCAGACCATTATTTCTGCCATAATAGCTCAATTTGTAATTTAAATCCAGAGATGATTTTTGAAACGATTTGCCTGATTCAAGAGTAACCATCATCCTGAAAGGATTAATTATTCCTCTCCTTTCCATCTGGTATCCTAACTGCAGGTAAGACCTCATTTTTGACTGACTCAGAAGTTCAATCGCCGGGAGGTCTGATGCCGCAAAATAGTATCCGGAGAGGCTCTGTCGGACCGGATTAATTAACCTTGCTGGTCTGAAAGAGAGGTCTAAACCTAACCTGGCTTTCTGATACTTTCCATTTCCGGGTGTCCCAAACTGTTCTCCTTCAATGCTAAAAACGGCCATTCTGATCAAATTGTTATAGGGAGTAATGTTGAATGAAATCTTTTCATATCCTGCAAATCCGTTGTTCCGGAAAGTGTAGAATGGGATTATAAAATATTCAACCGGTTTGGGAAGGAGAGTTCCGTTTACGAATGCCACTCCGGCCATAAAGCCGTCTGATCTGTTCCAGTCAAATGCTGGAATATAGAGTAAGGTTCGTTTGTCGGCATCCTCAACAGTATACAAAAACTGTAAATGAAACGGATCGGCTTTCCTGAGTAGCCCTGATGTCCTGATGTTGTTGTTAAGCCTGTACAATTCTGTCATCTTATGGCCAGGATCGATCTTAATTTCAGTAAAACTACCGGGACCGATATCTATCCATCGCTTACCTTCAAAACCATCCTCCCATTTTTCGAAGATTATTGAATCTCCGATCATTCCGGTAAGCAGCAGAGGTGATTCTAACTCACCCATGTTTTTAATAAGTAATTTATGGTCATCGAGACGGGCAGTTTTATAATCGAGTCGCTCAGTTGTGCCGAGGAAATCTTCAAAAAACCAGGAAAGGTTTTTCCCCTGGCGGGATTCAAAGATCTCTCTCAAATCATCAGGACCGGGGTGTCTGTATTTCCATGTCCGGTAGTAATCATGCATGATGGAATCGAACAGAGAATCGCCAAGATAAGCCCGCAGATAGTTAAAGCTCTGACCTGCTTTATAATAGATAATGCTTCCATAATTATCATAGCTGTAATCAGGAGCTGCAAGATTTGCCGGTTGTTCGGAGTTTAACCGGGCCGGAATGAGCCATTCGAATTCCTGGATCCGTTCTGCGGGCATCTCTTTTATGCGGAAAATCCTGGCCAGTTTTTCGTTTTTAAAGCTTAATTCCCATAGCTTTTTCCCCGGATATCTGTAATTCAAATATCTGGTTTCGTATGCACTCGCGAGGCTTTCATCCATAAACGGGAACCTGCGTTCATCTGATCCTAAAGCGCTGTAAAACCAGCTATGACATATTTCGTGAGCAATAAATTCATCCAGCAGATAAGGATCCTTAGCAAGACCTATAACTGTAAGACCCGGATATTCCATCCCTGCCCCTGAGCTAAGAGCACTCTGAATTGCTGTAAAAGATTTATATGGATAGTCACCGACCCATTCTGAAAACAACAGGATGGCATTATTTACATATGATATTGCTTTCATCCACAGTTGTGCCTCCTGGTTCGTGAACATAGCCCAGGTAATAACTTCTCTTCCTGAGTCAGGAAGCTTTACCTTTCCTTTCAGTACATGGAATCTCTTATCTGCAAACCATGCGAAATCATGGATGTTATCCTCTGTATAACGCAATGTCTTCAGCTGCTTTGATGACAATGGAAAATCTGCCCCTCCATACTCCGGTTCTTTCATCCAGGCGGTATCTGAAACCATATTATCAAGGAATTTCTTTTCCTCTTCATTCTGCAGGTTACCGGTTGCACCAACAACATAATTTGCAGGCAAAGTAATACTTACATCAAAACTGCCATATTCCGAATAGAACTCTCCCTGATCAAGATATGGCATCTGATGCCAGCCAGCCTGGTCATACACAGCCGGTTTGGGATACCACTGGGATATCTGGTACGATTCCCCTATATGACCTAACCTTGATGTTACCCCTTCAGGGATTTTTACATGAAATGGGGTGGTAATCTGAATTGATTTGCCGGGAATAAGTGGGTTACTTAGAAAGACTTTGCAGATATCGGGTGATCCTGGCAGCAGATTCCAGAGCAGTTTATCACTTTCAGCCTCAAAATCAAGAGAATCGATGTAACCTCTTAATGCCGGATCGTTAAATAACTTTTTCTTTCCCTCATTCCTGAAAATCTCCAGAGCTAATTCTGTTTTATTGTTTGAGTATGCATTCGGCCAGAGATGGAAGTATAAAAACATTAGAGTATCAGGAGAATTATTGATATACTCAACAGATTCTAATCCATTCAATTCATGCTTCCTGTCATCAAGAGTCACATTAATATTATAATTTACCTCCTGTTGAAAATAATCCTGTGACGAAGCCTTCAGCCACGGGAAAGAAACTGCAAGTGTGAAGAAAAAACATTGCCTGAAAAAATATTTATAAGAAAGTTTCTGCAAAATGATACAACTTAATATTGGTGTCTGTTAATATTGCAAATGTACTGATTTTCAACACCTGGTTAAGTCAAATATGTGAATGATGTAACTCTTATTAAAAGTTATGTAACACTTTAGGGAATTAAGCTGATTACCTTTGAAATCTATATATATATAAAGTGTATGTCGGAGTTGTTCATCCTGTTTGCTTTCTCTTTGAACAGTATTTAAAATTATAATCCTTTTGTATATTTTGTTTTATATCACTACAAATCTTTAAAAATAAAAATTATGAACCTCAAAAGAATTTTTGGTGCGTTACTTACTGTCCTCGGAATTGGTAGTCTTATTTATGCCGCAGTATTATTTGTAAATAACTCTGATAATATCCGTAATACTAATGCGCTTATCATTTACGGCATACTCGGTCTGATATTCTTCATTGCCGGCATTAGCCTGATACGCACAACAAAAGACGAAGCATAATGTGTAAATGATTTAAATCCGAATGATAAAGATGCGAAAAAGAATTTTCAGCAGATCAATGAGGCAAATGAACTATTAAGCGATACAGAATCGCGTAGAACAAGGTATTCAGGAGCACAATCAGGAGGGGATTTTGCTGATTTTGAATCAATGTTTGGTGTGGCAGCAAGCGCTAACCGAAGCAGACAGGTTAAATTCAGAGGGGAAGACTACAATGCGGAATTACATCTTGACCTCATAGATGTTTATAAAACCCATAAACAAACGTTAAGTGTTGGTGGGCGAAAAGTAAGAATTACTATATGATCCTTGGTTTAGTATTAACCATTTTTACAGCCGTCACTTTCTTCACCAGGGAGAGAGTAGCAAAAATAGGGCGATGTTAACATTATGGCAAACAGGCCAAATCACCTCAACTGGTCACCGTTGACTGGTATTGCCGTTATTGGGATTGGAGGTATTGTTTATTGGCAGGCTTCAAGAAAATAAAAGGTGTGGGATACAATCCCATTCTGTAACAATAAACATTTGCAAAATTAACAAAAAGCGTTGCTTATTAAGCAGCGCTTTTTTTAACAAAATCAAGGGAAAGCATATATGTGAATAATGTAAATCTTATTAATAATTGTATAACACTCAAGGGGAATAACGGACATAACTTTGTTCTGTGAAAATATATTCACAATTTACAGATTAAATTTATTTAAGATGACAAACTTAACGGAACTAAAAGGAAACTGGAACGAGCAGAAAGGCAAGCTCAAACAAAAATTTACTATACTTACAGACAATGATTTAATGTTTGCAGAAGGCAAAAAAGATGAGATGCTTGGAAAACTTCAAATGAAGTTAGGTAAAACCAAAGAACAACTTTTCGCAATTATTGCAGCGCTTTAATAACAAATCTAATTTGAATGGTTATTGTATATCAGCACGAGCTCTACCGCTTAAGCGCACTGGCTATCAGACTAACTTTAAATTGATAATTATATACGGATAAAATCAAACGTTAAAGCATGAAAAAATTCATACCTGTTAATAAAGTAAAAGGTATTGTAACAAAGCAGACTCTGAAGCTCAGTGAAAAAGCAATTGCAAGAGGTGCTGATGCTAACAATTTTCTGACAAGTTTTGCAGATGCTTTCCTGTTTATTATATTAGTGATAAAAGAGACATTTTCACGAGACTTTGAATGGAAAGAGTTCTTCCGGCAATGTTTTCAAATAGGATACAAAACATTACCTCTTATCTCAATCACAGGTATCATTATGGGCCTTGTGCTGACTATTCAATCGCGTCCGGTACTGGTGGAATTCGGAGCAGTAAATGCACTTCCAGGGATGGTGGCAGTATCGCTTATCAGGGAAATGGGCCCGGTAATAACATCGCTTATTTGCGCCGGGAAAATCGGATCGGGTATGGGAGCCGAACTGGGTTCAATGAAAGTAAGCGAACAAATCGATGCAATGGAGGTGTCCTCCACTAATCCTATCAGATTTTTAGTTGTTACCAGGGTATTGGCAGCAACTCTTATGATACCACTGTTAATTTTATATGCAGATGCTCTTGGCATCCTGGGAACCTGGTTAGGTGTGAATATCAAAGGCGATGTAACGTTCGTTTTGTTTTTCTCACAGGCATTCAGCCATATTGAGTTTATTGATTTTATCCCTGCTGTCGTAAAATCATTTTTTTTCGGGGCCGTAATAGGATTTGTCGGATGCTATAAAGGATACAATGCCGGGCGTGGAACTGAAAGCGTTGGAGTTGCAGCAAATTCAGCTGTCGTACTGGCATCACTCCTGGTTATAATCGTAGATTTAATCGCAGTACAAATTACCGATATGATTATGATATGAATAATGCCCGGACATATAAAATAACAGATGCTTCTGCTGAAAAGGTAAACTTTGACGTAGTTATAGAAATAAGCAACCTTAAGAAATCATTTGGCAAACAGGAGGTCTTAAAAAATGTCTCTTTAAAACTATTCAGTGGAGAAAACCTGGTGGTTGTAGGGAAATCCGGCACAGGGAAGTCTGTTTTGATAAAATGTATAGTTGGCTTATTAAATTCTGACGGAGGAACAATAAATGTATTTGAAAGAGATGTGACTGCATTAAACAAGAAAGAATTTAGCGATATAAGACAGAAAATTGGTTTCCTTTTTCAAAGTGGTGCGTTATATGATTCCATGACTGTGGAACGGAACCTGGAATTTCCATTGAGGAGGATGAAAAAGGATCTTACAGAAAGAGAAATTAAAGATAAGGTGAATGAGGTTTTAGAAAATGTAGGGTTACCAGGTGTTTTGCATAAAATGCCTTCACAGCTTTCCGGTGGTATGAGAAAGAGAATAAGTCTGGCACGCACAATTGTTGTTGACCCCATAATAATGCTTTACGATGAACCCACAACCGGACTTGACCCGGTTACTTCCGAGGAGATAAGTTTACTTATTAATGAAGTACAGAAAAAATATAAAACTTCTTCTATGATTATCACGCATGACATTAAATGTGCCCGAACAACAGCTGACAGGATCATCATGTTAGACGACGGGGAAGTTTATAAAGAAGGAAATGCAGAGGATTTTGAAAACTCTTCCGATCCTGTTATTAAGTCATTCTTTACGTAGAGAGAAAAATTGAATCAAATAAGGAACCCTGGAATATTATACATAAATGAAATGGACACATATACACAAAAGTTTAAAATACGGTTAGGGCTGTTTGTTGCAGGAGGAGTTGCGCTTTTTGTCCTTGCAATATTTATAATCGGCAAACAAAAACATCTGTTTGATCCCGTTTTTAAACTTACTACAACTTTTTACAATGTAAGCGGATTACAGGTTGGGAATAATATCCGCTTCTCCGGAATTACTGTAGGAACAGTTGACGATATTACAATTATTAATGATTCAACAGTGAGCGTTGAGATGGTGATCAAGAAAAGTGTAAAACAGTTTATTAAATCGGACAGTGAAGTAGCTATCGGGTCAGAAGGGCTTATCGGTGACAGGCTTTTAATTATTTCACAGGGAAGCACTGATGCACCATTAGCAAGGACAGGACAACAACTTGCTTCAGAAGAACCGATTGAGACCGATGACATTATGGCCAGTTTGCAGGTAACTGCCGGGTTTGCTGAAATTATTTCGCAGCAGCTTGCAGAGATAATGCTTAAAATAAACAGCGGTGAGGGAACCCTTGGCAGATTAATTCAGGATACAACCATTGCCGATAATCTTGGTCAGACAATAATAAACCTTAAGAAAAGCTCCAAAGGATTGGATGAAAACATGGAAGCAGTAAAACAAAATTTCCTTTTGAAAGGATTTTTTAACAGGAAGGCAAGAGAGGCAAAGAGAAAAGAGAGAGAGGCTGCTGAAAGAAAGGCTGAAGAACAAAAATTAATTGACGGAAAGAATTAATTATTTATAAGTTATAAAACATTCATAACCGCTTTGGGGATGAAAATGGCTATCCTGATTGAGATTATAATGGTTTCAAAATGGGAACATCACTCTATTTAAAAACGGCAGGAGCTAATCCGGTTAAAAAGTATGGACTTCTTTTTTTTATTTCAGTTTTCATAAACGGTTATTCATCTGCTCAACAAACTCCGGTTAAACCAGATTCAACCCGTATCTATGAGAATATTGAAACCTATTCAAAGCGCAGCAAGATGACTGAGTTTATTTACCGCCTGGTATTTAAACCTGGTGCTACGATCTCAAAAAAGAAAGCAGAAAAAAAAAAGGTATATAATAGACTGATTCAAAGACCTTACAATACCTTTGAAGGAAAGACTATACGGAATATCGAGATTGTTACCCTTGATCCTTTTGGTTATAGTGCAACTGATACTTCAGTCACTGCACAAAATATGTTATACAGGGCTGGTAATAAAGTACATATTAAGTCACAAAGTATCACTATCCGGAATCTGTTACTTTTTCATAAAAATGAACCTTTCAATTCATTGTTTGTAAAAGAGTCGGAACGATTGATACGTAACCAGAAGTATGTCCATGAAGTTGGATTTTACGTTGCTGATACGGAAAAAAAATCAGATTCGGCAGATATATTTATTCGTGAATTGGATCGGTGGAGCATCAGTCCGCAAGGATCTTTTTCATCTTCAGGTATCAGTGCTGCTATAACTGATATAAATTTTTTAGGATCAGGGCATGAGTTTCAGAATGGTTTTCACAGAGATTACAAAACTGGGATAAATTCTTTTCTGACAAACTATTTCATTCCAAACATAAGGAACAGTTACATCAGTGCCAAATTTCAAAATGGGTTTGACGGGGAACATTATTTCCACAGGGGTCTGGCTGTTGACCGTCCTTTTTTTTCTCCGTTGGCAAAATGGGCAGCAGGGTTATCTGTTGTATCTCAATCAAAAAAAGATTCTCTGAAGGATGTAACACTGGCCTATATTCCATTCAATCTAAAATTCAGAATACAGGATTACTGGGCAGGATATGCGCACCGGATTTTTAAGAAAACCAATGAAGATGATCTTGTAACAAATTTAACTTTAGGATTGCGTTTTAAGCGTATTAAGTATATCGAAAATCCATCAGCACTAATTGACCCTTTTCATATTTATTCAAGTGAGAAGTTTTATCTGACCTCAGTAGGAATTTCCACACGAAAATATGTTCAGGATAAATATATACTAAAATACGGTGTAATAGAAGATGTGCCAATCGGGAAAGTTTATGGGTTGACAGGGGGTTATCAGGTTAAGAACGGATCCGGGCGTTTATACCTGGGGATTCGTTATTCCTCGGGAAATTATAATGAATGGGGGTACCTGAGCTCGAATTTCGAATATGGAACTTTCTTTAATAAATCACATGCTCAGCAAGGCGTTTTTACATCTGAAATAAATTATTTTACAGGATTGATTGAAATTGGTAAATGGAAATTCAGGCAATTTGTAAAGCCCCAGCTGGCAATTGGTATTAACAGATTCCTGTACGATAGTTTAACTATTAATGATGGATATGGTCTTGATGGATTTAATAGTACTTCATTATCCGGGACTAAGCGCCTTTTGTTAACCCTGCAGACTCAATCATACGCCCCCTTGAATTTCTTCGGATTCCGTTTCGGACCATACCTTATTTATACTCTTGGCATGCTGGGAGATGAATCAACAAGATTTATCGACAGCAAAGTATATTCACAACTGGGACTGGGCGTCTTAATAAAGAATGAAAACCTGGTTTTCAATTCATTTCAGATTTCAATTTCATTTTATCCATTAATACCCGGGAAAGGGCAAAATATTTTTAAAATGAATTCCTACAGAACCACTGATTTCGGTTTTCGCGACTTTGAATTCGGAAAACCCGGGAATGTGATATATGAATAAAGTGAACATATTTTATCCATCGAGCCATTTCGATTTATTTTTAAAGTATGTAAATAATGTAACTATTTTAGAAAGTTATGTAACACTAATTAATTAAAATGAACCAATCTTTACAATAAATATATTTAACATAACCAGAGGATGTCTGAAAATCAGGTAATAACCTAATGCGACAACCACTTTAAACTGAAAAAAAAATGAAAAACAAAAATGGACTCTATTTAATTGCTTTAGTGGTTATTATAGTGGCCTTCCTGTTATTAGGCGGGGGACCATGGGTTGGCGGAATGATGCATAGGAACGGATCATTTGGGATGAGCCATCTTAACTGGGCCCAGATACTGATAAGCATTGGCCTTGGTTTCCTGCTCGGAGTGGTTGCCGCCAAAAGGAGATGGTTATAAAACCAGTTAAAATATTAATTTATTGAAAATTAATACATTATCTGATTATTAATATATATCTTTGCAGCATATTAATAAAAAAAGTAATGAATACAGGAACAGTGAAATTTTTTAATGAATCCAAAGGATTCGGATTTATCAAGGATGGTGCCTCAGAGAATGAATACTTTGTGCATGTATCGGGTTTAAGTGAACAGATAAGAGAAAATGATGAAGTAACTTATGACCTTCAGGAAGGTAAAAAAGGATTAAATGCCGTAAATGTTAAACTAGTGTAATTTCAATATTATATAAGACATTTATTATTAAAGGCCTTACGTTAAGTAAGGCTTTTTTTTTGTCTTTAATTTTTAAAAATCCATTTTCAGTGTAAGTCCGGAAGTACTGTAAATCATGTAACTTATAGAAATAATTGTGTAACTCTTTTCCTTTACACCTGTATAACTTTATAAATTAAAATTCATAAAAAAAAACGAAATGAAAAAGGCCGGGATCATAATTTTAATAGTTGGATTAGCATTAACCATTTTCACTGCAGTTACTTACTTCACGAGGGAACGCATAGTTGATATAGGGAGTCTGAATATTTCAGCAAACGTACCTCACCACCTTAACTGGTCACCACTATTAGGTATTGCTGTTATGGTGTGTGGAACAGCAGTAATTTTACTTGCTCCCAAAAAAACATAAACAAAATGAATTAGTAATAAATTCATGAAAATGAAAAAAATCGGAATGATTCTTATCCTTATTTTTTGCATTGGGCTTCTTGTGAGTACGCAATCATGTACTGTGTTAATAAGAAAAGATAACGGAAAACATAAAGGATGGTACAAGAATACAAATAACCCGCACAATCCTGAAAGCTCAAAGCAAGGCAAATCCTACTATAAGAATAAAAAATAAGGTAAAAAGTGGATTATAAATTTCTTGCACTGGAAGAAATTATCAGAGTTTAGCTTTCAGACATTAGAAGCACCCGCCAAAGTCAAATCTATCTCATAACTAATAAACAAACAAAATGGATACAAATACAACAGGTTACTGGAATATAACAAAAGAAAAGCTCAAACAGAAATATCAGATTCTTTCTGAAAAAGATGTACAATTCAATGAAGGCAAGGAGAGGGAAATGATTGAAATGATTGGGAAAAAGCTTGGGAAAACCAGAGAAGAGCTGCTTAACATTATTATAGCTCTTTAGTATAATTTAAAACTTAAACACGTGAAGAACTTTATCTCCTTATCAATTATCGCTTGTCTCTTAGCCGGATGTGCGTTAAATCTGGTAACAGGCCGTAACCAACTGAGTCTGGTAAGGGAATCAGACTTACAGTTAATGGCCAAAGGCGAATACAAGACATTTTTAACAGAGCATAAGGTATTAAGTTCTGGGACCAGCAGAGATGCTGCAATGGTTGACCGTGTCGGGGCACGAATTGCAAATGCAACCACCAATTATTTTATCAGCCAGGGAAAAGGGTCGGTGATGGATGGTTATTTATGGGAATTCAACACAATTGAAAGTAAAGAGGTGAATGCCTGGTGCATGCCTGGTGGGAAGGTAGTTGTATACACAGGTTTACTGCCTGTAACTCAAAACGAAACTGCACTCGCAATTGTTATGGGACATGAGATTGCCCATTCCATAGCCAAACATGGTAACGAAAGAATGAGTCAGTCCATGGCACAACAATTGGGAGGCATGGCATTAGAGGCTGCTTTATCCCAAAAGCCGAAGGAGACACAGGATCTATTCATGATGTCGTATGGTATTGGTAGCGATTTGGGAGCTATGTTACCATGGTCGAGGCAACAGGAAACGGAAGCTGATAAATACGGATTGATATTTGCAGCCATGGCTGGTTACGACCCGCGGGAGGCAATTCCTTTCTGGCAAAGAATGTCAGCATCAGGAGGAGCAAGTCCACCGGAATTTCTGAGCACACACCCTTCAGATGAAACAAGGATGAGAAAACTAAAGCAATTTATGCCGGAAGCTCTGAAATATTACAATTCAAGCAATTAAGCAGCATATAACTCTTTTTCTGAAGCCCGTTATACCTTTATAAATAATATTTACAAAAAATATCAGAATGAAAAAAACAGGACTTTTTATAATAATCCTTGGTATAGTATTAACCATTTTTACTGCTGTAACTTTCTTCACCAGGGAGAGAGTGGCCAAAATAGGCGATATCAATATCATGGCAAACAAGCGACACCACCTCAACTGGTCTCCGCTGATTGGTATTGCCGTTATCGGGATTGGAGGGATTGTTTACTGGCAGGCTTCAAGAAAATAGTATTCTTTTTGAAGCCTCGTGTCAGATAATTGATTTTGCCTGCATGTAATATCAGATCTGTCAAATTACTTTTCATCAAAACATGTTAGCAGGCAACTTCTGGTTTGATTCAAATTTAATCATTTCTCCGAACTTCTTTGAAGGCTGGAATAAATTCCTGACAGGATAGATTTGAAGCAATACCCAAAAATAAATCTTTCGGGATCTCTTTCATAATCTATAATCCCCTCTCTAACATCTTCATCCGGAAGCGGATTTGAATCCAGCACTTTTCTGTTGACAAGCAATGAAATAAATCTCTCTTTTAAGGCTGTTGTATCATCAGTCCGTTTATTCTTAACTGCGATATCCAATCCATTATATAGCATGATCATTTTGCCTATCGCTTTTGAGTTATCTGCAATAAAGCTGAAATTCATTGAATCAATTTTCCCCGATGTGACATAAATAGAAACTTTTTTCTCCAGTATAGGATTCAGTTCACTTGCTTCCAGGCCTGAAAGAGTTCCATTTAATGAAAATGTATTTTGACTTTCGAATATTCTTGCTTTTAATAAAATGGTCATCCTGCCAGTTCCCATTAACAAGGCTTCTCCCTTAAGTTCTAAAGATGCAGTTTCCTTTTTGTAAATTGTGTCATTAGTAATTTTGTAAATTCCGGCATTGATCTCATTAAAGCTGACAGAGCCTGGTTCGGTTGCCTTCTCAGAATGTTCGGTATAAGTGACATTCCCGCCTGAAAGAGCTATTGAATCAATTTGGATAATACCGGGATAGTTGTAAATCATATCCTGGAATTCAGGCTTGTTCACATGCCTGATTTTTTTTCGTTTATCACGAAATATTTTCATATCCATTGCCCCGACCTCAACAAAGGAGCTTTTAAGATTTCCTGATCTGAAATACTCTGAAACGTTACAATCGTGAATATAAATCTTGCTTAAGCCGGCTTCAATACGATTCGTTTGAAATTCATGTCTGGATGTGAAATCATAGTCTGTGTAATTCGGCTGAATAAAAAAGCTGTCTACTGCCATAATATTTGATGTTGCAGAATAGAGAATACCGATGGTTTTATATAAATACATGCTGTCAGATGTAACGGAGAGGAGCTCCTTTGCTTCGAAATCAAATTGCTTAACTATATCAGCGGATAAAGTATCCTGATTCTCTAATTGAATATCGTATAATTTCAGAAAGCCATCTTTAAGAGAAAACGATGCAGCAGTTGAAGTATTTTCCACAGACAGGTTTATTTTATCAAAATGGATGCTTCCTATCCGAATATTCAATGGTAACACAATCGCATGCATTGCCTCCCCTTGAAAGGAGATCTTACCCTTAAAATAGCTATCGGAAATAGTCACTTTCCTGATGTCGATCTCTTTTTTGGATATGGCTTTTGCGAGTCTGATGCCTTTGAATTTAATGGAAGTTATTACCCCGGATAAATTCAGAACACCACTATAATCTTCTTTGGAGCGTATTGTAATTCTATTCAGTTTTATCCCCGATGAAATCATTGAAACATGAACCTTGCCTACTACTACAACTTGAGCACTGTTATTTGCATTCAATATTGACTCAATTTTTCTTCTGGTCAAAGGCTCAACAAAGACAGTAGTCAGGAATCTTATCAATAATATAGTTGTTCCCAGAACGATTAGTATTTTTAAGTACCTCTTACTTTTCATATGGTTATATTATGGTTTAGACTAAGCCGATTGCTCCCCTAATTTGTTATCATACCTGATTTTCAAAGATGTTGCATCTGGTTTTTAAAACCATTACATAATTCAGGAAAAGAGTTACATGATTTACACATTTTGGACTGTTGTCTGTTGCTTTCCCAGGCTTAACATTTACTTCTTTGCAACTTATAAAAAAAATGTAAATGATGTAAATATTTACAAAAGTTATGTAACATTTATAATAATAGAGGGCATTACCTTTGAATTATACTTAATCTACAATATTATGCCTTTATTAACTGTTTTAATTGTTTTAATTGTTGCAGGTGTCCTGCTATGGGTTGTAAATAATTACATTCCTATGGACCACAAAATCAAGAACATCTTAAATGCTGTGGTAGTGATAGTTGTAATAGTCTGGCTTCTGAAAGTATTTGGGCTTCTCAACTTTTTGAAAGATATCCACATTTAGAGATTAAATGTTTGATTTACCAGGAATTGTTTCCGGCTCCTGGAATACCTCTAAACTAATAATCAGAAAACATTAATACAAATGCCACAGGTTAATGGATTAATAAAAATGAGATACTAATACAATAATATCAAATCCTTACTGATGAAGATTTTCAATTCAGAGAAGTGAAGGAGAAGGATTGATTGAAATGATTGGAAAAAAACCTGGCAAAACCAGAGTAGAGCAACTTAACATTTTTATAGCTCTTTGACATAACTTAATCTTAAAATATCAGTTTCCGTTTAAATCATCGAGGCGCTACTGATAATATCTGGTTTTTTATCCTTTTTTAGTATATGTGAATTATATAAATATGATAATGAATTATGTAACCATTCTGTATGAATGACAGTTTATCTTTGATGATGATTGATTAACTTATTAATAATTATGCAAATGAAAAAGATTTTACTAACACTTTTAATTGTACTTTGCTCGGCAGCTATAAGTAATGCCCAGGATTACAGAACAGGAGTCGGCTTAAGAGGTGGTTTTCCAAGTGGCCTTACTGTTAAGCATTTCACAGGAGAAAAGTCAGCACTGGAGTTTCTTCTTGCCAGCAGATGGCGCGGGTTTGAGATTACCGGTCTTTATGAAATCCACAACCAGGCTTTCAACGTGGAAAGATTTAAGTGGTATATTGGGTTTGGAGGACATGTAGGCTTCTGGAACGGAGATTATACTTATCATTACTGGGGAGACCAGGGAAAAAGCTATACAGTCGTTGGACTCGATGGAATTCTGGGGCTTGAATACAGTTTTACTGAAGCTCCGATAAACTTAAGTCTCGACTGGAAACCGGCTTTCAATATTATCGGCTATTCAGGATTCTGGGTTGATGGAGGTGCACTTTCAATAAGGTACATCTTCTAAAATTCAACTATAAAGGACTTTAATATTTGTTGTTCTGGAAGAAACAGGCAGACCGGGATCAATGCTTTTAAAAAGAGAGGGTGTCTCAAATTTTTTGAGACACCCTCTCTTTAATATAATACTTAAGGTTAGAACCTATATCCCAATGATAGTCCGAAACCTGTATTTTTAGTCGTTGGTTCGTCTTCAGTATTAATATTTACCATCCCGAATTGAGTATCCAACTGTAGAAATATTCCACTGGCCATTTCAAATCCGGCAAAAATGTTTCCACCAGCATCAAATGCATCATAATCAGTACCTCTCTCAAAAGTAAAAGAGCTTCCTTCAATTATTTGCTTGCCACTGATGCCATAGGCCAGATAAGGTCCAAATCCGATCATTACAAATCCGTTACCCAATGCGCCTTTGTAAACCAGATTCAATGGCATTTCAATATAATTGATTTTGGTCTCGTCGGTGAATTCGGCACCAAAAATAGTAGTCGTATTTTTAGCACCTTTTACAGCAAACATCAATCCGGGTTGAAAATAGAACTCAGGAGCAAGGGGTATCTGAACGTTCACTCCGACGTGGAAACCTAATAGCATGTCATTTGCAAGTTTGTCACCGCTCGAAAGTTTTCCATTTAGATTTTGGAAATTTATACCACCCAGAATCCCAAAGGATATTTTTCCTTTTTCAGCTGTCTGAGCTATAGCATATGGTGCTGAAAGTATTAGTACTAATGCAATTGTAATTAGTCTTGTTTTCATGATTGTTTATTTAATTATTGATTTATTTAATTGTCAATATTTTGATTGAAGACCGAAGTAGAATCGAAGCGGAGATCCCGCCTTGGCGGGAACCGAAGTCCGAAGTATTCTTCTTCCAACTTCTGACTTCAGCCTTCCGACTTCCGGCTCCCGGCTAATTCGTTGCTGCCTTGGCAGCATCTGCCTTCATCTTCTCATTTGCTGTTATAAGAAATTCAACCCTGCGGTTCTGTGAACGTCCATCTGCTGTCTCATTGTCATATTTTGGAACTGTTTCGCCAAAACCTTTGATGGTCATACGGTTAGAAGCTATACCCGCACCTGAAAGATATCCTGTTACGGAACCTGCCCTCTCTTCGGAAAGAGTCTGGTTATATGCCAGACTGCCTTTGCTGTCTGTATGTCCCTGTACTTCAATATCTGTATCTTTATAGGTGTTAAGTACTTTAACCAGTTTATCGAGGCTTACTTTTGACTCATATGAAAGATTTGTCTGATCAAACCCAAAAAGTACATTACTGCTGAATTCAACAACAATTCCTTCACCAACACGTTCAACCTTTGCGTCGGGGACACTGTTTTTTATCTCCTCAGCCTGTTTATCCATCTGATGGCCAATCACAGCACCTGTTGCTCCTCCCACTGCCGCTCCGATAATTGCCCCCAGGGCAGTATTCCCTGCAGCTTTGCCGATTATTGCGCCCATTCCGCCACCGGCAGCAGTCCCGACAACTGCACCTTTTTGTGTTTTGTTCCAGGAGGCACAGCCCTGGAAAATCAAAGCCATGCTTAAAAGAATAGCCAAACTCATTCGTAACTTTTTCATAATAATGTAATTAATTGATAAAAGATGCATAATTTATTTTGCGAAAGGTAGGGTAAGAGTGGCAAAGAAATGTTACATAACTATTGATAAGAGTTACATCATTCACATATTAAGGCGTAACGGCGCAACGATTCAACGGTTAACCATCAAACCCCAGTACCGTCATACCGTCATGCCGTCCTTGTATCTGTAAATAATGTAAATAATAATAAAAGTTATGTAACACATATTGGGCTAAACATGCCCACCTTTGTATGGAAATAAATAAAATCAATAAAATGAAAAAAATGAGAATATTCAAAGCTCTTACAGGATCTTTAACTGGTAGTAAATTGAAGAAATGTCTATTCATTTTATCACTGGGCTTAATTTCTATGGGAGCTATGTCAAATCCAAAACTGGCCTCGAAACAGCAAATAGGGATGTTTATGAATTCAAAAACCTGTGTTGTACTCGAAGATGGCATAAGTTTCTACAACCAGTTCATTAAAGATGCTGTCAGGGAATACTGGAAAACTATCGACTATGAGTTTATCGATCAACAGGAGTTTGAGAAACGACGTTATAGCACAAAATATTCATTTTTAGTTCTTATGAAGGGTGTGTTTGATAAAGATCCAGGAGGTGTAAGTTATAATTACATGAGTCTGGTTCTTGGAGATGAATCAAATAACATGACCAAAATGCCAGAATTTTGCAGCATTCCGATTTCATATTCCGGCGATAATTTTGCAGATTATGAATATGTTATTCCTGCAATTGTCAAGTTCATGCAGAAGCATGTAAAAGTCCTCGAGGAAAAACGTTTCATGATTTATCTGAGAGGATTGAAATATTACAACGTACCATCAGATTATAAAGACAAGGTCTTATTACTGAACAAAGACAAGATGGCCTGGAATGCTGATTCTCCTGAGAAAATTAATGCTGTTTACCCATATTATATAAAACTGCTTACTATATCAGAGATTAAAGAGGCGATCTCAACAAATCCTCCGAATACCTTATTTATGTTTCATGTCGGACCACCGGAAAATGCAGGGGCTGGAAAGTGTTTTGAGATGATTTTTGATGTGGAAGGGAACCTCTATTACTATAATTACAGAATGATCACGAATGATAATAAAGATGGGTTTAACCTGAAAGATTTTTCGAATCTGGTGTAAAGGAACTTCTTCATTTTGGAGGTCTGGAAAACCTGAAAACTTACCTTTTCAATAAACTGTATCTGAAGATCTGATGATAATATTTATACAAATTATAATATAGAAAATAATGAAAATTCTGGCGATTGGATTTCTTGTACTTTTTGGATGGTCAGCAGGATCAACTTACATATATGTGTGTAAGATAAAAGGATTTTGCAATGAACGTGAAACTATTCTGGTTAATAAAGTCAGCGTTGAAGATGTAAGCTCTGCTGACTCCATAGCCAACAGGATGGCAGATAAACCAGTGACAATGCCGGATAACCTGGTAATCTACTTTGCATTTGACAAATCGGAATTCACTTCTGATGCAAAGACAGACAATTACATCATTGAATCGAATGCTTATCTGAATCAAAACCCGCAAGCCAGCCTTAGTATCACAGGTCACACCGATGCTATCGGATCTGATGAGTATAATCAGGCTCTGGGTTCCAGACGGGCTCAGAGTGTGCAAACGTTTTTTGAAAACAAGGGCATACCTGAAAGTAAGATCACAATAGAATCTAAAGGCGAGAAAGTTCCTGCGGACGATAATAATACCGCAGAAGGCAGAGCAAATAACAGGAGAACAGAGATAACTATAAAATAATTACACAATAAAATCATAAAATCATGAATACTTTATTAATTCTATTGGTACAATCAAAAGGTGTGGCAACAATTGAAATAATATCAATGTTGCTTGGTGCTGCTATCATTGGGTATGTAACTGCATGGCTTTATTATAAGTCTGTTTATGATAAAAGTATAGCAGCCACTGAATCCGACAAACATGAATTAAATAATCGCATCATTAATCTGAATGGTGAAATAGTAAATCTGGACAGACGTCTTGATAAAAAGGATAAAGAGATTGATCGTCTTATCCTTGAACATTTGGCACAACGAAAACACTTATTAAATTCTTTGAGTTTTGGGAAAGCAACCGAATCAGAGAAGGATGATCTGAAAATGATCAGCGGGATTGGCCCCTATATTGAAGAGGGGCTGAATGCATTGGATATATATACATTCAGGCAGATAAGTAAATTCAATGCTAAGGATATTGAAGCGATAGATGATGCTATTATATATTTTTCAGGCAGGATTGACAGAGACGAATGGGTTGATCAGGCTATTGACCTAGTTCACAGCAAAGATATCAGAACCGAACTGTTCAAGCGGATAAGTGAAAGAAAGTCGGACATTCAGTACAAAAGGATAGGAATTGCCCATAAGGACGAAGCCGATGATTTAACAGAAATCACCGGCATTGGTGGCTGGATTCAGGAAAAGCTCAATTTGCTGGATATATATACCTTTCGCCAGATCAGTAATTTTACTGAAGAAGATATTAATACAGTAACTGAAGCAATTGAATTCTTCCCTGGCAGAATTGAAAGAGATGAATGGATATTTCAGGCTCAGGAACTCGTCAGGATTGCGGGCAATAAGTCTGAACTACTTAAGCGTATAAGGGACAGGCAGGGGAGAATCTATTTCGATAGATTAGGCATTGCCCATAAACATGAGGCTAATAATTTAACCCTGATAGATGGACTTGGATTATGGGTTGAGGAACGTTTAAACCTGCTTGGGATTTATACTTTTGATCAGATCAGCAAGCTTACACACGAGGATATTGAAACCATTACAGAGGTACTTGAAATTATACCCGGTCGTATTGAGAAGGACAATTGGGCTGGACAGGCGCGAGAATTGGTAAAAGAACAGCCAATTCCCAAAGAATAAGTATTATATCAATAACAATTTGGCTTATCTATAATATACATAAATTCTAATATATATTTTTCAGAAGTGAATTCCGGAATAAAGACATCGGCTATATCCTCAAAAGAAATTAGTTCTGCTCCAGAAAAAAATCTATTTCCGATAGTTGGGATTGGTGCATCTGCAGGAGGCCTTGAGGCCCTGGAGCAATTTCTGAGCAATGTTCCTGAAAATAGTGGATTGGCCTATGTTGTTATCCAGCATCTTGATCCAAAACATAAAGGAATGTTACCTGAATTGCTTCAACGGATTTCAATGATGAAAGTGTACCAGGTGAAGGATCGTATGGTTGTAAACAGAAATTGCATCTATGTAATACCTCCAAACGCAAGCATGTCGATATTAAAGGGGGTACTTCGCCTGTTTCAACCAATTGAAGAAAGAGGATTGCGGCTCCCGATTGATTTTTTCTTCCGATCTCTGGCTGACGACTATAAGGAGAATTCTGTAGGAATTGTTCTTTCAGGAATGGGATCCGATGGAAGTGCCGGACTCAGGGCTATTAAAGAAAAGAACGGCATAGTTTTGGTGCAGGACCCTTCCAATGCTAAATTCGAAAGTATGCCTCGTAATGCAATCAATTCGGTACCTGTCGATATTGTGGCCCCGGCCAGTGAATTGTCTGCAAGGCTGATGGCGTTTCTTAAACATAGTCCGGCTGTCAGATCAGATCGGGATATTGAGGTAAAGGACAAGAGCTCCCTGGAAAAAATTATTATTCTACTGCAGACTTATACAGGCAATGACTTTTCATTATATAAGAAAAGTACAGTGTGTCGTCGCATTGAAAGACGTATGAGTATTCATAAAATTGATAAGATAGCTTTATATGTTGACTTTTTGCAGGAGAACCCCAAAGAGGTGGAAATTCTTTTCAAAGAATTGATGATTGGTGTTACAAATTTCTTTCGTGATGCTGCTCTATGGAACAAGCTAAAAAAAGAGGTACTTCCGGATATTATTTCAAATCTTCTTCCGGGTGCAATATTACGTGCATGGGTGGCTGGGTGTTCTACAGGTGAAGAGGCTTATTCATTAGCCATAATATTTCATGAGACGATTGCGAAGATCAATCCGCATGGCGGTTTTTCGCTACAGATATTTGCTACCGATCTTGACCAGGAAGCTATTGAAATGGCCAGAAAGGGTATATTCCCGGAAAATATTGCTTCAGATGTATCGCCAGAACGTCTGAAACGCTTCTTTCTGAGAACAGATGATGGCTATTTCATCAAGACTGAAATAAGGGAAACGATAGTGTTTGCGCAACACAATGTTATTATGCATCCTCCTTTTACCAAGCTCGATATACTGTCGTGCCGTAATCTGCTAATATATATGGAACCTGAGCTGCAGAAAAAACTGGTTGGACTGTTCTACTATAGCCTCAATCCCGGGGGTAGGTTACTCCTGGGCAGTTCCGAAACCCTGGGGAAGCAGAATCATCTTTTTACACCTGTAGATTCAAGGTTGAAAATCTTCAAGAGAGAGGTTATTAACGTTACTGATGAACATCTTAAATTCCCCAATTTTTCCCCCGGGACAAAATCGGCTTACCATGAAAAACAGGCAGAAATCCACCCACTACACAATATACAGACACTTACCGAGCAACTTCTGTTAAGAAATATTTCACCCGCAGCTGTTCTTGTTAACGAAAATGGTGACATTATATACATCAGCGGACATACAGGAAAATACCTAGAACCGGCAGTAGGCAAGGCAAACATGAATATTTTTGCGATGCTGCGCGAGGGATTACGCAACGAATTCCCAATAGCCTTTCGAAAAGCCATTTTTAGTAAAGAACCAGTTATCTTGCATAATATCAGGGTAGGATCAAATGGCACTTCACAATTACTGGATGTTAAGATTCAATGGATTGAGAAGCCTGACCCCTTAAACGGCATGTTGCTTATTATTTTTACAGATGTGGAACAAATAGCTGATATTAAGATACTATCAAAAAGTGAAAAAAAGAATGAGCACAATATCAGGCAGTCAGAAATTGAGAAAGAGTTAAAGTATACTCATGAAAAATTACAGGACACTCTTGAGGAGATGCAGACTTCGCAGGAAGAACTGAAATCTACAAACGAAGAATTACAATCTACTAATGAAGAACTGCAGTCGGCCAATGAGGAACTTACAAGTTCAAGAGAGGAGATGCAGAGCCTGAATGAAGAACTTCAGACATTAAACGCTGAGTTACAGATTAAAGTGGATGATTTTTTAAGGGTGGATAATGATATGAAAAATCTTCTTGACAGCACTGATATTGCCACTCTTTTTCTCGACAAAGAATTGAATATCCGTCGATATACTCTTCAGTCCGTAAAAATCTTTAAGCTGATTAAAAGCGATATAGGGCGACCATTTACCGACCTGGTTTCTGAGCTTATATACCCTGAAATGGCTTCTGATGCAACAGAGGTCTTAAAAACACTGGCTTTTATTCAGAAACCAATTCCCACGATAGGGGGGAGATGGTTTTCTGTTCGCATTATGCCTTACCGCACTCTTGATGACAGAATTGATGGTCTTGTCATAACATTTATCAACATCTCTGATTTAAAGAAGGTTGAGATTAAATTGTATGAAAATGAGCAGGTTAACCAGGTATTATTTAATGCATCCCAGGATATGATTATTAAATTGTCAACTGGCGGAATAATCGAGGAACTTAATTCTGAAGCAGAACGGTTTTTGGGTAAAAAGCATGTTGAAATCATTAAAAAGAATTTTTTTGAGATATTTATTCCTGAATTATTTCGGGAAAAGGTTGAGCTTGATATAAATAATTTGTTGAAAAAAATGATCGATGGAAAATTCAAAATGAAGATTATATCAGCAGGAGGTAATATTACGGATGTAAGATGTATTGTTAATTTGCTGTTTGATAAACTTAAGATACCGTCAGGAATTCTTATATCACTTAAAAAATAATATTAAGATGGATAATAACAATATGGAACTCACAGGTGAACAGTTGCTTCGACGTAAAGCAGAAGAACAATTGAAAATGAGACAGGAAAAGACAAATGGGCAGGTTATTGAATCTGACGTCATGAAACTCCTTCACGAATTGCAGGTGCACCAGATTGAACTGGAAATGCAGAACGAGGAGTTATATCAGGCAAATGCATTAACTGAAGAGGCTCTTAAAAAATACACAATGTTGTATGAATTTGCTCCAATGGGCTATTTTACACTCGATAGAAGCTGTATTATCAGTGAACTCAATTTTACTGGCGCTGAGATACTGGGAGAGAAGCGTTTTAGCCTTATAAACAGTAACTTTAAGCTATTCGTAACTGACGATTCCCGCACTGTTTTTAATGAATTTCTTGATAAAATTTATTCAGGTCAATCTAAAGAATCTTGCGAGGTGAAACTTGGTTATAACGGCAGGCCCTCATGTAAGGTCTATATTGAAGGGGTGGTTACCGGCGATGACCGTAAATGCCTGTTATCGGTCGTTGATATTTCAAGTTTCAAAAAGTGAAGTCAGAAGTTTGAAGTCCGAAGTCAGAAAATTGATTACCACCTGTTTTGAGCGATTTTTTATCTCATTAAAGTATAACCATTTGATAGTTACCAAATAGACGATTTAAATATTGTAAATATGGGTGATTCAGCATTATCGATAACAAGATTCAGGCAGATTCCAAACTTCAATCGTGTCATCGCTTAGGGATTTGGTTGCTATTGAATAAATCCTGTTGTGATTAACGGGAGATTATCTTCGGTGAGCTAGTCCCGCATTAGCGCGACGAAGGATCTCCCTCTACCAATAGTTTTCTCCTATAAAACACCGTTAATTGAGATATCCATTCAAAAGCAGGATACAGATTCTATGAAACCAGACAAATATCTAATAATACATGAGTTATGAAATGTTGTCATTAGTAGTCCCGGTTTATTGAGACGAGGCATCTCTCCATCTCAAAGAATAATTGATACCTCTTTATTTCAGGAATCTAAAATTCTACTGTTTCCCGCTCTCATGAATATGTAAATCATATAACTTTTTTCAATAATTATGTAATGCTTTTTAATTACCTGAGTTTTAACTTTGCTATAGATGATTTCATTTCAGTTTTGGCAGTTGATTCGCTTTAAAGAAGACTTCTGATAGTTCAGCAAAGTATATAATAAATAAAACTCAGGAAATGTTTGATTTAATGATTGTTAGGGAAGTCCTTATGAAGAGCCTGGTGGATGATTCATATGCTGAATTATTACCGGATAATCCTGCGAAGGGACAGGATAGTATAATCTCCCAGTTAGTTCATGATATTTTTGGGGGTGAAATTTTAAAGACCCGTAAGAAAAGAGGCTGGCATTTTTATAACAGGGTAGAAGGTTTGAGGATCGATTTTACTAATTTAGAAATCGACAAGACCAAAAAAATAAAACGTTTCGAAGATATTCCCTGCCCCCCCGGCGAGACTAAAAACTATTTCGCCATGGAGGATTATTCAAGCTTCTTTATAAGGTTTGTGAAGGCTTTTGAGGTAACTTTAGGTTTGAAAAAATACCACATGGCTTGATACTCTTTTAGGCCACATCTATCCTTATTTCCGTCAGGTTTTGAATATGTGAATTATGTAACATATTTAAAATATGTGAATTGTGTAACTATTAGATTTAGTTATGTAACACTTAATATGTTTAAAGTACTCACCTTTGCTTTGTGATAATTCACAATTAATACACACTAAATGAAACTAAAAACGTTATTACCAATCTTAGCAATGCTAATGATTATTTTTACGGCCGGTTGTAAAAAAGAAGATCCAGGTGTACATCCTGTACTGTTATCATCTAATCCGGAGAGCGACGTTACTGGTGTCGCACGCAACACTAATGTTGCATTTACCTTCAGCGAGGCTATGGATCCCATAACAATCAATACTTCAACCTTCACGTTAAAGCAAGGATCAGATTTAGTTCCCGGAACCGTTACATATTCAGGAACAACCGCAACATTTACACCAACCAATACCCTTGCAGCAAGTACAACATATACCGCTACCATGTCTACCGGAGCTAAAAGTCTAACCGGTAATTCTCTTGCAGCTAATACTGTATGGAGTTTCACAACGGGAGGTTCAACAGCGACTTTGGCAACAGTACCACTGGGTTCTTCGCTTAATTATGTGATCCTTGCCAAAACGGCGATCAATAACAGTTCAACATCAGCTATTACAGGTGATCTGGGGCTGAGCCCGGCCGCAACATCATATATAACAGGACTTGCACTGACAGATGCAACAGGCTATGCAACATCTGCTCAGGTTACCGGACAGGTTTTCGCAGCCGATATGGCATCACCTACAGGTATTAACCTTACCACCGCAGTAGAAAATATGATTACTGCATACAATAACGCAGCAGGTCGTACTTCTCCTGATTTCCTTGAATTAGGAACAGGATCACCCCAGATCTAATAAAAGAGGATATCGAGAAAAAAGATTATGTTTCCTGACTTGTCCGCCCTTTTAAGGCGGGGGAAAATCCATATTGTATATCAGGCGGTTACGTTGAAAAAGTCTTATATTTGCCGCACTAAGGCAAATTTATGCTACGTATTAGAGTCGTTAAAACGG
>Ga0214473_10000123_pt1 | contig 110642 bp, 86 predicted proteins | sample RVTome_7_FD_203509 | JGI IMG/M metagenome (GOLD analysis project Ga0214473, IMG submission 203509) | Soil microbial communities from uranium-contaminated site in the Upper Colorado River Basin, Wyoming, United States - RVT98D197 | ecosystem: Environmental > Terrestrial > Soil > Contaminated >... | reverse complement strand
ATCAAGGTATCCAATGCACAGATGAGGACAATCCGACTTCAGCGACACGAGGTCTGCCCAGACTGGAACTACACCATAGATCCCAACACCTCATGAAAACCGAATTCATTTCTTTACGAGTCCTTAGCTTCACAGTTCCCGTCTAACACGCCTTCGTCTCATTACCTGGGCGAATGAAGGCGCATCGGGTGCGTACGCATATTGACCGGCCCTCTATCGTGCCGTTAGTTCTGTAGCGGAAAAAGGCCTGCCGTGGGAAGGATAGATGACTCTTGCTCGGTGTTCTCGGAGTTTCCGCCAGCTTTCATACATGGTGTTGATGTCCTGTATGTAAATCGGCCTGTGGCCAACCCCGGTCCACCGCAGGAAATTCATCGCAGCATCGCCAACAAAGGCGCTTCCATCAGAAAGCAGAACTGAAATAGAATCTCTTGTATGACCAGGCGTATGCAAGATGACCCCGGGAATACCAACTCCTTTTAGAAGGGTGTCATTATCTCCCTCGATTACAACGTCTCTCTCTGTTAGTGTCAGCGGCGGAAACTTGAACTCTTTATGAAACAATGTATAGAGCGTGAAGACTATCTTGATGCGCCGATTGACTGGTTTGATAGTCTCTTCTGACTTACCTTCTTCCAAGGCCGATACCGCATTGCGGTGAGCTATGACTTGACATCCTGTAGAGCGAACCAGCTCTGCCGCAAAACCAGCGTGGTCATCATGATGATGGGTCAGCAACAGATACTTTATATCCGAGATCGCTATCTCCAGGTTAGCAAGCTTCCTCTCAAATAGCCGGTAGTGCTTGGGGTAATCAGTGTCAATCAGCAAGTAACCACCGATACACTTCAATAGATAGCACTGAGTCCAACCCAGTTTCAATCTGTGGACGGTATGGCTACTCGTCTTGTTCATGGTGTTAAAAGTCCTTCATATGAAAACCCATACAACAGACAGAGGGTGGGGCTTGCCCCACCGATTTGGCATTGTAACATATCCCGCGCATAAGGAAAGGGCCAGCTTGTTTCCAAGCTGGCCCTCATAATCCTGGCGATGACCTACTCTCGCCCGTAAGGACTACCATCGGCCGCACGGGCTTAGCTTCTGTGTTCGGAATGGGAACAGGCGTTTCCCCGTGCGTATATTCACCAGGAAGTCGTGAATCAGACCTTTCGGCCTGAAAATCTCAAATCTCAGATTTGAAATCCAAAAGATATGCAGATGCGAATATGAGCGGGCGTCTTGCCGCGCTGCGCAACCAAGGATTGATATGGTCAAGTGATCGAGCGTTAGTACCGGTTAGCTCAACACATTTCTGTGCTTCCACATCCGGCCTATCAACCTGGTAGTCTTCCAGGGCTCTTCAGCCGTCACCGAAGTGACAACACGGAATCCTCATCTTGGAGTAGGCTTCCCGCTTAGATGCTTTCAGCGGTTATCCTTTCCCGACATAGCTACCCGGCGATGCCCCTAGCGGGACAACCGGTACACCAGCGGTCAGTACTTCCCAATCCTCTCGTACTAGAGAAATATCTCCTCAAGATTCCTGCGCCCACGGCAGATAGGGACCGACCTGGCTCACGCCGGTCTGAACCCAGCTCGCGTACCACTTTAATGGGCGAACAGCCCAACCCTTGGGACCGCCTACAGCCCCAGGATGTGATGAGCCGACATCGAGGTGCCAAACCTCCTCGCCGCTATGAACGCTCGGAGGAGATCAGCCTGTTATCCCCGGAGTACCTTTTATCTGTTGAGCGATGGCCCTTCCACACGGAACCACCGGATCACTAGGTCCTGCTTTCGCATCTGCTCGACCGATGAGTCTCGCAGTTAAGCGCACTTATACCCTTACGCTCTAAACGTGATTGCCAACCACGCTGAGTGCACCTTTGAACTCCTCCGTTACTCTTTAGGAGGAGACCGCCCCAGTCAAACTGCCCACCTAGCACTGTTCTGCGCCCGGATTCACGGGCCGCAGTTAGGTGACTGACATAGCAAGGGTGGTATTTCAAGGTTGGCTCCACGACGCCCGGAAGCGCCGCATCAAAGCCTCCCACCTATCCTACGCAAGATATGCCAGGCATCAATACCAGGCTACAGTAAAGGTTCACGGGGTCTTTCCGTCTTGCCGCGGGAATACGGTATCTTCACCGCAAGTACAATTTCACCGAGTCCGTCCTTGAGACAGTGCTCCAGTCGTTACGCTGTTCATGCACGTCGGAACTTACCCGACAAGGAACTTCGCTACCTTAGGACCGTCATAGTTACGGCCGCCGTTTACCGGGGCTTCGGTCGCAAGCTTCGCCCCCGAAGGAGCTAACCTACTTCTTTAACCTTCCGGCACCGAGCAAGCGTCATTCTGTATACATCCTCTTTACGAGTTAGCACAGAACTGTGTTTTTGATAAACAGTCGCCAGAGCCACTTCACTGCGCCCTCAGCACGCATTCAATCGAAATTAAATGCATCTGGAGGGACCCCTTATCGCTAACTTACGGGGTCAAATTGCCTAGTTCCTTAAGAACGGTTCTCTCGAGCGCCTTAGGATATTCTCCTCGCCTACCTGTGTCAGTTTTAGTACGGATACGCACCGTCGTCCTGTTTGAGGTTTTTCTCGGCAGTGACTCCGGCTGCTCGGGAATCTTAAATCGTCCCTCGCCGTCCTTCAGAGTCTTTGTGCCGGCGGATTTGCCTACCGACGACTCCTCCGGCAGGATAGCCACGACTAGTCAGCTTCCAGCTTTTGGCACTGCGTCACCCCCACAGTTATAACCTTCGGTACATAGTGCAGGAATATTAACCTGCTGTCCATCGTCTACGCCTTTCGGCCTCGACTAAGGGCCCGACTAACCCTGGGCGGATTTACCTTCCCCAGGAAACCTTAGGCTTTCGGCGAACAGGATTCTCACCTGTTTTATCGTTACTCATGCCGACATAATCACTTGCTGCCGCTCCACGGCTCGTTTCCGTACCGCTTCGACGCTGGCAGCAACGCTCTCCTACCACCTCTCGGCGGGCGAACCCGCCAAAAGATCCGCAGCTTCGGTGTTCTGCTTATTCCCGATCATTATCGGCGCCAAACTGCTCGACCAGTAAGCTATTACGCACTTTTTAAATGGTGGCTGCTTCTAAGCCAACATCCTGGCTGTCACAGCAATTCAACTTCCTTATGAACTTAGCAGAACTTCGGGACCTTAGCTGGCGGTCCGGGTTGTTTCCCTCTTGACCACGAAGGTTATCCCCCGCAGTCTGACTCCTGAGATAGTCTTTACGGTATTCGGAGTTTGGTTGGGGTGGGTAGGCTGGTGGCCCCCCATCCCCATTCAGTAGCTCTACCCCCGTAAAGGAGTGGCTCAAGGCTAGCCCAAAAGCTATTTCGGAGAGAACGAGATATCTCCAGGTTTGATTAGACTTTTACTCCTCCCCACAGCTCATCCCATAACTTTTCAACGTTAATGAGTTCGGTCCTCCAGGGACTCTTACATCCCTTTCAACCTGGCCATGGGTAGATCACCTGGCTTCGCGTCTACCACCTGCGACTTGTTCGCCCTATTCAGACTCGCTTTCGCTACGGCTCCGTCCCTGAGGGACTTAACCTTGCCACAGACGGTAACTCGTCGGCTCATTATGCAAAAGGCACGCGGTCACCCGTTGAATCCCGCCGAAGCGAGAAACCATAGGGCTCCCACAGCTTGTAGGTACATGGTTTCAGGTACTTTTAACTCCCCTAATAGGGGTACTTTTCATCGTTCAGTCGCCTTACTTTTCACTATCGGTCGTCGAGGAGTACTTAGCCTTGGAGGGTGGGCCCCCCGGATTCGCACAGAGTTCCACGAGCTCCGTGCTACTCTGGAACGCCGGCAGTAACACAGGGCTCTCGCTTTCGCATACAGGACTATCACCTTCTGCGGTCGGACTTTCCAGACCGTTCTGCTCGCGATGCCTTTGTAACTGTTTACCGGCGCCCGCAACCCCAGAGAGCAAGCTCTCTGGTTTGGGCTCGTCCGCGTTCGCTCGCCGCTACTGACGGAGTCTCGGTTGATTTCCTTTCCTACAGGTACTTAGATGTTTCAGTTCCCTGCGTTCGCTTCATACGGCCTATGCATTCAGCCGTAGATGACGCCATCTGGTTGCCCAGTGACGACGGGTTTCCCCATTCGGAGATCCCGGGATTAGCGGTTGTTCGGCACCTGCCCCGGGCTTATCGCAGCCTACCACGTCCTTCATCGCCTCTCGACGCCAAGACATTCCCCATATACCCTTAGTAACTTGACCATATCAATCGTTGATTGAACAGGTTTGTCAAGATCGCCTTTGTTTGAGCGCTCATATTCACAAGCTCCTCGCCCACCGGGCGAAAAACTTGTCCGGATTATATTGTATAATCCCACGCATCTGCATATTTACTTGTCAAAGAACCGTTGTTAGTTCTGAGTTCTAAGTCTTTGGTCTTGAGTTGCAACTAAGAACCGAAAACTCAACACTCAAAACTAAACATTGGAGACGACCGGGGTCGAACCGGCAACCTCCGGCTTGCAAAGCCGGCGCTCTCCCAGTTGAGCTACGTCCCCGAGGCGGCCTTGCCGCAATCTGAGATTTCAGATTTGAGATCTCAAATCCCCAAGTGGGCCCGGGTAGATTCGGACTACCGACCTCACGCTTATCAGGCGTGCGCTCTAACCAACTGAGCTACGAGCCCCATACCGATTTACGATTTACTATTTTCTATTGACCATTGTCAATTTGCGATTCGATGTCCACCATTTACTATCGGCCGCACAATACTAAATAGTCAATCAAAAATAGTCAATCCCAAAGGGCTCGTCGGTTTATAACGATTCACTTAAAAAAGAGCAACAAAAAAACCGCTGCATTACCCTGCCAGCGGTCTCAAGATACGGACATCAAAGATGCCCATCGGCAGTCTAATGCGTAAAAAACAGCATTCTTAAGATTTCTTTCAAAACCCTAACCTGCTCCTTTCCTATGGCTGACAGACTTATCACACCATGATCAAAAACTTAGTTTATTACCCTATCGACAGCCCGTCAATACTTTTTTTAATATTTTTTTCAAAATTATTTTCTGACTCCTTTATACGCTGTCTCGACTTGGGATGTTCGGTTTGAATACTGAAAAGCGGGCCTGCAGGTGCCGTCGCAAAATATGGAGATTCAAGAGCACTAAACAAGCGATTCTTCGGCTCTGCTTCGGCACATCTCCAAAAGGGCTGCGGCAATCCAACAGGTTGGGCCGTCAAAATGGAAGGTCTTTCTTTGGCCAGGCGAGGCGGAAGCCCTCGTCCAGATGCGTGACTCGTTTGAGCGATTCGACGTGGCCGTCCACGAAGACGATGTTGGCGCTGCCGAGGTCGCGGTCGCCCGGGGTATTGTGGAAGGTGGCGTAGTTGTCGATCTGCCGGGTCTTGTTGCCGACGGTGAAATGCGTGTCGTTGAACGGGGCGATGCTGTAACCCTGGATGGTCCAGGTATTCTCCTCGGTAAAGACAATAACCCTGGCCGGGCTATAGACCTCGGTTTCCTTCGAGACGCCGGTGACGCCCGCGCCCAGCCAATTGGACCAGATCGCGCCGTTTCGACCCACATAGGAGTTCATAACGTAACTGACGGCGGTATCCGAATATTGCGTATCCTTGGCCCACATCGAGAACATCGGGCATAAATGCACGTCCAGAGCTTTGAGATAGGGCCAGAAGACGCCGTCCGGCTGCTCGCCTTTGCGGACCCAGTTGTGGCTCTTGGACTTCAGCCACGTCCACGCGTCTGGGAAATCGTGGTTATTGTCGTCGAGGTACATCCGCAGGCCGATGCCATACTGCTTGAGGTTCGAGCGGCACGCGATCGTACGCGCCTGGTCCCGTGCCTTGCCCAACACCGGCAGCAAAATCGCCATCAACAGCGCGATCATCGCAATCACCACCAGCAGCTCAATCAGCGTAAAGCCTCGCGTTCGCCGCACGGAAGTGCTCTCTTCACAGTACATCTTTATCGTCTTAACCGGTTTACATCGCCGATCGTGCATATAATAGTACTCAATTGCCCTGTGTTGGGCAAGGATTCTTGCTCCTAACGCCAATTCAGTGACTTCCTGATGCTCCAGTTGGGTGGTATTCATAGATAACGAAGAAGGCTGTTTTCCGCGCCCGGTGTGGGCTGGACGGTGTCCTCGGTCGCCGTGCATGGCGCCTCGAAGCCGGGCGTAAGCTCGAAACTCGCATTGGCCACAGAGGTCAGAGGTCAGATGAGGGAAGACAGCGGACGGACGCCCGATCCCGGGGTGGCCGCCTGATTCTCTAATCCACTCAAGTTTCTTGCTTTGCTTTTATCTTTGTTGATGGTTTCTACGGAACTTCCTTGGAGGATATGACGTAATGTTATCATAGTTATGGATGACATTATTGTCTAATCCTTGTGGTTATCCACGATCAAGGTTGATTGAATAGGAGCCGACAAAATGAAGCTGCACTTTAACCTACTGTGGGGCCTTTGCCTTGCCGTGTTGTTCTGGCCGCTCTCTTGCTTTGCGGCGGTCGCCAATCTGACGCCTGCTGCGGATACATTCATCAACAGCGGCGGGCCCAATAACAACGCCGGCAGAACGAGCTGGTTCGACGCCGGCACAGATGGCACCGGCGGCGTGCGCCGTGGTTTGCTGCGTTTCGACCTGAGCACGATTCCGGCGGGATCGACCGTCACGTCAGCGGTTGTTCAACTGACCGTCACCAGAGTGCCTGGTAACGGGCCGGTCAATTCCACTTTTGACCTCTTCCGGGTGCTGGCAAGCTGGAACGAAGGAACCAAGGGCGGCAATAATGGGGCCACAGCATCGACGGGGGAAGCAACCTGGAATGACCGGATGCGCGGGACGGCGAGCTGGACCACACCCGGGGCCAAGAACGATGCGGTTGGAACTGCCAGCGCCTCGACGGCGGTGACCTCCGCAGACAACGCGAAATACTCCTGGAGCGGTTCGGGCCTGGTCGCCGACGTACAGTTCTGGGTGGATAACCCGCCGCAGAACTTCGGCTGGTTGCTGACCAGCCGGGCCGAAGGCTCCCATCGCTCAGTGCGCGGCTTCGCGTCCCGCGAAAGCGGCGCCAGCGCCGGCACGCTGATGGTCAATTACACGCCGCCCCCCCCGCCCAACGTGCCGCCTTCGGCGTCCATCACCAGCCCAGCCAACGGCGCGACATTTGTCTCGCCCGCGAGCATGACGATCCAAGTGGCAGCCAGCGACAGTGACGGAACCGTGGCAAAGGTGGAATTCTTCGACGGCTCAACCTCACTTGGCTTCGATACGACCGCCCCCTACAGCCTGACAGTGACTCTATACCCGGGGACGCACACTTTGGGCGCGGTGGCCACAGATAACGCCGGCGCCAACACGATTGCGGGGACCGTAGCGGCAACCGTGAACACGGAGCCGATTGCGAATCCTATCCCGGAGCCCATCGAAAAAGGTCAGATCACGATCGAGCTGCAGACCGTCGTCGAGGGCCTCAGCGCGCCGCTGGGGCTGGCCGTACCGGATGACGGCAGCCGCCGCATGTTTGTTTATGATCAGGCAGGCGTGGCGTGGGTCGTGGTCAATGGGTCCGACAAGCTGCCGACGCCTTTGCTGGACGTGAGCAGCCGCTTGGTTACCTTCGGCAACTACGACGAACGCGGTCTGCTCGGCTTGGCAACCCATCCTGATTTCGTGCAGCATCCATTGGTTTACACCTACACGTCTGAGCCTACCGCCGGTCCGGCTGATTTCGCGAATGTGATGCCCGCCGGGGCGACGAACAATCATCAGTCGGTGATTGCAGAGTGGCGGATCGATCCCGCCGATCCCAACCAAGTCGATCCGGCCAGCCGGCGAGAGCTGCTCCGCATCGACAAGCCTCAAGGCAACCACAACGGCGGCACCCTCCGCTTCGGGCCGGATGGATTCCTCTACATCTCGCTGGGGGACGGCGGACGTGCAAATGACGTCGCGGATGGCCACGTGCCCGGCGGCAACGCCCAGAGCCTCCAGAGGATTTACGGCAAACTCCTGCGTATCGATATCGATGGCAACAATTCCGCCAATGGCCGATACGGCATCCCGAATGACAATCCATTTGTGGGCGAGAACGCCGTCCAGGAAACCTATGCTTATGGCTTGCGGAACCCATACACCTACAGCTTCGATAGCTTGACGGGCGATTTATACCTGGGCGACGCCGGGCAGAACAACATCGAAGAAGTGGACCTCATCGTCAAAGGGGGTAATTACGGCTGGAACGTCAAGGAAGGCACCTTCTGGTTCGATTCGGTCACCGAGAACATCGGCAAGGTCGTGACAGGGCCCGTGCGCCCGGTACCGCCGGGCCTGATCGATCCGATTGCTCAATATGACCACGGGGAGGGCTTCGTGGTGATCGGCGGCTACGTCTATCGGGGCAATCAAGTCCCCGTTCTGCAGGATCGCTACGTGTTTGGCGACTGGGGCTCTTTCGGCGCGCCCAGCGCCCGGCTGTTCAATCTCGACCCGAATTCCGTTATCAAGGAGCTGCGCATCGGATTGGCGGACCGCCCGACGGGCTTCTGGCTGCGAGGGTTTGGCCAGGACGCCGACGGCGAACTGTACGTCTTCGGATCGACTGTGCTCGGTCCCAGAGGCGACACCGGCCAGATGCTCAGAATCGTTGCCGGCCTGCCTCTGACTTATTCTCAGCAGAACCTCGTTTCGGATGTTCCCGGCGTAGCTGGTTTGACCGACCCCAACCTGGTCAACCCGTGGGGCATGGCAGTTGATCCGAACGGCTCGTTTTGGATTGCGAATAACCGCGTTGGCATTTCCACTGTTTACGATACCAATGGCTTACCGTTGCCTGCGGCTGTGGTGATCCCGCCTGCCGGGGGCGGCACATCCCCCGCTGCTCCCACAGGCGTTGTCTTGAACTCTACAGTGGACTTTGTCGTGGGTCCCAATCTGCCGGCACAATTCATCTACGCGACGGAGGACGGCACCGTCGTTGGCTGGAATGGGGTGACCGGCCCAGTGCTGAAGGTGGACAACTCCGCTTCCGGAGCGGCATACAAGGGCATCGCTCTGGGCAGCAGCGGCGGGAGCAACTACTTGTACGTGACCAATTTCGGTGTCGCCCGCGTGGATGTTTTCGACGCCGGTTACAATCCCGTGACGCTCGCCGGCTCGTTCTCTGATCCGAATCTGCCGGCTGGGTTTGCCCCGTCCAACATCCGGAACATCGGAGGCCGGCTCTACGTGACCTATGCCTTAAAGGACGCCGTGACGGGCGGCGAGCTGCCCGGTCCGGGCAATGGTTTCGTGAACGTTTTCGACACCAGCGGTCAGCTCCTCAAGAGGCTTGTTTCGGAAGGCCCTCTCAATTCGCCGTGGGGCATTGCGCTGGCGCCGGCCGGGTTTGGCGGGTTTGGGGGAGCCCTACTCATCGGCAACTTCGGAGACGGCCGGGTAAATGCGTTTAACCCGGTCACCGGGGACCTGCTTGGTGTGCTCCAGGATGCGGCCGGTACTGCCATTTCGATTGAAGGTCTCCGGGGCCTGATCTTTGGCAACGGCGTACAGGCTGGCAACAGCCGGACCCTCTATTTTACAGCGGGGATCGCCGCCGGCGGCACCGTCGAGGATCACGGCCTGTTCGGCCGCATTACCCCGACCGCTCCAAACCAGGTAGAAACGCCGAATAATTGAGGCAACTGCTTGCAGGGCCGATACATAAACTGGTCCCAGCCGGACCGTGAATTGTGCCTTGCACGGGGCGGGTCCAGCCGTGCAGCGCAACGAATTCAGTTTCAGATCGCGCAGCTCAGCGCAAAAACCGGCGTGAGTGCTTCCCGGATTCATAACTCTTGTTCCCTCCGTGTTTTATCCCTTTTCTTGAGGGGGTCTGTCTTTTGTGTCCAGTGTCGCAGACTCAATTTTTTTTACTTTTTTTGAAAAAGTCGGAAAATTGTTATCAACATTTTGGCCTTCTCAAACGCTGTCCATATAGTGAGGCAAAAAACAGATGCGTGCATGAGTATGTCAACATAGGCAAGTCTAATGACCGGGGCGGCCGGCACGGAGGAGGTTTTATGAGACATCGATGGCTTTTGTGTTTACCGATGGGGTTGTTTATTGCCTCGATTTGCGGGGCGGAGTTTCAGGTCAATACGCACACCGCCAACGACCAGAAGAGTGCGGGTATCGCGATGGGCCGGAGCGGGGATTTCATCGTGGTCTGGAGCAGCTATTTGCAGGATGGCAGCTCGAACGGCATTTTCGCCCGGCGATTCGACCCGAATTGCAGTCCGCTGGGCGAAGAGATCCAGATCAATACGACGACCGCCGGCAATCAGACGGAGCCGGCCGTGGCAATGGACGCAGCGGCCGGTTTCGTGGTCGCATGGCAAGGGCCCGGCCTGACCGACGCCGGCGAGGATATCTTCCTGCGGCGGTTCGACCCGAACGGCTTGCCTTTAGGCGATGAGTTCTGCGCGGACTATGCGGCCGATGCTCAGATTTGCCCCAGCGTGGCAGTAAACGCCGATGGTACCTTCGCCGTCGTCTGGGAGAGCGTGAACCTCCCTCTGGCCGGTGACAGGTCGATCTGCGGCCGATTGTACGACAGCAACGGCGTCGAACTCGGCGGGGAGCTTGTCATCAGCGAGACCCCGGCGGTCTGCCGGTATCCGAATATCGCGGCGGATACCAATGGAAATTTCGCGGTGGCCTGGATGGAAGATGGAAGCAGCAATTCCGTCGTGGCTCGGCTGTTCAACGCGGATGGCTTCGCGCGAGGCGAAGCGTTCGAGGTCAGCACAATTGCCTTCAGCTCCGTCACGAAGCCGTCGATTGCGATGGACGACTTGGGGTTTTTCGTGGTGGCCTGGGACGGCGACCCGAATCTGGCCGGGCAGGATGATATTCACGCGAGGCTGTTTGACCCGAACGGTACGCCTCTCGGCGAGCAGTTTGTTGTCAACACGGCTCTTGACGGGGCACAACAGTATCCGCAGGCGGCGATGAACGGCCATGGCGAATTCATCATCGTCTGGGAGAGCAGGACGACAAACCCGAACGATGGCAATGCAAGGGACATCTTCGGGCGGCGTTTCGACAATCTCGGACAGCCGGTCGGCGACCAGTTCCAGGTCAACACGTTTACCGAAGGTGAGCAGCGCAATTCCGCCGTGCGGATGAGCGACAATGGCCGTTTTGTCGCCGTATGGCAGAGCGATGCGCAGGACGGCTCGCGCTTCGGTATCTTTGGCGAAACGGGGCCGAAACTCGACCCAGCCGACTTCAACGACGACGGATTCGTTGATTTCCTCCAATATCGCAGTGTAGCCGACGAGTGACGCGAGAACGAGAACCCGCTCACCGCTGATTTGATCGACGACAATGAAATCAACGAGCGGAACTGAACTGAATTCCTCCGCCAATGGCTGACAGGTGCCCTCAACGAATAAGACTTGAAGAGTAAGGACATGGTCACTATTATGATTTTTGACATTCATTGGGCCGTTGCTGTCATATGAGAAATGTCTTCGACCAATATGAACAACCAGAGAACAAATTGACCCATGCATTGGCATGCACTCTGGCAAATGAGCCTAAAATCGTTAGGCCATTCTTGAAATGGCTCAGGGTTGGTAAAATTCCACACCTGAAAGACATTCAGATCGCTGTCCAACAATCTCCCGGTCAGGAAGCTATAGAGGAGAAACAGAGTCAAAGCGGACTTCCGGACATGTGCTTTTTTGACGATTATGGTTGGGCTGTCTTGGTAGAGTGTAAGGTTCAATCCAGAATCTCTATGGCGCAGTTGCTCAGGCACAGGAAAACTGCTGCGCGTTACGGTTACGAACAACCGTTTTTAGCTGTCATTGCGGTTGAGCTTCCGGTACGAGCGTTGCCAGAACGAACTCGCTTTGTCCAATGGAAGGACCTATATAGTTGGTTCACTCAAAGGCCGGAAGATTCCATCTGGACCAAGCACTTTGTGGATTATATGCAGGTATTTGAGGCGAAGATGCTTTCGCAAGATTACGATATTCGAGGAACGCTGACCATGTTTGACGGGTTTAAATTCAACGACAAGAATCCTTACACATACTCTGAAGGCAAAAGGCTCATAAGATTGCTGGGAGAAGAACTTAGAGAGGAACTTAGAAAGGACAAGCGCCTTCTGCGGGAGCTTGGGCTGGATCCGGATGGAAAGGGACGTGGAGCTATTACACGTGGAGAGTATGGAGGCGTATGGGATTTCATCCCTTTGCGTAAGGCAATGAACGCCACACTGTTTACTGAATACCCACATGCGACAATGGGCATCAACCCTAGATGGACTACAGTGGCTGTCACCATCCCCAACGGTATCAGGGGTGGAATAAAGGGACATCTGAAAGAAATCGGCAAAGATGGATTTCATGATTTACTGTCTGGCATCGAGCAAAGGCTCCGAGGAGTTTTGCGGACTGCACCAAGTTCTCAACCTATGATTTACCTTGTACAGCGACACTCCCGGTCTCAGCGTTCAAGCCCAGTAGTAGATGGGCGTATGGATGTCGATTTGCGCACAGCAGTCAAAACAAATGACGCCGTATTGAAACATCAACCGATGTGGTTTGAGTCAATTTATGAGATACTGACAAACAAGAAGACCAACATCCAGTGGGGCATTGATGTTCATTATCCCCACAATATCAAGGTCATGCAATCACGAAAGGCATTGCGAACGATCTCCGAAACCTGGATTGCAATGAAACCGCTTATGGACTTTGCAACTGAAACACTAAAATAGGGATCTCACCAATCCGGACCGTTTCCAGGTAGCTCGACAATATACACGCGCGGGCGAGAGAGACTATTCAACGACACACGAGTTTTCTTGAAAGACTGAGATGAACAGGCATCCTATGAGACGGTTGGCCTAAGAGGAAAGCGCCTTGATGACCTCGTCGAGAATGAGTTGTTTGGCGTTTTCCAGCGGGCCGGGCAGGAAGGTTCCGGCGGCCATGGTGTGGCCTCCGCCGCCGAACTTGGTGGCGATTTCGCTGACGTCCGGCCCCCCCCTGCTTCGCAGAGAACAGCGGATTCGGCCGTCTTTGAGTTCGATGAACAGCGCCGAGGCCATGACCGTGCCGATGCGTTGAGAGTCGTTGATGAGGTTTTCGGTGTCGTGGTAGGCGGCGCCAGTCTGCTGGAAATCGCGCTGCGTGATCTGCATGGCGGCGTACCGGCCGTCGAAGTGCAGTTCCAGCGAGTTGAGCATCGTGACCATCAGCTTAAAACGCGCGTGCGAGAAGTTCTGGTACAAAGTCGCATGGATTTGCGTCGGCTTTGCCCCGGCGTCGATCAGCTCAGCGCAGGCGCGAAGGGTCCGGCTGTCGGTGTTGCTGAACTGGAACCAGCCCGTGTCGGTGGCGATGGCGACGAATAGCGCCTGGGCGATGCTCTCGGTGAGGGTCCAGCGGGCGTGCCTGAACAAATCCAGAACAATCAACCCCGCTGCGGCGGCGCTTCTGTCAATGACCTCGACGTCACCGAGGCCGTCGGATGTCTCGTGATGGTCGATCACAAGGACCGGCGCATCGGCCCGCCCGCCAGACGTGTGGCGGGTTCGCTTCAGATACGCGTCGAATTCGGGCAGTTGGCTGGCACTGTTGGTATCGACGATGACAATCAAATCGAACCGGCCGAGCCGCCCCGCTGTCAATTCTTCAAGCTTGATATCTTCGCCCAGAACCGGGACCTTCCCGCCACACGTATGGCGGGCCAGCCCCGCGAACAGGAAAGCGTACCATTCCGGCACAGGCGAGAGCATCAGCGGCTTAACGTCCTTGCCGAGGGCTGCAATTGCCTCGCACATCGCCGCAACGCACCCGCACGCATCCCCATCCGGCTTGGTATGCGTCGTCACCAGAACGCTTTCGGCTTTGTCAATTAACTCAACTGCTTTTTGAAAATCATCGCTGTATGCCATTGATGATGAACACTCCACTCTTTCTGGTCCTATTTCTGCACCTGGCCGTTGATCTTCACGTCTGACAACGTCAGGTTTTCTACGCCCGCCAGCACGTTTGGTTTCTCCACGTTGTCGAAGGTGCAGTTCGTCAGGTGGATGCCGGTTGCGGGCGAACGCTCGTAGGCGGTGATAAACAGGGCATACCTGCTCTTTTTGCTGATAACGCTCTCCATGTTGATATTGCGAACGGTCGGCACGAAATCGCCGGCGTCGCCTTCGCCGTAGAGGAAATCGATCTTGAGTACCGCTTGGGCCACCTGGCCGATTGTGATATTCCTTAGATAGACATTCTCGACGGTCCCTCCGCGAACGCTGTTGGTCTTGATCCGCAGCGCGTGGTCCAGATTCGGGCTGTCCATCGCACAATTCTCGGCGAAGACGTTTCTCACGCTCCCCGACGTTTCGCTGCCGAGGACCACCCCGCCGTGGCCATCGCGCATCCGGCAATTGCGAATGACGATATTCTCACTCGGCACATTCACGCGCCGGCCGTCGTTGTTCCTGCCCGACTTGATGGCGATGCAGTCGTCGCCCGTGTCGAAGTAGCAGCCTTCGATGAGGACGTCGCTGCACGATTCAGGGTTGCAGCCGTCGTTGTTGGGACCGTGGCCGATGACCTTGACGTTTCGGACGATGACGTTCGTCGAAAGCACCGGGTTGATATGCCACATGGGCGAGTTCCTGATGGTCACGCCCTCGATCAGGACGTTCTTGCACTTATAGGGTTGGATCATGTTGGGGCGCAGTTGTTTTGGCGCCCCGAACAAGCGTTGCTCGACCGGCACGCCCTTCTGCCCCTGGGTCTCCAGCGTCTTGACGTCGCCTGCCTCGGTGCGCTTCCATCGCCACCAGTTTTGATCGCTCGCCTGACCGTTAAGGATGCCCTGACCCGTTATGGCGATATTCTCCTGCTGGTCCGCATAAACCAGAGGCGAATAGTTCATGCACTCAATGCCCGCGTATCGGCTATAGACGACCGGCATATACTGGTTGGGGTCCAGCGAAAAGTTGATGATCGCGCCATCCGAGACGAACAGGTTGACGTTGCTTTTGAGATGAATGGGGCCGGTCACGAATGAGCCGGGCGGTACTACGACGCGACCGCCGCCGGCCTCATGGGCGGCCGAGATAGCTCGCCTGAAAGCATCGGTGCAGTCTCGTTCGTTATCCGCCACCGCGCCGTAATCCGTGATGGTGAAATCCCGCTTGGGGAACTGCGGGGCCTTGATCCGGCCAAGAATCTCATCGACCTGCTCCCACCCGGCCTCTGCCCGCCCGCCAAGCCCAACCGGCACATAGAGACAGAACGCCACAAGCAGAACCCTGCCCCGTGTAGCTACTCTGCCTGGCGGGCTCTTGAAGCTGTGTTCATTCATAATGGGTCTCCCATTCTTGAGGCTCATCCTGCCGTCAAGGGTGTTTAACGGCCACCGTCGCTTCCAGCACTTTCTTTCTGCGGAATTTGCGCGGCAGGACGTGCAGGTTATCGGCCTCGATGGCCTCCCCGCCTTTTAGGGCGGGTCCTGCGTGCTGGGCGCACCACTCGGCCAGCGTTGGAACCCGGCCGGCCCCGGCAGCCGCCTGCCACGGCAGCCCGACTGTCGAAGTCACCGTGCTCATCGGCACGCCCCCTCCCATGATCCAAGTTGCACCGCACGGATGAATATGCGTCGGCAAACGGTCAAATTCATCCTCAATCTCGCCGACAAGCTCTTCGATAACGTCTTCCAGCGTCACCATTCCCAGAACAGTTCCTTCCTGGGATACGACAATCACGATGTGCGTCTTCTGCTGGATCATCATTTCGAGCAGGACCGACAAAACCGTGTCATCCCTGATCCTCTGGATCGGCCTTGTGATCCCCCGCAGGGTCGGGTCGGAAGGATTGACCTTCAGCGCCGCCACGATGTCCTTGAAATTCACATAGCCCTGAATGCTCTGCGGGTCATTTTCCACCGAACATACGGGAAACCTCGTGTGCATATCGAGATGTGCCTTGACCAGCGCCTCCATCAAGCTGCTTCCGGCATAGATCATCGATACGTCCGCTGCGGGCATAAAGATGTCCCGCACCGGCCGAGTCGATAAGTGTGCCGCGGCCAAGACTATTTTCTCCTCTCTCTCGCCCAGGAGCTTTGATGTTCGAGCCAGTGAGACAGCCGCCCTCAATTCATGCAGCCACTGCTTGTGGCTGCTCATTCCCGCCTGATCGGACGGCGTCAGCAGGTTCACGACCTTCCTCAGTGTGGCCTCAATCACGGCAACGATCGGGTAAGCAATCCATGACAGGACCTTCATAAACGGAGATAATCTCAATACCACGGCCTCGTTGTTCTTCAGGGCAATCATTTTCGGCACAAGCTCGGCGAAAACCACTGTCACGAAAGTCAGTGGTATGATCAAAAGCACAATCGCCAGCACCTGCGAGGACGGCTCAGAAACACCGAATGCCTGGTGCAGATAAGGGGCAAACTCATCCTGGACACCCGCCCCGCCGGTCGCCGCCGCAACAGCTCCAACCACCGTAACACCGAGCTGAACTACCGCCAGGCTCGCCTCCATCCTCTCTTTCATAAACAAGGCTTCCGCGGCGCCTCTCTTCTTTTCATGGTGCAAGACTGCAAGTCTTGCCCGCGATATGGAAGCAAGCCCCATCTCGTAGGCGGCGAAGACGGCATTGAAAAAAAGCATAAGCACGATAACGGATAACTCATAACCGAACATAACGCGTCACCTCAGTAATATTACCCCAACCGCCGACTTGCACCGTCGCGGGTCCGCCGTGGCTGGCATCGTCCGACCGAGGTCAATCAGTACCCGCGGCGTTTGCCCACCTGTATCTCTTGAATTCATGTGTGGAATTATACTGTATCGCCTGCTATTGTGAAAGCTGATAACGAGTCCCCCGCCGGTTTGCACATGCATACTTGTCTGGAAATCGGCAAGTGGGTGTAGTATAATAACGGTACGGTTATGGATTCTCAATAGAGTCAAAGGGGATAGAATGGTCCGTGACAAAATATTCCGTAAATGGCGTATTACGCTCTCCAGGGTTTTTGCCGCAGCGTTGACCGTTGTGATATTGTTCTCGGTGAGCAAGTGGGAGAGTATCGATCTGATAAGCACCGTCCTTTTCCTCTGTGGAGCGATGTTCGTTGGAGTTGCGACCGTCGGCAGGCTGTGGTGCTCGCTGTACATCTCTGGATACAAGAGCAAGAGCCTGGTTGTAGCCGGACCTTATTCGATATGCCGCAATCCGCTGTATTTCTTCAGCCTGCTGGGTGGCATCGGTGTCGGCCTGGCCACCGAAACGCTGATTATTCCCGTTCTGATATTGACTGGCTTCGCGCTGTACTATCCCCATGTCATCAAGAGGGAGCAGGAGAAGTTAGTTGCGTTGCACGGGGAGCAATATCAACAGTATTGCAAGAGCACGCCCTGCTTTCTGCCGTCGCTCTCCCTGCTAAACGAGCCGGAGGAGTATAGCGTGAGGCCCAAATTGTTCAGAAGAAACCTCTTTGATGCCCTTTGTTTTATCTGGATTGTGGGTATTCTTGAGCTCATCGAAGGGCTGCATGAATCGCAGCTTCTGCCCGTGCTGTTCAGACTCTACTGAAGACGGAGGCGCAGTCAGCGTCGATTTCGCCTCCAGGACAGGACGTGTCACAATTCATCCGCCCGGAGTATTCGCCCTGCTTCTTCGCAGTCTCTTGCGATTTGTCTGGAGAGGTCTTCCGGGGTCTTGAATTTGTGCTGACTGCGGATGCGTTCGAGAAAATCCATCGCCATGAATTTGCCGACGGCTGCGCCGACGGTCTCGTTCAGCAGGTGGGCCTCGATCAGCAGGGGGAAATCGTCGCCGTAGGTTCGGGCCTGGCCGACGCTGTAAGCAGCCGGGATCGCGTTGCCGCCCGACAGCGCGTCCGCGGCGCTGTTACCGATTCGCACGAAGCCGGCATAGACGCCCTCGGCGGGAATAACCTGCTTTGGTTTCTTCATATTGAGCGTTGGAAAGCCCAGCTTCTTGCCGACGCCCCGGCCAGGGATGATTTCTTCGATGAGGCGATAGGGCCGTCCCAGTGCCTCGCGAGCGTCGGCGACGTGTCCGCTTTCGAGCATGTAGCGAACCAATGTGCTCGAAACACGAACGCTCTGGCCCGTGGAGAGCTTGATCTCTCTTGGTTCGATGACCGAGACGTCAAAGCCGTTCTCGATGCCAAGCTTCCGCAAAGTCTCGATGTTTCCGGCTCGCGCGGCTCCGAAATTGAAGTCGCCGCCCTCGACGACCACGCTGGGTCTGACGTTTTCAACCAGAAAGCGGCGCACGAAATCATCAGGTGAGAGCCCCAGCAGGTCGCCTCCGCTGCGGAGCACGACCAGGGAACCAACGCCGGCCTGGGCCAGCAGGCTCGCCTTCAACTCCAGTGGGGTCAAGACTCCGGGGGCGCGTTCCGGGTGCAGGATAGCGACGGGATGGGGCTCGAACGTCATCGCAACCAGTTCGGCCCCACGATCCTTCGCGGTGGCGCCGGCGGCGGCCAGAATCTCCTGGTGGCCCCGATGAACGCCGTCAAAGTTGCCGATGGTCAGCACACAGCCTTTTTCAATTTGCCCCAGTTCAGAAAGGGTCCCTATGGTTCTCATTTCGTGCAGTCTGCCCAGTTTCCACAGCCAAGTCTGACGTTTCCAAACACTATTTACCCGCCGGACCGGCACTTTGCAACGTTTTTCGGCCCGCCGCCGACATGGGCGGCCTCTTGCGTCCAGGCGTGCAGACACCGGGTGACCGGCGGAGCGACAAAAAATCCGATGAAAAAGATTTGCAACTTAGTTGCAAATCGCCTACACTGCTATTGACCGCCTGATGTGGGCGGGTAAGAATCATAGCCGGACAGGGGTATAGAGACGGATGAGCCAGAGACTCGAAATCATAAGGACCGAATTGAGGTGCCACGCGCCATTTACACTTTTTGGGGCGTTTACCGGCATCGCGTGCATGTTGCTGTTCCGGAACCTCTCGCATGATACAAGCCGCGCGATCTTCTATGTGCTCCATCCAGGGCACGTATTGTTGAGCGCGATTGTGATCGCCTCGATGTTTCAGTTTCACGCCGGGCGGGGAAAACTCATCACAACGGTGCTGATTGGCTTCTTCGGCTCGATTGTGATCGGCACCGTGAGCGACTCCCTGATTCCATTCGTCGGGGAGGTGGTGTTGGGTATGCCCATCCACGCTCATGAGCACGCAGGCTTCGCCGAAGAGGCGCATATCGGCTTCATTGAAGGCTGGTACGTGGTTATCCCGGCGGCCATCATCGGTGTAGCGATCGCCCTTGCCAGGCCAAGGACGAAGTTTCCGCACGCCGGACACGTCCTGCTGAGCACCTGGGCGTCCGCGTTCCACATGTTGATGGCGATGGGTGGCCAGATCACGGTATTCACGGCGGTGGGCAGTTTTGGCTTCTTGTTCCTGGCGGTCCTGGTTCCCTGCTGCTTCAGCGATATTGTCTTTCCATTGTTGTTCGTCAAGTCGGACGCCGACCTGTCGTGTTGCCATCATTGAAAGAGACTGAGGCACGCCTATAAGAAAGTGACCGAGACCCCGGAGAAATCATGGCAAAGCCGAACCCGGACATGCAAGCTCGCACAATGCTCAGAACGGCAAAGCTGTACTGCACGCCGGGCAGAGTGACCATATTGAAAGTCCTGCTCGAAGCCGGCAAACCTTTGAGCCAGGATCAGGTTGCCCATCGCTCTGGCCCAGGCCGTTTCGACAAGGTGACAATTTACAGAACGCTCGTGAGTCTGATGGAGGTCGGCCTCGTGCACCGGGTTTTCGTGGACAAGAGGGCCCGGCATTACGAATTGGCTCATCATTGCACCGAGCGGCAGTGCCACCCGCATTTTACCTGCACGAGCTGCGGCGACACCCACTGCCTGACCGAAATCTCGCTGCCCATGGCCAAAAGCCCCCACAAAGGCTTCATCATCCACCGCCAGCAGGTCCGCCTCGAAGGCCTTTGCCCAGCCTGCGCTTGAAGCCATGAGGGTTCTGAAGTGATTCAGGCAGCCTCAGAAAATGCTGTTATGTGGCTGACTGCCAGGTTTATGAGAGGTTGAGTTGATAGGGATGCTTCTTGGTTTTTTTGTTCAATATTTTTATTGACATGAAAAAGGAGTCGGTTTATATTATTGGCATATGCCAATAATAAAGAGAAGGCTATGCCGCGACCGCGCAAATGTAGAAGAGTATGTTGTGATCCGAAATCAGACTATTTCAAGCCGCGCGGTATCCCCGTGCGCGAATTGGAAGAGGTGGGCTTGGCTATCGATGAGCTGGAAGCAGTTCGCTTGGCGGATCTGGAGGGAATGTATCAGGAAGAAGCAGCTTCGAAGATGAATGTTTCCCGGCAGACGTTCGGCAACATCATAGATTCTGCTCACAAGAAGATAGCTGATGCATTGTTAAATGGAAAAGCATTAAAGATAGCAGGAGGTGTATATACTGTGGCAGGAATGAGAAAATTCAAATGCTACGCTTGTAACCATGTATGGGGGACTCCTTATGGAACGGGAAGGCCGCGAGAGTGCCCTCAGTGCAGAGACGCCAATATCCACAGAGCCGAGGATGATAGGGGTTATGCAAGGAAAGGCGGCCCTGGCTTCGGCAGAGGAAGATGCGGGAGGTTTGAGCTATGAAGATATGTATTCCAACAGAAACAGATGCTGGTAAAGAAGCAAAGGTATATAGCCACTTTGGCAGCGCCCCTTACTTTACTATCTACGATACGGAAAAAGGTGATTGCGAAACAATTGATAACTCACAGGAGCACCACATACATGGCACCTGTCATCCGATTGATGTATTAGGAAGCAAAGATATCGATGCAGTTGTTTGTGCCGGCATGGGCATGCGCGCAATCCAGAAGCTGAACGAGGCGAGTATTCGAGCGTATAAATCTTCCGGCATGAGCGTCCAGGAAGTTGTCAACGAATACCGAGCCGGTGAGCTGGAAGAGATCACAGTGGAAAGCGCGTGTCGGCAGCACGGTTGTCATTGACAGGGAATACAGCGATGGAAGTTATTCCAATAGGAATAATTCACACGCCGTTCAAATGTAAGAAGGATGCCCCTATTCAGCCGTTCAAGTCGAACGCCATAGGCAGGGTAGAGGTATTCAAGAAGTACGAGGAAGGCTTGGATGATACAGAGCGGTTCTCGCATCTGGTCTTGATATACAAATTCCATAAGTCAAAAGGGTATCGCCTGAAAGTAAAGCCCTTCCTTGATGATCACTGGCGAGGCGTGTTCGCCACCAGATACCCGAGAAGACCGAACCAGATTGGTCTGACGGTCGTCAAGCTGCTAAAGCGAAGAGGGAACATCCTGTTTGTAAAGGGCATTGATACGGTCGACGGCACTCCCTTGCTGGACATAAAACCCTATGTTCCTGACTTTGGGCCAAAGGATAAGATCAGCATTGGCTGGCTTGAAGGGAAGGTCCCTTCGCCTTAGCAGAAGAATGTGCACGATTCAGAGTACCCAAGCCACAGGTGCAACGTGTGTGAGATAGCTCGAAAAGCCGCTTTCATACTCACGATCCTTTGCTTTGCGGCACTGGCAGCGGGGCTGACGCTGAAGCTGCACTTGCTGAGCCACGAACATCCGGAGGAACATGATTTTGATCACTGCTCAATTTGTCAGCAGTTGCTCATAACACCCGCCAAATTCATTCCGGAACCGGAACTAAGTCTTCCCGATGTAGACCTGCATAGCGGCAATATTGAATTTGTGCTGCGATTCTACGTAACCGCCGTTTGCTGTACGCCTTTCGATCCACGTCCCCCGCCGCTCCTGTAAAAACGTGATGCAACGTTTTTGCCGAACTTTAGACAAATCCTGATTTTCCTGCAAGCATATCCGGGAACGCCCGTCATGGGACTGGAGAAAAGGAGGCGTGTTATGAAACTTGTTCGCGCTTTTACGTTAGTGGAACTGCTGGTTGTCATTGCCGTCATCGCTGTTCTGATGGGCATTTTGATGCCCGCGATTCATAAGTCGCGCTTATTGGCATTGCGAACGAAGTGTCTCAGCAACATGCGGAACATGGAAGTGGCTCACTGGATGTATATGATGGATTGGGATGGATATTTCGTCGATGTTGGTCTGGCCCATAGCGGTGTGCACGCGAAAGAGGAGGTTGCATGGATCAACACCCTCCAGTCGTATTACAAGCACAAGCTGCTGTATCGTTCCCCCGTGGACAAGAGCCCTCATTGGTCTATCGAAGCGGGAGGCCAGGGGATACCCGTTCCGCCGACGACGGATCGATTTCGCAGAACCAGCTACGGCATCAATAATTACCTGACCACCACGGCGCCGGAGAGACCCTATCGAAAGCTGTCCGAGATCCGCAGGCCATCGGGCAGCGTCCATTTTCTTATCATGGCTTTTGAGGGCCAATACGCCGGCGCGGACCATCCCCACGTTGAAAACTGGTACGTGCCGGGTCAGCCCGATTCTCCCCCCGTCAAGGCGGCCGGGCAGATTCAGACAAACGCCCATGGCGGCGAACCCAAATCCTGGGACGCACGATCAAGCTACGGATTCCTCGACGGGCACGCCGAGGCCAGAGTCTTCCGAGACGTCTATACGAGCTGGCAGCGCAACAGCTTTGACCCCAATGTGGCATATTGAGAAACTGCGTTCAGCTTATGAAAAAGAACGTGAGGAGATTATGAAAACGCTTTTGTTTCTTACAGGCTTGTCTATTGTTCTTCTGTCTTGCTTCACGGCAGAGGCCCAGCATACACATCAGGGCGACTTTGAACTGAAGGTGGAGTTTGACTCGATTACAGTTGACCCGAGAGTGTTGCCGGGAGAGTTGCAGGAGGAAGAATTCTTCTCAACGGATGAACCCGGCTTTGATGCAGAGCCGACGGCTTTTCCTGTTGGTACCGCCCTCGGGTTCAATATACGCGACGCCCTGAAACGCTGGAGCGGCAGCGGCTTTGACGCTTTGCTTCCTCCAACAGGGGAGACCATGACCGTAAGCTTCTTGCAGCAGCTACGCGAAAGCGGCTCCGGCTTTGTGGCCGGCTTTGACCTTCCGGTCACAGGCGACGATTCATGGCATCGGCACCTTATCTTTACGCTGAGCGGCCCCGGCACGAATCACCCACGCAGGGGGATATATCTGCTTGAGTTAGAACTCTACAACACGAGCCCCGCGGTGGCCGGCTCATACCCTATCTACATTGTCTTTAACGTCGATGACGAACTGAACCACGAGCCTGCTTTGGAGTGGGTGCGCGAACACCTGGCCCGGCCGGTGTGCATGCAAAGGCCGCCGGCGGATCTGAATGGCGATTGCAGAGTCGATTTTCAGGATTTCGCCCTTTTCGCCGAAAGCTGGCTTTCCTGCAATCTCAGACCCGAAAGCGCATGTTGGTGAGAATGAGTGGGCTTCTCCGCCGGGGCGCCAACATCTAAAATGAATCCAACGGGGCGGGAATCCACCCTCGCAGGGTGGCTGATTTCACCGCCCCACCCGAGGATTTCATCCATGTTTGGGTGGAACGCAAAAAAAATGGTGAGAGAAGTGAGTTTTTTCGTCTGCGGCGGGTTATACCTCTATAGAAGTTTATGCGCATAAGGTAGGGTCGAGTTTCTTCGATGGTAAATTATACGGACGAAGAATTGATGGGCTTTGTGAGGAATCAGGACGTTTCTGCTTTCGAGGAGCTTTTCGGGCGTTACGAGCGGCGTGTGTTTGCTTTCTTCTACCGCTTGATTTGGAACGCCGAGGAGGCCAGGGATTGCACGCAGGAGACGTTCTTGCGGCTTTGGAGAGGCCGAGCCGGGTACGCCCCCAAGGGAAGGTTCTCGACGTACATCTTTCAGATCGCCAAGAATCATTTTCTGAACGAACGGCAAAAGCGCAAATCACGGATTGGCCTCAAGCAAACCTCCGCCAACGGTTCACAAGAACCTTGTGAAGAGGAAGCTTTGCCGGACGGCGCGTTCAGTCAGGCGATGGCCCACGAGATTGGCTCGGCTATAAGCGAGGCCGTACGCCGTCTTCCGGAAGCACACCGATTAGTCTATGTCCTGAGCGAGGGGCAAAGGCTCTCTTATCAGGAGATAGCAGAGATTCTTGACTGCCCCGTGGGCACGGTTAGTTCCCGCAAAGTAGAGGCGGTCAGGAAATTGCGAAGGCTGCTGGAGCCTTTGAGGGATGGGGTTTTCGGCGACGACCGACGCGTGGATAATAGTGAGGTGAACAGATGATTTCATGTGACGATTGTCAGAGGAAACTGGTAGCCGTTCTCGACAACGAGGGTACCGGAGACGATGAGAAATTGATCAGCGTCCATCTAAAAGACTGCCCCCAATGCAGGGCCTTTCAGGACGATATAGTCAAGCTCCGACAGCGGTTCGGCTCTGTGGCTGTGCCCGGCCTGTCAGCATCGGTGCAGCAGGAAGTCATGCAGCTTGCCCAGGCCGATTCTCGGCGGAGGGAGAGTCGGCACGGCGATGAGGGGCGGCAGCGCCGGCCGCTATTGCTCAGATTGCCGCGACTGGCGTGGGCCGCGGGTTTGGCCGCTCTTTTCCTCCTAATCGGGGTGTCCTGGGTCGTGTCTTTCAATCTGGCGCGAAAGGTGGAAGCCCTGAAGCAGGAACTGGAGACTTCCAGGCGAGAGATAGCCCTTGTCCGCGAGAAAGAGCAGCTCGAAGAGGCTCAGGACAGACAGCAGAAGGCGATCTCTGCCCTCTACTTTCGAATGCAGGAGTTGGAGCAGCGAGTTGACAGGTCTGATTCACCAAGGCCGGCTTTCTTCCCGGCAGAACGTAACGGACTGTAAATACAAGTGTTCTCTTCTATTTAGGAGCTAAGAAAATGAGTGCGAAGAAACTTTCGATTGTCATTGTAATGGTCGGCATATTCTCAGGCTCGATCTCAGCAAGCGAAGAGTACCGCGTCGTGAAAGTCTGGCCGGAAGCGCCGCAGGGATGGCACTTCTTCAAACCCAATGGCGTCGCCGTGGACAAGTCGGGGAACGTCTATATCGGCGACGGCGGCAACTACCGCGTCAAGAAATTCGACCCCGAAGGCCGGTTAATTACCCAATGGGGAAGCCCCGGCCAGGGAGACGGGCAATTCAACACGATAGGCAGCGTGAAGGTGGACGGCTCGGGGATCGTCTATGTCTTCGACACGGATGTTGGCAAGTGGCAATACAGTCGGATCCAGAAGTTCACTCCCCACGGGCAGTTCATTGGGACACTGGAGAGAAAGACACCGGACGCAGACACAATCAAGTCACCCATCGATTTGGCATTCGATAACGAAGGGAACGTCCTTGTACTGGCTGTCGATTACAGACCAAAACCGAATCTCACCTATGGTGTCCGGATTGAGAAATATTCGCGGCAGGGGGAGTTCCTTTCTCAATGGGGGGCAGAGGCCGGCAGTGGCGACGGCCAGTTCCAGCGACCCAGTGCGATCGCAGTTGATGCGGAAGGCAACATCTATATCACCGAGATAGCTAACTACCGCGTCCAAAAGTTCGACTCTTCCGGCAAGTTCCTCACGAAATGGGGAGCCCCGGGCGAGGGCAATGGACTCTTCCGCGGCGGTGCTCGCAGTATAGCCATGGACAAGACGGGAGGTCTCTATGTCCTCGATGGTAATTCAGTCCAGAAGTTCACGCCGAAGGGAGAATTCATCGCCAGATGGGAGACCCCGGGGGAAATGGCGCGTCGGTTCGCTGTTGACTCTCACTGCAACATCTATGTCACCTACGAGAACTCCTACGAGGTGATCAAGATCAATCCTAATGGGAACACAGTATCGCGGTGGAGATGCGCGGGCACTGGAGACGGCCTGTTCAGGGAGCCCGGGAGCATCGCCATGAGCCCCTCGGACCATATTCTTGTCGCTGACGTGTGGAACTACCGCATCCAGAGCTTCGATTCCGAAGGCCGGTTTGTTTCCCAGTGGGGAGGCGAGACCGAACCGGCTGCCTGGAATTTGGCAACAGATGAATCCGGGGATCTCTACGTAGGCTGCGGGGACGCCAACGAGGTGCAGAAGTTCGATCCCGAAGGAAGACTCCTTTGCCGATGGGGAAGCAGCGGCAGCGGTGAGGGGCAGTTCCAGACTGTCTCCTCCATCGCGGTCGGTTCCGCAGGGCAGGTATATGTGGCCGACGGCGGCAACTGCCGGGTGCAGGAGTTTACCGGCAACGGGGAATTCCTGGCGAAATGGGGAACCAAAGGCACCGGGGACGGCCAATTTGACGGACTATTCTTCATCGCGGCCGATCGCTCGGGCCACGTGTGGGTCGGCGACTGCCTCCGCAACGGAACGCACCGGATGCAGAAATTCAATGCCGACGGCACGTTCTTGATGGCGTGGACCAGGAAGATAGTGACACCACGAATTGGTTACCCGGGGGTGGCGGTCGATGCTGCCGGGAACAGCTACTATGCATTTCAGAATCGCATCGAGAAGTACGACGCCGAAGGCAATTTGGTCAGCGGCTATGGTCAAAAGAAGTTCACAGAAGACGATCTCGGACAGGTCTGGGCCATATGTGTTGACCCAACGGGCTGCCTCTACATGACAGGCCCTGCGGCCCCGCAGACCTTCTCTCCCAATTCCGCCGGTTCCATCCGGAAATTCGACGCCGACGGCAAAATGGTCGCGAAGTGGACGGGGGAGAACACGGAGGGCAAGGTGAGATATCCAAACGGCGCCATCACCGTCGATCACGCTGGGAACATATACGCCTCGTCCTGGGCCAGTCCCTGGATCCGGAGGTTCTCCTCCGGTGGAACGCCTATGGCGGAGTTCCTGATTGCACCCTCGCGGGAGGGCCGCTTTACGGAACTCGGGGGCGTGACGGTCGACCGTTCCGACAGGGTCTACGCTGTAGAGAGCTCGGATGTCGATTGGTGGTACGGCGTCCCTTCGATCAAACAATTCGATCCGAACGGCCAAATCGCCAAGACGTGGGACGTGGCGAGAATAGAAGGCAGAATCAAGTATCCGGTTCGAATCACGGTGGACGGCGCGGGCAGTATGTACGTGACCGATCAGAACACCAACTGTGTCCACAAGCTCGACGCGCAGGGCAAGTACATCAAGAGCTGGGGGGAGAAGGGCACGGGAAACGGTCAATTCGACACACCAGAAGGGATTGCGGCGGACGCCTCGGGCCACGTCTATGTCTGCGACCGCCAGAACAGCCGTATCCAGAAATTCGACTCCGACGGCAAGTTCCTGGCCAAATGGGGCAAAGAGGGTAGTGGGGACGGAGACTTCCATTTCCCGGCGGCTGTGGCGGTTGACAAGCAAGGCAATGTCTTTGTCGCCGACAGCGACAACCACCGCGTCCAGAAGTTCACGGCCGAAGGCAAATTCCTGACCGAGTGGGGGGAATTTGGAGAAGCCCCGGGCCAGTTCAATGTACCCTTGGGCATCGCCGTGGATGCGGCCGGCAATGTTTACGTCAGCGACAGTCACAACCACCGCATCCAGAAATTCGCCCCGGTATCATCGCCCTGAGAATTAGAGGCGATTGCGTTGGACGCACAGTTCCGCTGCGAGTAAAATGGAGGGCGTGGAAGCTTATCCGTTAAAGTTTGAGCCGATATATAAGCAGCGGATTTGGGGCGGGCGCAAGCTGCAAGAGGTCTTCGGCAAGGAATTGCCGGCGGGCGAAAAGATTGGCGAGAGCTGGGAGTTGGCCGACCTGCCCAACGACAAATCCGTCGTCGTCAACGGGGAATTGGCCGGCCGGATCCTGCGTTCGGCGATTGAGCAGTATCCAAAGCAAATCACCGGCTCCGCGAGTTTCTCGCCTCCCTTCCCCTTGCTGATCAAGCTGCTGGACTGCCAGGACGTTCTGAGCGTGCAGGTGCATCCCGACCCTGGAACCTGCGAGCGGATGGGCCAGGGCGAGCCGAAGACCGAGTGCTGGTATATCATCTCCGCGGCACCCGGCGCAGTCATCTACAAAGGGCTCAACAAAGGCGTCACGAAGGAGCAGTTCGCGCGGGCGATAAAGGATGGGACCGTCGCCGATATGTTGGCTAAGCTGGCGGTCCGAGCCGGCGAATGTCACTTTCTGCCCGCCGGGACGGCCCACGCGATAGGTCCCGGCCTGCTGATCGCCGAGATTCAGACCCCCTCGGATACGACGTACCGGGTCTTCGACTGGAACCGCGTCGATGACGCCGGCAAGGCCCGCGAGCTCCACGTCCAGCAGGCCCTTGAGAGCATTCACTTCGATGTATCCGGCGACAAGCTGCCGGTCACGACGGTTGGCCGGCTCGTCGAGTGCGAGTATTTCACCGTCGATAAAGGCCACCAAGCCCGAAATTGCGAGCTGCTGCTCTCGCCCGGCCGGATGAAGGTGCTGATCGTCCTCTCCGGCTTCGGCACGATTCTCGGCACGACGGGAAGCCTCGTCGAGTTCGGCGCCGGCGACTGCCTGCTTGTCCCGGCGGCCTACGAAGGAGCCATGCGCTTCGCCGCCGACACGCACTACCTGACCGTCACCGCGTAACTAACCACGAATCAACGCGAACAAGCACGAATCGCCGGCCGGGTTGGCTTTGTTTTTCAAAGCGGCCACAAAGACACCAAGGCACGAATTGATATCTTTACATTCGGTACCTGTCCGGCACTCCTCGTCAGAAGGGCTTCTCAAACGTCTCCGTCCTGCCGGCCAGCCAGGCGGTCTCGGCGTGCGACAGGGCATAGTTGTAAATACGGACATCGTCCACCAACCCGGTGTAAAAGTCACTGGGGCTCGTATTGTTGGCCGAGTCCCACTCCTGGCCTATCGACCAGCGGACCTGTCCGGCCGGATTGCCCGAGGGTATCTCTCTACCTACCAGATAGCCATCGACATACACGTACGCGACGTTCCCGTCCCGGACATACGCGATGAAATGCCACTGGTTGTCATTGAGAACGGGGGGATACCGGTTGACGCTGCCGGCTCCCACCAGCACAAGGCCCTGATCCACGCCAAGAATGAAATCGTGACCGCTGGCACTATCGTTCGAGGCCACCACGTAGCCGGCGTTCGTCTGGATGGTCTTGATCCATGCGCTGATCGTGAACGTCGTAGTTGTGATGTCGTTCGCTACACCGTCGATCGTCACGTAGTCCGACCCGTCCAGATCGACGGCCTGGCCCGTCTGGCCGGCGACAAAAGCCGGATCGCCGCCGGCGGCGCCATGGTTGCCCAGGCCGGAAGAGTCCTGCACGTTGCCGTCGAACGCCCAGTGCCCTATCAGAGCGGCGTCGTTGGGCGCGGTTGGGGTGATGAACTGACGCTCAAAAGCATACAGCCGGATATCATCAAAGTAGAATGTGCCATTGGCGCCGTTGCCGTCAATGCCGATGGCCAGACTGCTGACACTCTGCAAGTTCAGCCCTGCCGCTGCCAGGTCGATATTCCAGGGTTGCCAGCCTGCGCGCGCCAGGTTGCCGGCCTGCCCATCGTACGGAATCTTGGTGTCGTTGATCTCGACGTACAACTGCCCGGTGTTGCCCGCAGTGCCGAAGAAGTACAGTCCCAAAGTCCGAGCTCCATGTTGGGTCCAATCCTGCGGTATGGCAAAGGTGCGTTTGCCTTCTGAATGCGCCGCGACGCCGGTGTTGGTGTAGAACAGCGGCATGGACTGGGCGCCGCCGTGGATAATCGTGGTCTCAGCCAGAGGAGGCGAGAGATTGCCGACCTGGGAGCCGTTTGCCGGGTCCAAGTATCCATCCAGCCACGTCGAGTAAATTTCGTAGGGCGGATAGTCGTTGTAATCCTCAAAGTCCTCTACGACAATAAACTCTTCTGTCGTAAAGTCCCAGACATCGCCTTGCCAGGCTGCGGGCGTCTGGGCCTCGTTGACCTCATCGATCCGCCAGTAGTAGGTGCTGGCCAAATCGAGGGCAGAGCTGTAGCTGGCGTCGGTCACGCTGGCAGCCGGGACAGTGCCGCCGATTACGGCCTGCTGGTCGATGCTCAGATAGACTCTGTGCGCGGCAGCTTCTCTGCCTGCGCGCCAACTGAGGGCTCCATCCACACCCACGCCGGTGGCCCCGCGATCCGGCGAGGGTTCTCTGGCCATCACAGGGATATAGAAGAAGCGGACCTCACTGAGACCATATTGGGGCAGCATGCCTCCCCAGTTCGTGCTCGCGGTCAGCCTGACGTACTTTGCCGCCGCACCGCCGAAGTCAACCGTTGTGTCGTGTGCATACCCGCCCGTACCGGGCGCCTTGGTGAATGGAGACAGCATGGCCAGAGCCGTCCAATCCGCGCCGTTGGCCGAATACTCGACGGTGACATCCTTCAATCCGAAACCGAACAGACCCTCAAAAGTCTGATTGGAGTTCCAAACCCACATCTCATGCAGTTTGTAAGCCTTGTCGAATTCGTACTGGATCCAAGCCCCCTGCGGTTCATTGCCGCTAAGCCACATATCCGTCGCTGCCGTCGAGTGCAGGTCGTTCGCGTCCAGTCCCGAGCCGTTTACGGTATTCTCGGGACCGAACGTGGCATCGCCGGCACTGCACGCCGTGGCGGTTATGTTCGCACCGTCAATAGGATAGCCAACAGGCTCAGTGGTAAAACTCCAGATATCGCCTCTGAATATCGTCGAGTCCGGCGGGGCGTTGACCTCATCGACGCGCCAGTAATAAGTCGTTTCGAAATCGAGCCGTTGAGCAGGAGCATAGCTGGCGGCACTCTGGGTGACGCCGCCGATGCCGTCGGTGACGTCGCGGAGGCTCTTACTGAAATAAACAATGTGCCCATTGACCGCCGCCGCGAGTTCTCCCGGCGTCCAGCTCAGGACCACGTCCCGCGGTACATCTTCCGCATCCGCATTCGGACTCGGTCTGGAAGCCACGCCAAGCGGCGGACGTTCCATGATCTTCTTGATCTCCGTGGGCGTTAACGCCCTGCTGTAAAGCCGAACGTCGTCAATAACCCCAATGAAGTTCTGGGTCGATTCGAGACGCCCGCCAATGGAAAGGGACAGATCATTCTGTTGAATTTTGCCTGATGCGGCCAGTCGTGAAACCTCCTCTCCGTTTTTGTACAGAAGCAGCGCGCTGCCGTCATAAGTCATGCACAGGTGACCCCACTCGCCCGGGAAGTTTGGCGTGTTGGAGCCATCGAAGCGGGCCGAGGCGTTGACCGTCGGGCGGATGCTCTGCGCGTTGCCGGTATATTGAATACCGTACGGATACTCGTTCGACCTCTGTTTGATGAAGAGTTTAGCGTACTCGGGCTCACTGGCTTCGGGCTTGGCCCAGAGGGCTATCGTAATGGCGTCTTGCATGTGGAAGTCGGGATGGTCGGGGATTTCTACCTTGTTTGTGCCGTTGAATTGGAGCGCTTTGCCAAACTTGCCTTCCACCCACGCGGGAGTGCCTTCAACGAACGTTCCATTGTGCCCTCTGCCCGACGAGTCGGCTACAGTGGTGCCCGTACCTTCATCAAGCCTCCACCAGCCGACCAGACTCGGGTCAGCAGCGTTGGCCCCGCTGGTCAGAACAAGAGCGAACGCAAAAACAGAGGAAGCCAGGAAAATCGCTTTTTTACACATAAGAACAATCCTCCTATATAAAGTGTGCGTTGGAACGACCGCGCTTGCCTATCTTCTACTTACCAAATTCACCCCATCCGCGTCAAGCAAAAACCTCGCCACAGACGCCGTCCTGAGCTTGCCGAAGGATCAACGCGGCTTTTGGCATGCACCACGAAGCCACGAAGGGCCACGAAGCACGGGAATATGTCGCTATAAATCCTGCAAGTCCTGTCTGATGTGGCTTTCAAACACGCCCGTTTTTAGCGTAAAATCGCGGATTTGACAAGAATTTTCACTTTTTTCAAGAAAATCGGAAAAAAGGTGTCAACATTTAGCCCGTGAGACATGATTTGTGCTCAGCGAGCAGTCAAGCGGGACAACTTGCGATAGGGTGTCTGAATAACGCATTGCTCGTAGATGCCCCCAGATTTGAACACAGCTCACTGTGTCCGCCAAAAAGTCCTTGCAGCTTCCATGAGATTTTGATAGTATAAGAGTTTAATTGTGCAGGAGGATTTCTGTAAAGTGGAAATGGGAAGGCCCGCAAAGGTCGGGCGTACCGACATGTGGTATAGGCTAATTCCTATCCTTAGAAACAGTGTCATCGGACGCTTCTGGAGGAGTGTTATGAGTAAGATGGCGTACTTCATCACGGGTGTTTTTTTGTTGGCATGGGCGAGTTGGGCAACAGGAGCGACGATCTACGTAGATGACAGCGCCCTTGGAGCTAACACTGGATCGAAATGGGCCGACGCGTACGTTTTTCTGCAAGACGCTCTGGCTACGGCTCAAAGCGGCGACAAAGTCTGGGTAGCGCAGGGCATCTACAAACCGGACGAGGAAGGCGGGAACATAGCGGGCGACCGCGGGGCAAGCTTTCAAATGAGAAGTGGGGTCAAGATATACGGTGGGTATCCTTCGGGCGGTGGCCAGTTGGAAGAGCGAAATCCTAAGATTTTCGAGACGATACTCAGTGGTGACATTGGGCTGGCGGCTTGGCATTATGACAACTCTTATCATGTTGTGAGAGGCACGGGCGCTGACGAAACTGCGCTCTTGGACGGCTTCACGATCTGCGATGGATGGGCCTCTGTGGGCTCGATGTACGTACAACCGGACGACAGAGGAGGAGGTGTTTACTATGGTAGCCATACGATGAACAACTGCGTGGTTCGGGACAACCATGCTTTCTTGACCTGCGGGGGGATGTACGTTTTTGAAGGCACGATTTCCAATTCCATCATTACCAATAACGAGGCCTCCTACAGTTGCGGTGGCATGTGGCTAGTTAATGGTAGAGCCTACAATTGCATTGTCAGCAACAACCGTGCGACCTGGACACCTAGTGGTGGAGCGGGAGGGGTCGGTCTTACCGACGGTCTGCTAAGCAATTGCACAATCGTTGGGAATACTGCTACTATAGGGAGTGGCATATACACAAATCGCAGCAACACAATTGTCAACTGCATCGTCCGGAACAACACGGGAGGGGACCAAATAGCAATGGGTTTCGAGAACATAATCACCTCGATTGCCCATAGTAATATTCAAGGGGGATGGCCCGGAGTCGGCAATCTTGACATGGATCCGCTCTTTGTAGATGTCAGCGGAGGCGATTTCCACCTGCAGTCGGCATCCTTGTGCATTGACGCTGGTGATAGCGTGGCGGTGCCTTCCTGGGTGACGACTGATCTCGACGGCAATCCCCGGATTCAGGGAGTGGCCGTGGACATGGGGGCCTATGAGACAGCCGGATCTCCCCAGGATGTGCTCGACACAACCATTGGCATCGTGGCCGGGCTTGATCCCGGCAGTCTGACCAATCCGAACACAGGCGACACTCTGGTCAACAAGTTGCAGGCTACTATCGCCTTGATCGAGGCCGGGCTTTACCGGGATGCAATGATGAAGCTGCAGCATGACATCCTGCCCAAGACGGATGGCTGTGCTCTGAGAGGTCAACCGGACAAGGATGACTGGATTATTACCTGCGAAGGCCAGCAACAGGTTTATCCACTCGTGTTACAGGCCATTCAACTCCTTCAAAGCATATAAGCGTGTGAGACTGCGACAAGGGAATCGAGGTAATCCGCTGACATCTATGAGCAAGCCGTTGTCGATCCTGTCCCTTTGGCTTCGCAAGGGCCTCCGCTAATTCAGGATAGACTCTGTTGAAGGGCGTTACGTGGTTAGGAGCCTTCGAGCCAGACCTCGCTGTCGTAGCGGAGCATGATCAGGTTGTCTTTGAAGGCGTCGGGGCGGATGGCTGGTTTTCTGCCGGTCAGCCCCTGGAGGATCCATTTGGGGAAGTTCGCGCCCGCCTTGATCGATAGCGGCGCGCCGCCGCCGAAGCGCGGGTTGATCTCGATGAATTTGATCTTATCATCGTCTGTGGCGAACAGTTGCAGGGCAATGACGCCCGGCCCGGCGCCGAGCTTTTCGACCAGAGAGGCGGCCTTCGCCATGATCCGGCGGTCCTTGACCGTTTGGCCCTTACTGACCTCGCCGGCCCGGGTTTCGATGCGCCGTCGCGGCACGACACAGCGGACCTTCATATTGAAATCCACATAGACGTCGCATGTATGCTCGGCGCCTCTGACAAGCTCCTGGCAGATGGCGTTCGGGATTCGCTGCGAGTAAAACAATAGCTCCTGGCGATTCTTAACGATGGCGTTGCCCCGGCTGGCGTAGCCGTCCCAGGGCTTTACAAACAAGGGAAACCTTGTTTGTGATTTACGATTGACGATTTTCGATTTTCGATTTCTCGGATTTCTTAGGGCGGTTTGGATATTCAGGGTTGTTGGGGTGTCGAAGTTGTTTTGGAGCAGGAACTTATAGGTTTTTCGTTTGTCCTGGCAGATGTCGATGACGTGCGGGTCGGAGACGAGCACCCGGCAGCCCGCCGCGGCGAATTTGGCCTTGTTCCGCGCCAGGGCTTTGAGGTCCAGATCGACCGTCGGAACCAGCAGCTTGACCTTGTTGGCTTTGATGATCGAGAGCAACTCGGCGATGTAGCCGGGGTGCGTCGTCGGCTTGACGAGAAATCGCTTATCGCAGAGCTGCAACGCGGAGCTTAGCTCGGTCCTGTCGGTGCCGAAGAACAAAGCGTCGAGCTTTAGCTCGCGGGCCGCTCTGCGGAAGCTCTCCAGCAGTGAGACGCGCCTGCCGATGCACGTGAAAAGCACGGTCACGTGATCTTCGATTGTCGATTTTCGATTGTCGATTTTGGATCTTCGGTTTTCGATTGTTTGCTGTCCGTCTTCAATTCTACAAGGATCGACTGGGGCTAATTCTTGATTGAAAATGGCGAATAGTCAATATTTAATTGTCAGGGCCAATTGGTTTGACATTTGGGCTGCGTCGCTCTAAACTAAGGACTTTCCTTTACTCAAAGAGATCATTTATGGACCAGTGGAAAGAGAGAGTCGAGAACAAGGACGTTGTCGTCGGGGTTTTGGGGCTGGGCTATGTGGGCCTGCCTTTGGCGCGGGAGTTTGCGTCAGCGGGCCTGAAGGTCGTCGGGTTTGACATCGACGAAAAAAAGGTCCGGGTGCTGAATTCGGGCCGGAGCATCATCAAGCACGTCCCCCACGAACAGGTCAGGCGGATCGTGAAAACGGGCCGGTTTCGCGCCACAAGCGACATGGCCCGGCTCAAGACCGTTGACGCCGTCCTCGTCTGCGTTCCGACGCCTTTGACGGAAAACCGCGAGCCGGACGTGCAGTTTATCGTAAGCAGCGCCGAGACCATCGCCAAACACCTGCGGCGCGGCCAGTTGATCGTGCTGGAGAGCACGACGTATCCGGGCACGACGCGCGAGCTTATGGCGCCGATCCTGGAGCGCAGCGGCCTCAAGGCGGGCAAGGATTTCCACTTAGCCTATTCGCCGGAGCGGGAAGACCCGGGCAACAAGGAATTTACCACCAGGACGATTCCGAAGGTCGTCGGCGGGCTGACGAAGGACTGCCTGGACATGGCGTGCCGGCTGTACGGTGCGGCCATCGAGCGGACCATCCCGGTGTCCAGTCTCGAAGCGGCTGAGGCGGCCAAAATCCTCGAAAACGTCTATCGCTGCGTTAATATCGCGATGGTCAACGAGCTCAAGGTCGTCTTCGACCGGATGGGCATCGATATTTGGGAGGTCATCAACGCCGCGAGCACCAAGCCGTTCGGGTTCAAGGCTTTTTACCCTGGGCCGGGGCTTGGGGGCCACTGCATCCCGATTGACCCATTTTATCTGACCTGGAAGGCGCGGCAGTACGGCATGCCGACGCGGTTCATTGAGCTGGCGGGTGAAATCAACACCAGCATGCCGCACTACGTCGTCGCCAGGACCATCGAGGCGCTGAACGAACGGCGCAAGAGCCTTAAAGGCTCGAAGGTGCTCGTCCTGGGCCTGGCCTATAAGAAGGACATCGACGATTTGCGGGAGTCCCCTTCCATCGAGCTGATCGAGCTGCTGCGCGAGAAAGGCGCCAAGGTCGATTACAACGACCCGTATATCCCCAGGACGCACAAGCAGCGGCAGCACGATTTGCGGATGGTCAGCAAGAAATTGTCGGCCAAGATGTTGGCGGGCTACGACGCGGTGCTGATCTCGACCGACCACAGCAATTACGACTACCGTTGGATCGTCAGGAACGCCAAGCTCGTGGTCGATGCGCGAAACGCCACGGCGGGCGTCCGCGGGGCACGCAGCAAGGTTGTCAAAGCATAATAGAGACAGGGAGTCTTGATGCAGGTTCCGATTTTGGATTTGAAGGCGCAGTATGCGACGATCAGGGATGAGGTGACGCGCGCCATCAGCGACGTTTGCGAGAGCCAGGTCTTTGCCCTCGGCCCGGCGGTGGCGGAATTTGAGAAAAATGTCGCCGCCTACTGCGGCAGCAAGCACGCCATCGGAGTGTCGAGCGGGACCGATGCGCTGCTGGTGGCACTGATGGCACTCGGCGTCGGGCCGGGCGACGAAGTGATCACCGCCCCTTTTACGTTCTTTGCGACCGCTGGCTGCATCGTCAGGGTCGGGGCTATGCCGGTCTTTGTGGACGTCGATCCCGATTCTTACAACATCGACCCGGCGGGCATCGAGGAGAAGATCACCGAAAAGACGCGGGCCATTATTCCGGTGCATTTGTTCGGGCAGTTGGCCCGGATGAAGCCCATCATGGATATTGCACGCCGGCACAATCTGGCGGTGATCGAAGACGCCTGCCAGGCCATCGGCGCCAGCCAGGACGGCGTGAAGGCCGGCAACTTCGGCGACTGTGGATGCTTCTCGTTCTACCCGACCAAGAACCTCGGCGGCTTCGGCGACGGCGGCTTGGTCACCACCAATAGCGACGAGCTGGCGCAACAGATCAGGATTCTTCGCGACCACGGCCAGAACCCCCGTTACTTCTACCGGGTGATCGGGGGCAATTTCCGCCTCGATGGTATCCAGGGCGCCGTGCTGAACGTCAAGCTCAGGTATCTCGAACGCTGGAATGACACGCGCAGGCGGCACGCCGGACAGTACGACCGTCTGTTTGCCGGCTCGCCCATCAAGATGCCCATGATCGATGCAAATAACGTCAGCATTTACCACCAATATACAGTCACTGTGCCCGAGAGAGACGCCCTGCAAAAGTACCTTGCCGAAAACGGAATCGGCTCGGCCGTCTTCTATCCCAAGCCCCTGCACGTGCAGGATTGCTTCGAGGAGCTGGGTTATCGCGAGGGTGACATGCCGGTGGCGGAGAGGCTGTGCGGGGACGTTTTGTCTCTACCGATGTACCCCGAGTTGCAGGCCGAGCAGATCGAACATATCGCCGCGACGGCGCTGAAGTTTTACGCACACAAGTCAGGACGACGAAGTTGTTGAAGGTAAGTGAAAATCCGCCCGCCGTTTGGCCGCAAGTCGAGTCGATCAGTGAATTCACCGGCCAGTGGTGGGTCGTCCATACCAAGAGCAGGAACGAAAAAGCCCTGGCGCACGATTTGATGGGCCGGAATATCAGCTACTTTCTGCCGATGAGCTGGAAGGTCCGCCGCAAGAGCCGAAGAACGATACGGTCTCTGCTGCCTCTGTTCGGCGGGTATCTCTTTTTTTGCGGGACCGAGAACGACCGCGTCGAGCTGCTGCGCACCGACCGCGTCGCGAACCTGCTCGAAGTCAAGGACCAGCAGAAATTAGTCGAAGAGCTGCAGCAGATCGAGCAGGCGCTTCGGGCCGGGGTGCCGGTGACCCCTCACACGTATCTCAAAGAGGGCCGGAAGTGCCGGGTCGTGGCGGGACCCTTGATGGGCTTGCAGGGTGTGGTCGCGAGGACGCCGGGCGCGACGCGACTGGTTTTGCAGGTTGATATGCTCGGCCAGGCGGCCAGCGTCGAGATTGATGTGGACATGATAGAACCCGTCGATTGAGGAGCTCATAGGATGCAGATTTGCGTAGTCGGCGTCGGATACGTCGGATTGGTGACGGCCGCCTGCCTGGCGGAGGCGGGCAATACTGTCATCTGTGTCGATAATGACAGCGAGAAGATCGCCGGCTTGAAAAACGGAGCGATCCCGATTTATGAGCCGGGCCTGACGGAAATCGTCAAGCGCAATGAGCAGCTCGGCCGGCTGCACTTTACCACGGATTTGAAATACGGCGTGGATAACGCGCGCATCATCTTCCTTGCGGTCGGCACCCCATCGGCGCCCGACGGCTCATCCGACCTCTCGGCCATCTTCTGCGCCGCTGAAGGGATCGCTGATAACCTGAAACAGTACCGCATCATCGCCACCAAGAGCACTGTACCGGTCGGTACGCACAAGAGAGTGGCGGATGTGATCACATCCAGGACGAAGGCTCCGTTCGACTATGTCAGCAATCCGGAATTCCTCAAGGAAGGCGCCGCGGTTGAGGATTTCATGAGTCCCGACCGGATTGTCATCGGGACAACGAGCCCCGAGGTCAGGCGCGTCATGCAGCAGTTGTACAGCCCCTTCATGCGCAAAAGAAGCCGCATCCTGTTCATGGACCCGGCCTCCGCGGAAATGACCAAGTACGCGGCCAATACCATGCTGGCGGCGCGAATCTCCTTTATGAATGAGATCTCGGCTCTGTGCGAGAAGCTCGGCGCGGACATCGACATGGTCAGGCAAGGTCTGGGCGGTGATTCGCGGATCGGCTCGGCGTTTTTGTTTCCAGGCGTCGGTTTCGGCGGCAGTTGCTTCCCCAAGGACGTTCGGGCGCTGATTCATAGCGGCAGCGAGCACGGCGTCGAGATGGCTATCGCCAAAGCCGTTCAGCAAGCCAATATCAACCAGCAGGAGCGCTTCGCAGGACGGGTCATCGATTATTTTCGCGGGCGGGAACACGGAACGACGTTGGCCGTCTGGGGATTGGCGTTCAAGGCCAGGACCGACGACGTCAGAGAGTCGCCGGCGATATATTGCATCCGGAAATTTCTCGACCGTGGAATGAAAGTCAGGGCCTACGACCCGCAGGCCGGTCCGGCGGCGACGGCCGCTTTGCAGGGGGCCATCGAAACCTGCCAAAACGGGTACGGCGCCTGTGACGGCGCCGACGCCCTCGTGATCTTCACCGACTGGCAGGAGTTCCGCAACCCTGACTTCGAGGTGGTCGCCGCGAAACTCAAAGACCCCGTGATCTTCGACGGCAGGAACCTGTACGACCCCGAGATCGTCAAGAGTGCGGGGATTCGATATCACAGTGTCGGCAGGGCATCTGTTTAAGAACCCTCAACGGGGCGAGCCGGGCGCCGCTGGTTCAAAGAAAGGATAGACTCATGCAAATCGCGATCAAGAGCCTTGGCGTGCTTTTTATTCTCATGGGAGTCGCATACCTGCTGCGGCCAGAGATTATCAAAGGCCTTTTGGCGTTTTTCAAGAAAGGCAAGCGCATCTATTTTGCGGGGCTGTTGAGATTTGCTTTGGCGGTCGTCTTTTTGGTGGGCGCCCGCGAATGCAGGTCCGCTTGGGTTATTTTTGCCTGTGGCATTATCTTCCTGCTCGGCGGGCTCTTGGTCTTCGGGCTCGGACCCGAAAGAATCAGATGGATGCTTGACTGGTACGCACGGCAGTCTATTCTGTTTTTTCGAGTCATTGCATTCATCGTTCTGGTTTTCGGGGTGATCGTTGTCTTCGCGGCGTAGCGCAGCTTCTCGAACCGCCGGAGCGGAAGCATTGAATCAAAGGTATTTTGATGCCTGATCGCAGAGCATTGGTGACAGGAGCAGCCGGGTTTATCGGGTCGCATTTGTGCGAGCGGCTGCTGGCCGATGGCTGGGCCGTGACCGGCGTGGATAATTTCGACGACTTTTACGACCCGCAAATCAAACGCCGCAATATCGCCAAGTGTTTGACGAGTGGGAGCTTCAGGCTCGTCGAAGCCGACATTCGCGACAGCGCCACTCTGGATGAGGCTATTGATAATGGGGTCGAGGTGGTCGTGCACCTGGCCGCCAAAGCGGGCGTACGGCCCTCCATCATTGAGCCGGTCTTGTACGCCGATGTCAACGTCACTGGAACGGTCGTTCTGCTCGAATTGGCCAAGACGCACAAGATCGGCAAGTTCATATTCGGATCGAGCTCGAGCGTCTATGGCAACAATGAGAAAGTCCCATTCGCAGAGGACGACAACGTCGATTTTCCGATCTCGCCCTACGCGGCGACCAAGAAGGCAGGCGAATTGATTTGCCACACGTATCACCACCTTTGCGGCATGGCCGTCACGTGCCTGCGTTTTTTCACGGTCTATGGTCCCAGGCAAAGGCCCGACCTGGCCATCCACAAATTCGCAAGGCTTATCCAGCAGGGAAAGCCCGTCCCCGTCTATGGCGACGGCTTGATGATGCGAGACTTCACGTACATCGACGATATCATCGACGGCACAGTCGCAGCCATCGACAAATGTGAAGGCTTCAATATTTACAATCTCGGCGAATCCAGGCCGATAACCGTCAACGCCCTGATCGCCGAGATCGAAAACGCTCTCGGCAAGAAAGCCCTCAAAGAACACCTGCCCCTCCAACCCGGCGACGTCGAACGCACCTACGCCAACATCACCAAAGCTACCCGAGAACTGGGTTACCATCCGGCCACGTCCATCCAAGCGGGCCTGAAAACATTCACGGCCTGGCTGCGCAACGGCGGCTGATTCGTTGCTGCTGGCTTCGATTTTCAGAAAGAACCTTGCAGGATTTTGCAGCCTCCACTATAATTCGCCGGGTCCGAGTGACGGGCCATGGTGGCTTTCAAGAATACCCAGAGACCAGCAGACAGGAGACAGCACGATGACAGACCAGAAGAAAGCGGATTTGGCAGGACCGGGGATTGGCGATTACGCCGAGTTGGAGAAAGTCCTTCCACGGGGCTATCGGTCTGCGTTGAGTCCGAAGGAAACGCAGCTTGCGACCTACGCTATCAAAGATTATATCGAGCAGAATCTCTGCAAAGAGCTCAATCTCATTCGCGTGACTGTCCCGCTTATCGTGGACGTCGAGAGCGGGGTCAACGACATGCTCGACCGGGACGGCTCACGGACCCCGATCCAATTCCACATCTCGAATGATCGTGACAAGAATCCAGTGGATGCCCAAGTCGTCCAGGCCGCGACCAAGTGGAAGCGCATGGCCCTCAAGCAGTTCGAAATGAAGGTCGGCGAGGGTCTGCTTACCGATATGCGCGCCGTACGCAAGGACTACTTCCTCGACCACGACCACAGTGCCTACGTGGACCAGTGGGACTGGGAGCTGGCCATCACCGCCAAGCAGCGCACCCTGAACCTGCTGCGGGAGGTAGTGCGAAAGATCTGGAAGGTGCTCAAAGGCGCCGAGACGCACGCGCAGGAGCTTTTCCCTCAGTTGAAGAGCGACAAGTACCCCGACCTGCCCGACGAGCTGACCTTCATCCACGCTGAAGAAATACTCGACAGATACCCAGACCTGCCGCGTAAGCAGCGAGAGACGGCGATTGTGCAGGAATATCCGGCCATCTTTATCATCGGCATCGGCTCGGTCCTTAAGGACGGCTATCCGCATGAGATGCGCGCCGCCGACTACGACGACTGGATCACCGAGACAACCTCGCAGGACGGCCGGCCCATGCACGGCCTGAACGGCGACATCCTCGTCTGGAACCCCGTCACGAAGCGCCGCCACGAGCTGACCTCGATGGGCATCCGCGTCACCGCCGAAACGCTCAGGAAACAATTAGAGCTTTCGGGCCAGCTCCATCTCCTCAAGCTGCCTTACCATCAGGCGATCGTCAACAGTCAGATTCCGCTGAGCATAGGCGGCGGCATCGGCCAGTCCCGCACCTTCATGCTGCTTCTGAAAAAAGCCCATATCGGTGAAGTCAGCGCCACCGTCTGGCCGAAGAGACTGAAGGATATGTGCAGGAAGAAGGATATCCACGTGATAGAATGATGGGCTGCAATGCCGTCGCAAGCGCGACGCGCCGGCGTAAAGGCTCCCAGCGGATGAAGCTGACGAAAAAGGATTTCTCCGACGTCCCGGTTCTCGCCCTGTTGGCGGCCAATGCAGTGCCGCTATTCGGCGTCGTGTTCCTCGGGTGGGATGCGTTCAATATCGTTGTGCTCTACTGGACGGAGAACGTCGTCATCGGATTCTATAACGTCCTGAAGATGGCGCTGGCCGTGGTGCCGCACCCAGCCGCCCATTTGGGCAAGCTGTTTCTCATCCCATTCTTCATAGTCCATTACGGCGGGTTCACCGCGGTTCATGGTTTTTTTGTATTGGCGCTGTTTCACAAGGGCGAAGGCCCGCCGATGGGTGGAGCAAATTGGCCTTGCTGTCTCGCCTTTGTTCAGATGCTGTTCAACGTCATCGTGTATATGTATTCGATCATACCTCCGCAGGTGAGAATGGCCGTGCTGGCTCTGTTTGCAAGTCACGGCGTCTCGTTCGTTCAGAACTATCTGCTCAAGCGTGAGTACGCCGCCGCCAAACCCAATGAGCTGATGAGCGGCCCTTATGGCCGCGTCGTCGTCATGCACGTCGCGATCATCGCCGGCGGCTTCCTGACGGCAGCACTCGGCTCACCCGCCCCTTTGCTTGCTGTCCTCGTCGCCCTCAAAACCATCCTCGACGTGAGCCTCCACAACCGAGAGCACAAAAAAGCGGCCAAAGCCCAGGCCCGATGAACTCGCGGCGCGGGGTCCGCTCGCCCATGATTCCATGTTGTGCAATACTGCCTAATGCTACGACCTAAGCAAATGCGGCGAAGACTTCTCGCGCGTATTGGCTGCTTTTTTGGAATGCCTCGACGGGGGGCATGGTTTTGGGCGAGCCCTTCTCGACGGCCTGCTCCAGCACGAGATGTGGGCGGACGCCTATCTCTCGCAGATGCTTTGCCACGGCTTCGTAGTCGATGTCCCCTTCCCCGAACGCCTCCGTCCAGATTCCGTCCTTCGATTGGCGAAGGTGCAGCTCGGTGATTCGCGGGCCGTAGAGCTTGAGTACGTCGAACAGTGCAACTTGCGAGTTGCCGGCGCCGCGATAAATCCAGTGGGCATCGAGGCACAGCGTCACGAGGCCCGGGTCGGTGCCGACCATCATGTGGTGAAATTCGCGGGCGGCATTGCGCAGCTCGATGTCGTGATTGTGGTATGAGAGTATCAGTCCCATCGCGTGCAGCTCGCGGCCTAATTTCTCGAGTGAGGCGGCCTGGACCTTGAGCTGGGCATCGTCTTTGTTCTCAGGCCCGCCCCAGCGAAGCGGGCTGGGGTTGGTCACAATGATCTCGGTGCCGGTCTCTTTGGCCTTTCGCGCGATAGCCAGCACGGCTTCGATGCTCGCCTCGGCCTTGTCGCGCTCGTGCAGGACGCTGTTGACGTAGAGCGAGCGCATCTGGAGGCCGTGCTTTTTCAAAAGCGGGCCGAGCTGGTCGATCTCCTGCGGATTATTAGCGAGCGGCTCGTAGCCATCCATCCGGCTGGCGGCGACCTCGCCGAGCCCCTTGTCCATATCGGCGTTGAAGTCGCGGTTCTCGCGCCCGTAAAACGTAGTCCATGGATACTGGTTGCAGGCCAGGTGCAATTTGCCGGGGTCCGTCTGCCGGGCCTGCGATGTCCCTATCCCCGTCAGCATTGCCCCGCCGGCCAGCGCAACGTTTCTTACAAAGCTTCGACGAGAAATGACGTTTTCAAACATGGTCAAGTGCTCCTGTCGTTTTGCCTTTTTACTTTTTTGTTTTTTACGTTCGCGTTTTCCAGGGCTTGCTCGGCCCGCTTGCGCGCAGAGATGTCACGGATGCTCTCACGGTGGCCCAGGGACTCGCCGTCATCGTTGTAGATCGGCTGCCAGGACATTTCCACCCACACAATTTCGCCGTCCTTGCGTTCGAGGCGAAACTCGACATCGTTGCCGGTGCTGCCCTGGCGCGCGGACTGAAAAGCCTTCTGCATTCGCGCGCGGTCGTCTTCATAGACGAGCGGCCCCGGATAATCCGACAAGGCCATGATTTCCTTGACGCTGTAGCCGGTGACGCGCTGGGCCGCGGGGTTCGTCCAGAGGACCCGGCCGGTCGGCCCGACCCAGACCTCCCAGTCATACGTGTAGTCTGCGATCGCCCGGAAGCACTGGTCCGTCATCCGCGCGACCAGTTCGGTGCGTTTGCGGGCGCTGATATCGTCATAGACGGCCACGACGTGCCCCGATGGCAGCCGATAGACGTAGTTCTCCCGCCAGCCGGCGATACGCTGGTCCTTATAGACAGAGACGGGGTGATGCTCGGGCGTGCCGGTCTTATAGACCCGGCGCAACACGTCGAGCAGGCCGAACTGCTTGACGCCGGGGAAGACGTCGGTGACCTTGCGGCCGATCAGCTCTTCTTTGCTGATGTGCTCGATCTGCTCGGCGGCCGGGTTGAAATCAACAAAGACGAAATCTTCCCCGTCGTTGTGCGCTTCGTAGATCGCCACGCCGCTACAGACGTGGTCGAACAGGCCCCGGAATTTCGCTTGATATTCCTTCAGCTCTTCTTTCATCCGCCGGTCATTGTTGCGAGGCTTGTCCTTCTTGCTCTTATCGGTTCCCATATTCGGCCCTCGCATGTGATTTAAGAACCCAGGCACACGCTTGATTATATACTTTGACTTGGCGCTGCACGTTCGGATGAAGCTCCAGCTTCTGCCGGACTATATTCTACCCCCGCGCCCGCCGGCTTGGCAAATCAGAAATTCTTGTGCCATTCTTGTCAGACATGAGGTCGAAGGCTCTGCTTGACTTTTTCGGAGCTTGATGTAGGATTCGTGCAAGATTCACGAGATTTGGCTTTGTGTTTAACTCTGCGCGGGCGAAAGGAAGAAAGGGTCGGAGATGATCAGAAAATCAGCGATTTTGTTGGCGGTGGTGATGGTTGGGTTTCTGGCTTGGCACGTGGTCGGGCCGGGGGATGCGATTTCGATTCAGATCAACGGCCAGGAATTGACAGGCCCGTTCGATGCCATCGTCGGGGTCTGGGGGCTCATCGTGGCGGCGGTCACCCTGTTTTGCGTGGCGATTCTTCTGGCCTTTGTGTTTGCCGGCGTGGCGCTGCTGCTTTTGGGCGTTTTCGCCCTGGCCGGGCTGATCCTCGCGGTGGTGGCGTTCCCCTTTCTGCTTCCGATCCTGATCCCGCTGTTTCTACTCTGGATGTTCTGCCTGCTTGTGCGGCCAGCACGGCCCCGGCAGAGAAGCACGTGAGGCAGGATAAAGAGTAGAATACAGAACACAGAATACAGCAAGCGTGTGACGAGGTGCGAAACTACGCCACGATGCGGCTGCCGATTTGATAGACGAACAGCGTTACGGCGTAAGCCAGAGCGGTCAGGCCGAAGAACTGGAATGCCGCCCAGCCCCAGGAATTGGTCTCCTGCCTGGTCATAGCGATAGTCGCGACGCACGGCGCATAGATGAGGCAGAACAGCATGATGCAAAAGCCCGTCAGCGGCGTATAGGCGGCCCGGAGCCTTTGGCGCAGCGTCGTCGAGCCTTCGTCCTCGCTGCCGACGGCATATACGATGGACAATTGCGAGACGAACACTTCTTTGGCGGCGGTCGCGCCGATGAGGGCCGTCCCGATCTTCCAGTCGAAGCCGAGCGGCCTGATGGCAGGCTCTATCGCGCGTCCGAAGCGGCCGATGACCGAGTATTCCAGCCGTTTCTGCTGCACCTGCTGGGGGCTCAGGTTCCTCAATGACTCGGCGGAAGGCTTCGGGTAGCTGCCGCCAATCCAGAGTAGAATCGATATGCCCAGAATGATCGTGCCCGCCTTGCGCAGGTACATCCAGCCGCGATGCCACATGTGGATAGAGACCGACTTGAGCGTGGGCATACGGTATGGAGGCAATTCCATTACAAACGGGACAGTGTCGCCTCTGAGGACCGTGAGCGTGAGAATCTTGATGCAAATGATGGCCAGGATGATGCCGATCAGGTAGATCAGCCACATCATCGGCCCTTGCCAGTTTTCGCTGAAGAAGGCCGGGATGACGAGAGCGTAGATTGTCAGCCGCGCGCCGCAGCTCATCAGGGGGATAACCATGATGGTCGTGAGCCTGTTGCGCCGGTTTTCGAGGATGCGCGTGGCCATGATGGCGGGGACCGAGCAGCCAAAGCCGATGAGCATCGGGATGAAGCTCTTGCCGTGCAGGCCGATCTTGTGCATGATGCGGTCCATGATGAAGGCCGCCCGCGCCATGTAGCCGGTGTCTTCCAGAAGTGCTATGGCCATAAAGAGCAGCAGAATATTGGGCAGAAATACAATCACCCCCCCTACCCCGCCAACGACGCCATCAACCAGCAGCGACTTGAGCCAGCTCTCGGTGCCGGCCGGCCACAGGCCGGTGATTGCCCCGGCGGCCCATCCGAAGAACCATTCAAGCCAGCCCATCGGATATCTGCCGATCTTAAACGTCAAGAAGAAGACCAGGTACATAAGAATCAGGAAGATAGGGACTCCCAACGTGGGATGAGTCACGACCGCGTCGATCATATCGCTGTAGCTGTGACGCAATTCAACGGTTGTCCGGATCGTTTCCTGGCACGCTCCCGATATGAACCCATACCGGCGGTCCGCCATGACGACTTCGGGTTCATCGCCGAAGATGCCCTTGAGGTGCGCTATACTTGCGATCACGGCGTCGTGAGCCTCCCGGCTCTGAACTCGCAAAGTCAGGTCGTCGTCCCGCTCCAACAGTTTGACCGCCGTCCACCGCGTGCCGTACCTGCCGGCAAGCTCAGGCTCGCTGCGCGTGACAGCGGCTTCGATCGCGGCCAACTCGTGCTCGATTTCTTCGCCATAGTTGACCTGATGCGTGCGCGGTTTTCTGACCTGCTCCGCCGTTTCGACAATTGCGTCGAGCAGCTCCTTCCTGCCCCGGCCTTTGCTGCCCACCATCGGGACAATCTTCGCTTCGAGGAGCCTGGACAACTGCGCGATATCGAAGAGCAGACCCTTCTGCTCGGCGACATCGCTCATATTGAAGGCCAGCACCAGCGGGACGTTCAACTCCATAAGCTGCGTTGCCAGATAGAGATTCCGCTCGATGCTGGAGGCGTCGAGAATATCGACCACGACGTCCGGTTGCTCCTCGATGATGAAATTGCGGGCCACAAGCTCTTCAATCGAAAATGCCGTCAGGCTGTACGTCCCCGGCAAGTCCACCACGGTCATCTGGTAATCGGCGTACTTGCACAGACCTTCTTTCTTCTCGACGGTGACACCCGGATAATTTGCGACGTGCTGATGCGCACCGGTCAAAAGGTTGAAGATGGTGGTTTTTCCGCTATTAGGATTGCCCGCTAACGCGACGCTTATCTTCTTCATACTCGCAAGCATTGACCATAATCTTCTGGGCCATCCCCCTGCCCAGAACGACCTTCGATCTCTTGACCATAATCACGAACGGGCCGGGGTGGTTGTTGCTGACGACGGTGATTTCGACGTTGGGCACGAGCCCCATCGCGATCAGCCGGCTGTTCAGGCCGCGTCCCGCTTCGATTCCGGCTAACCTGACTTTTTCGCCGGACCGGACTGCCGACAACGGCATCATGTGTTTCTGCTGCATGTGTTGCTCTGTCACTTGTCAATCCTCGTCTTGCTCGCTGTTGCTTTGTCTGCAGAATTCCTGGAACTGCTCGGCCAGATCGTGGCCGTTCTTGCCGCTTTGGGTCACAAACTCGATGAACGACATCAGCCTTGTGATAATCCCCGGCCCGAGGGCGTGTTCGGCCCGGCAAGCTGCCTGCTGGGCAAGGTCGGCTTCGACCCCTAAAACGTTGATAAAAAAGGACTTAAGAATCTTGTGTTTTCCTGCGATCTCCGCTGCGGCGGCCCGCCCCGGTTCGGTCAGAGTCACATAATCATAAGGCTTGTAGTTGGCCAATCCCTTTTTCTTCAACACCCGCAGCGCCCCCGTAACTGAAGCCCTGGAGACGCCCAGCAACTCGGCTATGTCCTTGCTGCGAGCAACATTCGATTCGCGAGCGAGATTAAAAATAGCCTCCAGATAATCTTCCAGAGATGCGCTTAAATCAGCGTTTTGTCCTGCCGGCACAACGGTCCTTTCTTTATTTTCTTCACTTTCCCTAATATAGTTAGCTTAACCTAACTTTGTCAAGGGAATTCTTGAAAAATTTCCTATAAATTTGACAGATTTACTTCCCTATGGGCGGGAGTGAGCTTGATTGTGCAGCGCGAATAGCGTTGCAATAACCTCCCAAAGAATGCGTTTATCGCCTTATGGTACCAGCAGGCAAGAGTGATTAAAGTGAGCTAAGGTCAGACAAGATCCACGCCCACTTTAGGCACTCTCCACTTTAGGCACTCTCAACCCGAAGGAAATTCGTTTGTGGGAATTCGTTTGTTTTTGTCGATAATGGTTGGTAGAATACAATCGTTGTCTCGGGGCGTGGCGCAGTTTGGCTAGCGCGCTTGACTGGGGGTCAAGAGGTCGCAGGTTCAAGTCCTGTCGCCCCGATTCATAGGAGAGTCCGCCGTTTGAAGAGCCCCACTGTCTGTAGGAAATGCAGTCTGTGTTCGCTTCTGCTAATGCTGGCTGTCGCCGTTGGCGTGCGTGGGTTTGGTCAGCAGTGCATAGGCCAGTACGAATAGCAGTGCGGTGGCACAGACGTATTTGATCCAGATCGGCAGCAGTTCGTGGGAGTGGGCTGCAATTTCGACGTTGATGCCCGCGGCCAGGAAATCAAGCAGCATGCCGAACAAGAGGGCGCACCCCGCCACGCTGGCCAGATAGGTGATCGCTGTGGCTCTGCCCAGGACTTTCCAGATCGTCACGAATGAAGCGGCGTTCGTAGCCGGGCCGGTCATCAGGAAAACGAAAGCCGCACCGGGCGTCAGGCCCTTCATCATCATCGCCGCCGCGACCGGTACCGACGCAGTGGCGCAAACGTAAACCGGTATGCCCAGGGCCATCATCGCAAGCATTGCAACGATCCCGGTTCCCAGCTTCTCGGCAAAAAAGTCATCGGGCACCAGAGCGGAAATGAATGCAGCGACGGCCAAGCCTACCAGCATGGGCCTGCCTATGTCGCGAGGGAGAGTGATAAAGCCGTACTTCAATCCCTTGACAACTCTGCTTGTTTTTTCGGCGCTGCAGCACTCATCCGTACATTTTTCAGGCGGTTGGCTTCCGGTACCCCCATTATGTCCAAATATGTCAACGAGGGTTCCGCCCACAAGGCCGGTGGCCAGCGCCGCAATGGGCCTGAAAATCGCGAAGATCGGGCCCAGAAGGCTCAAGGTCACCAGAATACTGTCCACGCCGGTCTGCGGCGTCGAGAGAAGAAATGCGATCGTGGCGCCCTTGCTGGCCCCGTGTTTCCGAAGCGACATGGATACGGGAATGACGCTGCACGAACATAGAGGCAGCGGTACCCCGAAAAGCGACGCCTTGAACAGGGGCCAGAATCCTCTGCCGCCCAGGTGTCTCTCGACCATGCGCTGCGAGACAAGCACCGAAAGCGCCCCCGCCACGAAAAAGCCAAAGAGCAGGTAGGGCGCCATCTCGAGAATCGTCGCCCAAAAATCCAACAGTATCGTTTTGGCATATTCAGCCATTGCAGGAATCCTCGCTTGCGCTACACGCCGCAGGAGACGCAATGTCTTCAGTTGTTAAAGCCCCGTTCGAGGTCGGCAATAATATCTTCGACGTCTTCAATTCCCACCGCCAGCCTGAAAAGGGTATCGGTGATTCCCAGTTTATAGCGGTCCTTTCTGGAATAATCGTAATAGCTCACGAGGGCCGGGTGCGTAATCAGCGTTTCCACGCCGCCCAGGCTCGGGCCGATGTAACACAGCTCAAGGGCGTCGAGAAAGCGTTTCGCGGTGCTCAGGGTGCCCTTGATTTCGAATGTGACCACCCCCCCGCCGCCGTTCATTTGCTCTTTGGCCACCTCATAGTGCGGGTGGCTTTTCAGAAACGGGTAATATACTCTACTTAACGCGCGGGTGGCTCTCGAGATACTCGGCGACCTGCATCGCGATTTCGTTCTGCTTTTTTACACGCAGAGGAAACGTCTTGAGGCCGCGCAGCAGCATATAACAGCAGTGCGGGTCAATCAGGCCGCCCATTGACTTGTGAAGATTGCGTATCTTCTCGACCAGTTCGGTCTTGCCCAGCACCGCCCCGGCCAGGATGTCGTTATGGCCGCTGAGGTATTTCGTGCAGCTTTGAAGGACCAGGTCCATTCCGAACTCGATGGGCCTCTGGTTCAGGGGCGTGGCAAACGTGCTGTCGATGAGCGTCAGCACATGATGTTTGGCCGCAATCTTCTTGATTTTGACCAGATCGAAAATATTCAAGTATGGATTAGTGGGCGATTCGGAGAATATGAAGCGAGTATTCTTTTTGATCGAGCGTTCGAGACCCTCGTAATGGCCGAAGGGGACAATGGTGCACTCGACGCCGAACTGCTTGAGGTACGAGCGGCAGAACTCCAGCGTTTTCTTGTAGCTGTCGTCGGTGATGACGATGTGGTCACCCGATTGAACCAGCGTCAGAATGGTGGTGGTGATAGCGCTCATTCCCGATGTGAACACGACGCAGTCTTCAGCGCCTTCGAGGTTGGCGAGTCGCTTCTCGGCAATCTTCGCGGTGGGGTTGCCGTACCGGCCGTACTCGAAGTGCTCTTTTCCCCTCTTGGTGTAGTCTTCGATGTGCCGGGAATCCGCGAACGTGAACGTGGACGTCTGAACGATCGGTGTAGTCAGAGAGTCGGCGTACTTTCTTCTCGGTTCACCTGCATGTATCGACCGCGTGGACAAAGAGCGGCTTGCATCGCTCGGATTGTTCTTCTGCAAAGATTTTGCCATCAGTTTTGCCTTATTCAATCTACCCCTTCCATTGCCATAGCAAAGGCCCTAACACGGGACCCTTTGCGTTCGACTGACATTGCCGTGAAGGTCAATTGTAACATCTTCAAAGGCCATTTCAATTTTGTTCCTGGCGATGGCCTGCCGTGTGATGTGGGTCAGGCCGTGGCAACAAGGAACCTCCATGTGGATGACGGACAGGCTATTGAGCTTGTTGGCTTGCAGTATGGCGGCCAGCTTCTCGATGTAGAATTGCACGTCGTCGAGTTTCGGGCAGCCCACGGCGATACTTCGGCCTTTCAAGAACCGGCTGTGAAAATCACCCATCGCAAACGCCACACAATCCGCGACCAGCAGCAGGTCAGCATTTGCGAAGTAGGGCGCATTGGGCGAGACGAGCGTCAACTGAACCGGCCACTGCCCAAGTTGCGAGCGGACCTTCGTTCGTGCCGTCGGCCCGGTCGAGTGCTCCTGCTGGCCCAACTGCTGAGCGGCGACGCCGGGGCAGACAAAATCGCTCGGTGCCTTTGCCTTCTCCTGTCGAGCCAGATGGGCTTTGGTAGCTTCCTCGTCGAAATCGGCGGCGTCCGTCTGCTCAATCGTTATCGCGTCAACGGGGCAGTGCCCGATACACGCGCCCAAGCCATCGCAGTAGATCTCGCTGACCAGCTTCGCCTTGCCATCGATGATTCGGATTGCCCCCTCGGCACAGGCGATGGCACACTGCCCGCATCCGTTGCATTTTTCCTCGTCTATGTTCACAACATTTCGTACGGCCATCTATTTGTGCCTCAATTATAGACCCTTCGGATCCGTCACTGCGCCAGGCTTACAAAGAAAGGCCCCGCGTCTTTATATACGACTATTGCAGTCCTATTTGTTCGTTTCGTTAATATGAAAAACAGTGCTTTTCGCAACTTTCGCTGCACAAAGGAGATAGACATCCGGCATATTCTCTGATCATTCTGCAACCGGCGTGGCGCTGACGGCGGGGACGGAGGTGGTTTTCGTGAGACCTTTGGATGAGGCGAAACGGTATTCGCCCGGTCCTTTCAACACGACCAGGTCCCCTTCCGCCGTTATCTCAATACCCTGTCCGGGGTCTCTCTGACGGATGATATTGGCCAGCACGAGGGCTTTTTCGAGCCCATCGCCGGTCCTGTAATTGGCCACCTCATCAGGCTGGGCCAACCGGGCGTCATCATAGATTGACGCATCGTTCATTTGCCCGAGCCACTCATAGACCTCGTCCAGCGACATCCGGCCGGCCATTGTAACTGACACGGGGTTGCGCTCGATTGCTGCTTTGATGAACGGGGCCCAGTCGCAGGTTTCCATGTCTCGATAGGCGTAAAACGCCAGGTCGGCCGTGGTATTGGTGCGTCGTTTGCCGCGAAGGTACTCGATAATCTGTTCCCGGCTGTGCTCGACGGAGATTTCAAGCGGGTCGGGAGGCAGGAAATTCTTGTCATAGGCCGGCAGCCTCGCCTCCGTATGCACGAAGTCGGCCAATTCATTGACAAATTGCTCGCCATCGGGGATGACCGGCTCAATGAATCGCCGCAAGGCCTCCTTGCCCTCGGCGGTCCGCACATCGGGCTTGTGCTTTTGCAGAAAATCGCAGAACTGGTCGCAGCGAATTCTTCCCGGCAGTGGATAAGGGATGAAATCCTCGTCGGACACCTCGGCCATCAATCTATCGAAGGTCTCGTCGCCGACCCTGTAATTACTGCCGTGCTCGTAGTGGAACAGCGTCTCGGCTTTGAGGAACTGCGGTTGCTTGTGACAATCGCGGCAGAGCTGGAAGAACTTCTGGTACTGATGGCTGGACCGCAGAAAACTGGCAAAGACGGGAAGCTCCATATCCGCAGTCAAGTAGGCATTGAGCTTGCGGGTGAATTGCTCGTAGCGCTGCCTGTGGATTGTGGCATCTTTGTACAGGCAGTGGATATAGCCTGTATTGTGAGCGACGATGGTGACGTTCTCGTTGCGCAGGGCACGCTGGGCCTTGTTGGAGATCTCCGTACCGTTGAACCACATCGTCCTTGTGACGAGCCTTCGGTTGTTGGTCAGGACACCATCCTGCAGGTCGATGAAGTTCTGCGAATGCAGCGGCGTCAGGATCATGTAGATATCATCGAGAGGGATTCCGCAGACGACAAACGCGGCGGCGGCATAGAGTGCGGCCAGAGACACGCACTCGCCGGCGCCGGTGGTGTAGCCGTCCTTGAGACGGAATGCATTCATCGCCTCGACCGTCTCGGTTTTCCAGTACGGGATGACGTCGCTGTCATATTTGTCCAGGCCGAAGTGCCGCCGGATGTCCACGTCGAAGTAGTATTTGTCGCCATGATAACCGAACAGGGCGTTGCTCGCGGCGATATCCTCGGGCGAGATGTATTTCTCGAAACGTTTGATCTCTGTGTCCTTGTTCGTCAGGCCCCAGGTTTCCAGGTCGAGATTGAATTCGTATTCGTCGATGATGAATTGCTTCAGCCGCATCAGTTTTCTGTAAGGGCTCTTGCCCTCCAGCTTCTTGAAACAGTCGATCTGCCGCCACTGCCAGATCACCGGGCTCATGATATTGGCCAGAATCAGGGCATACATCAACTCAGGAAAGACGAAAATCTCCATATCCGATAGGGTGTACGCCGAGGAGTACTTCTCAGTATCCTGTGAGCTCATCGTTTACTCCTGTTGAGATTCTCACACTGCCGACCCAAAGATATGCCCATCTTGACAAACAAACTGTGGCCGGTCAAGCCTTTTCGCATCGCGCCATCTATTGACTTATTCCTCGCAAATCCATATAATCCAGTGAATTGACGCAGGCGTAAAGAGCCTGCCTCGCCTGTGAGGAGCAGGCGAACGTCGTGTAGATCGACAGTACGAGACCAAATGGCGTTGAAAGCGTCTTTCCATGTATGACCTTAGCCCACGAACAGTCAGTTCCTTGCTTGTTGTTCTGCTCGTCATGTTACTCCCTAATGGCTTCGCTGTTCAGGGGGGAGCGCTCGGCCCCATAGTCATCGACGGACCCTGGGACAACCTTCCCCCGGGCGCTGGGCCGGGTCTCGCGCTGGACAGCGAATGGGGCGCTCTTACGTTGAAGCCGGACCTGACGAAATACGCATTCGTGCTGAGTCCCGATCCTGCCAAAGAATTGAGTGCCAATGTCGTGGAGACGCTGGGCGTATATGACGGCCGGGTCTATCTCGGCTATGGAGACCTGGGGCTCAATCTCGGCCCGCTTGACATTCTCGCTTATGACCCGCTGACGGGGGAGCTGATTCGAGAGATGGCGGACGTCCCGGAGGAGGAATTCGCATTGTGGCATGTCTCAACGACCGGTCGATTCTACGTCGCAGGCGCTGACGCCAGGGAAAGCTGGACGTTCGGCAATTTCTTCATCAATGACGGTCTTGGCTGGCAAAAACGCCGCACCATCCAGGATGGAGTACATGTATTTGAAGTGGTTGAGTGCAGGGGGCGTCTGTTCGCACACGCATCTTGCCCTGCGCCATCTCCAGTGGGTTATCCCTACATCCTTGTCTCTGACAACTATGGCGCCAGTTGGTCCTACGAGTGCATCGATCCGGCCCCGATCGACCTCAGTCTGCCGCCATACACTTCGGTCGTACACGACATAGAGGCAGTTACACATCGGACCCCAGGTAGATCCATTCGTGAAGATGAATATTTCTATGCCATCGTGAGGTTCAGAAAACCTGCAGGCGAGGAAGTGCAACGGCTCTACCGCTTCGACGGGCGAAGTTGGGTGCATGTCAGAATCGACACGCCGAACGGAGAATTCCGGCCCTCCAGCATAGCAGCCATTTTCAAAAACCAGATCATTGTGTTTGGCTCTGCGGGCAGGCAGATGACTTACGCCATTGACCATCAAACACAGAAGGAGATACCCTTCCTGACGGCATCGAGGACGAACCTGGGGCCCGTCCATGTCCCGCCGACCTGGAAATGCCGGGGCGTGTGCGACGGCTGGCTCTATTGGATAGTGCGCGACTCAGCGGATGACAAGGGTGGGTTGCCACCTCCCGCGTACCTCCTGTGCCGCACGCAGGATCTACAGACGTGGGAGACTCTGGGGACGGTCACACTCCCGCCGGGCGCAAGGCCGCTTTCGCTTGGCTTTGCCCACGGTCGGATCTATGTCGGCGCGGCAGGTATATTCAGGGGCCCCGATCCCGGTGAATTGTCGGCCTCGCGCATCTACCCCGTTCACAATTCGAGTCTGCAATGGGATGCAGAAGTGCCGGATGGCTCGCAGGTGACTTTCAAGGTTCGTACCGTATCGACGGCCGCCTCAGGCTCGCCGAGACTTCTTCTCAACAGCCTTCCCTGGGTGGGTCCTGACGGTACGGAAGCAACTGCGTTCACCGCATCCGGGCAAGTTCTCCACCCCCAACACGATGGCGACGATGTCTTACAGGTCATCGTTCTCAAGACTCCCAACAACGATGGCCAGTACCCACACGTCAGGAGCGTGACACTGAACTCCCCCGGCGGGTCCGTGACGCTGGCCGTGGACGAGGGATCGGGCTTGTACACGGCTGTCACTTCGACGGACTCCAATGGCGCGGAGTATCTGTCTGAGGTCTTCGCGTTGGCGGAACCCATCGCACGTGGCAGTCTCTTCTTCGATTGTGCTACTCCTGGCCAGACCAGCCTGCGCTTTCAGGTGCGCTCCGCCTCGGCCGAAGACCTGCTCGCAGGGAAATCTTTTGTCGGCCCCGACGGTTCTCCAAACACATTCTACGAATCGTCGCCGGAGCCTCTCTGGAGCGGCCACAGCGGCGATATGTACATCCAGTACCGTGCCGTGCTGGCTTCCTCCAAGCCGACCGTGGCCCCTTTCCTGCGAAAAGTCACGCTGCTCACACGGACTGATGCGCCGGGTCACTTTGACATCCAGGTAAATGGTCCGAGCGCGTGGGTCGCCGGACAAGCAAATTCCATGCAGGTTGCAGCGAAGTTTCCCGATGGCACACTCATCCCCATCCGGGGCAACGTGTCCCTCTCGGGCGTCGCGGAAGACTCGGCGCAGGACGTGCAGGTCCAACCGAACGAGGTGACCCTGGTCGATGGCGTCGGCGTCCTCGACGTCCTGTTGCAGCGAGCCGTGCGGACGCGGATTTGCGCTGAGCTGGCAGGGATGAGAGGTTGCAGCCAAGTGGTTGATGTTCTACCCGGTGAGCCATTCGCCATTTCGGTAACGAGCAACCTGACGGAGCCGTTGCCCAACTGGTCGCCCGTGGGTCAGGCCGGCCAGCCGTTTACGCTGTCACTGAAAATCCTGGACCGTTACCGCAACACAGTCACAGGGTATGCCGGAACGGTTCGGTGTGAGCGTTGGAGGTCGAGATCCGAAGGCCAACTTCTGGGTCCTTATCAGTTCCAGCCCACAGATCAAGGCTGCCACGAGTTCAGCGGAGTGGTTATCGATGAACCCGGCGAGTGGAATCTGGTGTGTTCCGATGAGATAACGCCGCAAGTAGCCGGAACGCTGACCGTCAACATTCAGTGAATTTTCTCCCGTTCTCTCACGGTCCTGCATCGCGGGCCAGGCTTTCGGGCAGCGTTTCAACGAAGGCCCGTATCAGGTCCCGCGTGGCTCGAAAAGCGGCCATGACCCGCTCCGGGCTGCCCCTTGCCAGCGTCGGATCCTCGAACGGCACATGCACGAGCCTGGCTTTGCCGCCGAATACGGGACATTGCTCTTTCGCGTTGCCGCATAATGTTATCACGTAATCGAAGTCGATGCCCTCAAGATCACTCACGTGCCGGGACCTGTGCGATGAAATATCGACCCCCGCCTCGGCCATCACGGCAATCGCCCTGGAGCTGACCCCGACGGGCCAGACCCCCGCGGAGTACGCCTCGATGACATCGGATTTGAGGTGCCGCGCCCAGCCCTCCGCCATCTGGCTCCGGCAGGAGTTACCCGTACAGAGAAACAGCACTTTCAGCTTCTCTTTGTCGCCGCTATTCGACATAAACTCTCCACGTTTTTCTCAATTACCTCAATCCTACTCGCCGCGGCGGCAAAACTCAAGCAGCTCACAGTCCTCGCAGTCGAGCCGATAAGTCCCATCACAGTTTCCCACGATGCCGATACGGGACAATGCGAAATCATACTTTGCCGGATCGGCTGGCTCGATGCGGGTGAAACCTTCCGTTATTTCCATCGCCGTGGACAAGGAAACCGTTTTTCGGCTGTAAAGGCCCAGAACCTTACACAGCCTGCTCATGTGTACGTCAATGGGGACGATGAGTTTGGCCTTGTCGATAGATTTCCACAACCCCGTATCGACGTCATCATCCCGCACCATCCATCGCAGGAAGAGATTGAGCCGTTTGCACGCGCTGTTTCGCGCCGGGCTGGCCAACAAATACTTCAACCCGCCGCTCACCCGGCCCCTGTGCCCTTTCGCGTAGGCGGCACACAGCGAATCGCAGAAGTGCGACAGGGCGGGAATCACGTTCTTGTCATTCGCCCCGTATCCCTGAAGAAAATACGCTTCGAGACTTCCCGACCGATTCAAGACGTCTCGCAGCAGCTCCAGCAAATCGGCTACGTCGTCACCGGTTGTGAAGCGGTGTTTGAAATCTTTGAGCTGCGCTCTTTTGCGAGTATCGAAGTCGCGCACAAATGCAAAAGGGCTTTCTCCCATATACTCGAGCAGACGGTTCAGGCTCTTTTGTATCTGCTGCACCCTGCCGTATGCAAGAGCCGAGGCCAGGAACGCCGCGATCTCCATATCGCCCGGCTCGGAATACCGATAAACGAACTGCAAAGGGTCGGGGCTTATCAGCTCACGGCGATTGTACTTTGCGTACAAGCCTTCCAGTGCATTTTTTATCTGAGCGGTCCGTCTCATTACAGAAACAATAGCAGACTCAATGCCATAACCATCATGCCCGCCACGAGGCCGTAGGCGGACAAGTGATGTTCGCCATATTCTCCGGCGGTGGGAAGCAGCTCATCGAAGGAGATGAAGACCATGATCCCCGCCACCGAAGCAAAGAGGACGCCAAACACGACGTTGTTCAGGAACGCGAAGAGAATGACGTACCCGATCAAAGCCCCTACCGGCTCGGCCACGCCTGAGAGAAACGAATAAACAAATGCCCTCTTTCTGCTGCCCGTTGCATAATATATGGGAATGGAGACGGCAACGCCCTCGGGAATATTATGGATGGCTATAGCCACGGCGATGGCGATTCCAAGTCTTGTGTTTTTGAGGGCGCTGACAAACGTCGCAAGCCCTTCCGGAAAATTGTGGATGCCGATGGCCAACGCCGTGAATAGACCCATTCGATACAGCTTCCTGAATTTGGCCGCCAGCTCCGGCGCATCCATTTCCTCCGCCCTGTGAATTTCGTGAGGGTTCTCGAAGGAAGGCACCATCTTGTCGATAATGGCGATGAACACGATTCCGCCGAAAAAGGCCAGCACGGTGATCCAATACCCTGTGACCCGGCCCAGTTCGCCCACGAGACTGTCTTTTGCGGTGGGAAACATCTCTACGAATGAGACGTAGATCATCACTCCCGCAGAGAAGCCCAGGGCTACGGAAAGAACCTTTGTATTTGTGCGCTTCGCGAAAAAGGCCAAAGCGCTGCCCAACCCGGTGGATAAACCCGCGAGCAACGTCAACCCAAACGCTATCAACACGCTTTGAGATTCCATCGTCTAATTGGCTTGCGCTTCCAAAAGTTTCTTCCACCTGTTAATATGCCCGTCTTCGTCCACTTGGTCCTTCTCGATCACCTTGCGAGTTTCTTCGTCCCAGTCGATTGTTTCAAGCAGCTTGGCGTAATGATGGGTATCTCCCGATCTCAATAGCAGCGGTGGTCTCTCATATCTGTATCAGTCTTCGCCACTTGCGCCCGTCGGCTTCGACAAGCCGGTCCGCTTCGGGAAAACTCTCGCTGCCGGCGGGATACACGTGCGGGGCCGACGTATCCTGCTCCCATGCCCGCAATATAGGCGTCAAGAGTTGCCAGGAGACCTCGACGTCGTCCTGGCGGGTGAAGAGTGTCTGGTCGCCGACCATGCAATCGAGCAGCAGTCTCCTGTACGCTTCAGGCGCCTCGCTGAAAAAGAGGTCCCTGTAACAGAATCTCATATTGAGCGTGCTCATGCAGAGCTTCGAGCCGGGCCGCTTGGCCTGAAAGCTAAGCGATACCCCTTCTTCCGGCTGGATTTGGAGCACCAGGACATTCGCAGGCAAGTTGTCCAGGCCGGCTGACGAAAACAGCGAGTACGGCACCTTCTTGAACGTGATGGCAATCTCGGTGTCCTTGGCGGCCAGGCGCTTACCCGTTCTGCAATAAAAGGGAACGCCCTGCCACCTCCAGTTGTCGATGAACAGCTTTGTGGCGGCGAAGGTCTCGGTTCTCGAATCTTTGTTCACTCCCGGTTCGTCCAGGTATCCCTTGACTTGCACGCCGCCGATGGAGCCTGGGCCGTACTGGCCCCTTACCCAGAGATCTCGCAGGCGGTTTCGCTCGAAGGGCCGAATCGAGCGCAGCAGCCTGACCTTCTCATCACGAACGCGGTCCGCCTCGAAGGAAATAGGCGGTTCCATTGCCACCAGCGCGAGCATCTGGAGCATGTGACTTTGGAACATGTCGCGCAGAGCGCCGGAGGTGTCGTAGTACCCTGCTCGGTACTCGACCCCGACGGTTTCGGCGATGGTGATCTGCACATGGTCGATGTAATTGCGGTTCCAGACGGGCTCGAAGATGGCGTTGGCGAACCGCAGCATCAGAATGTTCTGGACCGTTTCCTTGCCGAGAAAGTGATCGATTCGATAAATCTGGGATTCGCCGAAACAGCGGCTGATGCGGCGGTTCAGATCGACGGCGCTGGGAAGGTCTCTGCCGAACGGCTTTTCGACCACAAGCTTGATCTTCTGGTTCACATCGGGTCCGCTCGGGCAGGCCAGCCCCGCGGAGCCAAGATGTTCGACGATGGCGGGGTAAAGCGCGGGAGGGACCGCCAGGTGGAACACCACACTTTCATGGACATTATGCTTTTGGCTCAACTGCGCCAATCGGGCCTTGATGCGTTGATAGAAGTCCGCGTCGTCGTAATCGCCGGGCAGATAGTAGAGCTTGCCTGCAAAAGCGTTCAAAGTTTCCGATGACAAAGAGTCCGAGTGTTCCCTGATCGACTGCCCGGCCTTGTCGCGAAAATCCGCATCAGAGAATTCCTTCCGGCCGCACCCCAGGAAGTAGAATCGCTCGCTGAGCAAACCCTCCGAAAAGAGCTCAAACAGGCTGACCAGCAGCTTTCTGTGCGTCAAGTCGCCGGATGCGCCGAAGACGACAATCGCGTTGGGGCCGGCGGGTTCTTCGGCGCAAAGAACATCATATTTTTCCAACGACGGTATGATTTCCTGCATGTCCAGTGCCCTGATTCTCGTGATGCATCGCGGATCGCCGGCGACCCGGCCGCCGGGAGTCTAATATTTGAGCGGCTCGAATTCCTCTTTACCGACCCCGCAGTCCGGGCACACCCAGTCGTCCGGTAAATCCTCGAATGCGGTGCCCGGTCGGACACCGTTATCAGGATCCCCCACCTGCGGGTCATAGATGTATCCGCACATCGTACACTTGTACTTCTTCATACTCTTGGCTCCTTGTTTTGAACTCTCTCTTGAATTTGAGTTGGTTTCTTACCCCGCCATTGAGGGCGCCTCATCCATCGGGCCTCACGACGTTATCCCGCCTGCTCCATCGCTTCCAATCGTTCGTTCAGGACCGCGACGTGCGTCATCTCTTCCCTGATGATGCCCTCAACCTTGTCTCTGCCCGCTTTGCGAGAGACGGACTCCCGCAAACCGACATAGAACGCGATAGAGTCCCGTTCCACGCCCATTGCCATTTTCAGCAGGTCTTCCGCCGTCTCAATGCCGGCCAGCTTCTCGGCAGGGTCGGCCCTCAGGTTGAACACGTGACCATCGGCCATCACGCGAAGGTACATCTGGGCTTCGCCGTCCGGGTCGAAAACGGGCGATTCAGCTTCCTCGCCGGACAGTTCAGTGCGCATCGCTGCAAAAATCTTCTCATGCTTGTCTTCCATGGCCGCAAGGTCCAAGAGGAGCTTGCGCAAAGCGGGGAATTTGCTCGCCGCCTTGCGGTAAAACTTGCCCCCGTTTCGTTCTATCTGTTCGGCCATCTCGAAAACTTCATCCGCGTTAAATGGAATACCCATTACAGTTCTCCTTCATCTGCTAGCGCGGCTTACCCGGGTCTCTGCCCGGCTGTCCGAACGACTTCAACCTCTCAAGAGAGACGACGGACTCATTCTCGCATCTTCGTCCGAGGCGTTTTCGGTCGCCCGGCGATAGAGCCCCGAAGCACTTCTTTACATGGCCTTGGCGATGTCAAGAATGCCGTCCGCTGTCAAAAACAAGTCACGGCTGCACCTGTCCTTCAGCCGGAGGCGGCGTAAAGACTCTCTGAGCCAATTCGCGGTCGAGCATGAACAACCCACCCGGCGCGTTTTCCATCATCTTAAGCTGCTGGACGATCTGGTCGGCGGAAGATTCTTCTTCGACCTGCTCGTTGACAAACCATTGCAGGAAGGTGTTTGTCGCATGGTCTTTCTCTTTGATCGCCAGATTGACCAGATCATTGATCAGACCCGTGACTTTCTGTTCGTGCTTGTATGCCGCCTCGAAAACCGCGCGCGGCGAGTCCCATGTCGTGGGCGGACCTTCTATCGCCTTTAGAATGACTCTGCCGGTCCGCGCGTTGATGAAATCATAAATCTTCGTCGCGTGCACGATTTCTTCCTGCGTCTGTACTCGCATCCAATTGGCGAAGCCGTTCAAATTCAGAGATTTGAAGTACGACTCCATTGACAGGTATAGGTAGGCCGAATACAGCTCGGCGTTCACCTGTGCGTTCAAAGCTTCTTCCATTTTCTTGTTAATCATTGCTTATCCTTTCCACAGCCCATGCACGTTGCAGTGCTCTCTTGCGCTGACGGTCCCGGCTTTCACCAGGAAGGTTGCCTCCGGCGCCATCCCGGGCTCGAGGAACTGCCTGTAAGCCTTGCCGTCGGCCAACAGCTCGATCCATTCGATGAAGTGCTCTTGCAGCATCGGATGGGGCACCGAACCGACTTTCACTTTGTAACCGCCGCTGATCTTCTCGATGACGGGGACGTGTTTTTCCTTGGCTGCGTCAGCCGTCTTTTCTTCGAGAAGCTGCATCGGTTCGCCGCAGCAGACCAGCTCACCGGCTCCGCCGTGGAGGACCTCGACGATATTTCCGCACACTGCGCATTTGTAAATTTCAAGTTTCTCAGCCATTGTTCAATCCCTTTCGTAATCTGGGGGTATCAATTTACGATTCCCGCTTCTTTGTGTTTGGCCAGGATCTCATCGGCGAGCCTCTCCAGGGCGATAAAATCATCCTCTTTCGGGTCGCCTTTTGCCAGCACGGGCTTGAGAATCTCAACATTGAGATTGGCCATCATGCCGGTCAACTGCTCGACGGTTTTGCCGGCCCAGCCATACGAGCCGATGATCGATGCAAACCTGGCCTTGGGCCGAAGCGCATTGGCCAGGAAGGCTGCGTACGCCGCACATGGATGCGGCCCGATCAGAACCGTGGGCGAGCCGATGACCACCGTTGCCGCATCGACCAGTGCCATTGCAAGTTTGCCGACATCGACCGTCGCAAGCTCGAACTGTTTTACCTTGATGTTTCTTTCGATCAGGGCCTCGACGAAGTGCGACACCATTTTGCCCGTACTGCCATGCATGGAGACATACGCTACGACGACCTCATTCTTGACGGCGTCCGACGCCCAGTCCTTATATGCATCGACGATGAGCTTGGGCTTACCGTACACGGGCCCGTGACTCGGGGCGATCATCTCAATGTCCAGGTTGCTGAGCTTTGCGATGTTGGTATTGATTTGCTTCCTGAACGGCATCATGATCTCGGCGTAGTACCGCTTGGCCGATTCACGGACGGCGGCGTCATCGTCCACGAACAGACTGCTCGTGGCAAGGTGCGATCCGAAAAAATCGCACGAGAACAGAATCTTGCGCTCGGGGACGTACGTGCTCATCGTCTCGGGCCAGTGAACCCACGGCGTATAGACGAACTGAAGCGTCTTGTCACCCAATGAAAGCTCCTGCCCGTCCTCGACCGTGATGAACTTTTCATCCTCGATGCCGAGCAGATCGATCAACATCTGCTTGCACTTGGGGTTTGTTACGACTTTTGCATCCGGGTAGATCAGCAGGACGTCAGGCAGAGAGCCTGAGTGGTCCTGTTCCGCGTGGTGCGCGATGACGTAATCGATCTTGTCCACGCCGGCGTCGGCAAGAGTGCCCAGCAAGACGTCCGTCTTGGCCGGATCGACCGTGTCGAGCAATGCAGTCTTGTCACTGCCGCGGATCAGGTACGAGTTGTAGCTTGTCCCGTCCGGCAGCGGAATCAACCTGTCGAACAATCGTGCATCCCAATCGATCGCTCCGACCGAATAAACGTCCGGCTTCAGCTTCCTCATTTCTGTGTTTCCCTCAGTGCTTTCAACGCGGCCTCATAATCAGGCTCGCTCGATAACTCTTTGACTATCTGTATGTAACGGATACGGCCGTTCTTGTCCACTATAAACACGGCCCGAGCCAAAAGCCGCAGATCTTTTATCAGCACGCCGTAGGCGTTGCCGAAACTCGCACCCCGGTGGTCTGAAAGGGTCTGAACGTTCTTGACACCCGCGGCCCCGCACCACCGTTTCTGAGCGAACGGCAGGTCCATGCTGACAACCAGCACGGCCACGTCGCTGCCGAGCGAGGTCGCGTGCTCGTTGAATTTTCGGACCTCGGTATCGCAAACGGGCGTATCCAGTGAGGGCACCGAGCAAATGACCAGCGTCTTGCCCTTGAGGGCCGACAACTTTACCACTGAAAGGTCGTTGCCGAGGACTTCAAAATCCGGCGCCTCGCCGCCCACTTTGGGTGGACTCCCCACGAGAGCAAGTGGATTACCTTTGAATGTGATGGTATTCTTCGTATCTGCCATACTGTTCCTCGTTTCTGTCAATGTCCCTTGCCTTCAACCGGCTTTGCCTGAATACACGCCGTGAAACTCCTCCAGCAGCGACCGAAGCTCCTGGACGTTGGCCAGGTCCGTCGTCTGCTTGGCCTTCATGGCATCCACAAGCATCCGGTGCAGCAGGGTCAGCTTCTTCACGTAGTCGTCGTGAGCTTTTGTGTCGCCCTCCGGCGGCAGCTTTATCCGCTGGGCCATGAAATAGTATGTGACTATTTCGCCAAGCTCGTCGGCGTGCTGGTCCTTGTTGTTCACCCAGCGGACGATCTGATTCATATTCGGCTTGGCCTGGGCCGAGAGGGACTCGATTTCCTTCATGGATTTTTCGATGGTGGTAATATGCTCTGCCATCGCCCCAAACCGGGCCTCATCATCGTATATCCCACACGGAATCTGGCAGTGCGAATAGGCCAGCGAGCCTAAGACGACCGCCGAAACCAGCACGGCGCCGATGACCAGTTTTTTGTTTGTTTTGTTTCTCATGGTTTTTGCCTTCCCGTCGATTAGTAGTTCTTTGCTTCCAGCTCGAAATGCGCCTGCGGGTGCGCGCACGCCGGACACACGTTCGGGGGTTCAGTGCCTTTGTGCACGTAGCCGCAGTTTCTGCAAACCCATCGCGTTGGCTTTTCACGTTTGAAGACGGTTCCGTCGGTGATGTTCTTTGCCAATGCGACGTATCGATCCTCATGGCGTTTTTCCGCCACCGCGATGCTTCTGAAGACTTTGGCTATTTCGTCAAATCCTTCCTGTTCCGCCACCCTGGCGAAACCCGGGTACATCTCGGTTGTTTCGTAATGCTCGCCGGCGGCGGCCGCCTTCAGGTTTTCGAGCGTGTTGCCGATCACGCCGGCCGGATACGCCGCGCGGATTTCAACGTCGCCGCCCTGCAGGAATTTGAACTCGCGTTTGGCGTGCTCTTTCTCCTGGTTGGCGGTTTCCTCGAAGATGTCCGCTATCTGCACGTACCCTTCTTTCCTGGCCTGGCTGGCGAAGTAGCTGTACCGGTTCCTTGCCTGCGATTCACCCGCAAACGCCGCCAACAGATTCTTCTCCGTTTGGCTTCCCTTCAATTCCATATTTTCCTCACTTTCTTGCTTGTTCTTAACTTCATCCTGCTGACGATAAGTCTGCCAAATCGTTTGCCGTCAGACCCATTATGGGCGGTCATAGGCCTGACGCCACTGGTAAAATTACGGGTTCTCCTTCGAATTCCGGCATACGTCGCAAATCCCCTCAAGGTAAACAGTCTTCCTTAGAACCGTGAAACGCTTGGTGATACCGGCCGGCACTTTGATTCGGTCAAATGGCTTATGGTGGAAATCCACGATCCGTTTGCACTTGATACACTTGAAGTGTTGGTGTTTCTCCGGCCTGCCGTCGAAACGCCTAACATCTCCCGAGCCTTCCACAACGGAAGCGGCGTCGATCTCCGCGAGTGTCAGAAGAGTTCGATTCACCGTATCCAGCGAAACGCGTGGAAACACCTTCCTGACTTTCCTGTGCAAAACCTCCGCGGAGGGGTGCTCATCCGTATCAACCAGGGCTCTGTAAATGGCGATACGCTGCGGAGTGACTTTCAGGCCATGGGCGCGGCATCTCGCCATGAACGAGTCGGTCCTTCGGTCTGATTCGATATTACTCACTGTTGCGGTCCTCTTCTTCATAGAGAAGTCTATGTAGTAGTTACTCCTATTTGTGGAATTTGTTCTGCCGGTCCCTGAAATTTTTTCCTGGGCCGTCTGTATTGCAGCAGCCGGGGTGAAGCCAAGAAATCCTGCCGGTAGTGTTGTAACTTTCGTGGCGAGGGCATCTTGCCCTTGTTCTTTCGTGAAGCCGAAAAATCCTGCCGGCAGTATTGTAACCGCCGCGCCAGTAAGGTAAACTTAGGCAACTTCGCGTGTACGGCTATGGGCGAAGAAGTCCGTGCAGCGTTTGTCAAGATAGTCTATCGGTTTTGATTTGTGGGAGGTCGCATCATGCGTACGCAAAACATATTAACCCGGCGTGATTTCATGAAAATAGCGGCGATGGCAACAACGGCCGCGGGTTCTGCTCTGCGCAGCACGCCCGCCAAGGCTCAGCCCACAGGAGAGCGCCCGAAACAAGACTCTGGCGTGGCCGTGCTCAACCCGCAGAACCGTGTGCCCGTCAGCCTGATCATCGACGACTCGACCTGCCTGGTGAACATGGCCCACTTCGGCATCCCCCACTTTGCGACGGCTTGGCCGGACAGGTACAAGCAGGACTGGCGCAGCCTTCCCCGCGAAATACCCGATTCCTTCGTCCGCAAGTTCGGCGAGTGGTGCCGCGAGCACGGCGTCAAGGGCAAGTACAGCATCGTCCCGTACCCGGCTTGTGTCGGCTGGCTCGACCGCTGCCTGCCCGGCTGGTCGCAGAAAGAGCTCGACGACAGCCTCAAGCTCGTCCGGGAGCTGATGATGCCCGACTGGGACATCCACCCGGAAATGATCAGCCACACCTGGGTGATCAACACCAAGACCGGCAGGCCCTATCCCGAGAGGACCGGCTATTACATCGAGAACGCCGGCTGGAGCCAGGACAAATCCGCCGATGAATTGACCGACTACATGGCCTACGCCCTGCAAATCCTCAAGAACGTCGGCCTCGAATGTGAAGGCATCACCACGCCCGGCGGCTTCGGCAGCCAGAACCGCGAGAACCTGGCCAAGGCGACGCTTCAATCCTGCCGGGACGTGTTCGGCGCCGAGATTCCGCACTACTTCCGCGACCTGTTCACCGACGAGCACAGCGTTGCGCCGCTGGTTCAGTACGCATCGGGCCTGGACGGCGACGACCCCAAGTGCGTGGTCTCGATCATCGGCTGCACAGGCGACTGGTTCGGCGGCTGGGACGGGCTGGTCCTCGGCTCGGCGGATCAGCACATCACCGAAGACCTCAAGGGCGGCCGGCTCCCGCAGGTCATCGACAAGGGCGAGCCGGCGATTCTCGTTTGCCACTGGCCCGGCGTCTATTTCAACGGCCAGGAATCAGGCTTCAACATCTTCAAGGAGGTCGTCAAACGGATGCACGCGCGGTACGACAACCTGCTCTGGATGAAACAGTGCGAGATCGCCCGCTATTGGGCGGCTAAAGAGTTGACGCGGATCGAAAAGCAAGGCAAGCAGGTCACGTTCAGCGCCCCGTTCGCCACGACGCGCTTCACTGTGCGAGTGGCCGGCAACTCGTCGAACGCGCCCAAGCTGACGGCCGCAGGCAAGTCCGTCGAGCTGCGCCGTGTGACCGCCCCGCTGCAACTGCAAAGCAACACATGGCACGCCGACGACAATGACGTGATAGTCTGCTTCGACCTGCCCAAAGGCAGATCGACCCTGGAGCTCTGAAAGAATTTGGCCACGAATCACCACAAACAAACGCACGAATGAACGGGGAGCTTTCTCTCTGTAAATCCTGTTATCCTGTCGAGAATTGAGTCCTCGCCCCTCATGTTGAAAGAGAGGGCTGACCCCCGTTTCTGTCTTCGACAGAAGACGCGGGGGCCAACCCTTCGCATTCGTCGTCGATTGGTCATGGGGCATTGACGTCGTTCACATCGCCGGGATTGTTCGCCATGTGTTCGGCCAGGACGATCAGGTCTTGAGCATCGACAATGCCATCGCCCCAGGCATACGGGCCAATGTCGCACAATGAATAATCCGTCAGCCAGTGCTCAAGCATAATAAACACGTCCGCAATATCGACTTTGCCGTCGGCGTTGAAGTCCACCACCGGCACGATGGGGGCCCGCCAGTTCTCAATGTTGAAGTCGGCGTCGAAGGTGACGAAGTATAAGGAGCCATCAGGGGACACGACTCCAAATAGGTCCTGTTCGGAAGTGTTGATCACAGGTCCCAGGTTCACCGGCGCTTGCCAGGGAGACGAAAGGGTCGCCCGGCGCACCATCCACAGGTCGCAACCGCCATAGCCGCCCGGGCGGGGCGGAAGGTCAAAGTCATCACTGAAGACCAGCAGCAGCCCATCCGGCGAAAGGTGCGGGGCAGACTCATGGGCCGGGCTGTTCACCGCGAGGCCAAGGTTCACCGCATCCCCCCAGGGATCGCTGGTGGTCGGACGTCTGCTTACATAAATATCGGCACCGCCATATCCGCCGGGACGGTTCGTCGATCCGAAGTAGAGTTCCAGGCCGTCCAACGAGACAGACGGACAACCCTCACTGCGGGCGCTGTTCACTTTCGGGCCCAAGTTTACAGGCTGCCCCCATGGGGCGCTCCGGGTCGTGCGGGTCGTCATATAGATGTCGGATTGACCCTGTGCTCCCGGCCGCTTGGTATCGAAGCTATCGAAGTAGAGTATGAGGCCGTCAACGGAGATGCTGGCGTTGAAGTCGTTTGCTTTGGTGTTGACGGCAGGGCCGAGATTCTCCGGCGGGCCCCATTCTGCCTCTATGGAGTCACGCTTGAGTACCCACAGGTCGAAGCCACCCTGCCCGCCCGCGCGGTCGCAGGCAATATACATCTCCAGGCCGTCGTAGGAGAGACACACGGGACTCTCATGCACGGGGTCAATGGCTGGGACAATCGACCTTAAATTGACGGGTGTTCCAAACGCGAAATCCGCCCGCGCCGGCGGTGCGTCCAGACCGGCGAGGAAACACAGGCCCACCAGAAACGTTACGACCATCGGAATCTCAAACAGTTTCATCTCACACCTTCCTTTTCTGCCCGAAGGCACAAAACATCATTACAGTTCCATTTACAGGTCTATCTGCAGAGAAGACGAGTTTACCATCACAAGGCACGTCGCGGCCATGCCGAAGCATAGTGCTCGTGGCCACTCATTTCTCATACTTCCGCATCACCAGATCAATGAGGTCTATGGTCTCGTTGGCGCTGCACTCAGCGGTGGGTTGACCGAAACCACCCAGAGGTCGCCCCCGCCATATCCGCCGGGTCGAGGCACATCGAGATCACTGAAATAAATCACCCGCCCGTCGTACGAAATGCAGGGATCGCATTCCCCCGCGGTGGTATTGACGCCCGGCCCCAGGTTCATCAGGGGCCCCCAATCGCTCTTGTTGGTCGCCCGTCTGGAGATCCAGAGGTCGAAGTCCCCATATCCCCCGCACCGCCTGGAACTAACGAAGAGCATCAAGCCATCGGATGTGATGCACGTATGACCGTCAAAAGGCGGACTGTTGATCCGTGGACCAGCATTCACGGCCTTGCCCCAGGGATCTGCCGCCGTTGTTCGTGTACTGACCCATACATCGTAGCCACCGAATCCGCCCGGTCGGTTGGAGGTGAAGTACAATTCGATCCCATCGGCGGAGATGCTGGGGCCGATTTCGTTCGCGGGACTGTTGACGTTCGGTCCCAGACTCTCCGGTGGTCCCCACGGATCGGAAAGGCTGGCCCGCCGGCTGATGGATATGTCCCCAGGGTGCTGGTCTGAGTTGACATAAAGCGACAGACCGTCGGCCGAGAGGCACGAGGTGGCGACACGTAGGAGCGACGGAGGAAGACGAACCGGCTCACCCCAGGGACCATCCACGGTTTCCCGCCAGCACCTCCTAAAAGTCCCGATGTCCCATCCCTCTTCGAAGGAGGTCGAATAGAACTCCCGCCCATCCGCGGAGAGGCAGGGGCCAAATTCGTCCCACGGAGTGTTGATCGGTGGTCCCAGATTAGTGACCTCGCCAAAGAGGAAATCCACTTGCGCCCCCGGCACGTCGGAATCCGGAGGAAAGCCGCCGACCAGGGTTGACCAGCGGCTCATGTCGGCCGCGGCCTTCGTCCGCTCATGCAGACGGTCGTAACACTCTGCGCGGTTGGAGTAGGCGTAGGCGTCCTGGGGATCGGCTTCGATTCTGCGGGTCCAGAGGGCTACCCTCTCCCGGTAGTGCCCGTTCGGTGTTTGGCCTGGGCCCAAGGACTCGAGAACGGAAACCTCGGGGCCGAGATCGGCGGCCCAGATCTCATCAGGCGGCAGGTCCAGTTCAAAAACGAGCTTCGCGCCGTCCGGGCTCCAGGAGCCGGCTGCGATCCAGCCGTCCAGGGTCTTCACAGGCTCGCTCCTGTCCAAGCGGTAGACCCATAGCCCGGCTCCGTTCTCCAGAACTCCGCCCCCGCCCATGCACAGCTCGTCGCCCCGGGGCGACCAGGCGGGGCCTTCACACCAGGCGCCGCAATGCGTCGGCCATGCCGCCACCAACGTTCGCGAAGCCAGGTCCTCGACCTTCAAAGACGCGCCGTCCACATACGCGAGGTAGCGACCGTCTGGCGAGGGCGAGGGGAAGCGGTCCAATGAAGCCACGATCCGTTTGGCCTCGGCTTCTGTCCCCATCGTCGAAATGGAATAGAGCGCGTTATCCACGCGCGATTTATAGTAGAGGCAGGTAGAGTCCCGGCCCCAGGAGGGCCAGCCGCCCAGGGCCAGACGGCGTGGCTCGGTGCCATCGGCCTTCATTAGCCAGACTTCTTCATCCGCGAGCACTCGGAGTTGATTCCTGCGATCAGTCGCCACGAGTTCCGGGACGCGCAGGGACCGGCAGTCCCGTACAAAGGCGATGTGCCGTCCATCGGGCGACCAGCGCGGGTCCTTGCCGGGGACGATCAGCAACTCGGTTTCCTGGGTGGCCGGATCATAAAGGGCAATGCCACTGTAACCCTGCACGCCCAGGCTGAAGACCAGCTTCTTGCCATCCGGAGACCATTGGGCGCTGAATCCATTCGTGATTACGCGGTGGCCCTTGGCGGACAGACCGCGATAGGTTTCCTCGGGCTCCACCAGCGGCAAAAAGGCCGCGCCTGCAGGTGTTGGGCCCGGCGCGTGCCAGGCCCGTCCGGTCTCCAGGGTATCGAAGATGTACTTGGCGCACCAGTCCCGGAATTCGTTCCGAGCCGTAGGGGTACGGGTGACGATCTCGCGAAACACGGCGTCGGCCTTCTCGTAGTCGCCCAGGGCGGTCAAAGCAGAGAATGTATAATACTGAAAGACAGGTCTATCGGGCCAGCGATTCAGGCGCTCCTGGGCATCGGCAATGAGGCGTTCGTAATCGCCCATCCGCAAGAGGGTTTCGCAGCGCTGGGCGGACAAGTCGGCGTACTGTGGGTCCGCCTTAGTCAAGAGGCCGATCGCGTTGTCATACTCCTTGATTGCTTCGGCATACTTGCTCAACTCGTGCAGCGCAATCGCACGCAGAGAATAAGCCAGCGGATCTCGGGGCCGTAACACTTCCATGACCAGGGCATCTTCCTTCATGCGATCGTATTTCCTGGACGCATAGTACGTAAAGGCTCTTAGTCTGCGAGATTCATAGTGGGCAGGATCAAGCTGCAATGCCTTATCGAGTGAGGCAAGCTGCTCTTTGACCGTCATGGCCGCCATGGCCCGCAGGAAATATGCCTCGGCGGTCTGCGGAAGCAGTGCCTCAGCCTTTTTACGGTGATCATCGATCTCCTTGATCGTCTCGGCATTGGGCGATTCGCTTTCCCAGAGAATTCGGGCCAGGAGCGAATGGGCAGCCCCGGCTATCACCGCGCGTTCGTCGAGCAGGCTGCCCAGCACAGTTACGGCCTCGCCGGAACGGCGGTTGTCAACGAGAATTCCGGCGTAGAGGAGTTGGGCCTCGGGTCCTATGTGCCTGCTATCGAGGATGGGTTTGATCGTGTCAAGCGCTGCTTCGCGGTCGGCCTTCGCATATTGCTCGCGGGCCTGGGACAGGATGCCTCTATGCTTGAAGCCTTCAGCCTCAGTTAGTTGCAGCCGGTCCTGATTCCACATCGAAAGGATGACAACCACGGAAGCAACCACAACTGCCATAGCGAGCGCAGCAACAGTCTGCGAGCGATGCCTGTGGAGAAACTTCTGAAGGCGATACGTTGCAGCGGGGCCTCTGGCCAGGACCGGCTCATGCTCGATGTGACGTTGGATGTCTAACGCCAGGCCATTGGCGGTCTCGTACCGCCGGCTGCGGTCTTTCTCCAGCGATTTCATCACGATCCAGTCCAGATCGCCCCGAATGGCCTTTCTGAGTAGGTCCGGGGTGGAATTGTGATGTTTCGCTACATCGGTCAAGGTCTTGCCGAGGGTACTGAGCTTGGTAGAGGGTTTGGTCGGCTCTTGCTCTCGGATGACCCGCTGCATCTCGATATAGCCCGCCTTGCGAAGCTCTTCTTCGCCAAAAGGCGTGGTTCCCGTCAGCAATTCATAGAGCAGGACGCCTAACGAATAGATGTCGGTGCGGGTATCGATATCGAGATCGCTTAGTTCCGCTTGCTCTGGGCTCATGTAGGCGGGCGTGCCGATGATGTGGGCGTAGCGGGTAAAGAGCGTCTTTTCGGTAAGCTTTTGATTGATCGCTTTGGCGATGCCGAAGTCGATGACCTTGGGCACGGGTTTTCCGTCGTGCAGCGTAACCATGACGTTTGTGGGCTTGATGTCGCGGTGGATAATGCCCTTTTGGTGGGCGTGCTGGACGGCGTTGCAGACCTGGATGAACAGTTCCAGCCGCTCTTTGGTGCTCAGGCTGTTGGCGTCGCAGTAGTCGGTGATCGAGACGCCCTTGACCAATTCCATGACAAAGTAGGGCCGTCCCGTTTCAGTAGCACCAGCATCGAGGACTTTGGCAATGTTCGGATGGTCCATCATGGCAAGGGCCTGGCGTTCGGCCTCGAAGCGGGCGATAACCGACTTGGTATCCATGCCCAATTTGATGATCTTGAGGGCCACCTTCCGGCGGATGGGCTCGGTCTGCTCGGCCATATAGACCACCGCCATCCCCCCCTCGCCGATCTTCTCCAGCAGCTTGTAGCGCCCAATGACCGTGCCCGCCACTTCGGCTAAAGGAATGTCCAGGCCAACTTCCGCGTCGAATAGTGGAGCCTCAAGAAAATCTCCGGCCTCGTTGTGGGCTCTGAGCAATTTTTCAACCTTTTCGCGTAGATTGGCATTGTTCCCGCAGACCTCAGTCAGGTAGGCCGAGCGTTCGTTGTCGGTCTGCTTCTCAAGAGCTTCCGAAAAGATTACTTTGATGTCTCTTGGCTCCTGGCTCATTTGTTGACTTCTCCATTACTCGTGCCTCTATACGGTAAAGCGATATCCGTAACGAAAATGCGACAGGAAAACTGTAGAATTTGATAAAGAATGTACTTCTTGCGCCCAAAGACGGACATTTCTACTCTGAGCGCGGCTTTTCTGCTTTGGTGATTTCCTGGTACAGCCAGGCGCGGGCGTAGGCCCAGTATCTGTCGGCGGTCCGGCGGGATACGCCGAGGACCGCTGCTGCTTCGTCGAGGCTCAGACCCGCAAAGTAACGCATCTTGACCAAGTCAGCCACCGAGCGGTCCTCCTGAGCCAGTTTGGCCAGCGCTTCATCCAGCGCGATAAGGTCGGTTGAAGGGCCTTCAACGGCGACGTCGGCGTCGTCGAGGTCAACTTTTCGGTAGTCGGCGCCGTGCTTGCATCGTTGTTTGCGTCGGGCATTCTCGATGAGGATGCGGCGCATGGCTTCTGCAGCGGCGGCGAAGAAATGGGTCCGGCTGCTCCAATTGCCGGCCTCGGAGCCGACCAGCCTGACATAAGCTTCGTGGACGAGGGCGGTTGCCTGGAGGGTTTGGCCGGGCTGCTCGTGGGACATCTTCCGAGCGGCCAAGCGGCGCAGCTCTTCATAGACCAAAGGAAGCAGCTCATCCGCAGCTTTGGCGTCGCCCTGCTCGATTGCTGTCAGAATTCGGGTTACTTCACTCATGGGCATCCCACTTTCCGGCTATAGGATACCTCGAACCGCACCAGGCGTCGAAACAAAGGCGGCGGTGCCGGTTGGCCGGGGTCTATTCGTTCAGCCATTTCCTGAAGTCCGGCTCCAAGAGATTCTTTATCTTCGGGTCGTCCATGTTTTCCGGGGTCGCGACGACAGAGCCGGTGTCGATTCTTTTTTCCACCTTCCAGCCGCGAAGCTGCGCCACCATGGTCTTGACCCCGAGGTAACCCATATTGATCGGATCCTGCAGAACGAGCCCCTTGATATGCTGCTTTCGCAGCGCCTGCACAAGCCTCTCGGAGCTGTCAAAGCCCACAAAGCTGACTTGGCCCGCCAGGCCGCTGTCCTCCAAGGCGCGCAGCATTCCAAACGTCGTTGACTCGTTTGGGCAGAAGATGCCGTCAATGGTCAGTCCTCCATCGCCCTTGCGCAGCGGCGCCAGCAGGTTTTCGCTGGCTATATAGGCGCTTTCTGTGGTCGCCCCGCCGTACTGGTTGGAGCTGACCACCTCGATTTGCGGGTATTTCTCTTTCAAGACGTCCAGAAACCCTTGTTCGCGTTTGGTCGAGCTGGCTGCGCCTTCGTGGCAGCGCAGCATAATCACTTTGCCTTTTCCCCCCAGAACTTCGCCCAGACGTTCGCCACCCTTTCTGCCTCCGATATAGTTGTCCGTTGCGACGAAACTGGCGTAATCCTGGCTGTCGAGGTCACTGTCGATGATCACCACCGGGATGCCGTTGTTCACCGCGTCCCTGACCGGCAAGCGCAGCGCCGCATCGTCCAACGGCGCCAGCACAATTCCAGAGACGCCGCGCGTTACAAAATCCTCCACGACCCTGATTTGCGACTCCCTGTCATCTTCCTTGAGCGGCCCTTTCCATATAATCTCCACGTCCCGGCCGGAGTCGTTGAATTCTTGCTCGGCCTTGACCGCCCCGGCGTGAATCGACTTCCAGAAAACGTGGGTCGTCCCTTTGGGAATTACGGCTATCCGATACGTGCCATCGCTTTTCTCTTTCCGTTTACAGCCCATTCCGACGGAAACGACTGCTATAGCGACAAATACGATGGCTGCGAATTTTCTTTTCATGATTATCACATCCCGAATTTTCGTTGCTCCGTGCCGCCTTAGAAACGGCCTGTGCCTGTTCCATTGGCGTCTGGGCGATGGCGCAAACTTCCTTGACTCGATTTCTCCCATCTGATCGGTGCCCGGTCACGGCACCTGATCTCCCGGCCCCAATCATACCCGCCTCTATCCTTCGCTGGCAATTCATTTCGTCGATATCTGCCGGCGGGACTTCAGCGTTTCTACCAGGCGGGGGCTTGGCGGGTACGTGCGGGGGGGTTCGCATTTCTGGGGGTGGGGCGAAAAAAGGGCAAATATTTATTCTGAAAATGGTGATTTTGCCGAAGAGTCCGAGAAGAGGGCTGGGTGGGCTGGGCGGCGGCGGTGTGCCCCGGTTTGAAGGTTTTTAGTACTAAAATAGCATTTTCTTGTAACAAAACGGGATTCTCGAACGTCTGACCACTCAGAACTGGGTTGTGCCGGACAGCGTACAAGGTGTAAGAACAGGCGAGTTCAGCCTAACAAGCGGCTTGATATAAGTTGTTGCCTTTTATATACTAAAAAATTTGTGGACGACTTGACTGCCGCGCAATGGCGTAAGCCAAAGTGTGGACTGGAGAAAGAGATTTGGAGACAAACGGGAACAGAAAGAAGAAGCTGGGCGAGTTGCTCTGCGAAAAAGCGTATTTGGACGCGGCCCGCCTCGAATTTGCGCTGGCCGAACAGAAGGTCGAGCACAGGCGCCTGGGGGAGATTCTGGTCGATCTCGGATACGTAACACAAGCTCAGTTGAACGAGGCTCTTGCGTTGCAGGCGGGGATTGAGAAGGTCGATTTGGGCAGCATTTCGGTAGGCGGCGATGTAATCAACCTCGTGCCGGCCGAACTGGTGAGCCGCCACAATGTCATGCCCTTGCGGCGCGACAACGGCCGCTTGACCGTTGCGATGACGGACCCCTTCCAGCCGCAGGTTCTGGAGGATTTGCGGCTGGTGACTGGCTGCACGGTCCGGCGGTGCTACGCCGACCCGAAGGACATGGAACACGCGATCATGAAGTTCTACGGCAGCAAGGTGGCACGGATGCTGGATGACCTGGTTCCTGCGGACCAGCAGGCGGCGGATGAGTTGGAGATAGGCAACGGGGATTACTCGCCGGCCAAACTGCAGGAAATGGCCAGAGAGCCGTCGTTGGTGAACCTGGTGAACCTGATCATCCTTGAGGCCATCGACGCGCGGGCCAGCGATATTCATATCGAACCGTTCGAGCACGAGGTCAAGATCAAATACAGAATGGACGGCATGCTCGTGGAGCGGACCCCTGCGTCCAAGCGGCTCCAGGCGGCGATCATTTCGCGACTGAAGATTATGGCCAACATGAACATCGCCGAGCGGTTCGTCCCACAGGATGGGCACATCGAATTTGCGGGCAAGCGCGGCCGTGTCGATCTTCGTGTCTCGACCGTCCCGACCGTGTGGGGCGAGGCCATCGAGCTGAGAATCCTGGACAAAACGGCCTCGCTGATGCAGCTTCATGACCTCGGAATGAACGATCAGTGCCTCGAAGGTTTTGACAAATGCCTGCGCCGGACCAATGGGATCGTCCTGGTAACGGGGCCGACCGGATGCGGCAAGACGACGACGCTTTATGCTGCCCTGAATAAAATCTACAGCCCGGCGGTCAAGATGATCACGATCGAAGACCCCGTCGAATATCAGCTTGAGGGGATCAACCAGATGCCGGTCAATCCCAAGCGTGGGCTGACGTTTGCGACGGGCCTTCGTCATATCCTGCGTCACGATCCGGACATCGTCATGGTGGGCGAAATCCGCGACGGGGAGACGGCGGAGATTGCGATCCGGGCGGCCCTGACGGGCCACCTGGTCTTTTCGACGCTTCATACCAACGACGCGCCCGGAGCGGTGACCCGGTTGATCGACATGGGCGTCGAGCCGTTCCTGTTAGCCAGCTCGCTGGAGGCGGTGCTGGCTCAAAGACTCATCCGCCGGGTTTGCCAGAAGTGCAAGGAACCATACAAGCCGGACGAGAATCTGATCAAAAGCCTGAATGGCTCGATGACGATTGAGCCAACCACGATGTTTTATCACGGCCGCGGCTGTAATGACTGCGGCCAAAGCGGCTATAGTGGACGAACCGGAATATATGAGTTGCTCAGGATAACCAACACGCTGCGGGAGCTGATCGCATCAAAGCCGACGACCGAACAGATTATCAAAGCGGCTCCGGCGGATCATATCAGCATGGTGCACGACGGTCTCACCAAGGTCTTGGAGGGGGAAACGACTCCCGAGGAAATCTTCCGCGTTGCCAAGAGCATCAGCGAAGACGAATAAGACGTGCAGCGGAATTTCGAGCGCAAGTTGAGACACGAAAGGTGAGTGACCAGCAGTGGGCCATTTTTCCTACAAGGCGGTAGATCGCAGCGGTATACACGTGGCGGGCACGGTCGAGGCAGTTGATCGCCGGGCGGCCGTCGCGCTACTGTCCAATGAAGGCCATTTCGTCACGGAGCTGACCGAAGGGGCGGGCCGGAAAACCGACACAGGCGCCAAGGCAACCCTCGACGTCGGCCAATTCCTGCGGTTTCGTTCGGGCAGGGCCACCAGCAAGGACGTGCTGGCCATGACGACCCAGCTCAGCACGGCCCTGCGGGCGGGACTGCCGCTGTTTACCGCGCTGGAGCTTATTCGCAAGCAGCAGCACAAGCCGGCGACGAAGAACTTGTTAGGGGACCTTTCCAATGCCGTCAGCGGGGGCCAGTCTCTCTCCGATGCGCTGGCCAAGCATAAGGAGGTCTTTAGCCCATTGTATGTCTCGATGGTACGAGTTGGCGAGACCGGCGGAATCCTCGAGAAGACCTCGGCGCAGTTGGCGGAGATGCTGGTCCGGGAAGAGAAAATCAAGACGAATATGAAGAATGCGTCCGCGTATCCTGTTTTCGTTCTGGTGCTCGGACTTGTGTCGGTGACCCTTGTGATGACCCTGATCCTGCCGAAGATCATAGGCTCTTTGGGGTCCGACCTTTCAGTGCTTCCGTTGCCGACGAAGATACTCATGGGTCTTAGCGGTTTTGTGAAAGGCCTGTTCACGACGTTCTTTGGCTGGATTGTTCTGGCTGCAATCATAGTGGGGCTCCACTACTTGAGAAAATGGATCAAGAACGAGGGCCGGCTCCAGTACGATACGTTTCTGCTGAGAATTCCCTTTTTGGGTTCGGTTCTTCGAACGATCGCCGTGGGCCGGTTCGCACGAACACTTGGGGCGCTGACGATGGGCGGCGTGACGATTCTGGAGGCGCTTAAGGTCGTTCGCGATACACTCGGAAATGAGCTGTTGGGCAGCGAAATCGACGTCGTGGCGGAAAAGGTCAAGCGGGGCGAGCCGGTGGCCGAACCGTTGGAAGCGTCGGGGCATTTCCCGCCGCTACTGGTGCAGATTGTCGCCGTGGGCGAGCAGACGGGAAAGCTTGACGAGCTGCTGCTCAACGCCGCCGACACCTTCGACGCCGAAGCGGACGCGGCAATCAACCGGTTCATGTCGATTTTTCCCGCGTTGCTCATATTGCTGCTGGCGGTGATCATTGGCTTTATTATTGCGGCGACGCTGCTGCCCATCGTCATGATGCAGCTCGGCGGCGGAGTGCTCGGACGCTGATTCGCAGGCCGGTTCATACGGTACAATTCACTATATAGTTATTTTAGAGGTGGCAAAATGAAGCGCACGAACAGGAACAGAAAGGCCTTTACGCTTGTGGAATTGCTTGTCGTCGTCTTGATTATATCCATGCTTGCGGCATTTGTTGCACCGAGGATGTTCAGTAACATCGGCAAGACAAGGGCGGACTTGACAAGAGCGAAGATGGCCATCATCGAAAACGCGCTAGCCCGATTCTTCATCGATTGTGGACGGTACCCGGATGATTCGGAAGGCCTTGAGGTGCTGATCGTTCCGCCGGCGGACATGGCAGAGGGCAAGTGGAACGGCCCGTATTTGAAGGCAAGCGACTTGGTGGACTTGTGGGAAAATCCGTACATTTATGTCGCCGAGGGCGAGCTCAATGTAGGCAGTTTCGACTTGATAAGCCTGGGCCAGGACGGCGTAGAGGGTGGTGAGGACGACAGCGCCGACATCGTCAACGAATGATGATGATTTGGCGCAGTCGTTGTAACGTGTGAGATTTGCAGGTGAGAGCCAAAATGAGGCGACGGGGCTTTACCATTCCGGAACTACTGCTGGTGGTCCTTATCATCGGGTTGATCACCAGCGCCGGGACGGGACTCTACGTGGGAACGTTCCGGAGCATGCAAGTCAAGAAAGCGGCGCTGGATTTCCTGCTGACCGCTCGATATGCGACGATCATGGCCCTGGAGCGGCAGATGCAGTGCACGATGGAGTTGGATATGGTCAACCAGGCGTTCTTGCTGACGACCTTGCGCTGGGATGAGGCGAACCAGGAGATGACCCTGGAGACGGTCAGGGACTTATACTGCAAGCCGGTCCAATTCGAGGGTGAAGTGCAGTTCGAGGCCGCTGATGTTACACCGGCGGCCTGGGAAAAGGAAAAATCGGGTGAAGAGTTTGAGACGATCACCTTCAACCCGAACGGCACGGCGCAAAATGCGGTGGTCCAGATCGGCAATGGCAAGACGCATTACACAATAAGTATCGACGCCGCCACCGGCCGGGCAAAGATGTATTTCGGGACGGCGGAAAACGTGAAGGTCACGACCACCGATTTGGATATGGAACGATGACGTGGACCCTGAATAGAAAGAACAAGAGAGGTTTTACGCTGGTCGAGGTTATTGCAGCGAGCATTATCCTCTGCGCGGTCGTAATGATAGCGGGAGCAATAGGGACGCACTCCCTCGTGGGAACGCGCCTCAACAGGCGGTATGAAATGGCGGCTTCGCTGGCCGACCGGCAGCTTAGCCTGATCGAATATGCCGGCATCGATTCGATCGTCGAAATGGGCAGTTTGGACGGGGATTCCGAAGAGCTGGGGTATTTGTATCACTGGGAAATCGTGACGGAATACCAGGAAATCGACAACCTGTATCTGGTGACGATCACCGTCGGTTGGGTAGAGGCCAATCGCCCCTACACTCTTACCGTCGATACGATGTTCGACGGGACTACACAGACGGAAGAGACCACTACTACGCAGAGTGCCGCGACAGGGTAGCCGTGAGTGGAAAAACGAAGATGAGCGTCAGAAGTGCCGGATTTACGCTGGTGGAAGTATTGGTTGCTTCGACCATTTCGGTGTTCATTGCGTTGGTGGCGGCCGGCGCGATAAGAACCATGACGGCCAGCAATGATGTGGTTGATCAGAATATCAACGCTGCGGCGGAGGTGAGATTTGCAGCCGGCATGATCGCCCGTGACCTTCAGAATTTCTACCGTACCGACAGCATGGAGAATACCAAATTGATTGGCACATTGGAGCAACTGACCGGCGAGACAAGCGCCAGTTATCTGGTTTTTTATACGGTCAGCCGGATCAAGGCGCGGGCCGACCAGCCGGAAGACGACATCTACGAGGTCGAGTATTACCTGGCGCAGGAGGAAGAGAAGTCGATGCTGATGAGGCGCGTCTGGCCGAATCCGAACAAAGATCTTGAGCCGGGCGGAATGCTGACGGTCATTGCCGAGGATATTGAGGTGTTCGAGGTGCAATACTTCGACGGGGAAGAATACACGTATGAATGGCCGGAGGAGATGCAGGCGCTGCCAAAACTGGTAATGGTGACTTTGACGGCCAAGCCCGCCGGCCCGGGTGTTGGACCCATGGAATCTTTCGTTGTGGCCCTGTCGCGGTCGGCGGGAGGAGATATCACCGCGCTGGACAGCACGACTACGACGCAGACCGATACCAGCCAGGTCAGCACCACCGGGACAACCGAGTGAAAGAGAATCGCAACGGAGCCGTGCGAATTGATTGTAGCGATGAAAGCAGTAGTCAACAATAAGAACAGAGGGCTTGTCATTATCGCGGTGCTGTGGATGGCCGTGGTTTTGACGGTCATGGCCGCAATACTTGGGCGCAAGAGCCGCCTGGATATGAAAGTCTGCCTTGCCCGAATGGAGGGGGTCCGCTGCAAGTGGGCGGCCCGGGCGGGGATCGAGAAGGCCATGGCGGTGCTGAAAGAAGATGATGCGACAAGTGACAGTCTGCTCGATTTGTGGAGCGACAATGACGAAGACTTCAACGACGTCCTGCTGGAGAGGTGCTGGTTCAGCGTCCAGGTCATCGACGAAGCGAGCAAGCTGAACGTCAATACGGCCACGAAAACGCAGCTTCTGGGTTTGCCCTATATGGTCGAAGAGATTGCCGATGCGATCATTGACTGGCGCGACACCGATGACACGCCGAGCGGCACAGGTGTTGAAAGCGGCTATTACGAAAGCCTTCAGTATGGGTACTTGGCGCGGAACGGCCCTTTCAGAACGGTCCGTGAGCTGCTCCTGGTCAAGGATGTCACCGAAGATTTGTTTTACGGTGAAGATACAAACCTGAACGGACGGCTGGACTACAATGAGAACGACGGCGACCTGAGTCCTCCACAGGACGACGCGGACGGTATTTTGGATTTGGGTTGGGCCGCGTACCTGACGTGTCATACGTCTGACGGCGGCACAAGCAGCTCATCGCAAAGCTCGGGCAGCTCGAGCAAAACCTCCAGTAGTGGTGCGGGACAGACTTCCGGAACGTCGGGTCAGACCTCCGGCGGCTCCAATCAGACCTCCGGTGGTTCAAATCAGTCGTCGGGCAGCTCAAATCAATCTTCCGGCAGCTCGGGATCGGGGCGAACATCCAGCGGTTCGGGCCAGACCTCCGGCGGCTCCAGTCAAGCATCCGGTGGTTCAAATCAGACCTCCGGCGGCTCAAGTCAGACCTCGGGCGGCGCCGCACAAACCTCCGGCAGCTCAAATCAGGCCTCCGGCGGCTCGGGGCAGACGACATCCACAAGCACGACGAGCCAGACATCCGCGAAGGTAAACGTGAACACCGCTTCGGATATTGTCCTGGCCGCACTTCTCGGCGGCGGAGATGATGCCGAGCGTACCGCCCTGGCCATCATCTCTTATCGCGAGACCCTGACGGAAGGGATACAAAACATCTCCGAATTGAGCGAGGCCGGGGCCGTGGACAGCACAACTCTCGGGCAGATTCAGAATTACCTGACGACGAAGTCCAACATTTTCACTATTCGCTGTACCGCAACGGCGGACCGAAACGGGCCTTATGGAACGGCGCTGCAAACCGAGGCGGTCGTGAACAGGAGTTCGACCCCCTGCAAGATACTTTTCTGGTACCAGGAAGGGAATTGATCGTAGATTTTTTCAAGGGCTTGCTATCGCCCGTGGAGTGAAAATTGAACGATATGACTGATAACAGGACAAATATGGAAACGGGGCCATCGGTAATTGCCATTGTAAAAGAGGATGACAAGCTCAAGGGCGTAGAGATTCGCAGCGGCAATGGTACGTTCGATCTTCTCTGGACCAGGAGCAGCGAAGACGCAGACTGGGCGCGATTCGCCGCCGAATGCGGCGTCTCGGTCGAGCCGGGTGGGCGCCCGGAGGGCGAGGGCGACAAGATGGTTGTCGTCGGCTTCAGTTCGGCCGGCGCTATCTTTCACCGTGTGACGGTGCCGGCGGTCGGACAGAAGGAAATCGCGTCGATCGTACAATTGCAGGCCGAGACCCGCCTGCCGCTGCCTGCCGACCAGATTGAGCTCGCCTGGCGGGCCGACCCGGAGCGGGACGGACAGATCGCTGTGACGATGGCCGTGGCGAGGAAAGAGTATCTGCGGAAGTTTATCGCGAGCGTGCAATCCCTCAAGCCGGGGCGAATACTCCTGGACTGTGAAGGCGTGGTTCAGGCGTGGAGAACGGTTTTTGGCGGGACTGAACACAAAGCCGTTGTTCTGAGCGTGGCTAAACGCAGCACGCACGCTTGTTTGGTGGAAGATGGGCGGCTCAGCAACGCGGTGGTCCTGGATGCGGGCGTCGAGGACCTGGCCGCGAATGGTGGGATCGAACAAACCGAAGCGATGGAGATGTTCACTCAGGATATGAGAGGTGTGCTGGAGCTGTTTGGCTGTGCCAAGCAGGCGGACCTGCCGGTATTTGTGCTCTCTGACGGCAGCGCCGGCCACGTGAGCATCGTCTCGGCCCTGAGGCTGGTGCAAGTGAATGCACGTGTGGCTTTGCCGCACGTGCACAAGTCGGAATCGGAAGGCGGCATCGGCGCCGAGGGCCTCTATGATTATCGTGCGCCCATCGGTCTTGCTCTGCTGGCGCTTGAGCAGGACGGTGAAGCGCTGAATATTTTCGAGCGATTGTACAATCTGGAAGGGAAAGAGCAGAAGAAGTCGTGGCTGTATTCGCCCAAGGCGGCGGCGGCCGCTGCGTGCCTGATGCTCGCCCTGCTGGCGATTGTGTCTTTCGCGGTTGATGTGGCCAGTCCGGATGCAATAGAAAAGCGTTTGAAAGCGTCTATTTCAGACGTGGATATGGATCAGCTTCTGGAGAAGAACCGTCTGATGCAGGCTATAGCCCGGCAGAGGCCGGACATGCTCGAGCTTCTGAAAGCGGTGAACGAAAGCGGCGGACGAGGCATTACGCTGAACAACATACTTTTCAAGAAGGGCCAGCCGGTGAGCGTTACGGGGCAGGCCAACAGCAACGACGACCTGAGCAGATTTGAGAAGAGCCTACAGGAGAACAAGAGTATCGGTGAGGTGAACCCCCCTACGGCCACTACCGACAGCAAGACCAGGAAGATCACGTTCACCATAACTTTTCACTATAAGAACTTTACCAAGAAAACGACGAAGGCGAGGAGCTGAAACTCGAGGATGCTATGACCACAAAGTTGAGTGCAAAAGACATACGGACCTTGAAAATCGGCGCCATAGGTGCAGCGGTGATCCTTCTGTTCGTATTTGGCTCGAAGTGGCAGGATCGCTGGGCGCAGGCCAGAACCAAAAGGACCGAGCTTGAGGCCAAGCTGGACGCCATCGACGTGGATAAAGCCAGGCAGGCGGGTTTGGCCGCCCTTGTGCCCGTTTTCGAAATGCCGCGGGCCGAGGACGAACAGAAGTTTCTGTTCCGCGACAAGCTGACCGAGCAGTTGAACAAGGCCGGGATCAGGAACGACCCCCTCCAGCTTCAGCCGGCCAAAAAATCGTCGCAGCCGGGCTACAACCTTTTGCTCGTCAAATGCAGCGCCAAATGCAGGTTCTCACAGGCGCTCGATCTGCTCGCGCGGCTGAACGAGAATCCATACTTGGTGGGGATAGAAGAATTCCGGATCAAGGTTGACCCGAAGAAGCGGGAAGAAGTGGACTTGGATTTTACGGTATCGACGTTGGCCAAATAGGAGACTTGGACTATGAATCTTGATTATTTTAAGGAAAACCTGAGATTCAGGAAGGAGGCTATTGCGACTGCGCTGATCGGAATCGCGGTGCTTTGCGGCATCCTTATCCTGGTGAAGGTAACGGGCTTTTTCGTGGCCTCGGCCAGAGCCGAGAGCGTGGTCAAACGGGCTAAAGCGCAGAGCGAAGCGGACCCCAGAATCGTCGAAGCCCAGTTGGCCAGGTCCAAGCCGATAGCAGACGGATTGAGAACGAATAATCTGTTTTCGCCTCCGCCACCGAAGCAGCACCCCGTCAGGGATGTGTTTGCCATATTCGGCGATGAGGTGCTCATAAACGACAAATGGTACAAAGTCGGCGACAGGGTGGCAGACGCAAAGATTGTAGCCATCGGTCCGACTTCTGTGACGACGGAATGGGACGGCAAGCAACAAGTCTTCTGTCCCATCCAGGCCACCGTTGCCGAAGTGTCGAAGTCCGGCAGAGGACCTTCATCGCCGGAAGGTAACGGGGGCGAGGGCGCTGGTAAAGAAGGGGGCGCCGAGAAAGTCATCGTCCGGGTGGAAGGGGGACCGCCGGGGTTCGGGGGCGGAATGGGGCCCGGGGGACCCGGAATGGACTTCGGGGCGATGAGAGATAGATTCGCGCAGATGTCCGAAGCGGAACGTGACAGGTTCAGAGAAGAAATGCGTCAACGGGCTGAGCGATTCGGCTTTGGCGGCCGAGGCGGTCCGGGCGGCGACCGGGGCCCGGGCGGAGATCGGGGCCGGGGTGGCGACCGAGGTTTCGGTGGCGGACGGTAACGAAACATTAAGATGAGGTGAAAGAATGAAACGGTCAGGAACGACAATGGTATTTGTTTTAGTCTGGGCTATCGTGCTTGTTGGTGCTTATGGTCTGGGCGTTTGCGTCAGAGAGTATAGGTTCCGCCGGGCCGGGGTCGAACCGCAGACGGTGGCGGCGGTGCAGGAACCCGGCACCCAGGTTGCACCGGAACGTGTCGCAAGAGCGCCGATGGCTGCTCCCGTGGCCGGGACGCCTGGGGCAAGACCTTCTCCGGGAGAGGGGCCGGGACCCGGCGGCGACAGAATGATGGGCGCCGGGCCCCGATTCGAGGACATGTCCGAGGAAGAAAGGCAGCAGGCCATGTCCCGAATGCGGGACAGATTTGGAAGCAGACGCCGAGGGGAAGGCATGCCTCAGCTTTCTGACGAAGACAGACAAAAAATGATGGCGGAAATCGAGGACCTGAGGGCCCGATGGGAAACCATGTCTGAGGAGGAAAGGCAGCAGGCTCAGGATCAGATGCGAGAGAAGTATGGCTTCGCCCCCAGAGGCTTCGGCAGCGGAGGTCCCGGCGGCGGAGGTTTTGGCGGTGACCGAAGCTCTGGTGGTGACGGCGGCAGAGGCAGCTCGGAAGGAAGGCCGAACGGCGAAGGACAATAGAGTCATAGACTTAGATTGAGGTGAGTAAATATGGAACGGTCAAAATCAGTCATTTCGATAATTGTTGGTCTTGCAGCGGTTCTCATCGTCTGGAGGGTGGGTTTTTACCCGCCGGTGCCGGCGCCTGCACCATCGGAAAAGCCGGCGGAGGTTGAGGTTGCTGCAGAGCCCAACGCGCCCGCCGATGTGCAAAAGCCGGGCGATGTCAACGAGCCGATGGTCAGCTTCGCCGCCAGCGAGCCGCCAAAGCCGGCCGATGCGAACGTGCCCGGGCCAATTGCGGCCGCCGCTCCGAGCGGACCCGGCGAGCCGAACGGGCCGATGGAGTTTGTGAACCTCAAGAGCGTGGAGATGAAGAGTATCATCGAGAAGCTCGCGGCCTGGACCGGCAAGGTGATCATTCCGACCGATACGGCGATGCAGCAGAGAGTGACCATCTACGCGCCGGAGAAACTGCCGCGAAGCAAGGCGATAGGTGTGATTTACAGCGCGCTGCGTCTGAAAGGTTACATTGCGACGGAAACGGATGGGGAGATATTCCTGGAGCCGATCACGGACGCGAAACTTGGCCGGATTCCTACGATAGCGGCCGACGAACCGCTCGCTTTGATCGATAACAAAGAGCAGATCGTGCAAAAGTTCTTTCAGATGACAAGCTACAGTCCCTCTGAAATGGGCACGATCATTCAACCGCTGATTGGCGAGCACGGGTACGTCAGCGTCGATGAAGCCTCTCGCACCCTGATGGTGATCGATACGGTCGGCAATCTCATGCGCCTTGAGCGGATTATCCAGCAGTTCGACGTGCCGGGGGCGGAGCAGGCCGTAACGGACATCATTGAGGTGCGTTTCGGCGACCCTTCGGAGATCGTCCAGATGTTGAACATTCTGTTGGGTGAGACCCAGGGGATTAGCACTCGAAGGTCCAGTTTCAGCCGCAGTCAGTTTGGGCCAAGGCCTGAATCACGCGAATCAGGCTCATCCAGACCGCCTTCTTCTTCGTCATCCTCCGGCAGTTCCGCCAAGAAACCGGACTCGAAAACCGCGACGGCCACCTCCGTCGTCGTCGGAACGACCAAGGGGCCAATTGTTCTTATCCCGGAGCCAAGACGCAAGTGGATCATTGTGAAAGCCTCGGCCGAAGACATGAAGATGATCCGGGAGTGGGTCACCAAGCTTGACCGGGAAGAGCCTGTGGAATCGGAGTACGAGGTGGTCCAGCTCAGGTATGCCGACCCGCGGGAGGTGGAGGGCAGTATTGGCGATGGATTCCGAGACCTTCCGGGCACAGAGTTTCTGCCGAGCATTCTCGTTCAGCCGTTGACGGCGACAAAGCAGGTGATCGTGTTCGGACGCAAGGATCTGCGCGAGATTGTCAAGAAAATGATTGCCGAAGTTGATGTTCCTCCGGGGCAGTTCGAGACCGTCCACATCAAACTTATGCACGCCGACCCGGACATGGTCAAGGAAAAGCTGGATGAGCTGTATCAGGAAGGAACGAGCGGCCGCAGCAGCAGCTTCGGCTTTTATGGTGGATACAGCTCTTCCTCCAGAGGGCGCAGCGGTTCGTCGGCCTCTTCCGATACGGTGAAGGTTGTCGCATACCCTTCGCTCAAGGAGCTTACGGTGATTGCCTCGCCGGAGAATGTCGCGGAGATCAGGAAGCGGATCGCCGAGTGGGACGTTCCGCTGGACATCGAGGCCGTCAAGCCCAGAATCATCGAGCTGCGCAATATGGATCCCGTGCAGATGGCTGATTTGCTGAACACGCTTTTCAGCGAGAGCAGCGGAAGCAGCAGCAACAGAAGTATGTCCATGTTACGAAGCATCTTTGGCGGCCAGACGGTGGACCAGGAGAAAATCGTCGGGGCGCTTTACGGTCAGTTGACGTTTGAGGAAGTGCCCGGGACCAAGAAGATCATCGTCATCAGCAAGGTTCCCGAGGCCTACGAAGTGATCGAGAAGCTGGTGGCCGAGCTCGACAAGGAGGAGATGGCCGAGGTGCCGACAATTGTCATGCTCAAGTACGCGAACCCGGAAGAGCTGAGTGAAATCCTCAATGCCATGTTCGCCGAGGCAGGTACGTCGGCAAGCCTGCGGCGCAGTGCAACGGGGCTGAGCCAGTACTCCATGGAAGCAGACACCACCAGCAGCAGTAGCAGCAGCAGCAGTCAGAGCACTACTGCTCAGACCAGTTACACGCCGTGGTGGTCGGGCGCCGGGGCGCGCCAAACCGTTAATACGGAGATGCCGATAAGCAACGTCATCGGCAGGATACGCTTTGTTCCCGATCCTCGCACGAAATCGATTCTTGTTCTTTCCCCTCCGGAATACGTCTCTGAAATCAGAAAGCTGATTGATGGTCTCGACATACCCGGTAAGCAGGTTATGATCAAGGCGATTATTGTCGAAGTGGACCATAAGAATCTCTCCTCGTTGGGAGTGCAACTGGCCACGAACCCTACGGCGTTCGGCACTCTGGATGAAAACTCAATAACCGCGTTGAGCCAGCTAACCGATCTTGAGAGGCATGGTACAATAACTCTTGGTACGGGCGGCAGCATTACAGGGAGAGGAATCACAAACACCCTTACAGCAGATATTAGTGTGCTGATCGATTTCCTCGCCAAGAAGGTCAATGCAAAGGTTCTCAATCAGCAGACGTTGTGGACCGAAGACAACGAGGAAGCGAGCTTTTTCAAGGGCAACAAGGTCGCGTTTTTCACGAGCGCGACGAGTTCGGCGACGGCCGGGAACGTACAGGATTTCGAATTTCAAAAAGTGGGCATGACCTTGGCGGTCAGGCCAAGCATTACGCCTGGCAACGACGTGGACATGATCATCAACATCATCATCTCGCAGCTCACGGCCGAGGAAGTGAATGGCCAGCCGTTGCGGACCGAGATGGAAACAAAGACCAACATGATTATAGAGGACGGCCAGACGCTTATGCTCGGCGGCATCCTCTTCCAGCAAGACAGCGTGACCAACCGAAAGGTTCCTCTGCTCGGCGACATACCTCTGATTGGGATGCTGTTCAACCACAACGAGACGATCGCGGGGAATAATGAAATGCTGGTCTTCATCACCCCCTACGTGATCGATGAACCCGACAAGACGGGTTCTGCAACAAAAGAGGAGATTCAACGTTCGAAAGAAAGGCTCGACAACATACGTGGGGAATTAGACACGACCATGGAACAGCTTGACAAGTAAGGGCTGAGTTTCTCACGCGGCGCATATCAAACGCCGCTCTGGAAGACCACGACAGGGCCGCCGGTCAGACCTTTGACGGCGGCCCTGTTCTATTTGTAAATCCGGTCGAAAAGCTCATTGGCCAGGGTTCTGTTCAAGGGCTTCAATATCTTATATTCCTCAAGGGTCAGGCCTTTGTCACCCAGTGACAGATACGATAATCCCAGGCCGAAGTGAGCGTCGGCATCGTCGGGCACGAGCGAGACGGCCTGCTTGAAGGCGGCAATGGCCTCCGCGTAACGCCCGAGCTGGCCGTAGGTAATCCCCAGGTTAAGGTGCGCGTCGGCGAAGTCGGTCTTTGCGCGAATAGCCTGCTTGAAAGCTTCGATCGCTTCTTCAGAGCGGCCGAGCTCGTTGTAGGCGATTCCCAGCCAGAAATGAGCCGTGGCGAAATCAGGCTTGATCTGAATGGCTTGCTTGCAGGCTTCCACTGCTTCTTCGTACCGCCCAAGCCGGCCATAGACAAGCCCGAGATTCAGGTGCGCATCGGCAAAAGCGGGATCAACGCTGATGGCCTGTTTGAAGGTTTCGACCGCCTCGTCGAGCTGGCCAAACCCCTCATAAGCAATCCCCAGGCCCAGGTAGGCCCTGGCATAATCGGGCTTGAGATGGATGGCCTGTTTGCAAACGTCGATGGCCTCCTGGTATCGCCCCAGCTCGCCATAGGAGAATCCCAGGCCCGAGTATGATTTCGGATCGTCAGGGTCGATTCGGACAGCCTGTTTGAAGGCATCGACCGCGTCCTGATGGCGGCCGAGCGCACCATAGGCCACGCCGAGGTTGTGGTAAGCCTCCAGATAGTCGGGCTTGAGACGGATCGCCTGCTCGTAGGCTTCGGCCGCTTCTGGATAACGACCCAGGTTGTCGTATGCCACGCCCAGGTCGTAATGAGCGACGGGGTCATCGGGCGTCAAGCGGATGGCCTGCTTGCATGCCTCGACGGCTTCCGCATACCGGCCAAGCAGAGAATACGCCGCCCGCAGTCTGCTGCGGGCCTCCGTGAAGTCCGGATCGATGCGCAGGGCCTGCTCGAAGGACTGGACGGCCTCCTCGTGGCGGCCAAGCTCGCTGTAAGCTACACCCAGGTTGTAGTGGGCGTCTGCGTAGTTCGGCTGTGCACGTACGGCCTGTTTGAAAGCTTCCATCGCTTCCTGGTGCCGGCCAAGCTGGCCATAGACCATGCCCAGGTCGTGATAGGCTTCGGCGTAGTCCGGCCTGACGCCGATGGCTTGTTTGAACGCATCTACGGCTTCGCTATACCTGTTCAGCTTCGCGTATGACAGCCCCAACAGCCAGTGCGCCTCGGGCATCTTCGGCTTGATGCTCAGGGCTTTCTTGTAGGTCTCGACGGCATCGAGGAGACGTCCAAGCTGTCCCTGGGCGACCGCCAGATGAAAGTAGGCCTCCGCGTAGTCGCTCTTGAGTTTGATGGCCTGCTCGTATGCCTGCACCGCTTCGGGATGGCGGCCCATATCGGCGTGGCAATAGCCGATATACAGCCACGGCTGGGCGGTCTGCGTGCCGGCTTCAGCGGCTTTCTTGAATGAATCGAGCGCCTTTTGGTACTTGCCGGCCCACGCAAAAGCTATTGCCTCGTGATAGGCCCCGTTTGCAGGTCCCAGCGGATTCATGGAAACATCAGCGACCCACTCTCTGATTGTCTTGCCCCTTTCCCGGGACGACTCGGCGGACAGGAGCCGCTCCATGTCGATGGCGAAACTGACGTTTTCTTGCTCGACGGTGCGGGCGACGGCGACGCCGACCACTTCCGCCCTGCTGTTGAGCACGGGCGATCCGATCAGACTTGGCCGGATGGGTGCTGATATCTGATAAACCCGGCCGACCAGCGGCGCGTTCCGGACGACCACAACGATGCCTTCGCTGAAGGCCGGTTCCGGCTCGGTCGCGGCCCCGACGACGATCACGGGGTCGGTGATTTCCGGCGTGATTCCGGCCATGCGCACGGGCGTGACGCCCTTCTGCCCAGGCAGATCAACCGACAGTTTGACGAGCCCGGCCTCTATATGTTCGGCCAGCACCCGGCTGACGGGATACTCCGCGCCCTCGGAGGTCCTGATCGCGGCGCGATACGCCCCTTCGAGCACGCCGAGACTGGTGACGAGATGCCCTTGCTCATTGACAAAGAAGCCGGTTGCCTGGCTCAGGGGCCGCCCCTGGCCATCGTAGGTCGAGATCGTGACGACGGCTGGTTGAATCCGCTTGACCGACTCGGCAAGATAATCGTTTGCAGCCGGCGATTGAGCCGACAGTCCGCATACGCACAAAAAAACCAGGAATATCCCAAGCTTACGTTCCATAAGAACCTCTGGCGGATTGCCTCATAAGCCTTGTCTGTTTGCTCTCGGCTTGTACTCTATTCCCAACGCTCTGACCCGGTGTGCTTACACTGACATAAGCGGATTCTAATGTGCGCAACCCGGCACGTCCAGTGATTTCTCGTTTTTCACGGTTTGTTTGCGGCATAGCCGGCTGGCCGGCAAGGAGAAATCCTTTGACAAGCCCTCGCTTAACGGCGGATAATCCGGACATTTCTGAGGATATTCTATGGATGCGTATTGTTTGAAACCGGATGAATTGCCGGATTTGACTATCGAGACGCTTGGACCGGCCCGGGAGGATTCGCCCCTCGTGCGGCGAGGGTACCGTTTCATCAAGGACGACGAGAGAATTCTGGTTTACGCGCATTCTGCAAGTCTGAAAGCCTTTCAGAATCCGGCGCATGTGCCCATGTTCGAGCGTGCCGGTCCACGCCGAAAGATATTCTTCGACCCGGCGAAACTGAACTGCGGCATCGTCACCTGCGGCGGATTGTGCCCCGGACTGAACGATGTCATTCGGACCATTACTCTGAGCCTTATCGGCCAGTACGGCGTCAAGAGCGTCTTCGGTTTTCGATACGGGTATGCCGGCTTGTCGTCCAAAGCCCCGAAGCCGCCTCTGCTGCTGACGCCCGACCTGGTCAGCGATATTCACCTCAAGGGCGGAGATATTCTATCGTCTTCTCGTGGTCCCCAGGACATTGACGAGATGGTCGATACGCTGCAAAGAATGGAGGTCAGCGCGCTATTTGTTCTCGGGGGAGATGGTACCCTGCATGGGGCGAGCCAGTTAGCCGCGACGATCAAGAAAAGAGGGCTTCGAATCTCGGTGATTGGCGTTCCGAAGACGATTGACAACGATATTTCCGGCATCGAACAGTCCTTCGGTTTCTCCACCGCCGTCGAGGCGACGCGATCGGCGATCAGCAGCGCTCACGAAGAAGCCAGAGGCGCCTGGAACGGCGTCGGACTGGTCAAGCTCATGGGCCGGGATTCCGGTTTCATCGCCGCTTACGCAACCTTGGCCAACAGCGACGTAAACTTCTGTTTGATTCCGGAAGTGCCTCTGGTTCTCGAAGGCCAGAATGGATTTCTCAGGGCTCTGGAAAAGCGGCTCGACGAAAAACATCACGCGGTCGTGGTGGTCGCCGAAGGGGCCGGCTCCGAGCTGACACAGAAGGACGGCGTCTCGAAAAGGGATGCCTCCGGCAATATCCTGCGCGGCGATATCGGCCTGCTGTTGAAAGAGAGAATCACGGCGTACTTCAAGGAAAGGGCAAAACCGATGGCGATGAAGTACATCGATCCGAGCTACATGATCCGCAGCCTGCCGGCGGATTCCAACGACTCGGTGTTTTGTGTGATGCTTGGCCAGAACGCCGTACACGCGGCTCTTTCGGGGCGAACGAACATGATAGTCGGCTACTGGAACCAGCACTTCGTGCACGTTCCAACCGAGCTGACCGTGCTGAAAAGAAAGAAGATCGATCCACACGGCTTCCTGTGGCAGACCGTCCTGGAGACCACGGGCCAGGCCCCGTGAGTGAACGTCGCGCACGTTTCGCAGGTTCGATTCCTTACAGGGGCTTTGCGTCGCCCTGCTGTCCGCTTGGGATTCTTGCCCCGACGTCTTTGCGCCAGGCGACCAGAAGCTCTTGCAGCTCGGCAACCTTCTGAGAGTTCTTGCCCGCCAGATTGTTCTGCTCGCTTATGTCGTCCGCGAGGTTGTAGAGCTCCTTGCGACCGGTATCGAAGAATTCGATGAGCTTCCAATGACCCTTTCGGACCGCCCCGGTGGAGCGCCCGCCCAGGAAGTGGGGCTTGTCGAGCGGATAATGCCAAAACAACGTGTCGCGTTTCAGCTCGAATTGAGGATTGCTCAGCAAAGGAAGAATGGAGACGCCGTCAATCTGCTGCCGGGCGTCCGGCGGGGGGCCAACCATCTCGCAGAACGTCGGATAAAAATCGATGTTGCTCGTTGGCGCCGTGCAGACGGCGCCGGCCGGCACGAGCGGCGGATAGCGGATAATCAGCGGGACCCGAATCCCGCCTTCGTAAAGAGTCGATTTGCCGGCCCGCAGCGGAGCGTTGCTTGTCACCCGGTCTTCTCCGCCGTTGTCGCCGGCAAAAACCACAATCGTCCGGTCGGTCAATCCGAGTGCATTGAGCTTATCCGCGATCATACCGACGCCTTCGTCGATGCTCTTAAGCAGTGCGGCAAGGTGCGGATTGTTGCGGCTCGCGTTTTGTCCCTTGCCTGCTCCAGTTTTCTTTTCAAATTCCGACACGAATTCCGGCTTGCCTTCAAGCCTCGTGTGGACCGCGTAATGGCTCAAGTAGAGGAAGAACGGCCGGCTCTTGTGCCGCTCGATGAACTCGACGGCCTCGATGTTGCACCGATCCACCAGGTGCTCTTTTTCGGGCAGACGCTTGTCGATTTCGCGGTTGAAGTGATACGGATGGAAATAACTGCCTGCCCCAATTCCGCGATTTTCCGATACGATGGTTTCATCAAAACCGTACATCGCCGGAGGGAACTCCTGGGCCCCGTGATTCGCATAACCAGTGAGGTGCCATTTACCGATGATGCCGGTCGCGTAGCCGGCCTTCCGGAGTACCTCGGCTATCGTCAGATGCGGTAGGGCCAGATGGTTTTTGTCGTCGGGCCGCAGATAATCGGTAATGCCCACCCGGGCCGGGTACTGCCCCGTCATCAGCGCCGCCCGATATGGAGAGCAAACCGGTGCGGCGGCATACGCATCCGTGAACCGAACGCCCTGCTTTGCGAGCCTGTCGAGATTCGGCGTTTCATTGAAGGAGTTGCCGTAGCAGCCCAATTCGGCCCAGCCCAGATCATCGGCCAGGATAAAAACGATGTTGGGCTTTCCGTCCCCCGCCGCTTCGGCTCCCGCCGCCGCTTGTGAAACAACCCAGCCGACAGCGCCGAGTCCAACGGCCCTCACAAAATCGCGTCTTGAGCAGTTACGTGAGTCCATCGTCTAATCATGGCTGAGCATCGGCTTGGCTCGCTTGAGAAACTGGATGGGAACACCCCACGGATCTCGCAGCATGACGATTTGATCACCGCTGTCTGTTGTGTACACGTCCTCGTGGACGGTGGCCCCTGCCGCAACGAGCTTTTGGCGCAGCGTCTGTACGTCATCGACCATGAAGGCGATATGCAGCGACAACGGATTCATCGACGCGTAATCCGGCACCGCATCGGGAGGATTATGGTAGATCTCCAGCATCATGTTGCCCCCTGCATCGGAAAGAAAACGCGCGTTGGCGGGCGCAGGCCCTTCGCGCACCACTTTCATTCCCAGATTCTGACAATACCATTTTGCCATGGCAACCGGGTCCTGGACGTTGACGGCAACGTGTTCGAGACGTATCCTGTTGGTGGTACTCATCGTCGGGCGCTCCTTGTCTGGCGAGTTCGTTGTTGAAGTGGCGTTACAGCCTGAGACTGCCAATCCGGCCGACATCAGCACCACCCCTAATAGCCTGCTGCTCACAACTCTACTTCTTGTCATGTTGAATCTCCTGTTCGCTGAATTCTTCCCTTGTCTTGAAGGGCACGAGATAGCGTCTTGACGCATCTTTCCAGCCGCGACCATTATCCATAGAGAACACGGCAGCGTCAAGGTTTCTCCGGCTTGGGCCATTGCCTTTTTCGCCGCCGGCGTATGCCCTCAGCCTGAAGCATGAAACGAGCCACGCTCCCCAAATCGTTTCTTAGGTCCTAAAACTGTTGTATTCGCGGTTTCATAGGCTGTGGAGGAGGCAAAATCTTCCGGAACCATCGTATGAGGACCTTCTTTGGCCCAAAAAACCTTGACTTTTGCCGCTGAGTATGATACACTCATCGGTCGGTGATGTGATGAAAAGCCGCAGGGGCGGCACGCCAAGGTCTCTCCGATAAGACAAGAAGCGACGTAGCTGAAAAACGCGGTTCTTGACGTTGAAAGCGATGGATATCCATAAGTGCAACAGCCGGTTGAAGAACCGCCGTCGGCGGTCTTGTCGATTTCTTTCTGCGCGCGAATGCCTTTTGTAAGGCCGGAAGCTTTTGGGGCCATTGGTCCCCCATAAAATGGCCGTGCGGCAGGAGGATATTTTTCGAGGAGAAAGACGGCAAAAAAGTCGATACTTAGGTGTCTATGAGAACGATAGTCATAACGAACCAAAAAGGCGGTTGCGGCAAGACCACCACCGCGGTGAATCTTGCGGCGGCTCTTGCCGAGCAGAACCAGAGAGTATTGATCGTTGACCTTGACCCGCAGGCACACGCGACTCTCGGCTTGGGTTATGAGCCCGACAAGCTCGATCGAACCATCTATCATTCTCTTGCCGGAAAACAAATCCCGATCTCCAAAGTCATTGTCAATACAAAAATCAAAGAACTTGACCTGGCGCCGAGCAACGTCCTGCTTGCCAAAGCCGAGCAGGAACTGTTGAGCGCGCCTCGCAAAGAGTTCATCCTGGCCGACCAGCTCCAAACGGTCAGCACCAGGTACGATACCTGCGTTATCGATTGCCCACCGTCGCTGGGTCTGCTGACCTTCAACGCCCTGGTCGCCAGCACGGATGTAATTGTTCCAGTCCAGGTGCACTACTACGCTCTTGAGGGTCTCAAGCAACTGCTCGAAACGGTCAAGACGGCTCGAAAGCGTTTTTATCCCTGCTCGGTCAAGATACTGGGCATCTTGCTGACTTTTGTTGAGGGCAAAGCCGCACTAAGTCAGCAGGTGGAACAGCAAATGAGGCAGTTTTTCGGCAGCCTTGTGTTCGAGACGGTCATTCACAACGCGATAACTCTCGCCGAAGCGCCAAGCGCCGGTGAGTCGATTATAACGTATGCTCCGGAAAGCAAAGGCGCGGCCGACTACAGAGCCCTTGCCGATGAGATCGCTGGTCCGGAGTTTAGGCGCGAGGCAAGACTTCCCAAGGAAGTCTCAGCCATGGTCGCTGAGGTGGAGACTGCACAGGAAGCTGCCGTCCTTGCGCCCCCTCCTGTAGCGAAAGAGAACAAGCCCCCGGAGAAAGAGAAGAAGCCCCGGCCGCCCACCCGTCACCACAGAGGGATCGCCCGAAAAATCCTCAAAGGTTTTCTTATCATTCTGGCCATAGCGGCGCTGCTTGTGGTTATCGCGGCCGCCGGTCTGATGGCTTATATGAACATGATCAACAATCCGCCGGTGGCCAGGCCCGACAGCGTGACTGTAGAAGAGGACGTCCCGTTGCCGATCACGCTGCGGAGCAGCGACCGCGACGAAGACGAATTAAGCTTCTTTGTGATTTCAGGACCGTCTCACGGGGCGTTGCGCGGGACCGGGTCACGTCTGACATACGCGCCGGAATCGAATTACGGCGGCCCGGACAGTTTCACCTTCATCGTCAACGACGGCACCGTTGACAGCAACAGCGCGACGGTGGCAATCAGCGTAGAGCCGGTGAACGACCCGCCGGTGGCCAATCACCAGGCCGTGACGACAAAAGTGGACAAATCTGTACCTATTACCCTGAGCGGAAGCGACGTCGATAATGCTGCACTTCAGTTTGCAGTCGGCGCTCAGCCCGGGCATGGGACGCTCACGTTCGGATCGAACTTCGAGACCAATGGCAAACTCGTCTATACGCCCGCATCGCACTTCACCGGCGCAGACAGCTTCACGTTCAAGCTGAGCGACGGTGCCGCGGACAGCGCCCTGGCAACCGTATCCGTCAACGTCACGGCGAATCGTCCGCCCGTGGCGGATCTCCAAACCATGACAACCGCGGAGGACGCTCCTGCGGTTGTGAATCTGGTGGGCGGCGATCCCGATGGAGACACGCTGACCTACGGCGTAGTCACGGGTCCATCTCATGGGAGCCTGAGCGGGATCGTCCCCAATCTGACCTATACGCCCAACAAGAACTTCAGCGGCCAGGACAGCTTCACGTTCAAAGTCAACGACGGAACGGCCGACAGCTCTCTCGGCACCGTTGCGATTACCGTGACGGCGGCAAACGACTCTCCGATTGCGACCAGTGATACGATCACCACGTTGGAGGACACACCCGCGGTCGTGGTTTTGGCGGCGATTGATCCCGACGGGAACCCGCTGACGTACAGTGTCGTCAAGGGCCCCGACCACGGGAGCCTGAGCGGGGCGGAGCCCAACCTGGTTTATACCCCAAACGCTAACTTCAACGGGCCGGACGGATTCACTTTCAAAGCCGGCGATGGAACGGCCGACAGCCTGCCTGCGAGTATGTCCATTATGGTGACTCCGGCCGACGATCCGCCGACGGCGAACGGCGACAGTGTGACCGTCAAGGAAGATGCGGCTTCGTCGATTATCCTCACGGGCAACGATCCCGACGGTGATTCCTTGACCTTCGGTGTGGTCAGGGCGCCGACGCACGGACGTCTAAGCGGCAACGCGCCGAACCTGACCTATACGCCCGATCCGAATTTCAGTTGGCTGGACAGTTTTACCTTCAGAGTCAGCGATGCAAAAACCGAGAGCGTCCCCGCGACCGTACTGATTTCGGTGACGCCCGCGAACGACCCGCCGCTGGCCAGCGATGACAAGGCCACGACCGAAGAAGACGCATCGGTGACCATCGACGTGCTGCTCAACGATATCGAAGTGGACAATGAGCTGCTCAGGATAAGCGGTGTAACCGAGAGCGCCGGAGGATCGGTCAAGATCAACCCCGACGGCACGCTGACTTACACGCCGCATCCAAACTTCTATGGCGCCGATACGTTCATCTATACCGTCGAGGACCGCGAAGGCCAGACGTCCACTGCGAAAGTGACCGTCGCCGTCAGCATGTTGAACGATGCGCCGACAATTACCTCAACACCACCAACCACGGCGATGGTCGATGTGCTCTATACGTATGCCGTCGAAGCGCGAGACCCGGACGGAAGTGACATTCTGACCTACTCGCTGGCCGCCCAGCCGCCGGGCATGATGATAAACCCGATGACCGGCCTGATTCAGTGGACGCCGAACCAGACCCAGAAGGACACTCACGAGGTTGTCGTGAAGGTCGTCGATAGCCATAGCGTTCCCGCCTCGGACACGCAGACGTTCAGCCTGGGTGTCAATCCGACCCCGCCGAAGACGGCTACTCTGAAGGTGGTTGACGGGTACAATCAGAGAACCAGGAAAACCCTGTCGGCCGAGAGCGCGGTCGGCCTCGTTCAGGACAGCGACGACAAGTGGCACCAAGTCAGCGCGGGTAGCTACGTCTCTTACAGCTTCTCAGAGGTTTCCCCGCCCCCGGGCGCGACGATAACATCGGTCGTGCTGCATGTGGAGCATTTCGAGGAAGACCCGTTTGCCTCCGGGAAACTGCAGTGGGTGATCGGAACTGGCTGGCCGGACAATCCGCAGACCTGGATCTCTATCGACGCTCCAGTACGCAAGGGAAAACAGAACGAGGCAGTGGACTCGTGGGATGTTACGAGTTTCGTCAATACCGTGGAAAAGGCGAAGTCTCTGCAACTACAGATTCAAAACAGCGACAACGTTTCCCGGAAAAATAGCTCCGTGGATTGTGTTAAGGCCGTTGTTGAATGGGGCTGGCCCGCCCCTGCGGAGAAGCCGCCGACTATGCGAGAGCCCAAGTCAGAGCTTGTCCCTTACGGGCCAACTTCCGGGAACTGACGCGCCCCAAGTGGGCAACCGGCGGCAAGACGGCTCAGGGATGGTCGAGTTTCGTCTGGAAGAATATGCATGTGCGCTGTTTTCCGCCCTTTTTCCGAACCAGCATCGCCCGATAACTGTGTTCCCGGTGTGAAAACCCTGCTTTTGATGCATAGTTTGTCGCCCCGAAGAACTTGTTGTGTAAAAGTGGGAAAAATGGGCAATATTTTTTTGACATTGTTGCGCCAATCCATTATATTATAGTTGAGAGAAGGGTGTTGAGGACGGACAGGGTGCTGTTTCCATCTCGCTTTCCTCTTCGCGCGCAAGACCGGCTCTCGTGCTGTGCAGACTCGCAAGGAACTTATTTGCCCGAAAGGATAAGTAATGAACACGCACAAGGCAGGTTTGCACAAGGATGTGTCAACGATCTTCAACGGAGTGTGGGACCCGGAGCAGGACAACGTACAGCCATCTCATAACGAGCAAGAGGCAACTCTCGTGGCCTATGCCAATCCGAAGGCGCTGGCTCTCGATGACTGGCCCAGCGAAAAAAGGCCGAGGTTCGCCACTCTTGTGAAGGTTTTTGCAGAGGCTCCAGGCCGTCTTTTCCGGTCCAGAGCAAGACGTGATAAGAAACGGCTTCTCTCGATATCCAGGCATTTGCTCATCAATCAGCCAGGCTAAGAGCAAGTTGTCCGTCGGCGTGTGCAAGTTTTCGCTCCCGGAAATTTTCCTCCGCCAGACGAGCCAAAATTTTACGGCCCCGTACCCATACTGCTGCGCTGTGCTTGCAGCGTAGGCCTCTTAGATCAATAGTCCTATAAAACGCGGCAGCTTCTCTCTTCTTCGGGATTCCCGTCTTTTCCACCTTGTCATCAGGTTTCTTGCATACGTACCCTTCATGCGCCCGTGAGCGCGCCATTCTGCGGTTCTTTCGCCAGAAAGTAGTTACTTCGATTGACAGCCGCCCCCAAAGGCCATACCATAAAGGTTTTCTGTAGAGTTCTCTCTCGGTTCCATTTCCGGGCAGAGTTGAAAGGGAAATGATTGTTTCGCATTTTTGGGAGATTGTCACATGAGTAGTCGAACGTCAGGAATAGCGATTGTCTTGCTCATTTCGGCCGTGACGATCATTGGACTATCCTCGATTGTCGCCGGCGCCGAGAAGCCCGCGGAGGAGAAACCTGCGGCGGCAAAACCCAAGCCCGAATTCCCCCCTCTGGAAGAGGTCCTGAAGGACTACGAGAAGGTCGTGTCCACCGCCGACGGCGAGAGAAGCTTCTACACCATCTGGACTCGCGCAAAAGACGGTCAAATGCTTGCCGCTTTACCGGCCGGCTACGAAGGAAAGAAGTTCTTTATCGCGCTGACCGTGGCAAGCGGCGAAAGCTTTGCCGGCCTGCAAGCGGGGGATATGTACGTTTACTGGAAACGGTACGATAAGCAACTGGCTCTTGTTGAGCCGAACATTCGGATCAAGTCCACGGGAGACCAGGAATCCAAAAGCTCCGTTGAACGCTTGTTTACAGACCGCGTGATTCTGGATGTTCCGATTGTCACCATGTCGGGCGGCTCCCCGGTGATTGATATGGATGCGCTGTTGGTCGGCGAGGCGGACAAATTCTTCGGCCCCAGCGTCAGGGCATCCAATCCCAGGCTCATAAAGATCAAGAAGGCAAAGGCATTCCCCAGCAACGTCGAGCTGGCCTTTGAAATCCCCACGCAGAATGGCCGCCTCCAGACTCTGCACTACTCCCTCAGCGAGATCCCTGGAAGTACAGGCTACAGGCCCCGTAAGGCGGATGAGCGCATCGGCTTCTTCACCACCGGCTACAGGGACTACGGGCAGTTCAAGGATCCCGAGACCATGGTGCGCTACGTCAATCGCTGGCAGTTGGAAAAAGGCGATCCCTCTTTAAAGGTCAGTCCGCCGAAGAAGCCGATTGTTTTCTACATCGAACATACGACGCCCGTCCGCTACCGCCGATGGGTCCGGGAGGGTCTGTTGTATTGGAACACGGCCTTCGAGAAAGTGGGCATCTCCAACGCGATAGAAGTCTATTACCAGGATGAGCGTTCGCCCGCCCACATGGAGAAGGACCCGGAGGACGTCCGATACAATTTCATTAGATGGCTCAGCAACAACATGGGACTTGCAATTGGCCCCAGCCGTGTACATCCCGAAACGGGGCAGATTCTCGATGCGGACGTCATTCTGACCGACGGCTGGATTCGGCATTGGTGGACGACCTACCAGGAGATCATGCCTGAAATCGCTATGGAGGGCATCAATCCGGAGACGTTGGCCTGGCTGCAGGACCATCCGAAGTGGGATCCGCGCGTCCGCCTGACGTCGCCGGCGCAGCGGGAGTATGTGAAACAAGAGCTTGCCATCCATGGGCACCAGCCGTATGGCGGTCATCCGATGACACAGGTTGATTCGGCTCTCATCGGTGACGATGAATACGACGGTCTGATAGGCAGGACGTCGCAGGTGAATGGGCTTTGCACCCTGGCGCAGGGCAAGGCGTTTGACGTGGCCATGTTCAGAATGTACATGGCTCTGATAGGCGAGGAAGACGGCGGAGACGGCGGTGAGGAGCCGAACGACACACAGGAAGATAAGGACAAGAAAAAAGACGAAAAAAAGAAGCCGGAGGAAAAGGAGCCTATGATCGACGGCATCCCCGAGTCCTTCATCGGCCCGGCGCTGGCCGACCTGGCCTGCCACGAAGTTGGGCACACGCTGGGTCTGAGGCATAATTTCAAGGCCTCGGCTCTCTATACGATGGCAACCGTCAACAGCAAGGAGCTCAAAGGCCAGAAGCCGCATGCCGCTTCCGTGATGGATTACCTGCCGGTCAACATGAACTTCAAGGATGGGGAAGTCCAGGGCGATTACAGCATGATTGGCGTCGGGCCCTATGATATTTGGGCGATTGAATACGGCTACACCCAGGACGAAAAGGACCTCAAGGGGATACTGAATCGCGTCGCCGAGCCCGAGCTCCAGTACGCAACCGACGAAGATACGTTCGGCCCCGATCCGCTGGCCCGTCGTTACGATTTCAGCAAGGAGCCGCTCGATTACGCCAACAACCAGATGCGCATCGTCCGGTACAACCGGGAGCGGATTATCGGCAAGCTTGTGAAGGAGGGTGACAGTTGGGCCAAGACTCGCCGCGCTTATGAGATGACGCTTGCCGTGCAAATGCGGGCCGTCAGCATGATGGCGAACTGGCTCGGCGGTGCTTTTGTTTATCGCGACAAAAAGGGAGACAAGGGTGACCGCCTGCCGATAGAGGTTGTGCCGGCCAAAAAGCAGCGCGATGCGCTGAGCTTCGTGATCGAAAACACCTTCCGAGACGAAGCCTTCGGTCTGACACAGGACCTGCTGCTTCGGATGACCGTCAACAAGTGGCTGGACGACATAGACGCTTTCATGAGCGATTCGACCTGGCCGATACATGACACCGTTATGGGCATTCAGGCCTCCACCCTGGCGAGGCTGATGTACCCGACGACCCTTCGTCGGATCTATGACAACGAGTTCCTGGTCCCCGCCGACGCCGATGCGCTGACGCTGCCCGAGTTGCTGGATGCCATCAGCAGCGAAATATGGAGCGAGCTGGACCGGGAACCCGGCAGGAAGTACACGGCGCGCGAGCCGATGATCTCCAGTCTGAGGCGGAATTTGCAGCGGGAGCACGTCGAGCTGCTGATCGATCTGAGCAAGTCGGACTTTCTGGGCACAGCCGCCTACAAGCCGATTGGAAACCTGGTCATGGAGAAACTCCGCCAGATCAAAGAGAAAAAGATCGACCGCGTTTTGCAGGCTTCGCCCGAGAATCTCGATCCATACACTAAGGCCCATCTGGACGATGCCAGTATGCAAATCGATAAGGCTCTGAAAGCGTACTACGTGTATAAACAGCTCTGATCGTTGACAAACCGGCTGAAATGAAAAGGGAGTAAGGATGAAAATAGCGAAAGCAAAGGCGCTGTCGGTAGGGCTGGCGGCTGCTCTCCTGCTGGGCGCGGCTCGCGCTCAGCCTCTAAGCATCCCCGATGTCACCAGGGACAAAGTCATTTGCTTTGCCCTATACACGGTGCAGAACAACGTCTTGAAGCTGAACGCCCAGTTGTATCCGCTCGAGCCGGGTGAGGACAGGACGGTCCGGCTGGAGATAATGCAGGACGGAAAATGGAAGCAGATAGCTCAAACGCGAGTGATCGAGGAAGGCTGGACGGCGCCCTTCCGCATCGAGCGGTGGGACTCGACCAGGAACGCCGAATACCGTGTCGCTCACGGCACGCAGGCGTACTATACCGGCACCATCCGCAGAGACCCGATTGACAAAGACGTCATCGTTGTGGCGGCTTTTACCGGCAACTCGATCCTCCCGCAGCACGGCGGAGACATCCCCAAAGCCGACATCGTTGAAAACGTCAAGAAATTGAATGCCGACCTTCTGTTCTTTTCCGGCGACCAGGTCTATGACCACAACAGGCATTACGCCGCCTGGCTGAAGTTCGGCAGGGATTTCGGCGAAATCATTCGCAATACCCCGACGGTCACCATCCCGGATGACCACGACGTCGGCCAGGGGAATCTCTGGGGCCAGGGCGGCCGGCTCTCCCAGGTGCGTGCAGGCCACGACGGCGGCTACGCCGCGCCTCTGGAATACGTCAAGGAGGTCGAACGCGCTCAGACCAGCCACCTGCCCGATCCGTTCGACCCGACACCTATCGAACGCGGAATCGGCGTTTATTACACCGCTTTGACGGCCGGGCGGGTCAGTTTCGCCATCATCGAAGACCGTAAATTCAAGACCGGTCCCGAGGCTGTTCTGCCGCCGATGGGAATCAGCCCCAACCGGCCGGACCACGTCTCGGTGCCGGACTACGACCCCAGCGTCCTGGACGTGCCCGAGGCGACGTTGCTGGGCGAACGGCAGATCAAGTTCCTTCAGCATTGGGCGGCCGACTGGCACGACTGCGACATGAAAGCCGTCCTGTCTCAAACGGTCCTCGCCGGCGGAGCACACCTTCACGGCTCCAGGAACAACCGTCTGTATGCGGATCTGGACTCGAACGGCTGGCCCCAGGCGGGGCGCAACAGGGCGCTGATGGAAATTCGCAAAGCCTTCGCCTTGATGATCGCCGGAGACCAGCACCTGGCGACGATCATTCACCACGGCGTCACCGACTGGAACGACTCGGGCTATTCGCTCTGCGTGCCCTCGATTGCGAATTTGTATCTTCGCTGGTGGGCCCCCCTGCAACCGGGCAAGAACCCCGAGCCCGGGGCGCCGGAATACACGGGGGAGTTCCTCGACGGGCTTGGCAACAAGATCACCATGCTGGCGGTTGCCAATCCGACTCCGGAGGAGAATCACGACAAACTGACGACTCGAGCTGCCGGTTTCGGGGTTGTCAAATTCAACACCAAAACCAGAGAGATCACCCTGGAATGCTGGCCGCGGAACGTGGATATCACCGATCCCCAGGCCAAACAGTACCCGGGCTGGCCCAGGACCATCCACCAGCAGGATAATTACAGCCGAAAGCCCGTCGCCTATTTGCCGACCATCCAGGTTGAGGGCATGACGAATCCCGTTGTACAAATCATCGACGAATCAACCGATGACATCGTCTATACCCTGCGTATCAATGGAACGTCGTTTACTCCGAAGATTTTCAAGAAAGAAAAGTGCACGATAAAGATAGGTGAGCAAGGCACAAGTAGAATGAAGACCCTCACCGGCGTCGAGCCGCTGGCCGCCGGTGAGATCAAAACCGTCACAGTGACATTCTGAAAACGCGTAAAGACCATTCTTGGGATTAGGAGGACAGATTGTGAACAAGGCGAAAAACTCAATGAAATTTTGGGCGTCGATTATTGTAGGACTGATTTGTCTGTCGGGCGAGCCGGTCAGAGGGGAACCCTGGGTGGTTTTCGAAGGCAAAGATGGCCCGGGTAAGGGCAAGCACATCGTTTTTCTCGTCGGGGATGAGGAATACCGCTCGGAAGACTCCATGCCCCAGCTTGCGAAAATTTTGGCCGTCCGTCATGGGTTTAAATGCACGGTGCTTTTTGCCGTCAACAAGGAAACCGGCGACATCGACCCGCAGACGCTCGACAACATCCCCGGGCTGGAAGTGCTGGATACGGTGGACCTGATGGTTATGTTCCTTCGGTTCCGCGAGCTGCCCGACGAGCAGATGAAGCACGTCATCGACTACACGAATTCGGGCAAACCCATTGTCGGGCTTCGGACCTCGACGCACGCGTTTAATTACGTAAAGCACAAGGACAGCCCTTATGCGAAGTATAGCTTTCGAGACAAGGCGTTCGACGGCGGGTACGGCCGCCAGGTTTTCGGCGAGACGTGGATCAACCACTACGGTGCTCACCAAAAAGAAAGTACCCGCGGGCTTATCGCCAAAGGTATGGAAGATCATCCCATCGTCAAAGGTATCGATGATATCTGGGGCGAATCGGACGTGTACAGCATCACGAAGCTGACCGGCGACTGCAAGCCGCTGATCATGGGGCAGATCCTTTCGGGCATGAACCCGGACGACAAACCCAACCCCGACAAGAAGCTCGTGCCTGTGGCCTGGACCAAGACCTACACGGGCGAGCAAGGCAAAACCGCCCATGTGTTCACCACGACGATGGGACATTCGTTCGATTTCAAGAACGAGGGGTTTCGCCGTCTGCTTGTCAACGCATGTTACTGGGCGATGGCGATGGAAGATAAGATTCCGGCTAAAAGCAATGTTGACGTTGTCGGCCAATACGAGCCCAACAAAATAGGCATGGGCAAGCACAAGGCGGGGCTGAAACCTTCCGACCACAAGCTGCCATAAAGTTGCGTAGGGTGTGCAACTTGTTGCACACGCGGTGACGTTTGCCGGCGTGTGCAAAAACGGAATTTGTACACCCTACCTCTATTTCTTTGCGCCGATGCAGAAAAGGTGCGAGTAGGTTCGCAGGTACATTCTTTCATCGGCGACCGCCGGCGCGGCGTGGCTGGTTTCTCTAAGCGGATTGATCGCCAATAGCTCATACTTGTCCGCGGCCTTGATCACAACGACGTCCCCATCCATCGTGATACAATACAGCCTTCCGCTTACCCAGACCGGCGAGCCGAAGAACCTGCCGGCGGGCTTTTCCTGCCAGAGCATCTCTCCTGTAGCACTTCGAAAGCAGGCGACATTGCCCAAATCGTAGAAAACGAACAGAAGACCATCTTTGCTGAGGCAGGTGGGCACATAAGGCCTAGTGCCGTTGTCGATCTTGTAGGCTTCAGTGGCTTGCACGGATCCGTCCCTTGTGCCGGGTCGAATTGCTACCAAACGCTTGCCGACCCCCCCATCGCCACAAGCGGCGATCAACAGCTCATCTGCAATGACGGGCGAGCTGACCACGCGGGCCGGCAAAGCCGACTCCATCGCCCAGATCACCTTGCCCGTGACGGGATCGACGCTCGTCATGCCGTGCGAGTGACTGGTGAAGATCAACTGCGGGCCTTCCGCCGCAGGGCTGTAAACGCAAGGCGTAGAGTAGGAGGTCTTGGGGCCGGTTCGTCGTGGCAGCGTCCAGCGAGTCTGGCCCGTTCTGCGGTCCACCGCGATCCAGGCGCTTTTCGCATCCTTATTAGTGCTGTCCTCGTGCTCGTGGGTAAAGATGACCATATCGTCGCAGACAATCGGCGAGCTGCCCGCTCCATGCTGGCACTGCACGCCTTCAAAAGTGCGTTTCCAGACTTCGTTCCCCGCGTGGTCGAGCGCGGCAAGGATCGTCTCTTCGGGGGTGGTCCAGAGAAGATAGATGCAGTTGCTATCCACGGTGGGAGTCGCCGTGGCGTAGCTGTTGAGCTTGTTCATTTTGTAGGCTTTGAGTAGGTATTCTCTCTGCCAGAGAATAGCGCCGTCAGAGACGTTCAAAGCCAGCAGGATGCCGTGCCCCGTTTTCGCGTCGCCGCAGGTGACAAATACCTTGTCCCCCCAGAGCACGGGCGATGAATGCCCACCGCCCGGCAACTCGACCTTCCAGTTGTAATCACTTTGCGTCCACCTAATGGGAATCGTCGTGGCGCTACTGATGCCCTGGCCGTTCGGCCCGCGAAATCGCGTCCATTCCTGAGCTTGTGACGTCGAACTCGGCAGGATGGCCAGCGCAATCAAGACGCTTCCAAGAAGTAGCTCGATAGTTAGCGCCCGTCCCCGTCGTTGTCTCATCCCTTGTCTCCCATGCTGCCGGCTTCGCCCGGTTCTATTCTTGAGGCTTAGCCTTGCGGGCCTGTTGCTTCTTCTGCTGCTTTGCTTTGGGCTGCTTGCGCCCTGCTGCGGCCTCCTGTTCGGCCATGAACTTGCTCAATGCCTGTGGCGAGGTGCGATTCTCGAACGCTTCGAGCGCGGGATCGCCTGTCTTTCTCATCCATTCAAGCAGCGCTTCCCGCATGTTCTGTATCTCTTGCTTGTAGGTCGGATCATCGATCAAGTTGTGCAGGGCATCCGGGTCGTTCTTGAAATCGTAGAACTCCTCGACGAGGCGATACTGGAAGAGCTTGACACGGGCGGCGACCGAATCGTTCGTTTCCGCGGCGGCTTTCATAGCGTTGAATGTCAGGCCCGCTTGCGATTCGTTCCTGAAAACGCGCTGGCCGTCCGACCACGGATTGAAGATATAGCCGAACCGCTGGTTCTGAACGCACCGCATCGGATAGCGATTTCGTCCCGAAGTCTCATGGAACTGGGTAAAGACCTTATCTCGCTCCGGCTGCCGTTTGCCCAACAGGACCGGGAGAAAAGAGGAGCCATCCATGCCTTTCGGCTGAGGCAAGCCCGCCGCATCGAGAGCTGTCGGCATGAAATCGATGCCGGAGATAAAGTGTTGCTTATCGACAAGGCCGGGCTTTGTTCTGCCGGGCCAGAGCGCGATCCAGGGCGTTCTGGTGCTGTTCAGATAGCAGTTGGTCTTGGCAAAGGGAAGGGACATGCCGTTATCTGAAAGGAACATGACCAGCGTATTGCCGGCCTGACCGGATTCGCGCAGCGCCCGCATAACGGCTCCGACGGTATCGTCACACCGCCGGACCGAACAATAGTACTGCGATATCTCCTTTCGCACGTCGGGTAGGTCGGGCAGAAAACCCGGCACCTCGATGTCCTCCGGTTTGTACATGCGGGAGGGCGCCGGAATGGTGCTGAGCACATCGGCAAAACTCTTTTGCTCCTGTTCGCTTCCGTGGAAAGGCCGGTGCGGATCGTGTGAATTAGCCATGAGGAAGAACGGTTTGCCCTGCTCTGCCGCCTGATCGAAGAAGCCTTTGGCGTACTTATAGTAGAGCTGGGGGTTACGGCCGTTTCCCAATTCCTTGAAATCCTGGGCCATGTCCCACTTGAACTTCTCGCGCGGGGCCAGGTGGGTCACTTTGCCGAGTATGCCCTTCAGGTAGCCTGCCTCGTGGAGCTGCTCGACCAGGGTGGGCACGCTCGTGTCAATCGGCTCGAAACCCTCGGCGCCGTTGCGGTGCGGGTATCGCCCCGTCATCAGCGCCGAGCGGGACGGCTGGCAAACCGCTATCGTGATATGGGCGTGCTCGAAACGCATCCCTTCGGAGGCCAGGCGGTCGATGTTGGGCGTGATGTCAGGTGTCCGGTCTCCAAAACAGCCCGGTGCGCTCCAGTTCATATCATCAGCCGTGATCAGAAGAATATTGGGCCGCTTCGCCGGCGGGTCGCCTGCACGCGCTGTAAAGCGCTCCGACGCCACAAGTACGGACCCGAGGCCGGCGGCTTTTAGGAACCGGCGGCGCGTCATGGAGATGTCACTCATGCCTCTTGTGCTCCTACCCGTTCAGCACCCAGCCCTTGCGGTACGTCTTGTGAATATACTGGTCCGCTTCGGGGCAGTTGGTCGCTTTGATGTTCTTGGCGTCCCATTCGAGCTTCTTGTCTACGCGGTAGGCGACCAGCGCCAGCAGGTTGTGCTGGACCAAGGCGCCGGAGTAATCGAAGTTGCACGTTGTGGGCTTGCCCGTCTTGCAGGCGACGATCCACTCCTGGTGATGACCCAGCGACGGCGGGATAAGGTCTTCGGACTTGGGCGACTTGTAACGCGTCATATCGCTGTCAATCTTGGGCATCAGTATCCTCAAGTCATAGTCGGTCAGCAGCCAGCCCTGATCGCCCTTGAACAGCGCGCCCTTGAACAACCCTTCCCTGTCGAACGCCTTCGACGGCAATCCAGGCTTCTTACCGCCGTCATACCAATAGGCTTTCACCGCCGGCCGCCAGTCGTTGGCGGGGTGGTCCCACTCAGCCGTGACCCATTGGGGGCACGTATCCGGATTGAACTCCGTCCCCTCAGCCTGGCACGTCGTCGGAAGCTTCAAATCGAGTCCCCAGTAGGCCATGTCCATCATGTGGCTGCCCATATCGCCGATCTGCCCGCTGCCGAAGTCCCAGAAGGGGTTCCAGCTCAGGCAGCCGCCTTTGATATATCCTGGATTGTACGGATGCATCGGCGACGGGCCAATCCACAGGTCCCAGTTGATGTGCCCCGGCACGGGCGTGACCTCGGGCAGATAGCTGCCGCCTTCGGGTGTCCGGCTGCACCAGACACGCACCTCGCTCGGCGTGCCGATTGCCCCGCCGCGAATCAGCTCGACCATCCGCCTGTAGTTGTCGCTGGCGTGGATTTGCGTGCCCATCTGCGTGGCGAGCTTGTTCTTATTCTTCAGATAAGTCTCTCGCACGACGTGGGCCTCATGGACGCCATTGGCCAGGGGTTTTTCGCAATAGACGTGCTTGCCGCGATTCATAGCCCAGACGTTGACGAAGGCGTGCGTGTGGTCCGTGGTCGAACACACGACGGCTTCGATGTCCTTCTGCTCCAGGCACTTACGCCAATCCTCGTAGGTCTTGGCGTTCGGAAATTCCTTGGCCGCCGTAGCCATGTTCTCGGCGTTGACGTCGCAGAGGGCAACGATATTCTCACCCTTGACGCCGCTCAAGTTTGCCCCGCCACGGCCGCGGACGCCGATCACGGCGATGTTGAGCTTTTCGTTGGGTGAGGCGCCGGCCTTCAGGATGCCGGACTTGAGAATCACAAGCCCCGCTCCAACCGCTGCACTGTCCTTGAGGAATCGACGACGTTCGATTTGACGGTTCATAGCTTATCTCCTTCTTTTGAGTTTACCCCCCGCTCCTGTCTTCCGACAAAAAGACGCGGGGGCAGGATGTTGGACTTTCGCCACGCCAGCAGATTAAGGGAAAAAGCCGCCATGTACAAGAACAATCTGGAACTTCCGACGGGGACGCAGGTGCGATTTCTGACTTGCCGGGGTTCATAGCCATTCATCCGTCGTGGGCCATTGCAGAAAATCTCAATTTTTTTCCATCAATCTATACTTTTTTCGTAAAATCGATGTGTAAATCTGATATGATATATTTGAGGTAATCCGACCAGAGTTTCCATTGGTTCCGGCGAACTCTGATTGAGAACTCCTATAAATGGTTCATCCGGTTAATGCGTAGGTTGCGTTGTGCAGATTGAAGATTCTGAGTTTGAGATATTCGTCGTCCCGATAGCCATAGGCGTTGCGTTGCAGAGTTCCGATCTTGCTGTTGATCACTTCCA
>Ga0214473_10000122_pt1 | contig 111034 bp, 107 predicted proteins | sample RVTome_7_FD_203509 | JGI IMG/M metagenome (GOLD analysis project Ga0214473, IMG submission 203509) | Soil microbial communities from uranium-contaminated site in the Upper Colorado River Basin, Wyoming, United States - RVT98D197 | ecosystem: Environmental > Terrestrial > Soil > Contaminated >... | reverse complement strand
AGACTTAGCAGGCCTGCGCCCTACCAGGCTAGGCGACCCCGGCATCGAATCATTTCGCTGTGAAGAGTCGGAAGGGTTATGTTTTAAAGTATTCCTCTTTATACTTAGGAATCATAATAATCATAACTTGACTATCGCATTGTTTCTTCAACTTCAATTATTGGCGGCAGCTCAGCCGGCGTTCACGACCCTGCGAGGTCTAATCTCCGCCTCCATATGGTCACCCACGTAGACGTGACAGCGTGGCTACCCCACCTTAGAGTTGCCCCCTCCCGGATCTCGCTCGATTCGATGATTGAAAGTCTGAGTCTCCCCTTCGAGAGACCCGCTTCTTGCAACCACCCATCACGGCGCGGTTTCATTCCTATGGAGTCGGTAAGCACCTTACAGGGGCGCTTTACCCGACTGTTACTGGCCCCTGCATGTAGTCGGTTTCAGGATGGGGGACGACTATCCCCCCGACCCTACCTTCCGCCGTAAATGTCTAGGAGTATGGTGTATCTATATTTGCTGATTCTGTATTAGCTTAACTGTCTTGCATGTTGAGCAGATTGGACTGGATGATGGATAGCCGCATTCTTCGCATCTCCTACTTGGTTTGGTCACCTGATTGCGTTCTAACAGTTTCAAAGATGTTTTGAGGGTGCTGTACTTCACACCTGTGTGGTGTTTTTCAAGATTGTTTAGGAAGGTTCTGATCTCGGTTCTAATTCCTTCTCCCATGTAAGGGCAAGATATTGTTTGAAAAGGGATTTTTGAAAGGTATGCATAGAACGCTATCTCCTCCTCATAGAGTTCGACGAAAGGCTTTATCCGCTTAGCCATATTTAGATGGGGTTTGAATCCTGGGTCGAGAAACTCTAACCGCCTCGAGTCACCACTTGTTAAGTTTATGAGAAAAGTCTGGAGAAAATCATCCAGGTTATGAGCGGTCGCAACCAAGTCAGCGCCAATGTTCTTCGCTGCTATGTCAATAGCTCTGCGCCTCAGAATCCCACATACCGCGCATGCAGAAGCAATACGGTCCTCGTTTTCTAAAGCATAGTCCAGCGTGAAGCCAAATATCGATTTGAAAGACACAACCTCATGAGTTAAGCCTAATTTTGAAGTCATCCTTGTAGCTAGCTTCATCGCTTCATCTCGGTAATCTGCTATGCCTTCGTCAACCGTGATTACTACGATTTTTTCTCCATGATCAGGGGTTATTCTACTTAGAACATCAAGCAGACTCAAGCTGTCCTTTCCACCTGAGACTGCAACAGCTATCTTCTCGCCGTATCTTATCATATCATACTTTGAAATTGTTTGTCTAGTCTTCTCGATTATAGATTGCTTGAAGCAAGAGCCACATAGATATTCTCCAGAGTACTTCCGGTGGTAAACCGCGTTTCTACGGCATCTAGCGCACTTATGTCGAGTTGGCTCCATTCACCGTCATCTTTTTAATTGTAGCAATTAGGCCCTTATATTGATATTAGCGTGAGCGTTGAGGAGAAACCAGTAGACGAAAGCGAAGAAAACAAGGAAAAGAAAGAGGATAAAGCTATTTCTATACAGTTTCCACTAATACTTTTAAGAACAAAAAGAGGCCTTGACATATTAAATAAACTGGCGTCGCTAAAACCCATAAAGAACTTAGGAACAGCATCCCTCATTTTATTCCCGATCATTGGTGCAATCGGTTTTGTCTTAATAAGTTACTCCGCAGCGATCACGCTTCAAAGTACCATGATAAGGGAGTTTGTGAGGTCATCAGGCCCTTTGGTCAATCTGATGATACCTGGACTAAACCCCTATGTGCCAGTGATCTACGGTTGGCTCGCGCTAGTCGTTGCGATGGTTGTTCATGAAGGTTCTCACGGTGTGATGGCGCGATTCTTCAACATGAGGGTGAAATCTAGCGGAATAATACTATTCTTGATTCTTCCTATAGGTGCTTTTGTTGACATTGATGAAGAAGAGGTTAAGAAGGCCCCAGCAAGAAATAGCGCGCGAGTTATGGCAGCGGGCCCTATCAGCAACTTGACTGTTGCAATAGCTTCGCTGATCTGTCTTATGTTGGTTGTAGGAAGCATGAATCCTGTTGCTGAAGGAGTTGGTGTTACAGGTGTCTATGAGAAGTTGCCAGCTGACAATGCAGGCTTAAAACCAGCGGACATGATCATTGCTATCAATAACCAAAACATTAGAAGTGGCTCAGACGTCAGATCCATAATTAATACGTTGAAGCCTGGTGATACAGTGTCTTTAAGAACTCTTCATGAGGGAAAAGAGGTGGATCGCACCGTAATTTTAGGCGCCTCCGAAAACTCATCAACACCTATAATGGGTTTCGAAGCGATGGATTATGGAACGATTTCAGGTGTTCTTAAGAACTATCAGGAGATCAGAGTTGCTTCTCCACTTTTGTATCTCTTTCTCCCAACGTTTACAATGGGACAGTGGCAAGTACCTTACTCAGACATGATGCATCAATTCTACACTTCGCCTCTAGGTAGCTACACCTACGCAGTTGCTAATAGCTTGTTTTGGCTGTGGTTCGTAAACTTCAACTTGGCTGTTTTCAATGCGCTTCCTCTATATCCATTAGATGGTGGACAGGCAGTAAGAGCCGCTTTAGAATCACACGGGAAGAGTAAAGGATGGAAGGAAAAGACCGCAAAGCGTCTAGTAACAGTCATATCTCTAATGATACTCGCGTTACTATTGGTTACAATTGTTATGCCTTACATACTAGGATAGAATAACTAATACGTAACCCTCTTTGATTAATAACCATGCTTGGAAGAATAGTTCTCTCCACATTTCCAGATGAAGAATCTGCTAAAGAGATTGCGAAATACATTGTTAAGGAAAAACTTGCGGCATGCGTAAACATAACTAAGGTGAAATCATACTACATATGGAACGGAGCTTTAACTGAGTCAGAAGAATTCCTAGCTATTCTAAAGACAACTGAAGAGAAGGTTGAAGAGATGAAAAGAACCGTTGAAAATCGCCACCCATATGACGTGCCTGAAGTGATAGAAATACCGATTACCGCTATAAATAACAAGTATTTACGATGGATGAACAACCAGGTAGATACAAGCTAATTATAAGCAGAGTATCTAAGAAGGCCGATTACTCCGCCTAGCTTTGATACTTGAATTCCAATATCTGTTGAAGTATCAACGAGAAATGTTTTTCCCTTGAGAGATTCAACTTGGTTTAGAAGATTAACTACTTTATCCTCCTCAACCCCCAACTCAAATATTCTATCAGAGACAAGAAGCGACTCAACACTACCTGAAATCGCAGCTTTCAACGCATCTGAGAAACCTATTGTTAATCTCCCATCGTTAACTGATAATCGCCTCATTGCTTCTTCAAGCAGCTTGGCGGTCTGCGCAAGTTTACTTCCAGCAATCTTATCTTTAAGATTATGTGAATGAAGTGCCAGATGGATTCCGTCGTCGCCAGCTGAATCCACCCCTTCTATCAACATAGCTGAGGAAGATTGAACATTGCCACTATTCACTAGTAGGTTTAAAAACTCATTTTTTGTATGTCCCGGCCCGACTACGTATACAAACCTTTCAGGTTTGACAATAGTTAATAATGATTCAATAACTTTCTTTAGAAATGGTTCAAGTGGCTTGCTGGCTTCTTTGTAGAACTTTCCTGAAAACCCTGATTTTATTGTTGGGAACACCTGAAGATGTACTCCTTTAACTAATCCTATGCTGGCTTCACGCCTGTCAATAGCTACTATTATGAAGCAGCTTTCATCTTTCTGACCCTTTCTCAGCAGGTCAATAGCCAATGAGTCCATTTGTTGTTTCTTGATGCTTATCCGCTTCATTGGGACAATTATTAGAGAGTGCGATGAACTTTTTGAAACAAGTTCGTCTGATGTTGACTCGATTTGCCCTATGATTCTCAATCGTTCTAACGCTGAGTCTAGAAAAACACGATCTACCTTAATGGTGATCGAAACGCTTATGCGTTCACCTTTATTCGGCCTCACGAAATCGCCAGTTTCTTTTACAATTCTTGTTGTTTCACCAGACACAGAATCCTCTGGAGAGATTATTCTCCGCAGTATCCAAAGGTCATCAGAATCCTCTGGGGTTACTACAAACAGTTTAGCTTTCGGTATTAATTTATGAACTATCATTTGCGTTCGGAGAAGCTAAACAACTCCGATCTGTGCAAAGGTTAGTATTGTAGTGTTAACTGGTTTCTTTGAAATTTCGCCGACTCTATGACCAACTATGGTTTCAACTCCTGAGCCACCGCATATATCTACTAGTCTCTGAGTTATTATTCCGTCAAAGACCACGATCTTCGCGTTCTTTACCTTAGATAAATTGTCAATCAGTTGGTTGACAGGCGCCTGAGAAACTTGAACCATCTTATCGTCAAGAATACTGGCTTCTAAAGTTCCATCTATGCTTTGATATAGTTCTTTGATCTTTGCAAGCAACGGTTCTGGGACTGTTGAGGAAACAGGTTTAGCTGGTTCTCGTTTTCCATTCTTTTCCTCAGGGGCTCTGAGTATTGCCAGGATTTCAACTGGTGTTAAATCCTCAACTTCTTTGCCAGCTGGGGCCCTGAGTATCTTCTTAATGTTAGTGACCTGCTGCAACTCCTTCATAATTAAGTCGCCTCCTCTGTCACCGTCAAGAAAAGCTGTGATAGTTTTCTCTCTAGATAGTTTTATAATTGACTCAGGTACTTTCGTTCCTTCTAGCGCTATGACGTTCTCAATTCCACATCTAAGAAGGTTAAGGACGTCAGCTCGTCCTTCTACAAGGTAGATTTCGTTAGCCATATATATTCCTGGACCTGCTGGAAGATTCTCTTTTCCATATTGAATTATTCTAGCCGATTTAACGGAAGCCGTTACTTCTTTAATAATCTCTTCGCCTTGACTTGTTGTCTTTGAAGCCCAGTCCTTCATAATCTCCTTCGCACGTTCAGCAATCACTTTTCGTTTGAAAGCTCTAACGTCCTCTATCCCGCCTAATTGAAACCTTGCAGAACAAGGACCTACTTTGTCAATATTTTCAATAGCCGCTGCTATGAGGGCTGCAGTGGAAACATCGGTGGCAATAGGGATTTGAACTTCGCCGTTAGTATGGTCATGTTTAGATTCGAGTTTTATCTCTATGCGACCTATCTTCCAGTTTTTTTGAAGCTCATTCAGATTCATTTCGGGGCCGAAAAGCCCTTCTGTTTGGCCGAATATAGCTCCTATTACATCAGCTTTCTCTACTACACCTTCTATTTCGAATTTTATTCTTATTAGATATTTTACAATACTTGATTCTGGCATTAAGCAATCCTCCAATTTCGTTAATAAGCGCCAAAGCTTAACGTCGGTAATTCAAGTATAACCATATTTAAGCAGATTGGTTAGTATCAACGTTACGTTTCATAATAACTATTGATATTGTTGAAGCAAAATAAGATAATGTCGACATATATTATGAATTCTAAATGATAATCGGGATAAATGTGTTTTATTTCTAATTCTGGGTTTATTAGAACAAGGGCTTAACTGCATTTGTTCATATCCATATCTGTTTAATGTGTTTGAATGTTAGGCTAGAGTGAACGATTACCACTAAACTGTATCTCGCATGCACAAGAGGTCCAATCTACTTTTCAGGCATTTTGATGTTTCTTCAAAGAATTGACAAGAAATATAGATTACCCAAAAGTCTTCCGATAACAATCCTATTTACTTGACACAATTAGTATTTGGTAATTCTACATATTCACTGAGCTTCAATGAGGCTCATGTCGTCCATATAAGGCTGTAACGCTTTTGGAATAATGATAGAACCCTCCTTAGTCTGATTATTCTCCATTATAGCTAAGAGCGTACGTTCAGTAGCTACAAGAGTACCATTCAAAGTATGAAGATAATTAGAAGATTCATGAGGTTTATCTCTATATTTGATTAGCAAACCTCTTGCCTGATAATCTGTACAATTACTACAAGAAACAACTTCGCGGTATTTATTTTGACCTGGAAACCAAGCTTCCAAATCATATGTCTTTGCAGAAACATTACCAAGTTCACCTCCGCATAAAGTAACGACCCTGTAAGGTATCTCTAGAGATTTGAAAAAATCTTCAGTGGTATTTATTAGTGATTCTAGCTCCTTCCAAGAATCCTCGGGTTTGGAAAAAACAAATTGTTCAACCTTCTCAAACTGATGAACGCGAAATATACCTTTAGTGTCTCTTCCGTGAGCCCCAGCCTCCTTCCTAAAACATGTGCTAACACCAGCGTAACGCAGAGGAAGCTTATCACCATCAATAATTTCATTCATGTGCATAGAAGCTATAGCGTGTTCTGAAGTTCCAATGAGATAGAGGTCTTCACCTTCAATCTTGTAAATTACATCTTCAAAGTCAGAAAGAATAATTGTTCCACTGATCGCCGCCTGATTCAACATATACGGAGGTTGAATTAATGTCCAAAGCCTCTTTTTCATGAAATCCAGTGCAAAGTTGATAAGAGCATAATTTAATTTAACAATATCACCCTTGAGAAAATAGAATCTTGAACCAGCAACTTTAGCAGCTCTATCAACATCAACCAAACCCAGACCAAACGACAGATCTATGTGGTCCATAATTCTAAAGTCAAACGAACGTAGTTCACCCCATCTCCTTGACTCTAAATTTTCATTTTCTTCATATCCATCAGGTACAGATTCATGAGGAATATTTGGAAGCCTTGCTAACAGTTTAGAAATAGTTTCATCCAGTTCTTTCAGATCTTGATCTCCTTTTGCAATTAGCATCGAGATTTCTTTCATTTCAAGTATTTTCGCCGCTGGATCTGAATTCTGTTTTTTCATTTTTGCAACTTCATCAGAAACTAGATTCCGTTTACGTTTAAGTTCTTGAGTTCTTGAAATAACATTTCGACGACGTTTATCAATATCTAATAGATTATCAAGCGGATATTCAATATTTCTTTTCCTCAACATATTGCGGATAACATCAGTGTTATCTCTAACAAGTGAAATATCGAGCATGCTAATTGGCACCTACCTTAATCAACGTGTCAATTGCAGCTTGAGTTGATTCCAATATATCATCAACTGTAGATAAGAGCTTTAAGTCATTTTCTGAGGATAAACTAAAGTCAATTCGATTATGATTCTTATTAATATTAAACAAAACACCTTCAGGGAAACCGATGTTATCCGGTTCAAGGGCCGCGTACAATGAATCTGCTGCATTCTTTGATATTAATGAAATTGAGACATTAACCTGTAATTTCATCTTAAACACTTAAGCTGTTGTCTAAAGTTTTCAGAAAGGCCTTAAGGTGCGAAGTGAGTATCTTACAACCAGCAGCAGCTTCATGCCCTCCGCCGGAGCCCCCATAACTACTGCAAACCTCATGAACAATCAAACCTAGATTGACAGAACTTTCGAGGTGGGGTGGCTTCCTCAATGAGAACTTGTAGTGATCTTGAACAGAGGTACGTACTAGGAATATTTTCTTTTCAAACCTACTTAAACCACTTAATATAGAACAGATCGAACCCACCATATCTTCATCAATCAAATCATCCCCAATAATCATATTGAAACTGTTCTTCTCAACAAGTTTATTTTCATCATCTAACAATACATGTATTAGCTTGCTTAAGCTTCGCCTATAATCAGCAAGGATAGACTCACCGTCTTGAAGAGCTTGTCCACGATCATCAAGACATATTGAAACACCAACACCAGCACGTTTCATTCTGCCACATGCATTAAGAAAAGTTCCGAACTCCCTAGCATCTCTAAGTGAAGAATGTTCATCTTCTTTCTCCATCGTATAGACTTCTCCAATAAGGGAATCTATTGCAGCACTTGGTGATTCCACTGGATTAAGATAAGGTATCATTGATTCAACAACCTTTTTCTTCTCATCTTCAGATAAATCAGACAAAGTACGCCATCTACCGTCTTGTTTTAACTGTACACCAGATGATGCAAGAGTCGCAAGACAAGCATTTTTATTCCCACTCAGATTAGGAATAAAAGGAGTAGTAGTAGAAGCCATCGCTTCATGAATTGGCTTGGTCTCACGACCATAGAGTAAAACATCAATAGAGACTTTTACTAAACCAGCTTTTACCGCATCTTCTAGAATGTTTCTGTTCAAACCAAAGACTGCTCTTCTTTCACCTTTATCTTGTCTATCCGCAACCATTGCAACAACAGGCAGCCAAGATAAATCCGTATTTTCTTCATCCATAGCTTTAGCTACAAAGTAAGCTAAACCGGCAGCAGAGATCTCCTTACCACCATCGAAGCCAAATTGCCAAGAATTAATAACTTGTTTAGAGTCATTATCAGCCGATAGAATCTGATGATGATCAATTAAGAGCCATTTTCCATTCAGGGACTCATCAATAGATTTTATATTACCTCCGCCCAAGTCACAGAAAATATGAAAATCATATTCTCCAGATTTAATATCCTCGAGTATTTCATTATTTAGCTCTCTACAGATACGTATTATGAATCGGCCTTTCTTTCGTTTGATAGCTTTACCAATAATACTAGCGGATGAGATACCGTCAGCATCAATGTGCCCAATGATAAGAAAAGTTTTTCCTTCTCTTATTAAATTGATTATTTGAATAGATATGTCTTTAGCTCTCTTCTGGAGCTCATCAAAATTGCTCATAGATCAATTCGCTGTTAATCTACCTTAACAATATGTGCTTTATACTTCCAGGTTGATTCAATTAGCCCAATTTTCTTATAATGTTTGGAGAGACGATGTATCTTTGCCTCGGCCAGCTCTAATGACCTCACATTCTTTCTGTCGCTGGGATACTTCTTGATGTGATGTAAAATCAGACCTGCTCGTTCAACAAGTTTCTCCAAGTCTTCAGGCATCTTTCCAAGCAAATTGTTCTCCTTCAAAATCTGATTGATAGATTTCCCAAGTAACGGTTTTACAAGAGGTATACCATACTCATCTCTTAATTTGACACCAATCATACTTGGTTTGATGTCGTCTTTAGCCATTTTCACAATTAATGACATTACTTCATCGGGGCTATAACTTATCCATGAAGGTGAACGTTTAAATGTTGGTCTGGTAGATTGTGACTTTCCTTTACTGTGCGAATGCATTCGACCCAATTTATTCTCTCCCAATATCCAATTAACTTACCAACATAAAGGTTACGTTACTCTACTTATTTGCCAGATACCAAGAAGCAAAAAGTCTGAGAGATTCACCCCTATGTGAAATCTTGCTTTTAGCACCTAGTTCCATCTCTCCGAAAGTCAAATCTGAGCATGTTGGAACAAAAATGGGATCAAAACCAAATCCATTGATTCCACTGGATGTGTAAGATATGACTCCTTTTATAGAGCCAGAGAAGATTTTAGCAACTGGCGCAGTAACATCATCTATGTATGCTACGGCTGATCTGAATTCGGCATTTCTATCACCAACATCAGCCATTAATTTCAAAATACCTTCACACCCTAATGTTTTGTACACATAGCTTGAGTAAGGGCCTGGAAAATTATTCAGATTTCTAATGAATAGCCCTGCATCCTCAACAATTAATGGGCCAGATATGGTTTTTTTCGCAACCTTAGCTGATGATGACGCTATGATATTGATATCATCATCTTGGAATTCCATTCCTTTGGCGTCGACTATTTCGATCTCAAGGCCTAAAGGTGAGAGAATCCCATAAGCTTCTTGAAACTTGTGCTTATTACCAGTTAAGAACTTGACATACTCTCTATTCATTAAACTTATACCTACCTCTTCGCTCAACTATCTTTATGCGTTTCAAAAAATCATCCGCTTCATTTCTATTTGATAATTCAAAATATCCTTGAAAAACATGATCCATTAGTTTTGATGATAAATCGGTGTTTGCACTCTGTAAAACTGTTTTTAACAAATGAATATCTACAGCTTTATCCTCAATTTTATTTGAATAAAAGGAAAGCCCGAAGTCTATCATTGAAAGTTTATTGTCAGCTATTAGAAAGTTTGAAGTTGTAATATCACCATGAATAATATTGGCTTCATGTAATCTTGCTACGTAACGACCCACTTCTTCAAACCATTTTGAAATAGAAGTGTTAGATGCATTTACAATATCTTTCAAACGAAGCCCGTTAACGAACTGCATCACGATTTCCGCCTTTTGTCGGTCTACAAAGTAAACTAGTGGAGTAATCACACCTATTTTTCTAGCTTCAGTCAAGAAAGATGCTTCGTGAAGTGTTCTAAGTACTCTTATTTTTGTGTCAATGTTAGATAGTCTATAACTTTTGAGTTCTCTAACCTTAAAAATGACGTCTTCGCCAAACCAGTCACCAAGAATAATCGATGCTTCAGCCCCTTTCTTTAATATCCTTACCAGATTACATCTACCTCATCTAATCTCCAAGATTGTCTAACACTACTGTTAGAGATGTCAATCTTCATTCCGCCCTTAAATAATTGAAGCCCATTCAAAGCTATTTGTGCACCACAATCTCCACTATATTCTCTTTGAATAGAAAGAAATCTAGAATCATGAATTTGACACATAGATTTAAGCATGTTTTGGAGTGTTTTGTTTGCTGCGACACCACCTGCTAGTAGAAGTTCTTTCTTCTCAGTAAAAGCCAGAGCCCTTTCAACTGATTCGACTAACATAGCAAAACTAGTTTCTTGAAGAGAATAACAAATATCTTCAATGTCATTTCCCTCTTTTAGAAGATTTTTTGCTGCTGTAAGCAAACCAGAAAAAGATACGTCGTTTCCTTTCACGGTATAAGGTAGATCAAGATAATTGGTAGATTTGCATGAGATTTGTTCAAATTCTCTACCAAAAGGCGAGCTATAGCCCGCTTCACGACCAAACTGGTCTATAAGTTGTCCAATAGTTATATCAAGCGTCTCGCCAAATATTCTCCATCGGCCAAATGATAGCGCGACTATCACGGTATGACCACCTGACACAAGAAGAACCAAAGGATCATTAGCAGCCGTTAGAATTTTAGCAAGTTCTATGTGTGCAACAGCGTGATTAACAGGAATTAATGGCTTTTGATAATATGAGCTTAATGTTCTAGCCACAACTGCACCGATCCTTAAGCAAGGACCAAGTCCCGGGCCTTGTGAAAAAGCTATGGCGTCAACATCCACAATTGATAATCCTGATTCGTTTAAGGCGCTTAGAATAACTGAAGATGCTTTCTGAGCATGGTGCTTTGAAGCTTCACGCGGGTGTATCCCTTTTCCATCGTCAGGTCTGTATATTTCTTTGGCATCCGAAAGAATATTAAAAGTTCTTCCTTTGCTTTCAACAATAGAAACTCCAAAGGTGTGCGCTGTCGATTCTATACCAAGACAGACTAACCTGGTTTCAGAGTCTTCTTTTTTTTCGATAGAGATTTCCAATAACTTCGACATATGGGTTCACATCAGTTAAGTAGTTACTGAAGTTTGCTCGTTCAAAAGCGATGTCTTCAGAATCCTCAGTAAGTCGATATCTAGCCGCGTGAACAACACCGCAGCTGAGTTTGATATCGGGATTTATTTTGGGGATATAAATTAAAGCAACACAACAGATTAGTTCATCAATATTTGAAAAAAGCACACCATGTATTACTAACCAAGTTTTTGCAGGCGTGCGCTTTCGAATTTCAAATCTACGTATTTCGTTAAACTTTCTCTTATGAATTAGCTCGATAACTTCCTTGATCATACTTATTTCAACAACTTTCTTTCTAATCACTTCGGATTGGTCTGAATGCAATAAGTCAAGCTTCCTATTTCGTGGAAATAAAGAAGAATTACGAGAACGCTGCTGATAGTTACTAATTTCTTGTCTCAACTCACTAATCAACATATCATCAAATCTAACCTTGTTGATACTTTCCTGACTGCGATCTATCAATACAAACATAGTGACTAAAATAATTATTAATAAATATTCGAAAGCATTATTATCTTTGTTAAGAAAAAGAGAGCCATTGCACAAAACAAAAGAAATATGGACAATACAAATAGAATTCTTCATTCATGCAACTGAGGACGAGAACAAAGTAACAAAAGCAGTCTCAGATTTGTTCCAAATACCGAATGAATCATTCGAAAAGTCAGAGCTTGAAGGACACCATGGTAACAAGATAATAATGTTCAAAGCAATTATTAAAGGAAAAGAAAGTGAAAGATTAATTAACAAATTAGTAAGTATGATTGATAATTCCACAAAGAAGAATCTACAGTTCAATATTCAAAGTAATATTGACGAGCATGGCGCGCTTTATTTTAGATGGAATAAACAAAGTATTCTTCTTAATAGAGTAGAACAATCGCAAGTTGATGCCGTGAGAATAAAGATCAAACCACTATTCAAAAAGAATATTCAAGAAGCAATCGAGTTATACAAAGTAATATTAGCGTGAAAAAATAATAGATATACAGAATTACTAATATTCTGAAAAAAGGCAATACTAAAAAACCATATCATCACTGAAGATAAGTTGATGTTGACAATAAATGCAGACCAAATGAACAAAATAGATGAAAATAGTGAAAAACTCGGTTTGCCAAGAGTTATCCTAATGGAAAATGCAGGAAGAGCACTTGCTGAATATGCCAAGAGAAGAATTGAAAAATTAGAAGGAAAAAGAATAATCATTGTGGCTGGGAACGGTAATAACGGTGGAGACGGCTTTGTTGCAGCAAGACACCTAGCAGGTTACGGAATTGACGTTCTTGTAATTCTAGTCGGAGAAGAGAAGTTTAAGACTAATGAATCTAGTTTGAATTGGAAAGTACTAAGGCAAATGACTAAATCAATAAAAATCATCACAAAAGCAGACCCGGGTTTCATGGACTTAACGAAAAGAAACATAAGTAACGCAGATGTGATAATAGATGCGTTATTTGGAACAGGAATAAAGGGTAAAATAAGGCAACCTTATTCTAAAGTAATTGATCTAATGAATAGATCTAAGGCGTTTACAATAGCTGTCGATATTCCTTCAGGTCTTGATCCCCTGACAGGAGTAGTTCATGACAAATCAGTTATTGCAGATACAACATTAACATTCCATAAAATGAAAACGGGACTGATTGACCGGATGGATATTACCGGAGAAGTAATTATTGTGCCAATCGGAATTCCCCCAGAAGCGGAGATTGGTGTACTGTGATATTCTTTCAAATTCAAGTCAAGCCGATGGATAACTTTAGCTATATAGTTGCTGATGATAATACAAAAGAAGCCGTTGTGGTAGATGCAGGGACTTATGTCGAGACAATTATCGCAAAAGCGTTGAGTAACAATCTTAACATCAAATATATTATTAGTACTCATGAACACAGTGATCATACGGCGGGTAACAAGGATCTAGCATTGGCAACTAATGCCAAGATAGTAGCGCATCGAAAGTCGAGAATATACAAAGATATTGTTGTTGAAGATGGAAACATCATCAAAATTGGAGAAATTGAAATAAGGATTATTCACACACCGGGTCATACGAAAGATAGCATCTGTTTGCTTGTAGAGAATAAACTATTCACAGGAGACACGCTATTCGTAGGTGAATGCGGTAGAGTAGATCTTCCAGGGGGAAGCGCAACTGAACTATATGACAGCTTGTTCACTAAGATACTGGCATTGGAAGAAGATGTTGAGATACTTCCAGGTCACAATTATGGAACTAAACCATATTCTACACTAAATTATGAAAGAGAGCATAATCATGTTCTTCAGAAAAGAACAAGAGAAGAATTCGCCAAATTTATGTCAAATAATTAGACTTCTTTGATAGTAAAAATGAATCTCGACCCCTCGAATTCAGTTTTACCTACACGCTCCCACGTTATCTTAAAAGTCTTGATGATTTGAGCACCTCTTATTACAATCTCTTTTGGAAGTTCTTCAAAGAGTTTGTCAATCTTTTCCGGAGCCTTGGTTGATAACAAGCTGCGTCTTCTTTTCATAAGATATTTTATGGCCACATTCTTGTGTTCATATCCTTCAACAGGAATCTGTTCCTTTCCAGTCTCAATTATGAAATGACGCTTTGATATCTTAGTTACCTCCAAAAGATATCTTGTTAACAATAGGCCAATAGTATAAATCGTTTTATCCAATTATATAAATCGAAGCCAAGTCATTTTCAAATTGCAAACGACGATTTACAATCGATGATTCAGAATTGAGCATATCAAATTCACTTACATATTATTTGAATGAACTGATTTTATAGATTAGGAAAGATAGAAAAACATCTCCAATATACGTATTTGACATGGCTACTGGAAAAAGACTATTCGGCACAAGTGGGATACGGGGAGTACCGGGAGAAGACTTGACACCCGAATTTATCGCCGAAATAAGCCAAGCGATAGGAACTTTTTTCGAAGAAGGCCCAATTCTTGTTGGCCACGATGGGAGACATTTTGGTCACTTGATCGCCAACAATGTGGCCAAGGCTTTGATGAATATCGGTCTAGATGTTGGCGAATCTGGATTGATTCCTACTCCAGCTCTTCAATATTGCGTAAGAAAGATGAATTATATTGGTGGAATTATGGTTACAGCCTCTCACAATCCACCAAAATACAACGGGATCAAAGTTTCAGGAAGTGATGGAATAGATCTAACACGGAATGAGGAGATTATCGTTGAAGGTATTTACTATGAAAAAAAGTTCCGACCTGCAAATATTAAGGCAGTTGGAAACCGTTTCCATGAAACTGAAGCAATCAGTACATACGTCAAAGGAATATTATCCAAAGTAGATATTGAAAAGATTAAGAGTCGAAGATTCAAAGTCGCATTAGATACGGGGAATGGAGCTCAAGGCGCTGCTGCACCTCAAATCCTCGAGAAACTCAACTGCAAACTAATTTCACTTAACGCCGAAGTTGATGGTGATTTTCCCGGAAGAGGTCCTGAACCAACACCAGATTTATTGAAAGAGCTTTCTGAAGCTGTTAAGACCCATGGAGCAGAAATGGGTGTTGCATTCGACGGAGATGGAGACAGAAGCATTTTCTGTGATGAAAAAGGTGTTGTCCATTACGGTGACAGGTCAGCAGCACTATTAGCTGACTACATTTTTTCTAAGAATCCAGGTGCAATCATCGTAACTACTGTAAGTGCATCCCAAGCCATTGATGATATTGCAAAGAAACACGGGTTGAGGATTTTGAAGACAAGAGTTGGTTCAGTAGATGTTTCGAATGCAATGGTTGAACACAACGCAGTATTTGGTCTAGAAGAGAACGGGGGATGTTTCTATAATCCTCACATTCCTGTCAGAGATGGCGCCATGACTACGGCTCTGATTCTAGAAGCTTTATCGAATAGTGAAGACCCCTTTTCTGACATGCTTGACGCTCTTCCACGATATCACCAAGCGAAGATAAAGTTCGAATGCTCAAAAGAACAGGTGCATGCAATCATGAAGAATATAGCTGTGACCGCAAAAGGCAAAATTGAAAGTATAGACGGGCTGAAAATATGGGTAGGTGAAAAGACTTGGATATTAATCAGACCAAGTGGAACTGAACCCATCATAAGAGTATTCGCTGAGTCAGATGACAGTGAGAAACTAAACAGTTTGATGAGCGAATATTCCAAAATAATAAAAGAAATTCTAAATGACTCAGTTTAAGAAAAATGTATCCATCCTTTCTTCTCAACATTGAACCTTAGTGAGCCATCATCAAAGAGTACTTTTTCAGATCTATTGGTCACTCGCCCTATATCAAAAAGCTTGAAGCCAAGAGCCCTCACTAAGCGAAATGCTGATTTCATTTTCTCTTCAGGTATTGTGGCAACGATCTCATACTCTTCCCCCCCATAGAAAACCATATCATGAATATTCAGATCTTTCATCTTTACAGACTCGACGAGATCATCTTCAACTGGAAGTTGGTTTATTTCAAACCCGACGCCACTAGCCTTAGATAAATGGTGTAGAGAAATAGCTAACCCGTCACTTGAATCGATAGATGATGAAAACAAGTTCCGCTTGTTCATTTCTAAACCAAGCTTTAACTTCGGAGTTGGTAAAAGCACTGAAGCAACAGACCTATTTCTTATCTTTCTATCTGTTTTCAAATCTTCTTGAAGTATCTTCAGCCCCATACTTGGATATCCGAATGGCCCAGTCACTATAACTCGGTCCCCAGGTTTTGCCCCCTTCCTTTCGGTGATTTTTTTTGAGAATCCTATCATACAACAATCTATAACCAAATCATCGGATTCATTAGTGTCTCCACCTATTATCTCAACGCTAAATTCTTTCTTGGCTCGCATAAAGCCACGAGCTAGCTGCTGCACATCTTTGAGGGTAAAATTTGAAGGCAGACCTAAAGAAAGGAGCATTGCTTTGGGTTCAACTCCTTTAGCTGCAAAATCACTCACACAAGCCACAACGCTTTTCCTAGATATTTGCCACAATCTCATTCCTTTTGGAACATCAGTTTTTCCAACTAGCATATCCGTCTTGATAATTAATTCGCCAGCCCAGACAGGCATTCTCGCTACATCGTCCCCTATCTTTAGATAACGGTCTTTTGGCTGCCCAAAAGTTTCAATCATCTTATTGATAATGTCATACTCATTGATTTTACCTATTGCTATTCACCGGTCTTAATGATTTGTATGATTTTATCTCTATAATAGTTCATTAGACCTGAAGCTTTTTCTTTAGTCCTTGCTTCAACTGAAATTCTTAAAATATGCTCAGTTCCAGATGGTCTGATAAGTATCCAACATCTTTCTGAATCACTTCTTATTTTTAAGCCGTCTGTAAAATCGACGGTTCCCTTTTCTTCCCCAGACAAGATATGTATGATTCTTGCTGAATCTTCTTTTAAACACGCAATCTTCTCTCTTAAGATGAAGTATTTTGGCAATCCTTCAATGACCTTTCTAAAACTTCCATATTGTTTAACCATCTTTGCAACAATTGTTGAAGCTAAAACCCCGTCGCGGCAGAAGTTGAAATCGGATACTATCAGACCCCCGCTGCTTCCTTCACCGCCTACCAATATTTTTTCTTCAAACATTCGTCTAACAACATTAGCTTCACCGACCTTGCTGTAGAAAACTCTACATCCAGCGCCTTCGACAAGGTCTTCAACACCCAAGGATGTGTCCAAACTTACAACCACATTTCTCATCAAATGTGAATCTGCAAGATACTTCAAATAAATTAGAAGAACATAATCAGAGTGGAGTTTAAGACCTTCATTATCAACAAATACTACTCTGTCAGCATCACAATCATACGCAACACCAATGTCTCCACTACATGTTCTAACTGCCTCTGACAGTCCTTCAAGACTGTCTCTGGTCGGGTCCATTTCCCTAGAAAATACACCAGGCGACCCATTAATAGTAACAACTTCACAACCAAGTTCCTTAAAGATTTCAGCAACAAAATAACACCCAGCTCCTCCACCTAAGTCAAGTACCACTTTCAAGCCAAGACAGGATTTCTTACCAACATAACTAACAATATCTGAAGGATATCGCGGCTTAACGAGCTTAGAATAACCATGCTCAAAACGTGTCAATGAAGCTGAAGGCTTGAAAGTTTCAAGAAGATCGCACAACTCATCTTCGAACAGGCCCCTACCACCTCTTATCACAAATTTTACTCCATTCCACTCAGGTGGGTTATGAGAAGCCGTTATCATTATGCCTCCTTCAAGATCACTTTTCAATACCTCTCTGAAAACCGCTGGTGTTGAAGTTACACCTAGATCTGTTACACTACAACCCCTTTCCATCAATCCTGAAATCACTCCTTCGGTTAACGTATTTCCAGTAGATCTAGTATCGCGACCTACAGCACAAGTTCCTCCTTTGATGTATTTTCCAAAACCATTACCCATTATGATAAAATCATTAACTGATAGATCTGACCCTATAATACCACGTATTCCTGAGATAGAAATAATCTTCAATATAACGCTATACTCCGAATACTAATATAAGTTGATTGCAAAACAAGTTCAAGACGCCTATCTAATTAAGGGATACTTTTGCAGTAAATAATCTAGTCTAAACACATTACCATACTTGATAATAATAAACGCCACATTAATGATAGGACTTTACGTCACGCATAGTCTTTACGCCGCCGTAGAGTAGTTCTGGTGCCTTGAGCGATTGGTGGCAGCAAGCTGAACTGATCGGCCTAAGCCTTTCAGCTTACACTTCTGCTCCATCAACGGAATCTTCTATTCCAGCTCTCGTCCACACGAACCTCCCGAAAGAGGTCTATTGTGGAAGGCGGTCTATTCTCAGGAGAGGCTTCGAGCTTAGATGCTTTCAGCTCTTATCCTCAATGGCTTAGCTGCCCGGCTCCTGCCTTGTCAGACAACCGGTATACCAGAGGCCACGTTGCCCTGTTCCTCTCGTACTAGGGACAGCTTCCCCTCAGACGACCTCCGCTTCTATCAGATAGAGTCCGACCTGTCTCACGACGGTCTAAACCCAGCTCACGTTCCCCTTTAATGGGCGAGCAGCCCCACCCTTGGCCCCTGCTGCAGGACCAGGATGGGAAGAGCCGACATCGAGGTACCAAACCGCGGGGTCGATTAGAGCTCTCGCCCGCGACGAGCCTGTTATCCCTGGGGTAACTTTTCTGTCACCTCCAGCCCCCAACAGTGGGGACATGAAGGATCGCTAGGCCAAGCTTTCGCTTCTGAGTTCCGCGCGTTTGGGAACACAGTCAGGCCGGCTTTTAGCCTTGCCCTCAACAGTGGATTTCTGACCCACCTGAGCCGACCTTTGGGCCCCCTCGATATCTTTTCAAGGGGGTGCCGCCCCAGCCAAACTGCCCACCTGCCGATGTCCCGGTCTCCCGGTGAGCGACACAACAACGAAAGGCTGGTGTTACACTTTTGCCTATCACGTGCCCAAAAGCACATGCATAACGGCTCCCAGCTACTCTCTGCAATCATAATCATATCGCAACAACAAGCTGCAGTAAAGCTCCACAGGGTCTTCTCTTCCCGATAGAAGTTGGTGGACTGTTCGTCCACCTAATGTGGGTTCGCCGGGTAGTAGACGGGGACAGCGGGGCCCTCGTTGATCCATTCATGCACGTCGGAACTTACCCGACAAGGCATTTGGCTACCTTAAGAGAGTCAGAGTTACTCCCGGTGTTAAACGGCCCTTAGCCCAGTTGAACCCAGGTTTAAGGTACCGTTGCTGACCAGGATTAATAAACTATTCACACCCTTTCGGGCTTGCAGTTTACTATGTTTTTATTAAACAGTCGGGACCCCCTTGTTATTGCAACCTGCTATCCCTACTCCTCGTAAAAATAGCAGGCACCCCTTATACCGAAGATACGGGGCTAATTTGCCGAGTTCCCTCGCCTACTATATACCCGATACACCTAAGCCTTCTCAGCTAGGGCACCTGTGTCGGATCTCGGTACGGACCCGCAGATTCTTCATCAGATTCGTTTTCATTGTCTCCTAGACTCAGATGAACCACCATACGGCGGCTATTCTCGCCTCGAATGAGTTCTCGTCATTACGACACTCCCCCACTCTAGAACGATTAAACAAGGCGACGACCCTGCTCATCCTATCTGGAAGAAGGCGAACCTGAATACACACTTGCGTGAACAGAACCTACGAGGCACCGGAATATTAACCGGTTTCCCATTCGTGCAACGCTTTTGAGATTGCACTTAGGATCGGCTTACTCCTGGTCGACGACGCGTTGCCAGGAAACCCTTGCCCTTTCGGTGGTCGGGATTCACACCCAACTACGCTGCTACTACCGCCAGGATCTGCAATAGAGATCGGTCCATAGGACTTCACAGCCCTACTTCTACCCAACCTCTACGCCTACCTACCACACACGATACAATATCGTGGTCTAGAGTATCGGCAGTCAACTTGAGCCCCGTCCATTTTCGGGGCCCCCAAGCTCGGCAGGTGAGCTGTTACGCACTCTTTGAAGAATGGCTGCTTCTAAGCCTATCTTCCTGCTGTCTTAGCTCAAGGACGCCCTTTTGTTTGACACTTAGATGACATTTAGGGGCCTTAACTCCAGTCTGGGTTGCTCCCCTCTCGGTTATGAGGCTTACCCCACATAAACCCGCATCCAAGCTTCTTTTGCGCTGACACCTTCGGAGTTTGAAACGAAAGTGGGTCCTTTCGAACCCTTCTTTTCACATCAGTGCTCTACAATGTCAGCTACATCAGCTCAGGCCGGCCTACGGGCCGCTTCGGTAGGAACTAGCTATCTCCGGACTAGATTGGTTTTTGACCCCTTACCCCAAGTTAGAGGACTGAATTGCACGTCAAGACCCCTACGGACCTCCACCAGGCTTTCGCCCAGCTTCATCCTCCTCAGGGCACGATCGTCCGGCTTCTAGTCTTACCGCCATGACTAAAGGCCCTTTCAGACCCCTTCCCTCATGATCAAAGATCATTGTGGAAAGTCGGTTTCCCTACGCCTTCAGGCTTCAAACCTTTAAGCTCGCCATGACAGTAAACTCCCTGGCCCGTGTTTCTAGACGGATCATATCACCCTAGGAATACTTCTTTCAAGATCTTCCCGAAGGAAAATCAAGAACATTATAATCCCTTTCAGGCAATACACGTCTGTAACCGCCTGGTTTCAGTCTCTTTTCACACCCCTTCCGGGGTTCTTTTCAGCTTTACCTCACGGTACTATTTCACTATCGGTCTTGAGTAGTGTTTAGCCTTGGAGGCTGCTTTCCCCCATATTCCCTAGCCACTGCCAAGGCCAGGTACTCTAGCTAACAACATAATCCTTCATCTTCTTTGCATACGGGAATATCACCCTCTACGTTAGGCCGTTCCAGGCCACTTCTGCTCTAAGACAAAGCACTATATGCGTTATTAGCATACACCACATCTCCTGCAAGTTACCCTGCAAGATTCAGTTTGGGCTAACTCCGTTTCGCTCGCCGCTACTAAGGAGATCTCAATTGATTTCTTTTCCTCCTCCTACTCGGATGCTTCGCTTCGGAGAGTTCACTTTCCTTTCGGAATACTGAGTAACTAAAAGTTATCAGTAGGAAGTCCTATTCGGGAATCTTCGGATCAAAGGCTGCATGCGCCTACCCGAAGCTTATCGCAGCTTGCCACGCCCTTCATCGTCTCTCAAGCCTAGCCATCCACCAGACGGCGTCGGTGTACCAGATTTACTTCTACGGATGCTTGCGCGACTATGCGTGACGATAATCGTGGACATGATCCACTACGTCCTTCACTCACCAAGTTTACTTGTTGAGTTGCATCTTCAGTCATAGGTTGATAAACAATCTTTTCACAGCCCAACCGTATATTATTTACTAAGGAGGTGATCCGGCCGCAGGTTCCCCTACGGCCACCTTGTTACGACTTCTCCCCCCTTGCCGAACTCAGGTTCGATGACGTCAATTAGGCGTCACCTCGCCTAAACTCAACTCGGGTGAAGCGACGGGCGGTGTGTGCAAGGAGCAGGGACGTATTCACCGCACGGTGTTGACGTGCGATTACTAGGGATTCCATATTCATGAGGGCGGGTTGCAGCCCTCAATCACAACTGCGGTAGAGTTTGAGGATTACCTTGCCCTTTCGAGCTCGGATCCCATTGTCTCTACCATTGCAGCCCGCGTGTGGCCCAGGAGTTTCGGGGCATACTGACCTGCCGTTGCCCCTTCCTTCCTCCGCCTTAGCGGCGGCAGTCCCGCTAACTAGCCCCATCACCCTTGCGGGTAATGCTAGCAATTAGCAGCAGGGGTCTCGCTCGTTGCCTGACTTAACAGGACACCTCACGGCACGAGCTGACGACGGCCATGCACCTCCTCTCAGCTCGTCAGGTAAAGTCTTCAGCCTGACCTTCATCCTGCTGTCGCCCCTGGTAAGGTTCCCGGCGTTGACTCCAATTGAACCGCAGGCTTCACCCCTTGTGGTGCTCCCCCGCCAATTCCTTTAAGTTTCAGCCTTGCGACCGTACTCCCCAGGCGGCTAGCTTAACGGCTTCCCTGCAGCACTAGAATGGCGCGAAGCCACTCTATCACCTAGCTAGCATCGTTTACAGCTGGGACTACCCGGGTATCTAATCCGGTTCGCTCCCCCAGCTTTCATCCCTCACCGTCGAGCGCGTTCTGGTAGACCGCCTTCGCCACTGGTGGTCTTCCATGGATCAGAGGATTTTACCCCTACACATGGAGTACCGTCTACCTCTCCCGCCTCCTAGCCTCGTGGTATCTCCTGCAGCTCAACGGTTGAGCCGTTGAATTTAACAGAAGACCTACGGAGCAGGCTACGGATGCTTTAGGCCCAATAATCGTCCCAACCACTCGAGGAGCTGGTATTACCGCGGCGGCTGACACCAGACTTGCCCTCCCCTTATTCTCCAGGCGATTTATACCTGGCAAAAGTCACCCTCAGCGGATGACACTCGAAGTAGCCTCGTCGCACTTTCGTGCATTGCGAAGTTTTCGCGCCTGCTGCGCCCCGTAGGGCCTGGACCCTTGTCTCAGTGTCCATCTCCGGGCTTCTTCTCTCAAAGCCCGTACCGGTTATAGGCTTGGTGGGCTTTTACCACACCAACAACCTGATCGGACGCAGTCCCATCCTAAAGCAAACAAATGAACATGTTCATCCTTCCTTTGGACCAAAACCCATTCCAGATGTCTTGATCTATCATGGTTTAATCCCAGTTTCCCGGGGTTGTCCATGTCTTCAGGGTAGGTTAACTACGTGTTACTGAGCCGTACGCTACGTCCCTAACATGGTTAAGGAACGTTCAACTAGCATGGCTTAGCCCCGCTTCGATAGCAGTCGGGTCCGGTAGGATCAACCGGAGTCGGAGTACGGTTGGGCTTCTATGGGAGTTGTTTATCAACCTATGTCGGATCCAACGTTATTGAATCTCCATTTTGTTTGCGCATCTGGAGATCTATGTTTCATTGTGTGGGCTGAACCCATTCACTTTACATGGATGCCGCCAAGCGACGCGCATTCATTTTATCCGAATTTGTGGTTATAAGGTTTTCCATGTTCTTGACTTGTTGCATAATTCATTGAACTAACTATATGTCATTAGTGTTTGTCTGGATTTGTGCTACGATTGTTGTTATATGTATTATCATGGAATGCGGAAACGAGTATTTAAAGAGTAGCAATGAAGAAAATCGGAAATTGCATTTTATTCAAGTTTTGAATGTAATCCAAACAATCAATACATCATCATTATTGAATCTTGGAAACGAGTCTGGATGACTGCTATGAAGAGAAACTACTTTTGTGAAAAGGGTGCCGGCACTATCGCTTCGCGAGACCTTGCGGAGCTCACTAGCACGATAGCGTCAACGGGCTTAACTTCCGGGTTCGGAATGAGACCGGGTGGGACCCCGTTGCTATGGCCGGCTACTTCTGGGCGTTGTTTACAAGTAGATTAACTTTATGGAAGCCTTAAAAACAATCAGATTATTCATTCTTGCATAGGTTCTAGGCGAATTCAATTGAAAGCTGTGATTTTGGCTGGTGGAATGGGAAAGCGGCTGAAGCCTATAACTAATGTTAAACCAAAACCTATGATAAAAATATCTGGTGTTTCTATACTTTTGTGGCAGATTAATTGGCTGTCAAAATATGGTTTTAACGAAATTGTGTTGTGCATCGGTTATCTGAAGGAGGTGATAATGGACTTTGTTGGAGACGGAAGCCGTTTCGGAGTTAATGTAGAATACTCAATAGAAGAAACTCCTCTCGGGACAGGTGGTGCACTTAAGAATGCGAGAAACTTTCTTAATAAAGAACAGAAATTCATTATGTTAAACGGTGACATAATGGCTAACTTTAATCCTCAGCATTTAACTAATGAATTGGATGAAGGAAATAGAGCCGTTATAGCTGTCGTACCATTACCAAGTCCATATGGAATCATTGAAATTGGCGAAAAAAATAAGATTGTAAGGTTCAGAGAAAAACCAACCCTCGACGAGTATTGGATAAACGCTGGAGTTTATGGTCTCAACTCAAGTGTACTTGACGATCTACCTGATAATGGTAATATTGAGACAAGTCTCTTCCCCACCTTGGCTAAGACTGGTGCCATCAAAGCTGTACGTTTCAACAATACCCTTTGGAGGTCAATAGACTCACATAAAGACGTTGAAGAATCTGCTTTGGAATTTAAATCAGAACTTGACGAGATAGCAAGAAAATATAGCATTACGAACCGTCAAAACGACGTTGAATAGTCTTAGCCATTACCGTCTATTTTTTGGAGATATACATGCTATTTTGAATGTAGAATCTCCATAAACGATCAGTCGCTACTTTAACACCTATCCGTGTAGTTCTAGTAATCTGAAAACGCTCGAATTCTAATGGTTTTACAACGATTAGAGAGGATGAACTAGTTGTCAGGTCGACTCCATTATGTTCTCGCCCTATCTGAAGAGCTTTAGTTAGCTTGCCGGGTCCGTTAGTCAGTTTACAGGCATCGTAGACTCCGCGATTTTTCATCATGATTTCTAATCCACTTAGCGGTTCTAATGCTCTTATTAGAACAGCGGCAGCCATACCCGTTCGTTCAGTGACAACATTTAGGCAGTAATGAGCTCCATATGTGAAATAGACGTATGCACAACCAGGCTTTCCAAACATAATTTCATTTCTCTTAGTCATTCCTCTAAAGGCGTGGCTGGCAGGGTCATCAGACCCACGATATGCCTCCGTCTCAACGATCCGCCCCATTAAGCAGCCTTCAGAAGTTTTTCTAACCAATATCAAACCTAAGATGTCCTTAGCCACTTCCAAAGTATCGCGTGAATAGAAAATTCTCCCGACAGGTTCGCTATCCTCAGAAATCTTAACGATCAAGTGATTAGTTGAAGCAATGTTTTTACGTGGCTTAAAGAGTTAATGCCTCGGTTGGGGACGTAGTCTAGCTTGGTTTCTCTCAAACCCTAGAAAGGTAGGACGACAGGCTCCAGAGGCGAATTTCAATAGGTTCGCTGACACATTTGTGGATGATGTTCCTTTGGAGCGCAGGAGGGACCTGTAGACCGTGGGTTCAAGTCCCATCGTCCCCACCATTACGTAGATACTGTGAAAGTTAATATCCATCAACACATAACTTTAATATCGTTGTTATCCATAGAAGATAAGTCATGGGTGCGGCGAGCGAGCAGACATCGCAAATCGGGAAATACAAGCACCTATCTTTACCAAAGTCTAGTAAAATTCGATTTCTTCTGTCCAGCCGTTTATGGCCACTCAAGAGACGAAGAGATTCAACTTCTGAAAGAGAGCGAAACGAAGGGAGAGAAAAAGGTATACGAGACTCTAAACGATTTTATCGATTGGTTAGACCGTCAAGGACTTCGCCAAAACACCATATCGGGCTATTATTACGGATTAAGATCCTACCTTTTAGATCACGATGTAACGATTGTGAACGAGATAGCGAAAAGGAGAGTTAAACTTCCCATGAATTATGAAGAGGGATTCGAAGACGGAGAGGCCTTAGACAAGGCCACAATTGAGAAGCTAATCGAAGGAACAGGCGATAAGAGACTGAAGGCCTTAATCTACCTTTTAGCATCTTCAGGCATGCGCATAGGTGAAGCAATCCAGATCAGGATGAGAGACTGCTCACTAGACGAATCTCCACCTCGAATTGTGCTTCATGGTCAAAAAACAAAGAACGGTCAGCCTAGAGAGACATACATGACGCTTCAGGCTGCTAAGGCCATTAAAGACCTTCGAAGAGGCCTTGACGATTACGTTTTCGACTTTATGGAGGTGAAGATACAAAAGCCGGAGAGTGAAAGAGTTCTGACCGTCAAGGGAGGTCCAGAACAGTACAAACTATACATGGCTGAAAAGAAGGCCTCTCAAATGTTCCTCCGCCTAGTTAAGAGACTCAATCTTGACAAGGAAAAAACGAAAGACCATAGGGTCCATACAATACACTTCCATGCTTTCAGATCTTACTTTAGCTCAAAGGCCTCGGATCCTGATAACGGCGTAGGACCTATCTATACGAAAATCCTGCTAGGACATAAGAGTAAAGACATCGATTTAATGTTCACATATGATAAGAATCTCAGAGAAAAGCTTCGCAAAATGTATCATGAGAAGCTTGAGGAGGTCTTCATAATTGGCACCCACACGGCCGCATCTCAGGATCTCGGAGATCTACATAAGCGGCTTAATAATCTTGAGAGCGAGAACACTGAGCTAAAGACTTTCAAGAGCTTAGCTGAGAACTACATTCGAAAATCCGAATTCAGAATGGCTGTGCTAGAAGAGACAGTGAAAAGAGGAGGCAGCTTGAAAGACATTCAGAAAATCACTAAAGAACTCTCTGAGAAGGTAGCGAAAAAAGGCAACGTAGATGTATCTGATATCTTGAAATTTAAAGAAGCGTTAGATCAGCTCATGGAGATGTTCGCGGGGTTTGATACTGATACGTAAAGACATATCACCAAACAACGGGAACCGAATCCTCTTCGTTGCAGGACTAATCTACTGCATAATCATGCCGTTCGGAATCGTTTCAATGATTACCGGACTGATCAATCAGCCATGGTATATAATCGCAGTTAAACTTATTTTGGAGCCGCTTTTTCAGCAAGGCGGCAATGATGTCACGATCTCCATATTTCTACTCGTCTTAGCATTTCCAAACATAGCTTCATCTATTGTCCTACTCTGGAGAAAAGCGAGGAAACTAGCCTTAGCTCTCAGCCTCCTGACAATACTAAACATGATTCTAGGTCTAACTGTTGCGTTCATTCTTGCCGTAGTATCTGAAACTTAACCATATTCTGTTAGGTTAACATAGCAAATCACGCCGACTGAGTAATATCAAAAGTGGGGTACTCTTCAGTCGTATAATGATGGTGCTGGGGGTGATTTTTACCCACGTTGTAGAAAGGCTTATGGTGAGGCTTACTGCCCGTTTTTAGACTTAGTTAAATAGGAAAAGACTCCGATTGTTACAGCATCAAAATTTGAAGACAACCCGTTACACCCTATTCTTTTGATACCACATGCCTTTTGTGTTTAGACTAGTTTGTTTAACCTACTGCCTTTGATGCCTGCCAACCTGTTCAGCTATAATATCCAACTTGCTTGCTTTGCTTATTGATTTGATCTATGAATTTATAGAATGGATCACCAGGCTCGAATTGATATTCTTATTTTGTACTATACATGCCTCCACTACTAACTGCGCTGCCGCTGCTTCTGCTACCTACGCTGCCTACCCTCTCTACCACTTCCATGGGTGCAACAAATTAGTAGATAATGTTTGATTTCTGTTCGGTTAGCCGAACAGCGAGACTTGAATCATACTCGATTGCTGGATATGTAGCAATGTAGTTGACTGAATTATGCTCCATATTCGAGTGTTTTAAATGAGTGTTCAACTTTGGATGATGATTTTGTTTCACAGTGCTGCTTGCATCTTCTAACGAAAAATTTGCAGTATCTAACGAATTTCTGGTAATAACTTTTCTAGCCGATGAGTGCCTGTTAACCTTAGCATCGGGCCCTCTTTTGTTTCGTTCCGAATATGGTTTTACTGCTGAAGGTCTGTTTGGTGTTTCAGCTATGCTGTTCTTACTGTAAATTCGGTGGAATCTTGATCTGATGTGTATCCGGTTTTGCTTGCAGTGACAGAGATGCTGAAGGTTCCTGTGTTGGAGTGTCCGCCTATTGGCCAAGAATAGATGTATGTTCCGTTTCCGCTTGTGAGTCCTGAGAACGAATGTGTTGACCCGGATGCGTAGGTAACTGTGCCTGAAATCATGGCTCCTTCAATTATACTGCCATTACTGGTTACTGTTACGTAGATAGTTTGTACGCTTCCACGAGTGATATTGTTATTCTTGACGCTCACTCGAACTTGTAGGGCTTTGCCTAAGGAGGGAACGGTGGTTGTAGTAGTGCTTGTGGAGATTTTTGTCGTGTTTGTAGTTGTAGTTGGTGTTGTTGATTTTGAAGTTGTTGTAGAGGTACTGGTTGTTGAGGTTGTGGTAGTTGTATTCTTTGTCTGAGTTGTAGTGGTCGACTTAGTTGTGGTGGTCGTTGACGTCGTAGTTGTTGTATTGATTGGCTTGGTCGTTGTGGTGGTTGTTGAAGTGGTTTGGGTGGTCTTTGTTGTGGTGGTTATCGTGTTTGCAGTTATAGTTGATGTTGTTGATTTTGAAGTTGTTACAGATGTACTGGTTGTTGAGGCTGTGGTAGATGTTTTCGTCTGAGTTGTAGTGGTTGAAGTAGCCGTGGGTGAAGATGTTGTTGCAGTTGCAGTGGTACTGGTGGTTGGGATTATGAGTGGGGGGTTAGTCTGCTTTGTTCCATTTTCTTCAAGTGTAGATGTATAATACCCAATACCGCCGAGGAGGATAATGGCAACCCACGATTACACTAATTGCTCTTTTTCTCATTTCAAGAGCACTTTAGAATTGGTTTCATTATTAGACTTTTTGAAAGAAAAACAGTTCAGTCTTAACACATTTCAGCTATATCTACGAAGACCTTAGGAATGGGTGATGAAAGTAGCACAAGTGTTAAAAGACATATCCAGAATAATGGAAGTGGCTTTGAAAATGGATAAGGTCAAGCTATGGCTTATCGGAATTATAGTTATTCTGCTTCTGGCTGTTGCATGGCTGGCTGCATCACCTGTGCAGCCTTTGGCACAGACTCAGACGGTGACTACGACAGCGACCATCACGAAGACTGAGGCATCGCTATCCACATCAATCTCTACAACTTCAACCACTTCAGTTTCAACCTCAACAGTATCGACTACCGTCAAAGCTGGGACTGTAACTGTGACCACTACAGCAACGACAACGATTAGAACCAGCGGAGCATCTTGGGAAGTCTACTTCTCACCTAAGGGAGGAGCTGCTAAGCACGTTATTAGTTGGCTCGACAAAAGCAACAGTTCTGTTTGTGCCGCTATCTACAGCTTCACCAGCGACGACATCTCTGCGGCCTTCATTAGAATGAAGCAGAGAGGAGTCAACATCACAATATCGATGGATAATGAACAATTGAATGTTCAGGGAGGCGAATACCTGACCCTGAAGAATGCTAGCATCCCCGTTCGGGTAGATCGTAGAAGCGGCCTCTTGCACGATAAATACATTGTAATCGACGGCAAAGTTGTCATCACTGGCAGTTACAACTGGAGCGCAAACGCTGAAGATACAAATCGGGAGAACCTCATCATACTGCAGGATCCTGCTTTAACCTCACTCTATCTGCAAAACTGCCAAGATATATGGCGAGCATCAACGCCATAATCACTTACCGATAACCCTGCCATCGGAGTTATTCTCCACACACTGAGTACTCATTTCACGCTGATCTAACGTAGATAACCCGCGGTCAGGCAAAGCATCATGCTGTTTGGAGAGGTATTTAGGGGCCTCAGGGAACCGGGGTATCATAAGCCCTACGGTAGGCTCCAGGAGGGTGAATCGGGTTGAAATGAACTCCAATTAACGATTTAGCAGTATCGGCCTTGCAGGATGATACATGGACATCCGAGTAGGCCTCCCAAGTGGATTGTTGCATCACTTTTTTAGAAAAATTTTGAAGAAGCGGTCGCTGCTGCGCTCTATTCTCCCTTAATTGACTGTACTGTTTGGTCTGGCTGGTTAGTGGCGTTATGTCTGTTGTTCTATATGTCTTCTATGCTGTCTCATTAAGTCAAGGAGATTGATGATAGACCTTGCCTTGAGGTGATAACTGAAAAGCCTTGATGTCAAGTATTCATGCATAGGTATAGTGTCCTTGAGGCCTGTCCCCTCGCTACCGCTGGTTCCCTGCTACCTTCTACTTCTACCGACCCTACCCTCCACCACGGACATGGGTGCAACAATTCTTCTGCAACAATGCCGGAGGGCGTTCCGAGTCGGCTGGACTCAATGGAATCGCTCGGTTGACCGAGCATTTGAGTGACCTGGTTGGTTCTGCTCAGTTGCTAATTAGTTACTGAATGGTTTGTTCGGCTAGTCGAACATCGAGACTTAAATTATACTTCGGTGCCGGAGATATATCCACATAGTTGACTCGATTATGCTTCATCTTCGGTTGAAGGTTCAAATTATGCAGTTCATTGAGCCTGCAGCTGTCAAATTCGTAGTTACTGGTAAGTTAGGAGCCTTAGGATTAGTCGAGTAAGAAATTTAAATAAATTCTCTTTAAAGAATAGCAGTGATGATGGACATGGATTTGGATAATGTTTATCGTTTTTATGATGTAGAACATTATGAGTATTATTGGGAACACCAATTCAGCCCATAATTTGTAAAACTGTGGAAAGAAGCTACTGCGAATAAAAATGACAAGATTGTCCAGCAAACGAATATGGAGCTTAGGGCTTCTAAATAATTCTGAGGAAGTGGGGAAATGGTGTTTGAGTATTATTAATAAGCCTAATGCCACGACAATGACTGCAATGCCAATCAATCAATCAAGAGGCTAAAGATGTTTTTGGGAATCACAGAATTGTTGTCTTCAGATATCAGGTTAAAATGCTCTAAGACACGCTGGATGTTCTGTTCAGTTTCAGGAAGCGTTATCATGCATTGACTTCCTTATTTGCTGAGAGAAAGTTATGGGATTACCAATTGAGACATAAACGAATACAACCATTAGTGTAATAATTATCGCCAGATTGTAAGGATAAGGAGTTATTAACCCAAAGAAGATTGCGACCGCAGGTATTGCTGCGATAGCTGCAAGTTCCGTCCAGAACCTGTAATTACCTTTTGTTATTAATGCTACTCTAGCTTTGGGGATATCTACGGCAGGATAGGTCTTCTTCACTGTAGATGTAAGCCATTCATACGCACGATCTCGGATAAGCAAAACTACGGCTAGGCCTATCCATGTTCCCATCATCATTGAGAAAGTAATAGCGCTTATCGCTAACAATGGATTCGTCAAGCCCCAAGGAATATATCCAAAGCTGGCCCAAATTGGCATTCCTCCACAAACAATACCAATATTGAGAAACAAGGTTCGCCATGCTTGCATTCTCTCCTTTATCGAGTTCTTTATCACTGCTTTGACTTGTTGAAAAGCCCCTACAATGAAGAGCATCAGTATGGATATAATGAGTAGGCTGGAGCGAATGTCATTAATGTTAAGCCAAGAAATACCGATTCCAATTATATTCGTAAACCCGATTATGAAGAAGTAGGCTGAGTCTAATGAAGATAAATAGAACTCCATTGATGTATTACGAGATTTTGCCATACACTTCAACTGCTATTCTATATAGACCATTATTATGAAGCTTGCTCTCAAAGGGGCTACTAATAACTGAGCGCGCTGGTTAGTTTTGAGCAATTAACAACTTCACAGTTGTTAGATTCATCATTCATCCTCTTCTAGCCATTTATCTAAGTTTGTTTGCCTATTGGGCCCAACTCTGTTTCTCAACGCCCCATAGATGAAAGGTATTGCTAATAGAAAGACAATTCCCAAAACACCTACGCTTAAGGGATCATTGGATATGCCAGTGAATATGAAAAACACAGTGCCAACTAATCCACCCCATAGAAATAGATCAACAATCAAAACATCTTTCCATTTGCTGTAGAATGCTATCTTTGCTGTGATACGCTTCGCCAAGTCCTGCTGAAGATAATTAATTGATTTCACGACGTCATCTTGCTTCCTAACCAGAGTTACTCTGAGGGTTTTGTTTTTTGGCTTTTCGGAAAATCTCCTTTTTGTTTATTCTGGTTGCTTGAGCTTCTAAAGCTAGTTTTACTTTTGCCTTTCTGCTTAAGATTGTTCCATGATTCTTTGCCATGTCGTCGTCTCACAATGAAGTAGGTTATATTGGCTCATTGTTGTTTTTGTTATTTTATCTTTATTCTTTATCGTGTTATCTTGTTAAACTGTTGCGTTATTTAATAATTCGGAATAGTTACTAAGTGGGTAACTTTGTCATAACGCAACAGCTTTTTGTTGCGTTATCAATGTTTTATTCGGAGATTAACAATTCCAGAATATCGCCTTTAGATAATCCGAGACAAGTAAGATTGAAGCTTACGTCCGTACTCTCTGTGTACACGTTTTCTCATTCAGTCTTGAAAGTTCCAAACTTGGACTGCATTGTCTCAAGATGATTGATGAGCCTGTTCAATTTCTCGCTCATCTTCAGTAAAGCCCTGTGCAGGTGAGTGCTCCACTGCGTCTCATAATACTCGTCGAACGCAACCCCAAGAGTATGCATCTTGTCCAAGAATGCTTTGTAAGCGATTTCGTAGCTACTAAAATCTGGTCGCAGTTCATTCCACAACTTTTCCTTTGCCGGGTGCAGGTTCAGAGCATTTTTGACCCATTCAACCACGGATAGGTTGTAGTACATTGAATGCTCGTCAAGAGATAGAACACTGGACTCCGAATTACTAATTATCGAGGGTGCAAACTCCTCGATCACTCTCTGAATATCCTGTATGTATTCATGCTCCTCGGTTGTCAAACCACCATTAGGAATCTTCAACGCACTTTCCATCTCGTCTTTGAGAAAGTAGAATCCATCAAGAAAATTCATTGAGAGATTCTTCATCTTAACGTTCAAAAGTGCCTTTCGGAACCGCGCTCTATCAGTCAAGCATTGCTGGAGATCGTTGCTTGTCATATTCAGCAGATCAGCAAATCCCGCCTTCATCGCAGTGGCAGTGGAGAGAAGCGCGTCTCTAGTCTTCATATTATCCCGATAATCCTGTTTAACATTAGCAAGCTGTAGCAGCTCGACAGGTGTAAGTTCCTCGGTACGCACCGCTCGCCTGATGTAGTACCTCCAAATCTTATTCTTTTTTACCCCGTAGATAGCTGGAGTTGACGGAACAGATATCACGAACACACAGGTGTTTTTGCGCCTTATCCGGACAACCTGAATCTCAAGCCTCGCTATGTTAGGCTGAATCCTGTCAGCAAGAATGTTCACAATCCTGTCCTTGTTATGAATCTTCTTATCATACGGAACACCTTTGATAACTGCCCTATCTTCATTATCCTCATCCACTCCTATGTAGAGCAATCCACCGCTAGTGGTGTTCGCTATGGCCGCGATGCTTCGAGCAAACTTGGCTGGACTCGGAATTTGCTGCTTAAATTCTACATTCAAACTCTCAGTATTTGTTTTGGAAATCGCTTTCCGAAGTTCAGTGTAGTTCATCTATCATCACAGCAAGCTAGCACAATTATTTTAGCGTTAACCCAACAACTACTCTAGATTGGTTGAAATACAATCGACAAACACATTCACACTTACAAGAAAAGCCCTCCTTTGGTGGGAAGGAATCATGCGAGTTTGTTGTTGGAAAAAACTATCCAAAGTGAGAAGCGGAGTATCTTCGTAACAAACAAAAGAAACAAGAGAAATCCTTGGCACAATGAGTATGGCACATCTAAAGTTCCACATCAGGCTTAATGATGCTTTGCATGAATAAATTCTTCTTGGAATTGTAATAGTATTTTATTGGTCAGTCTACTGGAACATAGTAGGTTTACTAATCAAAGACTAGCAAGTATCAGCCGATTTGCCTTTTAATCTGAAAATATTAATCATTTGGCTGTCTCAGTAATTCAGAAGGAAAATCAATTATTGACACTTGATCTGGTTGAGGTTCATCATACCTAAACCTTGTCTGAACAAGCAACAATGTCTCATCACCATTCTCCTCAAATTCAACTGTTAGTCTTCTGTTATCGTTTCCTCGTATAAAATTCCAAATGCTATCATTTAGACTACCGATAATAATCGAATTTAGACGTACGAACTTGTTTGACCAAAGTATTCGTAGTCTACAATTACTTTGTAGATAATATGCATTTGGGCCGTCGTATTGTATCACAGGGTTCGGCAATTGAGTCGCCCATCGATGTAAATCAACATAGAAATCAATCGGTATTACAATGAAATCAGGTATTGAATGATCAAGCACCCTTGATATAGCTTGATCAATAGTAATCCTATCAGGGATATGACTGTATTCTGTACGTATGCTTGAAATCGCCGATAGTCTATCAATCAAGTATCTAAATTCTGAATAAACTATCGTTTCGGCAAACGGATAAGTTACCATTATGACGTCATCTGCCAGATGCTCTCTGGGTATTCGAAATCTCTTTTCAATTCTCAGAAAACCATGTGCTCTGGGATCACGTTCTTCTCGGGTTTGAGTCATAAAAGGTATTTTACTTTTATCTTCATACAGCTGATGAATCTCCTGTGCATATCTTTGTATTCTAAATTCCCCCCTGCTATTCGATGCCAAATTATAAACCCACCTGTGGTTGAATAATATCAGGTTTCTTCATCATGGGACCATACCTATTGGAGAACTCTATGTTAAGACGGTCAAATTCAATTTTGTCATCATTAAACAATTGGGAATCTATATTAGAATGAATGAAACCAAATCCTTTTTTCATGACTTTTCGCTCCATTACTGGTATAATGCGGTCCTTGGAAGCGAGAGCAAAACCGATCTCTTGGTTCACCCAGATTGATTTCTTACAATTATGAGTAATAATTGCAATGACAACATCTGAATTCTTGATTCTTTCCTTTATGTCTTCCCCGACATCCATGCCTAAGTTTGCATAGTTTTTGATATTAACACAATCAAAGTATAAGTCTGTCTCCTTGAACCTAATACCTTCATACGCCATGATCAGTGAACTAAGAATGTCACTATCCTTCTCTGAGTGAATCACAAATATTGTTTTTAACACATACAATCACGCACTTTTACAGTTTTTTGGGTGGTGTTTATTCTCTGGTTGTTTTAAATGTTTGTTAAATTTTGGTTGGAAAATATCAGGGAATTTATCTGAATATTGGACATATGTTTTTAAGAGTTTAATCAATTGTACTGTGAATTATGGTAAAAGATGTTAGCGAGAGAGCAATTGGCATTATTCTTTTTGTGATGTCGACGCTTATCATATTACTTCTCGCAGCATGGGGGATTGAACCGTTGGTTCAATCGGTTGTTCAGCTTGCCTTGATATTGGTTGGCGCGCTCGTCACAATCGGTATCCAGATGGTGTTTGGCAAAAAATCCACAATTGAAAAAAATGTGCAATTTTATTGGACAGACGTTCATCTCATAAAATCAGTAATTATCGATAAGGTTACCGATCTTCCTGACCTCACGTATCTGAATATTCACTATTCTAGGAGAAATGACACAGCCAATAACCCTCATCGACCATATTACGTGGTAAATAGCAAAGACAAAAACAACAAAAAGGCCTACTGGGTTCGTCCCGAGCTGAGAGTTCTCCAAATAAGAGGCATCATTGAGGCGAACGCTTATTATGATAAAGAGACGTTATTAGAGCACTTCAAGAAACAAGGAATCGAAATAGTCGAAGGTGGACGCTACTCTCAAAAGGGAGAATTAGGGTAAGAACTTTTCGTCTACTCTTGTGGATTCTTGCATCTTTGGCAAGCCCATTCATGTTTCAATATTTAGTCATGTTTTCTGAGATTATGTTTGCCCATCTAACGCTGAGTATAACTTTATGAAGTTGTGATTGATTCTCTTTCCTTTAACTATTGGTGTACCTTTAGATGCTCCTCTCTGAACGCTCATCACACTCTCTATCTAGATCTCGTGACTTTCATCTTCAAATTCAGATCTCAATCGTATCACCCGCGTCTTACTTGGTAGCTTGGCCTCATAACAAGGGCCTTCAGAACTGGCCATCTTCATAAGGTAATTTCTACATGCGTTGATGGATGCACCTGTTCTTTCTGCACCAGAGCTAATCGCATCGTCCTTTTCGATCTTATGATTCTCCGTGCGCTTTAGACGTGCAATAATATAGTTTCTAAATTCAAGTTCATAGTAATCGTTTGCCTGCATCTCCGGAGAGCCTTGCTGATAGTCAACTGCAGCTTTAATCTTAGCAGTCGCATTAAGATTCTCTCCCTCTCTCTCCACAAATATACCATAGTGTTTTGGGTCGTTTCCTTTGATCGATACCTTAATGTGGCAAGAGTGGCAAAGCAGGCGAAGGTTTGGGGGGTCTTGGTTGCTCGGATTCTCATCTATGTGATGTATCTCAAGCTTACCTAATTCACTCTCCTTCTTCATACATTTTGAGCAGCTATGGCCATCGCGCTGTTTTAGGAACAGATAGATCCATTTCTTTTGAGACCTTGGAATAGTACTGGTCATTTTGTTGACTCTTTGGATATCTCGTCTAGGAGTTTCAACCGCTTCGATATGTACGTGGATCTAGTTACGTCTCCCCGTCTCCGATCGATGTCTTTCAATTGATCTTCAGGTATTGTTATGGTTACTATTTTGCAGACCATTTCAAAATAAGAGAGATATTATGTCATATTTATCTATAATGATGTGGGTTTAATAATGTTTAATATCCATATACATGTAGGGCTAAGTCCCATCGTCCCCACCAAAGTCTGTAATTGATTAGTAGAAGGAATGAAGTGTTTTCTTGGAAGAATACCGACTCGACAACCCAAGTAATTCATATCTAATAACTGAGCTCAGCTAGACTCTAAACTGAAACAGTAGTTTTGGGGGTTTCCTTGAACAGAATGTAGATGATAAGAAGTGTGGCAGCTATGAAGAATGGGTCTCCAAGTTGAAGCAGGGTTGTTGCGGCTTTTGAGTCCATCACGTTAATTAGGTAAGTCGATACCTTGTTGATCAATTCAGCCACGAAGAGAAACGTAATAATCCATCCGAGGCGTTTCGAATATTTTACAGAGAGAAGAGCCAGGGCACCAAGACCAGCTAGAAGAGAATAATTTGCGTTCATGAGATGAAATAGTCTCCAGAGAGCAGGAACTGATTGTTGGTTAGCTGAGAAGAGGGTTATCATGTAGAGAGCCACAGACCCTGCGATAGTGAACCAGATTAGTGCCACGGTTCCAAGTGCAAAGTGTGGGTTCATTTGCTTCCTTACACTCTTCAACTGAGTGATGAGAACAGTTACTATCAAAATACCAAGGGCACCATCCATAACTCCGGCAATTATCTGACTTGGCACATCGAGTGTGTAGAGGCCAAAGCTAAGTGTCCAGACGAGAGTGACTGCGATAAGTCCCCGAACTATCAAGCGGTTTAGACGAATGCTCGTAGGCGACAATCGCATTAGAAAAGTAGTCAGTACCATCCAGACCGCGTACCGGGTTGAATGATCACGAAGAATTATGAAGTTCGCGGAAACTGCTCTCCCGGAAGAAGTGATGAAGAATGACCATATGACTATGGAGATGTTAATGATGAGAATAAACGTCAACATCGCCATTGCAATCCGATCCAGCTCAGCCGAAACGATTCGTCTTCCCATTAAACCGAGGTAACTCAAGAGGATACCTATCAGGAGAACCAGTACCACAGCTGCAGAATTATAGAACACGTAGATTGCAATATCTGATTTGATGGATCCCAAGTAAATACCTAGGGTAAGAACAATGACCCCGGTGGAGAAAGCGTACAGAATCACCTGCGCCTCAGCCTTCTTGAAGTCAACTGAAGGTAGAATTATTGCAACTGCTGAGACTAAGATACCCATTTGGAGTAGCGTGTCCCTTGCAGTGAGTATCGCCGGAGTTACAACTCCCTGTGGAACAAGAACCCAGTTGATATAGTAAACCGTAAGAGAGTATGTGAAAAAGAACAAGAAGCCAAGAAGAAGCATTTTTCTGTGAATTCGCGTTTCTTGCTGTTCAGCCAAAAACGACCACGCTATGGTATACGTTTCGCAAACTAATATACAAACCTATTGAAATAATAACTTCAGAACTCATTGGAAAAGGCTTTCAGCTAGATGTCTATTCACCTGTTTTATCCTGTTTCCATTTCTCACCAGTTCTTTCGACCCAACTAAATTTTCTCTGAAGGGTGCTCGGGTATATTTTTCTCCAATCCAAGTCAACGTAGTCAGCCCAAGACTTGTAGACTCGCGGGTCGATGTAATTGCGTAGAGAGGTGTTTAGATTATAATCTCTGATCTGCTCGGATAGTTTTATACTGATATCTGTTTTCAAGATTTTTTCTTTGAGACTTCTCTTGGCACTAACAGTTTTGGGGGTTGATGACTTCATCTTAACTAGTCGCTCATGCTTTTTCGCTATTGATTCATCCCAGTTCTTTGGCGGTGTTCGCTTGTGATTGCAAGTTATCGCGACTAATAGGTTTGCGATCTTTGCATGATATATCTTTAGAAATTCAGGTTCTTTTTTCAAATCGTTTTGTTCAATCAATTTATCTCTTGCGACGTTCGTTGCGTGAAATGTTCTGAAGACTTTAGCGGTCAACCCGTTAACTGCGCTTCCGAGAAACTTGTTAATATGCAAAGATTTTACGCCGTCAAAGACAAGTTCATTCGGTTTTTTATTAGATATGAATCTCTCTAGATTTCTTCTGAACAGGATGCTGTCTTCACTATTAACCGAGATTGTCTTCGACCATGGAACACTGTCTTTTCCAAGAAAGTCAAATTGTATCGTTTCAGGCGTTAACTTGATATGCTCGACTCTGAGAGTTGACGCTCCAACGGTATCAGCTTCGTCCTCATCCTTCTCATCACCGACTCTCATACATAAATTATCTATGAGGTAGCAGACGGTGGCTATTCTACGTGTCTTCTCATCTTTGGAAGACATTCCTCGTCTAATGTAGTACCTAACCTTATCTAGTCTTGTCAAGAGCTTCTTCGATTTATCATACTTTACTTTATCCCGTTCTTGTCTTATTTCTGAGCTATCGTGTAGCCATACATATTTTGTTTTGTCAGTTAATCTGTCAACCCATGATGCAAGCCACATAGATGTTCGGTCGTGAACAATTCTCTTCCATTTTCCTGTGACATTATCTAAATGAACTTGAGGTATAGGAGCGTCTCTGCTGAGGTTCAAAGTGACTTCGTTGGGGTTAACTCTTTTCTTCCATCTTCCTCGAAGAGGATGCTTGCCTCGCCCCATGAATATCCCTGGTGGCTCAACCATATAGTTGGCGACTTCAACCTTAGTCCCATTTATCTCAGCGTATCCGTATCTTTCCTTAAGTTCTGTTCTGAGTTTCTTTCTAGCTGTGACGAGGCGCTTCTTGGTTTCCGGATCGCTGTTCTTAATCTTCGCATGGTCTTGGGTCTTAATGATGTTTGAGAAGTCTATCTCGCTGATACTCACATTTGAATACTCTTTGGGTAGAGTTTTTTTGAAGCTGGAAAGAAAATTCGAAATAAACACTTCATCTTTAACGTAAGGCGTATCTCTCTTCTTAGCCCACTCCCACGCCATCTCCTCTTGTTCAGAATTAAGCGGCAGATAATTTCCTCTAATTCTCAGATTTAAATTCTTAGATTCATAAAAAGGTGGAAAAAGAACGCCGTTGTGCTTTAAAGTACGCCATTTTATATCTTCTTTTCTCTTCTTAAGAGACGACTTATCCCGAAGCAGTGAAGACTTTTTAGTTTTCTCAGTCAATTTTTTCCCCCCAACTTTTTGAAATCGGTCTAACTGAACCTCTTTAATAATACTCATATTTGCTTATCTGAATAGAAATCAAAAGCACATTAAATTCGATAACATTGGGCTAATGAAATAGATTTGATGCTGCTAGATGAAGAGATTCACATCGGCATCGATTGCCATATCCAAGTATGCTGAAGCGCCTATTATGTCGTCAACCTCAGGGATCAGGTCTTCTTTCTTAATATTCATTAGACCCATTGTCGGGGAGCATGCATGGATTCTTACACCAGCTTCTTTCGCATTTTTCAGAAGCTCATGAACAGTTGGCCAGTACTTTTTCACCTTGTTCTTCATCATCATGGTTGCGAGATCAGTCATACCGGGAAGCACCCCAATAATGTTAGGCATTCCCAAAACAGGGTTACCTACTGGAGATAGTTTATCTGCACCAACTTTCTTCTTATTTAAGAGACTTAGACCCCAAAAAGTAAAGTACAGATCCACATTCATGTCCATTGAGGCAGCAGTTGCAGCAAGTATTAATGGCGGGTAAGCCATATCTAAAGTTCCCTTAGAAATGATAATCACTAGACTCTTTCGTTTCTGAACATCATTATTTCTTTTTGACATAGATCTTCTGCACCTCACCAGCAGTTTCAAGGGTTATGAATAAATTACCTGTTCGCTTGGCCCATGCTTTAATATCAGGTTCAGCTCCTGGATCCGTTGATATAACTTCAAGTATCTGTCCTGAATTCATTTTATCCATCTCAATCTTTGTTTTTAGAACCGGCATAGGACATAGTTGTCCCTTTGTATCTAATGTGCGATCTGGCTTGACGTCTGTAACCATCTTTAATAACACTGTTATTAACACCGATAATCAAGCTATATTAGTTTTAATTGAATTAGCTCATCACAATCTGCGTTTTGCAACCAGAAATACTGCGAATCCTGCAACTAAAGCTATAGAGAACTGAATTACTAACTTTAATGGGTCAACGTCGTTGAACTTTAACGTTTTTACGCCATACGTAGATGCTGACACATGGTTGGATTGAGGTGTGTTAGGTTCCATGAATTTTCTATCCGCTGAACTCATTATCACAGACTCACCTACAGAGGAAGCATTTCCTTGAGATAATTCTCCAGTGCTTAGGTAAGATTGATTAGTGTCTTTCAGAGTTGCTAATCCAACTACAAGACTAACGGCTAATAAGACTCCGATTGCAATGTTTAGAACAATTCTATTAGTATAACCCATTAGTATCTTCTCAAATTATTGTTATATCTTCAGTATCGGTATTCCTATCTTTATAACGCTAAAGATTAGAACAGTGCCTAACATTACTCTGCTCATAATGGGCGTCTTCTCCATATTCGTAAAGTTTCATATCCAAAGATGAAACTCCCCGATAGTACAAATACCAGAGCGAAGATGTCAATTGACCCATAAGACAGTGCGGTATACAGTATCAACATGGTTGTGTAGAAAGCTGCATAGAATGAATATCTGGGAAGCATAAACTTACCCACCTTAGTGAATAGCTGAAGAACACCTACGTCCACCTTTTCCGTCAAGAAATAGCGCCCGTAAGAATCCTTATCAACTAAGTTCATCTCTTTTAGCTTATCGAGATGATGAGCTGCTACACTTGAACTGGAAATGTTTAGTCCACGTTGAACTGCACGTACACCCACCGGACTATCGGATTTTAGAAGATACCAGTAAACGAGAAGAGTCTTACCCTTAAGATTTATCTCAATATTTTTCAGCCGATTCTTATCAGCTGCAGATGACACTTTGCTGCATCACACCCTCATTATTATTATTTTAATTCTTCAGATACTTACATATAAGGAAATAAAGTTACTTCAAGTTGTAAGAAAAATGTCTGAAGATATTGTTTACGATGTAGTAATCGTTGGAGCAGCAGCTGCTGGCCTCACATCCGCGATCTATACTTCACGTCAAATGATGAAGACTCTCGTGATCGGTAAGGATTTAGGCGGCCAGTCACTATTAACAAACGACATTCAAAACTACCCTGGTTTCGAAAAAGTTGATGGTTTTAGCTTAATATCAAAATTTGAGACTCAAGCCAGAAGTTTCAACGCTGAAATAGTGTACGATGAAGTTCTGAATATCCTCGTAGAAGAAAATAAATTTATTATAAAAACTACATCAAAACTGTACAAGTGCTTAACTGTAATCCTAGCTTTTGGGAAGACACCTAGAGACATGGGTGCTTTGGGTGAGAATGAGTATAAGGGGCGTGGCTTATCTTATTGCGCTACTTGTGATGGCCCTCTATATAGAAGAAAGACTGTTGCTGTTGTCGGCGCCACCGAGCATGCTGTTGACGCAGCAGCTATGCTTAGTGACATAGCTGAGAAAGTCTATATGATTTCAAACAGAGACAAGCCATTTGGAGATAAAGATATGCTCTCTCTCCTAGCTAGTAAGAAGAATGTTATTTTCATACCTAATTCAATCGTTAAACAGGTAAACGGAGATCTAGCAGTCAAGTCTGTAAGAATTGCCAATTCGAAGAGTGGCTCAGAAGAGCTGATTAGTGTAGATGGAGTTTTCGTTGAGATGGGCTATATCGCTAAGACTGATATAATAAAAGACATTGTGGACCTTAACAGTAGAAAAGAGATTATTGTTGATAGAGAATGCCAGACATCACATAAAGGAATATTCGCGGCTGGAGATGTAACGGACCTGCAGTTCAAACAAATAGTGATTTCAGCAGGTCAAGGGGCAGTAGCTGCGCTATCAGCATATAACTATCTGCAGAAATTAAAAGGTCAGTCAACAATCAAGGGTGACTGGAAGACCAAGAAACCGTCATTACATACAACAAGTAAATAACAGAATTTCAAACTTAAACTACTCAGAAGTTTATAGATTTACTTGGGAACAGATTAAAGTGCCTAATAAACTAGTGTGATGATAGGGTTTGCTTAATTTATCAGCTGTTCCGAAGACAAGAGGCTTAGCTTTACTATCGCTTTTCTCTGTGCTCTACACCGTACTTAGATTAATACCTACTTTTCCAATGATAGGGGTTACAGGTACTTTTTCAATGTCAGACGTGTTGGCTCCAATCTACGGTATTGTTTTAGGACCATTCATAGGTGGAGGAAGTATTGTTTTGGGAACATTCTTAGCAATAGCTTTTGGCCGCCCTGCAGTCTTTTTAGGTCTTGATTTTCTTCCGGCCACAATTGGAGCAGTTTCGCTAGGCTTATTAGTGAAACGAAAGTTTATTCACGTTACAGGCCTTTATGTATTGCTTTTGGGCTTATTTCTAATAAGTCCTCTAAGTCTCATATTCGTAAAGATTCCTAACGGTGCCTTGGTGCCTTACAACTGGTTTCACATCTTAGCTTTAGCCATACTAATCAGTCCAATTAGTCACATGGCAATAAATTGGGTTGTCAATCCGTCGGTCAAATACTTGGCTCCAGGATTAGCAATTCTCTGCTTCATCGGGACAATGGCGCAGCACTTGACAGGCGGCTTGGTTTTTGAATATGTGTTGGGTATTTTACTTGGAACAATAAAATCCTCAGCATGGTCAGGTATCTGGATCACAACTTTCTACGTTTACCCTCTAGAACGAATAATCATCATTGCATTATCCACAGTTATCGGCTCAGCCTTAATTACAACTCTTAGAAAGTCTAATACGATTAGTCAAAACAAAACAAGTAACCAAAGTTAGATCTGTTTCACAACCTAATAGTTTAATTGTTTCATGCCACTCAAGATTCTATGCGTGAAAATACGTCAATAATATTGCCTTTTAGTGAATTTTAAATAACACCTATTGGAATGCAGTGAATCAGGAACGTTTTACGCTTCAATACGTTCTAAACTATATGGATTTGAAACTAATTGAGTTCAATAACCATCAACTGCAACTATTATTGAAATGCTATTATTGTCTTGTTCCAATTAGATTTAAGTTTCTTTTGTCAATTCATTATTATTAATAATGGATTAGTTGGATTGTCGAATATAGGTGAGGAACCTAAGATTGCGGTTCTCTTTCTTATCTTTGAACTGCTAGGCTTTATATCTTGTATCGTGATCATTAGCTCCTGTGCGCTGGATCTACTGAAGAATCATTTATTGCAGTTTTTTCGCAGCTTGGGCACTTCTCGTTGGCTGACTGTAGTTTTGTTCCGCATTTTATACATTTGAGCTTCTTTCCCTGATGTAAACCCTGTTTCTCCTTTGTGATTTTGCCATCGCAAAGTAGAAGCACTCTTTCCGAATGCTCAGCCACCTCACTGTCATGTGTAACCATTATTATGGTGGTTCCATGGTTAAGGTTGAGATTCGCAAGCAACTTTACGATTTCTTTCTTGTTCTTACTGTCCAAGTTTCCAGTTGGCTCATCTGCCAGAATTATTGCTGGATCATTCGCCAACGCCCTAGCGATGGCTACTCTTTGCTGCTCACCCGCACTTAGACGCTGAGGTCTGTGTTCTTCACGTCCTGATAAACCAACCATTCCCAATAGCTCCCGAGATCTGCTGTTTCTTTCGCTCTTAGATTTTCCATTATTCTCCATGGGAAGCTCGATGTTTTCTCGAGCGTTCAGGTAAGGCAACAGGTTGAAAGTCTGGAACACGAATCCGATTTTCTCCCTCCGTAGCTTGTAGAGTTGCGACTCGGGCATTCCTGAGACGTCTATGTTATCAAGAAGCACTTTGCCACTTGATGGTTTGTCGATGCAGCCCAACACGTTGAGAAGCGTCGTCTTTCCTGACCCTGAAGGTCCCATTATGGAGATGAACTCGCCGCGTTTCACTTGAAGATTGATTTCTGAGAGGGCTAGAACATTACGTTTACCCAAAGTGTAAGTTCTAGACATATCCTCGGTCTTAAGAACTAGTTCACTCATATCGCATTGCCTCCGCAGGTCTAGTCCTTGACGCCCGCCACGCAGGATAAAGGCTGCCCAAGGCGCCCAGCAGAATGGATCCGCCAAACGCAATGAGCATGAGCTGGGGGTCTACGATCACCTCTGTCGTAGCTGCGATAGGGTTTCCAAACCCACCTCCAAATCCCAAATTACCGAACGGATTTACTCTCGGAAGCAGAACGGAAGATAAAAATGGTGCGGCTACTGTTCCCATTATAACTCCAATAACTCCTGCAAACAAGCTCAATATGACACCTTCGAGCATGAATTGGCTCATAACGTTCCAGTTGCTGAAGCCAATAGCTTTGAGCGTGCCTATTTCTTTTGTTCGTTCGCGAACGGTGTAGAGCATGACGAACATGACAATTAGGCTCGTCGCCACGACGGCTATGACTATTTCTTGGAACGCCTGGGTCTGAATCTGGTTCATTGTAGATTCGGCTATCTGGAGCCGTTCTCCATTATTTGCTTGCATGGCTTGAAGGGTACTTAGACGCTGCTGTGAAGTTGTAACGTCGAGCTCCCCGTGCAGCGAACTTATGTCAGCAGCTACTGCACTTACAGTGTCACTGCTATCGGCAAAAACCTGAAGACTCGTGATGTAGCCTAAATTATTTGTGAGTGACTGAGCATCAGAGAGATTCATATACAAAGTCAATTGATCTGACACTCCCGTGGATCCATGGATACCTACCACAGTGAAGGATTTGCCTAAGATATCTATGGTGTTTCCAACTCCCACCCCGAAATAAGCTGAATTGTTAGCACTAATGAGAACAGATCCACTTTCAGCTGATTGCAGGTTTCTGCCAGCCGTAATGTTTTGGGGCAGAATGCGATAGTTTTCCACGAGTGAGGAGACAAGTGGAATACCTTGTATTGTATAATCGGGAACCATACGCACAAATGTTATGCCATTTCGTCCCGTAATTGTTGTATTATGTCCCTCAGAAACCGTTAAAATAGGTGCAACAGCCGCAACGTGCGCTATTGTACTTAGATCTGAATAGTAACTTTCGTTCATTGGATTTCGGCTTCCTCCTCCGAATGCACCAGCGCCGAACATTCCTCGAGCAAAGCCACCTCCAAATTGACCGGGAGCAAAATTATCACCACCGGGTATCATACCAAGATTTAAGTTACCACCGCCAAAGCCAAAGCCTTGTGGTGCGCTTGGGGTTAGGCTTACGTCTATTTGTGTAAGTGTTTGGTTGACTTGCGCCTCAGCAGCCGTTATGGTGTTGCTTAGGTCTCCAGTCAGTTGTTGTGAAGCTGACTGATTGGCAGCGATACCCGCCGGAATTGAAATCATGATCGACATAGAAAACCCTAAAGAAATAATCACCAATAATGCTCGGATTTTTCGTCTTGAAATATTTCTATACGCTCTGTTTACGACACCCATATTATTCACAATCCTGAAAATTCATTTTCTTTAAGTTCCTCATTAAATGACGGGATTGAAAAGAATAAGAACATACCTGTTCGAAAAATTCGAAGTATATTAATAATGATCATGCATTGCGAGAGAAAATTCAAAGTTGCCTCTACTTAGTCAACCCAAAGAATCTTATGGATTGGCAGTCCTAAATATAAGCGAGGCTTGATACACCTTAAATCATTCTCTAATAATAAACATAAGAAAAGAAGTGAAAATGGGTTCCTACTGCTTTAATTTGTTCTGTTCCATTATCTGCTAGAGACTCATCTATCAAAGCCAACAAATCGTTAAAGTCGTCGTAACTTCTGATCATCAGAGTTTTAGAGATTCAAGTGAAATGTTCATACCTGCACGGAGGAGTGTTAAATGGTTGAAGAATTATGCAGAACTAGATTTATTTTTGGAGATTTATCCAGTTAAACGCATAGACTTCTGGTCTTCACCTTACAAACAATAATGGTATTTGTTTAATACTGTAAGCGGGCCCGGAGGGATTTGAACCCTCGACCCCCGGCTTAGAGGGCCGATGCTTTGAACGTGTTGGAACATTCCAAACAATCTGTCCATACTGAGCTACGGGCCCAAGGTGTTTGGGTTAGATGAGGGTTTTAATGGTTTTGGTTTTCTTTGCGGTGTTTAATGATTCAACATTTTTCTAGGTATCTTCTTTATTTGTCTTCAATTTGATTTATATTTGTATTATGCGTATTTCTGAGATTATGAATCCCCAAAAAGAGTAAGTTGACTTAATGAGGTTGGAGCACAGCCAATCATTGGTCAAGAGCGAACTTTTCTGACTTCAAAGGTGTTGATACGCACATAATATGAATTGAAAAGAATTAAGATTGTTTGAAACAGCTTATAGTTCCATCCGAATTTGCACTGTAAAGAACATCACATTTATCAATGAATATTCCTATTTCTATAATACCGGGTATGTTTGAAATTTTAGACCTAAGCTTCTCTGGATTATTTATTATTCCAAAATCGGAATCAATAATGATATTATTGTTCTCCGTAACAAATGGATAACCTTTGTCGAGAAGTCTCAACGTGGGTTTGCCCCCTATTTTTTTCAGAGCATTAAATACAAAGTTTCTTGCGAAAGATGATATTTCTAATGGAACTGATCTCGATAGGTTTTCCACATACTTAGTTTGGTCGATCAATATTATTCTCTTCTTAGCCGCACCCAGTAGAGCCATTTCACGATGAAGTGATCCTCCACCACCCTTTATCATGTTAAGTTTCTTGTCAACCTGGTCTGCGCCATCAATTGTACAATCTATTCTTCGTTTAATGTTTGAACTTGCGATATTTAGTTCTTCATCTTCCGCAACTAACTGTATTTGTAGAGATGATGGAATCACTGAAATCGTAATACCTTTGTCTTCAACAACTTTACCTAGTCTTCTTACAAATGTTGCCACGGTAGAACCGCTGCCTAACCCAATTAATGAATTGTCTTTGATGTCTCGAATAATCTTGTCAGAAATTTGCTCAATTATTTCACTAGACTTTTCTTTATCCGTCAATATCCATTTGCTCCAGTCTTGCCAAAGCTTCAAGAACCTCTTCTCGAAGCGCTTTCACTTTATCATCTATTTCGGTTTCTTCAGTTTTAGGTTTTGTTTTCTTAGGTTTAGGTTTCTCTTCAGTTTCTAATACTTTTTCAATATCATCAACCGGTACTACAGGTTCTGAATAGCCTTTCATCTTATCTAATTTGGTGCGTGCATCGATAAGTCTACTTTCTATCTGTTGCATCTTGCCATCGAATAGATTTAACAATTCAGATCTAAGTTTTTCTAATTCACCAACTTCAATAGTTATCTCAGCATCCCCTAGTTTAGATTCAACTTCTTTCATTCTCTGTTTGTATCGAGAGGTTAATTCTTCTCGCTCTTGCTTATTGATTCTACCGTCAACTTCTGCTTCATAGACTCGTGTCAGAGCAGTACTGACTAGATCTTTTTCCAAAAGTATAGCATTCAGTTCTCTACGCGCTTTATCCATTTCAGTTCTATTTACTCTTCTTTCAACATCATTTCTCGGTTTACCTTTTGGCGTTTCAACTCTTGGAGGGACTCTTTTATTTCTAGAAAGAAGATAGTATACTAGAGCACCTGTAATAGCACCTGCCCCACTACTAATTGCTATTGTGAGTGGATCCATTAAGTTACAACTGCTAAATCATGTTTTCAATCAAACTAATAATTAAACATTTACAAAAACAATACTCAGTCATGCTAGGATGATCTTCGTATCCAATTATAATGCCTTATCTTCTTATCAGCGCCAAATCCACAAAAAGCACATCTTTTCTTATTCGTATGATAAGAATGGCGCCCGCATCGTCTACAGCGTATGTGCGTCTTACCTTTGCTATGCTTACCAAATGATGGAGTACCTCTTGTCAAAACGATCTAACTCCTTTTGAAACAGATACGTCTAGCTTGGTGGTGGCGATATTATTACCACGTTATCGCCCCTAACAACTAAAGTTCCCAAATTCTTTGTAACATCGCCAATTATTTCTTCTGATTCTTTTAGAAGCAAATTCATATGTTGGTCAAAGCCTTGGAGTATACCTCTTATTACTTTACCGCCTTTTAATTTTATTAGAACCTTCTGGCCCAAACTTTCATCGAGTACTCTTATCGCCATATCTATAGACAAACTTTTCACCGCAGGTGTATATCACCCTAAAATAGCAAATATTTAAGTTAACCACCTTATCGAAAGACTATCATATTGATTGGAGTTTCATATACAAGTCAACTAGAAGATAAAGCAATCTCCATGCAGACCGTGAAAGATACATATACGACACAAACCACACAAAACTCAACAACAGATATCGATGAAGAACAAACTAGTAGACTTCATCCATACTGAACACCCCAACCACGAACAAACCTAAATTTATCATATAACGACGCAGAACCTAAAGATCAAGATTATTGAGGAACTCGAACCCAAATCGAAAGAAGATCTGATATGAAGTTACGTTGCCAAGTAAACAACTACCTGATACAGTCAAAAGACGTTAAGAGACCAGAAGAGCCAATCTACGGGCATATACCATAATCCAAATACTTGATGACCAATCCATTCTAGAAAAGAATTTAACATAATAAATGCGAAGCAAGTCCCAGATAAGACAAATGCGAATAATATCTAGCCAGTTTATCCAGATGTAAGGTAGTCTCAATAATTCTGTGTAGAGGTTTATCAGATGAGAATATATAATTTATCAAAGAAGGAAATAAATCAATTCTTGGACAATGTATTGAAATGGCTACCGAAGGAAGTTGAGTTAAGTACAAAAAATATACGTATTGCAGAAATAGATGAAGGAAATGCCATTATTATAGCAGATAATTATTATTTTGTAAGAAAAGATAATGAAATAGTTCCCTTTCTTAACATGAATAATATTCTTCGGTACTTAGGGAAAATAATTATTGACAAAGGTGCTATTAGATTCATTTGTGACGGGGCCAATGTAATGCGCCCGGGAATAGTTAAATTCATTAGTGATTTCGAATCAGGAGATATTGTGAGTGTGATAGAAGAAGAACATGAAAAGACTTTATCTGTTGGAATAGCACTATACAGTTCATCAGAAGCCAAGAGTTTGAGTAAGGGAATTATTGTCAAGAACACACATTATGTTGGAGATATTTTTTGGGAGACGTTCAAGACAATTAAGAACTCATTTGACAAATAGAAATAATATTAATGAATCACATTTCGTTTGAAAAGCCATAACACAGTTCTTTAAGCCCCTAGAGTTATTGATTAGACTGTCCACTCTTTTTCACACTACATTAAATTAATAAGATTACGCAAAAGCAAATGGATTTGACCCAAGAAGTAATGATGAGCAAAAACGTTGAAAATCAAGAAGACCAGATATATCTTAAAGCTTTTCCTCTTAGAGCGAAAGAAGAACTTCCTAAGATTAAAGACGATATATCTAAGAAAATGATAATCATACTTAGAGTTACACCCCTTGCTCAAAAGAACGTAGAAGACCTAAAAGCAGCTATTGAAGAATTGTATGACTTTTCAACTTCTATTGGGGGGGACATAGCAAGATTAGGAGAAGAAAGAGTGGTTGTAACACCACCCGGAGTAAAGATTTGGAGAGGTTTAGTTTAACTATTAATGTAGCTTTAGAGATTCTTGAACTCCAGGTTGAAATGTAGGTATCTTATAGACTCTCGATAATATGTTTGCCATATTAGCTACTTTGCGACGTTCTCCATGTGCAACAACTACTTGTTGAAGTTTAGATCTCAATTTTCCAACATACCTAATTAATTGATTATAATCACTGTGTCCACTAAAACCATCTACTTTTGCAACAGAACAGTTTACATCTACAATTTTTATCTTCCCGCCATCCTCCAATAGACTGACTTGCTGGCTCCCATCTAATACACGCCGACCTAATGTACCAGGGATCTGATACGATACAAAAACAACACCATTCTTGTCAGATGAAGCTAGTTTAGAGAAGTACTCTATAACAGGTCCTCCTTCAAGCATTCCTGAAGTAGCCATTATTATCGCTGGTCCTTGTTCCAATGCTTCTTCACGATTATTTGGATGGTCAATCACAGTAAATAATTCTGAAAGGAAAGGATTCTCGCCGGTTTCAAGAATCTTTAGCATCAAATCTCTAGCCATGTATTCTGGATAATTATTGTGAATTGCAGTGGCTTCAGAAATCATTCCTTCAAGAAAAATAGGGGCTTCAACCATTCTTTTATTACGCATATTTTGATCCAGGACTAACATCATTTCCTGAGATCTACCTACAGCTGGGACTGGAATCAAAGCTTTTCCGCCATTTTTCAAGATATTGTTAATTATGTTTACAAAATTAGCTTCAACGTCTTCACGACTTGGCATAATATCCTCCTTGGCACCGTATGTGCTTTCCATGATTAGAGTTTCAATACGGGGATAATTCCAAACTGTACTATCTAGAAGAAGTGTTCGTCCGAATTTGAAATCGCCTGTGTATACGATGTTGTGGACACCTTCCCCTATATGTAGATGAATAGTTGAAGACCCCAAGATATGTCCAGCATTATTTAGAACCAATTTAGTATCAGGTGATATGTCTGTAACCAACCCATATGGAAGCGGTATTGCATGTCTGATTAATTCCCTTACATCTTTTAGATCATAAAGCAAATTCCCACCCTCCAATGATGAAACTTTCACATAATCTGTGTGAAGTAAAGTCATGAGAGCAAGCGTTGGTTCTGAGCAATAAACGGGTCCTTTGTAATCGTATTTGTATAAAACTGGAAGAAAACCTGTATGATCTAGATGCGCATGGCTAATGACTACAGCGTCAATCTCATCAAGATCTATGTCAGCCCAATCTAATCTTGGATATGCATTCCAAGGTTCACTGACGCTGGGATGAATACCACAATCGAGTAATATCTTACTTTCAGATGTCGTTATTAACATACAAGAACGCCCTACTTGTCTGAATCCTCCGAGAGAAAATAGATTTACATCATTTTCTAAGATAAATCTCTTTCTAAAAATATCTTCCCCTATATTTCTCAAGAACTTTTCTCTATCTTCAGCACCAGACTTCAACGATTGGTTTATTGTTTGTATACTTGTTGAAGAAGCATAAGGAGACTTTTTGATTCTTAAGCGCCAACCGGTCTTATCGGTCAAATCCATTACGTCAAAACCTTTCTCTAGGGAAAGATCTTTTGGTGACTTGGCTTCAATCAAGATCTCACCTAAAGCTGTATCGAAGAAAATACTTTTTACTTCAGCCTCTTTTGGAGTGATTTTATCTATTATTAACTTCGCTTCTTCTTCTGTTTTGCGTATTGTCTTTTCAGTTCTAATAACCACTCTTTTCTTTACATTATTAACTATATCAGATATTATGTGCGCGTTTTGTTGTAGATATTTTGGATTATTTGTATAAAGAGCTATTCTTGGGCCTTCATATTGAACTCTGGTAATTCCAGCTTCTTGAGGTATACCTCTTAAAACTAAATCCATTAGGTTTGTTATACTATTCTGCTGAACCAAGTAAAAGTACCACTAGATTTTCTTCAAGATAACATCTTTTTCTTCTTTCGAAAGTTCCCTGTAACCTTCCTTCGATATTACTGCTATATCAAATCCATCTCCAGTACCAGCATTTCTCTGAATAGCAGCTAATATTGCCTTTGCAGCTATTTGAATCGCGTCTTTGACAAGTAATCCATCCTTGTATTCACTATCAAGTATTCCAAAAGCTACAGGGGATCCGCTACCAGTTGAGTAATATTTCTCCTTTGCAAGTGAACCCAGTAGATCTATATTGAAAATAGATCCACCATCTTCATCAACCCCACCAATGATAATATCAGCCATGTAAGGATAAAAGCGAGCTGAAAAGAATATATTTGAAGTGAGTCTAGCCGCAGATTTTACAGGTATTGGTTTTCGCTTCTCAAGTTTGTAGATATTTGAATAATGTCTAATGGTGTCTACAACATTTTGAGCATCGGCTACTCCTCCAGCTATCGTCAGAGCTAAATGGTCCGCAATTTTCTGAATCTTCTTAACAGATTTATGAGCAATAAAATAACCTCCTGCAATCGCTCTAGTATCTGCAGCTAATACGACACCGTCGCTACATGCTATTCCAACCGTAGTTGTTCCGTGATACGTCATTTTAGATGTTTGAAAATTTGACAAGTACACTTCACCTGTATTATTTACAGATAAACACCGGCTCGCACCGGTTTTTGTTTTAATAAGATTAGAAACTTCTTTAAATATGTTTCCAAGAATTACTACGTGTGTCATTTTGAATATTTTGTGAATGACATTTGTTTTATTGTTAATTTATCTTCTCTCAGTGCAAGTCATGGTTCCGCCAAGACTGTTGAGTTAGATATTAATTGATTTGGGCATGTTAGATGAGTGAAGAGATATAGTGAAGACTCCGTCATCTTGTATTCGATTAAACTAAAACATTGGAAGAAGCTTTGCTCTGTCACGTATCTATTCTCAAGGTTCAATAGTTATCTTCACAGAATAAGTACATGTCAAGAAACACGTCAAAAAGACACGTGATAGGTCAAAGTATCAATACAGGACTTGACGCGGATGATACAAAACGAAAAATAAGCCTAAGTTGGGAAGATATAGAAAAAGGATATAAGTAATAGTCTTTTTTAATCAATTGGCTGTAATAAGTTGTCACTACTATCCACTCGAAAAACATTCAAAATATTAGGAATATTATCGGCAATAATCGGAGTTATTGTAATTATTTATGCAATATTCTTTGTGCAAACCTTCTCATTTCATATACAAGCAGGACCGGACCCAGCTTTGGGAGAGGTTAGTGGTGAAACACCCTTCCAAAAGCTTGTGGTTGGATTTGTTGGAGCATTGATGATTTTCATAGGATACAAATCGTATAAGTACATTCCATATGCTGAGAGAGAAAGAGAACAAATATCTGAATTGGAACTTGACAAGTAAACCAACGGTGGATTAGTTAATAGAATCTCTTTAATGGAAATAATAACTGGAATTCATCAATAAGTCGTTATTCTTTTGGATTCTTTCTAGTTTTTCTTCGCCAGAGAAATATGAATGCGCCGATTATTATTATGGATCCTGCAACAATTGCTACCCTTATAGATTGACCGGTCACTGTTTGTTCAGTTAATATGTCGAAAGGTTGATCTCTTATGTTGAAGTCCGTAAGATGCGAAATTGGAAGGAGAGATGATTGGAATCCTTGACAATTTGGTGGCCCTCTGTATTCACGGGTGTAGTTTGCGTTTATCATGTCTTCGTTGATTCCAAGAACCCATTTATCTTGGTAGTATCTAGATTTGAAATTGTGTTCCCCCCATGCATATGGGGCTAACGCGGACAATTCTTCAATATCTTGGTTTGAAAGTCCTTTGATTAGCCGGTTTTTAATTAACCATTCTAACTCCATCTTCATAGCTTCATCCCATTTAAACTCGTGAGGCTGAATGTCTAAGGCTGATGCTAAATCATGAGTTGTCCTAGACAAACTGCTAAAAACTAATCCTTTATTGAATGTTTCAAAACTTGTAGGATACCCTATAGCATCAAATATCTTTGAGAACTCAGACAAGTCTGATTGACTTACAGAAGTCGCTCCGGTTACTTCAAGGCGTATTAATGCGCCTGGAAGAGTCTCATTGATAGTGGGGATCATTGTTATTCTTAGATTAGCTTTAGTTAAGTTTGAGACTTGTATGGGGGGACCGTCAATTGTATTTGGCCGATAATCAAGGTCCAATACCCAATCAAAATCTCTACCCTTCATCAAATCGAGAGCAATTATCCTAACAGAGTCGTTTCTTGCAGCCTCCATGTAGTTTGTTGTATTAGTAACTACTTTAGTTGGGAGCTGGAATCTTATATCAAGCCCTTTTTCTTCAAATATTTCTAATGGTGTTAGTATGACACCTATTCTATCGTCATAATGCGATCTATACAACACCGAAGGTTCATTTATGGTTACATTTCCAGTCTTCTTCAACGGCTCAATATCATAAGTAATCGACGGTTTACTTAGTAAAGACTCAGAAGCAAACCAGCCAGTAGGATGATAGCAATCTATAGGTGTCTCATCAGCACCAAAAGTAGGTTTGATGTATTGCAATTGTAATATTAGTAATAAAGTGATAAATATCGAAAGAACCATTTTATTATTCAACTTGATATCCCCTGCAGTACATCTTCACGTTGGAACGTATCTATAATAATCTTACTTTCGGATTAATGTGAATACAAGAATAATATTTAGAATAGAAGTTGGGCTTAATTGTTATGATACTACATATGTTCATTCAATTAATTTTCTTTAAGGTTTCTCGTACTGGTGCAGTTCTGACAGCTATTCGATGGTTGATGAGCCCTAACTATTTGATCAGGTCACCGTATTGCTTGAACCAATTTCTGAATTCACAAATCATTTAGAATAACACACAATACCAATTAGTAATTGTTTGAAATTAGTGACCAAAGTTAATCAATAATGAGTTATTGTTTAGTACGCCAGTTTCTAAGCAATTCTACAAACAATCTAACTCCTATACCTGAAGCTCCTTTTGGAAGATAGGGTCTTTCAGGTGTGCCTTCCTGAGTCCAGGCGGTCCCAGCTATATCTAAATGAGCCCATGGATAATCCACGAAATTACTTAGGAAGGATGCTGCAGTAATAGTCCCACCAGGTCTTCCACCAACATTCTTCATATCTGCAATTTCACTTTTGATTTGATCCTTATACTCATCCCATAAAGGCAATTCCCACACACGTTCCCCGGTAATATCCCCTGCGAGTTTTAGTCTGCTTTTGAGATCTTCATCATTTCCAAGAAGACCTGTAGCAACACTACCCAAAGCGATAACACAAGCTCCAGTAAGAGTAGCTATATCTATTACTGCTTGAGGAGTATATTTGGAAACGTAAGTAAGGGCGTCTGCTAATATCAAACGGCCTTCCGCATCAGTGGAAATAACTTCAACAGTTTTTCCATTAGACATCTTCAAAACGTCTCCTGGCTTGTATGCTGTACCACTAGGCAAATTTTCCGTTAAGGGGGTAACGCCTATTATATTCAGTCTGAGCTTGAGCTTAGCAACGGTTTGCATTAGTCCGATAACTGAAGCTGCACCTGACTTATCGTGTTTCATATCTTCCATCTTTTCAGAAGGCTTGATGGAAATTCCGCCACTATCGAAAGTTATGCCTTTTCCAACGAAAACTATTGGTTTTTCATCATCACCCAATTTATGTTCAATAATTATGAATCGGGGAGGCTGCTGACTACCTCTTGAGACATTAAGCAAACCGCCCATTCCCAGCTTTTCCATATCTTTAACTTCGAGAACAATGCAATTCAATCCATTTTCACGAGATATACGCTTAGCTTCTTCAGCTATTTGCGAGGGAGTAGCATCACTACTTGGAGTATTAGATATATCTCTAGCAAGATTAACCCCGTTACAGATGATCTGAGCTGTTGAAATAGAAGATCTAACTACATCTGTCTCGTCATCTGATTCAAGCAAAATAGTTACAATATTTATTTTCTTTTGAGACTCAAGATCAATTGTTTTGTACTTGCTGAACTGATAATTTGTTAGTTCACATCCAACAACGAGGCTTTCGACCAAATTTGACAATGATATTTTTCTTCTATCACCAAAAATCTTTGAAGCGTAGCTTTGGAAACCCAAGTTCCTTATGAACTGCAATGCTTTTCCAGAAGCTATACGTGAAGCTTCAAGGGTGAAGGCCTCACGTTTACCTAGACCGACCAATAATATTCGTTTAACTGTTTGTTTCTGGTCGATGTGAAGTAAAGTAAGCTGTTTAGTCTTACCTTCAAACTCTTTTGAACTGAAAATATTTGACAAGTGCTGATTTAGAGCATTATCTGTAGAAATGCCAAAATAACCTTCACCTTCGAAAACACCTACAGAAGTTATCTCAAAAGAATTATCTAGAATATCAAGTTTTGAGACTGAAAAATCCAATTTCTAGTCACCTACTTGTCAGTAGATAAGGATTATTTAAGAGATTATGGTAGACAGTTTTGTGACTATCTATGTTAGACCAATTGTTGATGAGCGCATTATATCTTGTCGTGAGATTATTAATGCTAAAACTGTTAGTGTATAATTCAATTAATCTTTAGAGTATCTTTTCAATTGAAAATTGGACAGTATTTTAGAAATTTCTACCATCGTGTACTTTTCAGAATGTCAAATTCTAATAATTTGATTTAGTCTTCTAACATATATTCTGCTCGCAAGACATCGCTAATTCGTTTCGCTAATATATCCCCAATGCCTTCTACGTCCTTTAACATCTTTTCTTCAGCGTTAAAGGTATTGGCAACTGTTTTGAATTCTGTAAGTAGCCTGTCTGCCAGAACAGTATTAACACCGGGTAGTCCAGATACGATAAACTTTTGAGTTTCTTTCATTGAAGTGGGTTTTCTTCCACTTCTTATCTTAATGTCTTTATTCTTTTCAATTTGTTCTCTCCGAGCTATGTGAAAAATCATTTGACATGTTTCAGACATATCTGTAGACATAAAAGTAGATACTTGAAAATCTGAAACCAAGCTCGCAAGAGCTCCGAAGAAAGCTGCTGTACCTAATCCGACTGCCTTATTTCTATCGCCTTCAATAATAATAATTGGTTTCCGATATGATGCGCGAATAGCCATTAGCTGACTGAAAAGTCGCCCATCAATGACGGATTTGACAAAATCATTAACTGTCTTCCGCTCAATAATAACCTCATCAGATGCGACGAAATCACCCACTGGAAGAGCTTTTATCTCAACCCTACAGCCGATCTTTTTCAGTTCGTCAACTAGAAGTAGAGATTCCCTCATATCTACATAAATTAGGGGAGAACTAATGACGTTGTCGATGAATTTATCCAAAGGCCCGTTTTCCGAAATATTTGTCTTTTCAATTTTTGCAGCTATTTGCTTAGCACTTCTTAATTTGCGTATTGATGACCAGTAATAAACTTCATCCTTTGTCCCCTTTGTAATTAGAATTACAGCTCTACCAGGTGCGTTTCGACCGGTGCGTCCACGCCTCTGAATAAATCGAATAGCACTTGGAACGTTGTCAAAGAAGATCACAAGTCGACAATCAGAAATATCAAGTCCTTCTTCGCCCACTTGAGTAGCTATCAACACATCGAAAACGCCGTTCTTCATATCGTCTAGAGTCTTTAATTGCTCTTTTTGATTTTGACCTTTCCCACTCTTGCCAATCAGATATCTAACTTTGAATTTTTCAGATATTAGACATTGATATATATCCTCAACAGAGTCTCGATAACTAGTGAAAACTATAGCTTTCTCGCCTTCTCTGAGAGTTTTGAGGATATTTGATAACTCGTGCATTTTGGGATGCTTCAAACCGATGATTGATGCGCCGAGAACAGCTTCGTAAGCTGACTTTACATTTGTATCATCAAGTAGTCTACGAAGACCAACGCCTTTATTTCTCTCTGAAAGTCTACTGAAGAATTTTAGAAAAGAGTTTAGACTTTGGGTTTCAAGTAGATTCAACGCGTGGCTTAACCTTATTGCAGAAATCAGGTCTCCACGAGCTTTAAAATCACCTTTCCGCTCAACATCGACGCGTATCTCCAGCAGTTTTTTGATGCTTAAGTTATCAAAACTTTTTATTTTAATAATGCCTGCCTGAGATAAACTTTCAACACGGGAGGATATAGCATTTTTCAGGGTTTTTTGAATATTTTGCAGGAAGAGAGGAAGAGTAACTTCAACAAATTCTAACTTGGTTTTTTGGACATATGGTTTTACATCTTTGCTACTCTCATCTCTAAATTCTATCTTTCTTAAGCCAAGATTTAGAAGAACTTCTTTAACCCGTGTCTCGTCATCAGGAGGTGAAGCAGTCATACCGATTATTCGGCCACCAGGATTTACATTAGAATATATTTTACCTATATTGCAGTATGAGTAATCACCAACAGCCCGGTGAGCCTCATCGAAAACGATTAGGGATATGTCATCTAGCTTCAGATTGTTTTTTTCAATGTCTATAACAGTTATTTGTGGAGTTGCGCACAGTATTCTAGAACCCCATTTACCGCGTCTTAATTCTACATCGTCAAGTCCAGTTATCATCTGAATTTGGCTTTCTTCAAGTAACAAATGCTTCTGGAAGAACTTCTGATGTTGTGCACAAAGAGGTCGGGTAGGAGCTAGAATGAGACACTTCTTGTCTGGATAGTTTTTTTGAAATTCAGCTACTACAAGCAGAGCTATCGCAGTCTTACCTAATCCTGTTGGGAGAACCAGTAGAATATTATCATTAATACAAAGTTTAGCTAATTCGATCTGATAGGTTCTGTATTGAAGAGAACCGGGCTTTATTGAATTACTGTTGATGAATTCAGACTCCAAACTAAATTGAATAAACTAATGAACAGTATCTTAAGTTTAGTGTTATATAGATTCGAATCTACTTCTTATTATTCGCCAAAGCTCTTCGTGAACGTTTTCAATATCCTTACTTGCATCTAGAACGACCCAGCTCCATAGACTTGCTAATCCCAAATACTCTTTTCTAACTCTACTTAGAAAATCCGCGTCACGCTCATGAATATCTCTTCCAATAATCTTTCGTTTTGCCGAAACATCATGAGCAATGTCAAAAAGAATAGTTAAATCGGGTTCTGGAAGGCCTTTTTCCAAATTAATTAACCAATCTAAACTTAGTCCACTGCAAACTCCGTAAGCATAATTTGAACCAATGTAGCGATTAATCACTATTATCCGCCCTTCATCTAACCATCGGTCTAAGTCATTCTTATGCTCCCATCGATTTATAGAAAGAAGCATATGTCTAACATTAGTATTATAATTCTTACGACCGCTCAAGAAGGCATCAATCTCCCTACCAATATTAGTTGAATAGTCAGGAAACGAGATCTGTTCAACAAGTAAACCTGATTTTTTCAATCGTTCAACTATCAGCTTAGTTTGTGTTCTCTTTCCAGATTGATCAAGACCTTCGATTGCAATAATGAAGCCTCTATTCAACTTCAATTACCATCAAAGAGTAACAATACCCTAATTAAGACTTTTAACAGATTAACAAGAATATGTTAATTTACTTCTATAGCTAAATAGTATGAACTATGGAATTGAAAGTAGCTGCAGAGATTAGGGATCCAATACATGGCTACATTTATGTCAATGAAGATGAGAAGGAAATAATAGATAGCCCAATATTTCAAAGACTTAGAAGAATACGTCAACTTTCAGGGGCACACATAACTTATCCAGGCGCTCAACACTCTCGCTTCGAACACCTTATCGGATCTATGTATCTTGCCGGATTAGCTTCTAACAGATTGGCGTCGAAGACAGAGATAAGTCGAGAACAAATAAAGGAAGTAAAGATAGCAGCGTTAATTCACGACATTGGGCATGGACCGTTTTCCCACTTGTTTGAAGAAGTTCTTTTAGAGTTGGGAAACACAAGTCATGAAGACATTACCAAGAGAATAATAATTGAAACAGAGATAAAAGATACTTTACAAAAGCATGGTTACGACCCAAGTATTATCTCCGAACTGGCAATAGGACTATCCAGCAACAGACCTGTATTCATGAATGATTTCATTGCGGGAGGATTAAGTGTAGACACAATGGATTATCTTCCAAGAGATGCGTATTTCACTGGTGTTGAGTACGGTAGAATTGATATCCATAGAATAATAAACTCATTAGAAGTAGTAGATAATCACCTTGCAATAGATCAGGCTGCGCTATATGCTTTCGAAGCTCTTCTAATCGCAAGATATGAGATGTTCAGAGCAGTTTATTTCCATAGAACTGTTCGTGCCGCTGAAATCATGCTTATTCGCGCGATAAAATTAGCTGATGAAGCTCTGAATTTCACAAACGTTAATGATCTTTCACGCTATTTATCCTTAACAGATGAAGTCACACTTCACCTCCTAACAACACTCAATCCAGAGGGAAGAAACGAACTAAAAAGAGCAAAGGCAATATCATTAGATTATAGAGACCGTAGACTCATTAAGTGTGTGTTTGAAAAATTTGTCCAGCGAAAAGACACATTTATCGACAAAATATTTCGGCAAAAGAAGATACGTGAGCAAATAGCGGAAGAGATAGCCGTCATAGCTCACGTAGACCCTGATAATATATATGTAGACGTGCCCACAACACCGTCAGTTCCATTTACTTCGTCACACAAAGCATTAAAAACTCTGACAATCATGTCGAAAAATGAAGGAATAATAAATCATCAAACGCTTAATGTAGATGAATTACCGCTAATCGGAGCTATTTCAGGATACATGGATATTATAAGAGTCTACACAACAATTGAACACAGGGAAACCGTTAGAAAAGCAACTGCAGAAATACTAGGTGAGGAAGGAGTAAAACCCTAACCAGACCAATAAGGATGAAACATGATAAGTTCATATTGAAACGATGCTGTGTCATCACCAGCATAAAAATACACATGAAAAAACTAAACTTGTAATTTCAAAATTTGTTTTGTTTTTCTAATAAATATTGTTTAACAAGGTTTCTAGTATACTCTTCCAGATCTTTCCCAATAGCCTCTTCAGGACTTGCCCATTCATACGATTGTATTTCACGATTATCTAACTTAACTTCGCTTGAAACTGATTTACATAGATAATCTAGAAAAATGAAGTGACGGCGTAAATTGAAATTCTTAGGATAAATAGCTTGCTGCATGAGAAGAAGCTTTATTGGTTCAACATCTAGCCCAACCTCTTCTTTCACTTCACGCTTCACTGCTTCTTCAGCACTTTCACCAACCTCTATATGCCCACCTGGCACAGAAAGTAGATTTTGCCATTTGTAAGACCTTACAAGCAGAATCTGACCTACATTATTAATAATTAATGCACCTACCGTTGGTTCAGGAAAGCGTTGGCCATATTCATTCATTTAATTCATCAAACCACTATTCACTTTGCAAAGATTATTGAACATTTACTCTTTTTCCAAGAGAAATATTCTTGGATTTCTTTCAGTACGTTTCCATCTTTACTTGACTTTGTAGATCAAGTATTTCGGATTTATTTGTATGACAATCGAATAGAAATCAGGAGTCAGTGATAATCTCGAATCATAATCAATTATCTCTAGGGAATCTATAAGTTTATGAGTATCGGAGTTAGGTTCAACATCTATGTGTTTAAGACTTTTGAAGAAAACTATTGTGAATAACTATCAATTGTATTTGATAATTCATATCCTTACGATTATTTCGGTGCCAAGATTGAATATGATTTAACTCCAAATATCCATTAGAAGGTCTATTTGGAGGGAGTTTTTTGGAAGTTAAGAATGTAGTGACTTCTTTCATTCAGTTTGAAGACACGATTCTTCTCTTGAAAAGGAGTGATAAAGTTGGAACACATCAAAGTAGATGGGCGGGTGTAAGTGGACACCTTGAGAAAAACGAAGACCCATTAAAAAGAGCTTTGAAAGAAATAGAGGAAGAGATAGGATTATCAGGGGATAAAATTGAACTTCTGAAAATATCAGAACCTATAGGTATTCCAGAGCCGGAAATAGATACTTTTTGGATAGTGTACCCACACTTATTCAAAACCAGCAGTAAAAATGTGAAATTAGATTGGGAGCATACTGAGTATCGATGGATTGACCCAAAAAGTATTTGGAGTTACGCAACTGTTCCTGCACTTAATGAAGTTCTTCAGATGGCCTTTCCAACACCTATTGAAAACATAGTTCCTGAGCAGAGGATAGTAGATAGAATAATAAGAATAAGAAATGACAACAGTAGTACTGCTTCTCAATTAGCTAAAGAATCTGTGAAAACTTTTCTAGAAGCATTAGAAACATTTGAGACTAGAATTCTTGATGAGTACATGTATTTAATGAAAATACTTGCGTTAAACATCATGAATTTGAGACCCAGCATTGCACCAATTAGAAATCAAATTGGGCATCTAATGTTTCAAATGGTAAATTCTTCAAAGAATAATCCGAATCTTGAAGAATTAAAGCTCTTTGTAGTTAAAGAGGCTTCCAGCTTATTAGAAGAGGCTGAAAAATCACATGTACGTATTGCTGAAAATGTTTTCAAAATAATACCTGAAAAAGCAGTAATACTTACTAACAGTTACAGCGCGACCGTACTGGAATCTTTAAAATATGCATTTGATAAAGGAAAAGAAATTAAGATCATAGTTTCAGAATCGAGACCGTTGTTTGAAGGAAGAACAACTGCAAAAGAACTGACAGAATATGGGATTTCTACAACGGTTGTTACCGATGCTGCCGCGCCTTACTTCGCAGGAAATGTTGATTTGGTTTTAGTCGGAGCAGACAGCCTTTTAGCAGATGGTTCGGTTGTGAATAAAGTTGGAACATATCCAATTGCTTTATCCGCTTCATACCAAGGTGTTCCTGTATACGTTGCAGCTGATTTGAATAAGATAAATCTCAAGAGTTACTTCTCAAGAGTACTCTTAGAAGAAAAAGATCAATCAGAAATTTGGCCTAATAGCCCAAGTAATATTTGTATCCGAAACTTGTACTTTGACATAACACCAAAAGCCCTAATAACATTAATATTAACAGAAACTCAGAAATTTAGAGCTGATGAATTGTTAAGAGTTTGTGAAGTTCTAGTAAAGAATAGATGTGTAATCTAATTATACATTTGTTTCTTCAATCAATTAAGATTGCATCGAATAATTGTTTACTTTAAGTTTTCACTTTAATACTTCTTTGGACTTACATTCCGACTGCTCTTCAAACCATCAGATTCTTTAATTGCACCTACGGTTATTCAATAGAGTAGACGGCACGTTCACCTTCTCGGTCAAAGACTGCTACATCATTCTCGTCCAGATATGGGGGTCCCACTATTACCATTATCCTCCCGAAGTAGTTGTTGAGATCTTCCATCGATGGTTTGATGACACCATTTGGGTGCGAATGCGCGACTCCTAGGATCGACATATCCAGCGGAAGCATATGCATCGAGAATGAAGAGAAGGTTTCGCTGTTAACCGGAAGAGGTGGTATGAGGAGTGCGTTCACCTCAATCACGTCCTTCTTATTCCTACCTCTCAGTAGCAATATACCTTCTCTTGGGTGAACTTCGCTGCAGTAGCTCAACAACCCGTCGATGACATCCCGCTTGAAAACCACATGCTTCAGCAAAGCATAGCTGAGAAGAGTAGCCACTAGATAAAAATTATCTGAAGGTAATCAGTGTTGCTCTAGTTGGGGGCAAGAATCTAACAAGTAATCTATACCTGAACTGCAAGTCTCAACTTTCGCAAGAATCTCCTTAATGTTGATGTCGAATAGAAGGGAGGATATTAACTATTCACACATACTAATGCGAAATATAATTACTAGTGAATGTGAAACTATTCAAGTAATTATTATGAATGATAATATGCCTTACCTTTTCTTAATGATATTATTCGGGCTGATCTAAGGTCCTTTTGTTCTCTGAGATAGGAAGAGCTAACTCTTGTTGTTCGCCTCTCATCAACTATTTCTATAACTACGTTTTCCTTCTTGAGAGAACTCAGGTTTTCAGCTATTTCCACAGCAAGTTTGTAATCACCTTCACCTATCCTGATAATCTTAGATTTGGCCTGAGAAGAATTAATTAGAAAAGAAACATTAGTTAATGTTTCTTCGAATGACGATGTTATTTTTCCAAATACTGTTTTCCCACAGTAAATAGCAACAATTCCAGTTCTCAATCCAGGATCTATGCCGATCATTAATGCGTCGTTCTCATTATTGTAAAGTAAAGAGAATATTCTTTCTTTTGCAACAGTAAAGTTGTTAATAATATCCTCATAAAACAAAAGAGTTCTGTCACCTACTATATCCTTCTCACCAATGGTGGTGAGCACTAGTGTTACAGTTGCATCAATATCCTGACCTGGAACAGCACTCGTAAATGGAATTTTCAAGTCCTTTAGTAATGAACTGAGTATGTAGTAGGCTTTAGCGTTAAGAGTAGCAATAGCTACCTTTTTATCGATGTCTCGCGCCTTTCCTCTCACAACAAGATTGTATCGTAAAGTTTGAAAAACATTTCGATGGATGAATAGTATTGAGCAGTAACAAGAATAATTCCAAATGGAGTATTATCAATAATTTATTCTCAAAAAGTATTATTGCAACATTTCTATGCGATGATCAAGAATTAAAGATAAGATTTATTTCTAAGATTCTAGAAACGCAATATAATAAGGAAAAAATTATCTTCTATGTAGACATTGACACAATGTTCACTGCATTTCTAGAGAACAGTAAAAATCTAACATATATCCAAAATGTTGTTATATTCAGGCCAAAGCATGATGAATTTGACGATATTGTAGCTGAAATATGCTCTGTCAACCAAACAAACATAGATTGGATAGTGTTTGACTCTGTTACGTCTTTTCATAATCTCAATGGGAATTTGTTAGATTATTCAAAAAGCAATAGAAAGATAGGATTGTACTTGTCCGTATTGAGAAACATTATTTCTAATGGTGGAGGGAAAATAATATTCACAAGCATGATTAGATCAAGAAAGAAAAAGGGAGAGAGGCTTTGGGAACACTCGTATGCAGGTGGAAAACTATTGGAAAGGAGAAGCGATCTGATACTGAGATTGGGCAAACAAAACAATCAATTACTTGTTTCATCGATAAAAAGATATGATGATAGCTTTGAAAAAGACTTTTCATTAGATCTTGACTGAAAAAATGTAAAGGGTCATGGCTAGGGCAAAAATCACGGTTGAAAATCCTAAGACCATATAGAAATTGGATACTCTTTTCTTTACTTTTTCAAGACCCCCGAGGTTAATTAGATACAGTCCAATAGTTCCAGTAGCTATTGTAAAGATATAGACAAATGTCTCTGGAATAGTTTGAATCCCTCGCTGTGGAAATATCATGTAGCTCTGAACTTGCGGTCTCGAACCTTCAATCATACCGTTGATTAACCCAGCAGCAAAGAGAAACAATGCTAAGAAGTACAATGTTTCAATACCTTGTCCCTTTAAGAATTTAGTCAAAGAAGCACTTGATGATGCGTCTATAGCTCTAGTGATTAGTAATTTGTCTCCGATTTGTTTTGTTATCTTCTTTGTTTTGGTTTTGAAACTCAACTAGTATTTCGCCTTAACAGCAATTTGCTCTTTTTTACACTGTATTAAGTTTTTATTAGACACGTTATAAAATGATTAATATCACTTCAGTATCTGACTTTCAAGTTTACAACAGTCTTTTACCCAAATTCCAGTATCCGGCATTTCAAATACTTTTTGAATATAAGTTTCCCAATCAATTCTTTTGTATGCTTTACACCATTTTTCAAAACCGGATGTTAAATTCAAGTATGCTTTTTGATGGTAGTTGCATAGATTATCATTAGATTCTCTATAACAAAGTTTACACTTCAATTACCAATCCTCTTTTTTGATTCACAACTAGTATTTATGCAGAGCCTCAAACGTTTTTTGCCATTTACAACATAAAGAGTTGGCCAGCCGCAAGAAATACATGTGCGATTTTGAATTCTTATCGAACCTTTCTGAGGTAGGGGTGCTGAGGCTCTGCAGCCCCCCTTATACTCGCTGCAACCAACAAATCTTTTTCCTGATTTTCTAGACCTTATTATTGAAAGAACGCCAGTTTTGCATATTGGACAAGTGCCTAATCGACTATTCTCTTTCTTTGTTGAGAATACTGCTTCAGATATCTTCTTGCCAATATCTTGCTCTGAGTATTTCATTTGAATAAGTGAGTTAAGTAGTTTGTCAAGATAATTTTGAATAGATTCTTTTTCATCAATCACACCTTTTCTAATATTTTCTAGTAATGTTTCAATATTCTTAGTCATTTCAGATGATACTATGTCAGGACTGTATTTCTCTAAAGATTCAATTAGGGAAGATCTATTTCGGTGGCGTTTATGTTTCTAGTGCCGGCAATATACCTCTTTTAAAAAGAGTTTCAATTACTTCTCCCCGTGTAGATTTTGTTCCGATCTCTTCTTTTTCCATTTTTTCTAGTAGAGTTCCTTGAGAGTATCTTGGTGAAGGTTTATGAAACATTTCTCTTGAAGATATACCGATTAGTCGAAGAATCTGTCCTTCAGTAAGGTTTGGAATTTGATCATTACTTATGGTTGAGTACTTTATGTTGTGTTTTAACCAGCCTTCACTAATTACTAATTTACTTGTTACGATAAAAGAATATCCGTTTATATCAATTGTCGCAGTGAGACGTTGAATAATAGCAGGGTCACAGAAAGTGGCTAGAAAACGTTTTACAATTAGATTATAGATGTCACCAGATTTATAACTTAGGGGATATTGTTGAGTTTTTCCTGTTGGATAGATCTCAGGGTGAGCCGGATCATCTTGGTCTCCCTGTTTAGGGATAATTGAACCTTTTAGTATTTCCGTTACAGCATCATAATATGAATGGTTACATTGTAAGCCCTTAAATATCTTTTTGTAATTTATAGAAGGAGGAAGTTTCTGACTTGAAGTTCTTGGATAAGATATTAAAGCTTTCAAGTAAAGACCTTCAGCTATCCTCAACGTTTGACTTGGAGAGCATCTAAACACTTTAAAGGATTCTTTCTGAAGATCACCTAAGTTAAAAGCAGGCGGTGGCGAATATTCAAATATTGATTTATTGACTCTTCTTACTACTGCCTGTTGCCCTTTGCAACTATTCTTTAAGGTCAATAAATGGGAATATTGTGATATTTGTTTATTTTCATAATCAGCCACCAAGATTCTTCCGTTTAAATCAAATTTGGCATTAACTCTCCAGTAAGGTGTAGGAACAAATGTGTTTATCTCGGTTTCTCTTTCAACTACATACTTCAAAGTCGGCCCTTGAACCCTGCCAATAGAAATCACCTTGTAGAATCCCATGTTCCTAAGATATGATTCCGTTAAAGCTCTAGATAGATTAACACCAAAAATAAAATCCAATACATGCCGAGCTCTACCGGCTTTTGCCAAGCCGTCAGCTACTCTTCGCTCAACTTGCTTGAACGATTCCTTCAATTCGTCTTCTGTAAGAGTGGAGAATTTCGCCCTAAGTGATGTCTCTTGCTTTTCACCACATGCATATTTCAGTATATTATATCCAATAGTTTCACCTTCTAAATCAAAGTCACAAGCATTAATGAATAAATCAGCCCCACCTGAAAGTTCATGGATAATCTTAATTCTTTTTGAAGATTGAATCTTCTTGTTAAACGCATCGGCTGGAAACCATTCGATATCAAAAACAGGGTATATGCGACGGTTCTTAGTTGGATCTCCAACAGTGTACAAATGGCCAAGAGCAGAGCATATTACATACTTTTTTCCATTCATGTTTAAGATAAATATCTTAACATTGTTCTTTTCAACCTCAGTTACATTATCATCCTTCAAAGCAAAGGCTATTCTCTTAGCTACATCAGGTTTTTCACAAATTACTAAAGTATAAGGAGATTCATCGGCTAGTCCAGCTATTGCAAAAAAGTAAATTAAATATAATAAAAATGCATCTACTTTTTTTATTCTACTTGTGTAAAACTATGAACTTTAATATCTTATATCCTGCCCTATAAAATTAAGCAGTAATTTGACATTCAAAGTGGTTTGTTCTAAATGCAATACAGACATCTATTTTGGCTTTGAATTAAAGCCGGTAAAAGATTTATTAAAAAAAACAGGTGGTAAATGTAATAAATGTAATTCAATATTATCTCAAAATAACTTCTCAATTGAAATAATGAGCAAGTCTTAACAGTAAGAATACCGCTACAAATAATCCATATTTGCAAAAGAACTAAAGTAGCCTAATATTCAAATTCTTTGCGGTCTATACCTTGCATATAAATACAATCATCAAAATCAACATTTAAACTAGTCGAATCAAAAGAATTGTCTGTCAAGTTCCAGCTTAAGATATTGGATGCTCTAACCAAAACAATTGGAAAACATTCATCTGATTCACCCATAACAATCTGAGCACCAGCAGCTATTTGATCAGCCAATGATCTACGAGTTACCTTAAGAACATTTCCGAAAATATCGATTCTTCCCCGTTCATCCTTTATTGGTTCAAAACCCGCTACACTTAATGCTATTCCAGTTGTTCCAATTCTTAATGGCATTAGACGACTATCCGTGAGAATCACACCAATGCGTTTTCCCAATCGCTCAATAACATTCCTTTTTATCTCCTCTGCATCTCGAAAAGGATCTGTTGGGTAAAGCATAACATGTCCTGCAGGTGTATTTGATTTATCTATGCCTGCATTTGGAGCTATTACACCATCCTTTATAGCTAATGCAAAACCTGGTACTCCACCCAGAATGCGGTCCGATTCCAACAGTACTAATTGGGCAACTCGACTATCCATCTTAAGTTTTTCAGCAAGCCTTTCAGCGGACTTGCTTACAATCACCTCATTCAAGTTAACCATTCGCCCTTTTGACATAGAAACAAATTTACTTGATACAACTAAAATATCACCATCGTTAATTTTCTCATCTGCTTCTTCTATAGATTCAATTATGGTATTGGAAAGATTGAAATGACCTATCTTCCTGTTAACACCTATAGGAATGAAGTTAATAGATGGCTTCTTGATATTTTGTTTGTTCATATGTGGGCTAAGCTACATTAGTTTAAGTAAAAAAGATTGACGAATTGTTTTAATATTATTTTTAAGATAATAACCATTTATTTTATCATCAAATCGTTTGATTTACTGCTGTAAGGTGGTTTTGGGTCAATTGTCATCCGAATATCTTCAAACCATCACTCACAACGGATTCGACTGCGTAGAATTTTATCAAATCATTAGAGATGATGATCAAATTGGCTTCCAACAAGTCAAGTTCCATGGCTAATCTATTAGTTTTGCAAAAAGAACTAAATAATATTCAAATAAGAATTGATAAATACCAAATAATGACTAGACTAAATCAATCATTCCTAATTATTATTCGGGAAGTTTTTAAACACCAATTTTCTTCCACCATGTTATATACGGTGTAAGATTGACAATGAAGATAGATACTCCTTCAAATGTTTTCCAGAGACCTAAATTGAAAAGAGGAACAATAATCACCATACTAGCGATAGTTGCAATATTTTCCAGTTCTTTTATGATAAGATCTTTACCTGCAAAATATGGTTTCTATCTTCATGAATATGATCCTTACTTTGATTACCATGCAACGGAGTTCATAGTGAAAAACGCTGAACAGCACGGGTTTGGAGTGATTTTCTCAAATGATCCAACGATAAATTATTTCAAATGGCAAGATTATAGTACATGGTACCCGGAAGGTAGACCGGTTGCCAGTTCGTCGCAAGATGGATTGCATTTTGCCGGAGCAACATTATATCTAATATCAAAACATTTGCTTGGAATAAACTACTCACTATATGACTTTACTGTATTACTCCCAGCTATTTTTGGAGCTTTAACAACTTTAGCAGTATTTTTCTTAGTGAAGAAGATAAGCGGTGTACCGGCGGGATTATTAGCAGCTCTTGTTATTGACTTTTCACCACCAATTATTCAAAGAGGAACTTTAGGTTGGTATAAATCAGAGCCTTTAGCACTATTATTAGTAACGCTAGGTAGTTATGTGTTTCTAAAATTATATGACGAAAAGAGTTCAAGAATTAAGTTAACTATTATGTCAATAATTTCTGGGTTACTATTAGGATATTCAAATTCAGCATGGGGTGGTTCATTGTACTTCAACGCGCTATTTGGATTATTGATCTTCGCTACACCTTTCCTTAAAGCAGATCTCAAGAGAACAGTATATTTTGGAAGTATATTTACCGCAGTAAACCTTATTGTCAGCTCCATCTTTCCTCGTCCAGGTCCATCAATAATAACTGGACCCGCAGGTATTGCTTTAATAGGAGGCTTGTTATTCGCGTTTTTCGCATATAAAATAAAAAGCAAAGTAGATCCAGCGATATATACCAAAACAATCCTAAAAACAGCATTTGTATTTGGTCTTATAGGTTTAACAGTATTAAGTTTTGGCGCAGTAACAAATCTTAGCGGAAGATATCTAACTGTACTTGACCCTTTTATAAAATCAGATAATGCACTAATAGAATCTGTCGCTGAACATCAAACCCCGACTGGTGCGGATTTCCTTTCGTCATATTTTGCTTTATTATTCTTGAGCGGTTTTGGAGTAATAATGATAATTAAGAAACGAAGCATAACAATAGGATTTACGCTAATATTTGCTTTGAGTTCATTGTACATATCATCATCTTTTGCTCGTTTGATGGTTTACTCTTCTTTAGCTTTTGCAATATTAGCTGGAATCGGTTTTCATGAACTTACATCAAACATTTTCAGACAGAATGTTGCATCAACAATTAAGAAGAGAATAAGGCTTAACGAAATGAGTGGTGCAGTCAGAATTGCATATTCCATCTTCATTATAGGTATTATTTCGTTTCCTATAGTGTATCCATCTCCTGTGAACTGGATTGATTCAGCTGATTTCCCAGCAAGCATAGCTAGTTCATCAACTAGTCTGAGAGCAAATATTCCAGATTGGCTAGACGCGCTTTCTTGGATAAGATCTAGTAGCCCAGTAAATCAATCAGATGGAAAACCGACAGTTTTCGCCGCTTGGTGGGATTACGGTTACTGGATATCTGTAATGGGTAATAGAACTAGTTTAGCAGATAATGCAACAATAAACTCTACTCGCATAGCTCAACTTGGTAGAATGTTCATGTCAAACGAAACAGATGGAATAAGAATATTGAAAGATTTGAAATCTGACTACGTGGTAGTATTTGTTACGGGCCAATCATTCACATATCAAAATCAATCATTCTCAATATTAGGAACTTACGGAGATGAAAGTAAGAAACAGTGGTTTATCAAGATTGGTGGTTTGAACGCTACAGACTTCCTAGAAGAAGATGAATTCACACCTAAACCATATTTCTGGACAAATACACTTCTTGGGAACATGATTCCTTTTAGTTTCGTTGGATATATGGATTTTTCAGGAGATCAAGTAACATTTTCTGATAAGACACAATATGAAAGAGGACTTGGAGCCCTTTATGTATATAACATGAAGTATCCTACCGATGGTTCTGGCCCTCTAAAACTGGCGTATATGTCACCGAGCTTATCACAAATGAGTGATGGGATATTTGCAGGAGTAATAATATATGAGATTGTTAAGTAAATCATAATATCTTGAAAATCATATAGAAGTTAAAGCAATTACAGAATTATTTGGATCTAATCTGCATCCATCATTGACGTTATTTGATTTTGGCTTTTAGTTCTTTATTTGATTAATGATTCTTGAAGAGTCATCTCATAACTCAACGGCTTATTCAAATCAATTCAATCGTCAGGAAGATAATTACGAGAGTTTGACTACTATAACAAGTGAGTAATCACGCCGTCAGGATCTGTCAGCAGGAAGATAATTCACCCGAATGACTACCTATATCCAAATTAGATTGTGATATATTACTAGTTGATATCTCTTTAGATTTATACCTATCATGGATGCGATATCGAACATATTTATCTTCTGGAGAAAACTTCGGTGGATGAGGAGTTGTAGATTCACATTTGCAGATAGGGCAAATCTTCTCTAGAGTATATCTATTACAAGCATTACAGCGTCTCATTAATGGTTTCATTTTTTGCTAGTCTAATCTTCTGATAACTAAGCCATAGATGTTGGCCTTTCCACCTGTTTTTTCTGCGACTATGCTATCACAGATTTTGCAATTTACATTACTGTTAGTCATAGAGTATATAATTTGTTCATTTTCACATTTTTGACATCTAACTAATAGAAAAAGACTTCGGGGTTTTGGTATTGGTATTCTCTCTTTTCTCATATCACTACACCTATATCACTCGACTATTTCGAGCTTTCTTATTCTCAAACCCGGTTTCATTAATTGGTAACCACATACTTTACATTTAAGTTTTAAAGTCATTTTCTTAGTAGTTTTCGCAGTTTTCTTTAATTCAGGAAACTTCTTTCCACCGTATCCCTTCTTATCCTCGGCGTGACGTCTAGCTCCAAGTGATGATTTTCTTTCTTTTCCTTTCTTATATAAAGACACAGCATGAATTGTATGTTTATTGCATTTACTGCAGTGTGTTCTACTCTGCTTAACCATGCGCATTATTCTATCTTCACTCTACCCGATATAGTCAGCATTAAAGATTGAATATATCAATATTATGCGAATAATGACTCAGTCCATAAAATCAAATCCGATTTGGCCAATATAATGTATAGTGAACGTTTGTTACTCGTTCGCAAACATCCAGCCAAACAAAATATTTAACAATAACTAAAAATGAATAATCCACCGAAAAATCTGAATAATCTAGAAACTAAGAGTAACTAGCCTTATCTATAAGGAATCATGAAATGTTGGGGTAAGCAGCTTGAAATTGACTGTAGTAGGACACATAGCTATTGATACTATTGTTTCAGATAATAGCCAGATAATATCTCTAGGAGGACCTCCAAGTTATTCAGGTTTGACTGCAAGAAATCTTGGTGCAGATGTTTCCTTACTAACTAAATATGGTAAAGACTTGCCTCATGAATTGTTAATATTACTTAAAAACAATAACTTAAGAATATCTAAAGAAGCTTTATCTAAAGAATATCCAACTACTCGCTTTAAGATTATTCAAACCTTTGATAAAAGAGAATTATATCTTGAAGCAAAATGCGATAATCTTGAAAAAGAAGAGTTGTTTGGTGACGCAGCCTTAGTAAGTCCTATTGCAGGTGAAGTAGATTTATCTTTATTATCAGACATAAGGAACAGATTCGACACAATATACTTAGATCCACAAGGTTTTATAAGAAAGTTTGAACCTGATGGAAGATGTTTTCTAAGTAATAGTGATGTTAACTTTTTAAAATATGTAGATATTCTAAAGGTGGATTACGAAGAAGCTTTTGCCATTACCAAGGCGCGAAATTCATTGGAAGTGTTTAATTTTTTGTCAAAGATTGGTGTAAAAATAGTAATATATTCAAATGGCGCAAAAGGGGTGAGTCTAATGTTTGATAATTCAATTTATGATATTCCTGTCATAATGAAAAAGAAGGCAATTGATACAACAGGATTGGGAGATATATTCGCAGGAGCTTTTCTAGCCTCTTATGCTTTAGAAGACGACCTTTTATGGTCTGCATGTATTGGAGTGTCAGCGTCTTCTTTGTCATTAGGTAAACCCGGATTATCAAAGATTCCCAATTTAGATGAGGTAATGAAATTGGCTAAAGAAACAAAAAACAAGGTAAAAAGGTTAAAATAACTTTCTAAAAACGAAATCTTCAGGGCGGTTGGTAGGTAATAATAAAATATCTTTTCGGTGATGTAAATGAGTAAAGAAATAGGAATAACAATTAAGAAGAACAATAATATATCTGATTGGTATACTCAAGTAGTAATAAAGAGTGAGTTAGCAGATTACGCAAGAGCTAAGGGTTTCATAGTTTTAAGACCTTACGGATATGCAATATGGGAAAAGATTAAGGAATACATTGACAATAGAATAAAAGAAACAGGTCATCAAAACGCTTACTTTCCAACTCTAATACCTGAAAGCTTATTGCAAAAAGAAGGCGAACATTTTGAAGGATTCATTCCAGAAGTTTACTGGGTTACTATTGCCGGTAAAAGACAAATAGGTGAACGATTAGCATTAAGACCAACATCAGAAACAATAGCTTATGATTCGTATTCCAAATGGGTAAGAAGCTGGAGAGACCTTCCTTTACTGCTTAACTTTTGGAATTCAGTTATGAGAGCAGAGATAAAATCAACAAAGCCTTTCATACGTACATCTGAATTCTTATGGCAAGAAGGTCACACAGTTCATTCTACGAGTGAAGAAGCTGAAAAGGAAGTTTTGAGTATTCTACAAATATATAAGGAATTGATAGAAGATAATCTTGCGATTCCTGTTCTAACTGGACTGAAGTCAGACAAAGAGAAGTTCGTTGGAGCCGTATATACTACAACGCTGGAAGGTATAATGCCCGACGGACTAGCTTTACAAATGGGAACTTCACATAATCTTGGTCAGAATTTTTCCAAACCTTTTGCCATACGTTTCATGGATAAAGATAAGCAAGAAAGATTCGCCTGGCAGACTAGCTGGGGCGTGTCATGGAGACTTATTGGAGCATTAATCATGGTTCATGGAGACGACAAAGGCCTTGTGTTGCCGCCTAAGATAGCTCCAATTCAAGTAGTAGTTATCCCGATTTGCTACAAAGAAAAAGATTCTGAATCTATACAAAGTAAAGTTGAAGATTTTACTAAAAAGCTTAAAGAAAAAGGATTGCGTATCTATGTTGACAACAGAGATCATTATACACCTGGTTGGAAATTTCATGATTGGGAGTTAAAGGGCGTTCCTTTAAGAGTGGAGATAGGTCCTAGAGACTTGGAAAAGGATGAAGTAACTTTTGTGCGCCGAGATAATTTTGAACGATTTACAGAGAAATATGAAGCTGCAATCAACAAAACTGTATTAGTTTTGGAAGATATCCAAAGTAACCTACTAATCAAGTCAAAGAATCTATTGAAAGAGAATACTTTTACTACCAATTCATATGAAGAATTCAAAGAAAGATTATCTGCAAAAGGAGGTTTTGTCAAAGCAGGTTGGTGTTTAGAAAAAGACTGCGAAGATAAAGTAAAGGAAGAAACTGGAGCTGATATTAGAGTTATTCCATTTGATGAAAATACTATGAAAACATGTATTTACTGTATGAGAGAAGCAAAAAAAACTGTATATTTCGCCAAATCATATTAAATCATGAAATCTATCATCATATGTAACATGAAATGCTATTTTGTTTGATTTGTTAAAGTTCTTTATCGTGTTATAATGCTATTCACTATCAAAGTGCTGCTCTTGTCCATTGGATATAGCAACTCTGTTCTTGTTTCGTTGAAGTTTACTAGTAAATATTTCATCGCCATCTACATCTAGTTTCTCAAGTATCGATGCTACAAAGAAAAAAATATCAATTGCTTCTTCAGCCATTTTTTCGCGGCTATTGTGTTTATATGCGTGGCACAATTCTCCAACTTCTTCTGATAGCCAAATTATTTTGTCAGATATTGAATTACTGAACCCTTTTTCAATTTCAAGTTCACGAACAAGTTTTTGAGCTTCCTTTATTGTCGGCATAAATTGATCACAAATTCATTAGTAGAAGATGTTTTCGTTATCTCTTTATATGAATCTATCTATCCTTTCATTTTCATGTTTTGAGAAACTTTGTTTACTTATTGTTTCTTTCATACTTTCCTTAAGTTTTAAGAAATCAATTTCTACAGTTGATTTTAGCAATGGATTGTGAAGTGTTGCAGCAGGATGATACATTGGAAAAATAAGTTGATTTGATTTCTTTAGTAACTTTCCATGAACACGGGAAATAAACCTAAAACCGGTGAGTGTTTCTAATGCGGTGTTGCCAAGGGAACAAACTATCTTTGGATTTACAATTGATATTTGCTTTTGCAAATACGGAAAGCATGCCTTTATTTCATCTAAATTAGGTACACGATTCATTGGAGGTCTGCATTTAACTACATTTGTAATAAATATATCAGCACGTTTTAGATCAATTGAAAGTAGAAGCGCATCAAGTTTCTTGCCGGCTGCCCCAACAAAAGGTCTGCCTTGACTATCTTCCTCTGAACCTGGGGCTTCACCAATAAACATTACATCAGCGTGTGAACAACCTTCTCCGGGTACAGCTAAAGTTCTAGAACAAGAAAGTGGACATGATGTGCAGAGTCTTATCTTATTCGCTTGTTCTTCAAGTTCATTATTACTAGACAATATGATCTTATCTTAGTAAATCATTTAAATATTATTTATTCTTATGTAGAACTCTTAGAAATAGCAAGAATGAACCAGCTGCAAGGCATAGCGTTGCAATAGATACTGTAACTAACCAAGATAAGTTAAAACGCCATAAAATATACAAAATTATTGGTGAACCTACAATTAGAATAATGGAAAAATTCTCTATTAGTGACTTTGGTTTTATCTTGGTTTCCAAACTGGGGTTAATTAGTAATGATTGAATAAATAATGATAATGGAAACAATAATGAATATTTGCCTTCTAGAAGAATCTGAATAAACTTGGAATTAATAGAGAATCCAATAACATTCCAAAGACAAAATACAACTGAAATCAAGCATATTGTGGCTAAAATCTGTATTTGTCTATGATTTTCTTGAAGTTTACTATATCTTTTTTCCTTTGAAGATCCATAAACATCCACTAACACAGCTAAGCTTACTGATGTTAATCCAAGAAGGAAAAGATAAGGATTTTTTGTTATTGATAGATATATATCCAGAGGAATATTTAGGGTTAATCCTTTTGAAGCCCATAATACTAATGTGTATGCTGTAGTCATAACGATAGGCATTAAGTAAAGTAAGAATGATAGATTTTCAGCGGATTCCATTTTTGGCAAATTGACTAACATCAAAAGTCTATGGTAGGCAGTTTTAATCTTTGTCGGTGTTTTTCTAAATGTAAAACTAATTCCAAGTCTTTATTTTTGTTTTCTATGTTTTTTGGATTTTGAATTCCTTTTTAGATAAGTCTATTATAGAATCTTACGAGCAAAAGTCAGGTATGCTGTGTGTCCAATCATTCTCATTGAGGGCCTTGTCATACCTTCTCTAGCTTCTAAGTCTCGAATTATTACTTCCATATTTTCAATATTTGTGAATCCAGTGTTTTGTAGTGTTGTAGTTAGTTTTTCTGCTTGATTCATTGTGGGCGAAACTGCCGCTAAGCTTCCACTTCCCTTCAATGCTTTTCTCATAGGTTCAACTAATGTCCAAGGGTCTCCAACATCAATCAACGCAATATCTGCTCCAGTAATATCTATACCCTCTTTAGCATCTGTTAGCTTCAAAGAAATATATTTACTTAAACCTGATTTGGCGATATTTCTCTCTGCAATTATCTTAAATTCTGGCCGCACTTCATAGGAGTAAACGTGTCCTTCTGGACATACTAAGCTTGCTGCAAATATGGTTAATGCACCGCTGCCTGTACCTGATTCTACAACTATTTTTCCTGGAGAAAGACCTGTCCAAGATGCAATAATTCCAAGATCCTTAGGATAGATGATCTGTGTCTTTCTTTCGCTTTTTAGAATGAAGTCTTTGATTATCGGTTTCAATAACCATATCTTCTCACTTAACGTGGTAATAACAGAAGATCCATATTCCAGTCCAATTATTGAATCAATACCGATAATACCTCGGTGGGTATGAAACATCTCACCTTTCTTTACTTTAACTAGCCATTGCTTTTGCTTGCTAAGATATAATATAACGTAATCTCCTTCTTGTATAAGATTATTTAGAACCAAGATAAATTCACGACCATGCCAAAACTTCCTAAGATATAATCATAGACCCAATGTATCAAGAATAATTAAATATACATCAAATCTAAAGTTAGTGGCAAACTTGAAATGAAATTAAGGAGGTGATAATCTAAGAATGGAAAGCGACGATATAGCGCCTATAAGTTCAGGCATAGATAATCTTGGTCAACAAGAATCAGCATCTACTGATAAAAGATTCCCAAAATCATATTTTAAAGCAAAACCTGTTAAAATTGGTGATGAGATGGATGTCAGCATAACTGAAATGAGCAAGAGAGGTGATGGAATGACTAGAATTGATGGATATGTAATCTTTGTTCCAAATACGAAAATAGGAGATAATGTTAAGATAAAGATAACTCAAATCAGACCAAGTCATGCAATTGGATCAATTTCATAAATACAACAAAAAATGGTGTCTTGTAGTATTATGTTTCATGCATAATCAACTAGACACTCATTCTGTTTTTATCACAGTAGTTTAGTTAGTCAAGAGATAGTAGATTGTCTGAAGAAGAGCTAAGAAAAACAGGTATAAATCTTCCAGAGCCTTCTGAGCCAATAGGTAATTATACGTCATTAGTCAGAAGTGGCAATTTATTATTCGTTTCAGGAATGTTACCACGAGTTAACGGGAAAATACTTTTCACTGGAAAAGTTGGTGGAGAAATAACAATACAGGAAGGTTATGATGCGGCAAAGCTTTGTGTATTGAATTCATTATCTGCTGTAAAGGCAGAAATAAAGAATCTTGACAAAATATCTAGAGTTGTAAAAGTTGTAGGTTATGTTGCATCTGAAAAATCTTTTTTTGATCAACCAAGAGTTGTTGATGGCGCTTCAGATATTCTAGTTAGAATTTTTGGAAATAGAGGTAAGCATGCTAGGGTATCAGTTGGTGTTTCCGAGCTTCCTGGAAACGCGCCTGTAGAAATAGAAGTTATTTTTGAAATCAGAGATTAATTTCTTCAGTTTCTCGAACTAGATATTCAGTTTCAAATAGTCAATTTAGATTCTTTAGTAGATAAATTTAATTGGTCGTTAAGAAGGCTGCGATATATAATGAATTATGATGATATTATACGATTAGCACTCGAGCGAGGATTCTATGCTCCAAGTTGCGAAATATACTCTGATACATTTGCCGGTTTTTGGGATTATGGTCCACTAGGGTCAATTTTCAGAAATAGATTCGTTCAGTTATGGCGCCAAAACATTGTAAGAAGATCTGGTATGTTTGAAATAGACGGATCACAGATAATGTCTAAAAGTGTTTTTGTAGCGTCGGGTCATCTTGAGAATTTTGTAGATCCTGTTGTTTCTTGCAGTAAATGCAATACAAGACTACGTGCGGATAAGCTAATACAGGATAAGAAGGGTGTAATAATACCTGAACGACTAAAGAATGAAGAATATGATATTATTCTGAAAGATAATGATATAAAATGCCCAAAATGTGGAGGATCTCTAGAAAACACGTCTAAATTCAACATGATGTTCAATGTGGAAGTGGGTGCCGTTGGTGAAGAAGCTTATCTAAGACCAGAAACATGTCAAAGCATATTTGTAAATTTCTCAAGATTGTTCAAGATTATGAGAGGTAAATTGCCTTTCGCAGTAGCTCAATTTGGGAAGAGTTTTAGAAATGAGATATCACCCAGACAAAGTTTGATGAGACTTAGGGAGTTCTATCAGGCGGAGGCAGAGGTTTTCTTCAACCCGAAAAATGTAAATAATTTTGAAATGTTTAGTGATATTGAAAACTATGTTCTCAGACTGTTGATAGGTGATCAGATTAGAGAAATAACTTGCAGTAATGCTATTGAAGAAAACTTGATTCCTAATAAAATGATTGCATATTATCTAGCGATTATTCAACAGTTTTATGAGATTGTTGGAATAGATAGAGAAAGAATAAGATTTAGAAAACTAGGAGAAGATGAAAAGGCATTCTATGCCACCACGGCATTTGACTTAGAAGTTAAGACTACACTAGGCTGGATAGAATTAGTTGCTTGCAATGATCGCGGCAACTACGATTTGAAAAGACATTCAGAAATAAGTAAAAAAGAGCTTACTGTTACAGATAATGATGAAAAAGTATTACCTCACGTTTTCGAACTTTCAATGGGTGTAGATAGAAGTCTATATTGTATCTTGGAACATTCGTTTGTAAAAGAAGAGGAGAGAGATTTGCTCAAGATAAAAAGGTCTTTAGCATCAATACAGATAGGTGTTTTTCCATTAATAAACAAAGAAGGATTACCTTCTAAAGCTAGAGAAGTGTATAATATTTTGAAGAACGAATTTGACGTAATCTATGATGATTCAGGTTCAATAGGCCGAAGATATAGAAGACTTGATGAAATAGGTGTACCGTTAGTAGTAACAATAGATTATGATACTTTGAAGGATAATTTAGTTACGCTCAGAGACAGAGATAGCATGAAGCAAATAAAGATAAAGATTGAAGATATACTAGGCAGAATTAGAAGTTATTATCTTGGGGAAGATTTGTTCAATTAATAGAAAGCATCAAATATGGAATAGAATAATTCACTTTATTGAAATAGTCAGATAAAACGAAAAACAATCAAAAGAGTATTTGGGTGGAAAACATCACTTCTTGACTAGAAGTGTCTCTTTCAAACTTCACTATCAAAGATTGAATTAGTCGACAAAGAAAACACGTATCAATAATAGTACATGGTCAAGAAAATAGCTTATTTTACATTAAACGTAATTTCATATCAACTTGCCTACATTATTTTTACCTAGTCTAATCAACAAGAGGCTCTAAGTATTCTTTAAATCTACTTAGCTCTTCAATATGCCTGACTTTACCTCTTGTAGTAGATATTAACTCCCGCCTAAAGAATAAATCCACAGGTATTCTCATTGCTTCAAGCATTGTTATCGTCCTATTGGTAAGAGATTTTCCCTCTCTATCCAAGTCAAAAAGCAATATCACTTTTCGATACTTCTTTGAGTCCTCTACAAGCCTCAATAGATTATTCTTATTACAAAACATGAAGATATTTCCTAGAAAACCTATAGATCTTAAAGATCTATAGTCTCTCAATCCTTCAACAACAACTAAGGCGCCATTAGAATACTCATCGTTAAGCTTCTTAACATAGATAGCTAATGATTCAGCTATTACTTTATCGAAGTTTTTTCTAAACATAATATACCAAATTCAGATTTACGCTTTGAAATAGTATTTGCATCATCATTTTGCTTTATTGATGTACTTGCCAAATCCTTCTTTGCCGACTATGTTTCCTTCATCAAACACGGTGACTCCTCTCACAGCTGTAAGAATGGGCATTCCCTTAACCTTCCATCCAGAAAACACCTCAGCTGAGCTTCTAGTATACATGTCTTCACTAGATAATGAGTATTCGCGTTTCATATCTATTATCACAAAATCCGCATCCATACCTGCGTTTAGATCACCTTTAGAATTGTCAATTCCAAAGACTTTAGCCTGATTTCTTGACATAATGTTCACGCATTTGAAAATATCAATTGTACCCAAATTCACTTGAGTCATCATAAGAGGAAGAGCTGTTTCTAACCCAGGAACACCGTTAGCTGCGTCAAATATGTTATTCCACCCCGGTTCTTTAGCTTCTTTAGGATGCGGGGCATGATCTGTAGCCAAGAAATCTATCACACCATCAATTAGGAATTTCCATAAGGCACATCTATCGTGCTCTGACCTAAGAGGTGGATATGCCTTACCATACGGTCCTAGTCGCTCAACAAGATCATTATCCGTGAGTAAAAGATAATGTGGACATGTTTCAGCGGATACAGGCAAGCCTTCGCCCTTGGCTTTTTCTACCAAGGCTGCAGATTCTGAAGTGCTTAGGTGAGCAATGTTTATCTTGACACCGGCATGCCCAGCTAATTTTATACATCTGTCAACTTCTAGGAACTCGGATGCATTAGGTGAAGACTTGTAATATGCCGACGGTTTTGTATTGCCTTCTCTAATGAGGCGATTTGATAAAGATCTTATCAATCTATCATCTTCACAATGTATACTTAGAATTTTGTTCGTTTCGGCTACTTCACACATTATTTTATGCAATGTTTTTGAACCTAATTCACCTATGATCATTCCCTTCCAATCATCATTCTCATGATCTATTTCACGAGTGAATATTTTAAATGCTATAACACCGGCTGCAGCTAATGGTTTTATCTCTTGTATATTCCCATATCCCGCTCCTCCATAGAAAACATAATCAACAAGTGATTTGTTTTCAACTACTCTTTTCTTATAATTAAATGCGTCGACAGTCGTAACCGGTGGATAACCGACTACGGGCATATCAAATATTGAAGTGTATCCTCCTGCTGCTGCGGCCTTTGTTAAAGATAAGAAATCCTCTTGATTTGCAGGCGTTTTAGCTCCATGGGGCTCTCGACTGTGAACATGTATATCTATGCAACCGGGTATCACTAGTTTTCCAGTGGCGTCTATAGTTGAATCTGATTTGATATTTGAGCTGTCTTTAACTAATTTTGATATTTTTCCATTTTCAATAACTATATCTGCCTCCAACAATCTATCTTTCTGAACTATCTTGCCATTCTTTACTATCAGGTCTACTGTTGGCATTGAATCACATTCAACTGTTAATATGGGGAGCTGGATATATGTTTGCAGTAATCGGGTCTAAACTTGGAGTCAATTATAATTGGAGATACTTGATTACGATTTAGTAATCATAGGCTCAGGCATAGCCGGTCTGAGAGCCGCTTTAGAAGCTGTTAGAACACTTGGTACAATTAGAGTTGCCATTTTAACTAAAGTCCAGGCTACTAGGTCGCATTCTGTTTGTGCTGAAGGCGGTACTGCAGCTGTTATTAGAACTGATGAAGGAGATAGTTTTGAATCGCACGTTCGAGACACAATCTTTGGTAGTGATTTTCTCGCAGATCAGGATGCTGTCGAGTTATTTGTGAAGTCAATACCTGAGGAGATTTATCTTCTGGATCGTTTAGGGATGCCATGGTCTAGAAGGAAGAACGGCACAATAGATCAACGAGTTTTCGGTGGATACTCCTATCCTAGAACTACTTACGCAGCCGATAGGATTGGTTTTTTCTTAGTGCAAACATTGTTCAGTGCGCTGCAAAGGTTTGATAACGTCGAAATATTCAATGAATGGTACGTTACTTCACTCTGTATAGAAGACAGCCGGTTCGTAGGACTCTTCGCAATAGATATGAAGAGTGGCAATCTTTGTGGATTCAGATCTAAATCGTGTATTGCAGCAACAGGCGGTGCAGGTAATCTATATGGCTTTACAACGTATTCAAACTCATCAACTTCTGACGGTTTAGCGATGGGATATAGAGTTGGTCTACCTTTAAAGGATATGGAATTCATTCAATTTCACCCTACGGCTTTGGTTCCATCAGGGATTCTGATCAGTGAAGCAGCTAGAGGAGAAGGAGGTATTCTCCTGAACAAAAATGGTGAACGGTTTATGAAACGATATGCACCGTTAGCTCTTGAGTTAGCTCCTAGAGATGTCGTTTCTAGATCCATAATTAAAGAGCTAAACGATGACAGAGGATTTGACAATCCGAACGGGCTAAATTATGTTATGCTTGATATAACTGGAATCGGGGCTGAAAAAATTAAAGAAAAACTTCCGCAAATAAGAGAACTAGCAATAAACACCTTGGGGATAGACCCGATTGATTCAATGATACCAGTTAGACCAGCAGCCCATTTCACGATGGGTGGAATAGATTCAACGATAGAAGGTGAAACAGGCATCAAAGGACTCTGGGTGGCTGGAGAAGCAGCTTGCGTTAGTATTCACGGTGCAAATAGACTTGGTGCTAACTCAACTGCAGAATGTCTAGTCTATGGTAAGATAACTGGGCGTAACGCAGCTCAACATGCTATTAGCGCAAGCTTGAGTAAAATGAGTAACGAAGCTGTAAAATCAGAGGAACATAGAATATTTGATAGCCTTATGGGAGGATCAGGTTCAGAGAACCCATATCTATTAAAGAAAGATCTTAGAGCGATAATGGATAATTCCGCATATGTGTATAGAGGTGGGAATCAGCTTGCTGAAGCCATTAGGATGATTCGGTCTCTACAAAATAGAGCCTATCGACATGTAGAAGATAAGAATCGAGAATTTAACACTAATCTTACTAATGTTATGGAGATTGACTCTATGTTGCAAGTAGGTGAAGTCTTGCTAGTAAGCGCATATGCTAGGACGGAGTCCAGGGGAGCCCATTTCCGAGTGGACAATCCTTATCGTGATGATAAGAATTGGTTAAAACATACTCTGGCGTATAAAGGTGAATCCGGTCCAAAGCTTGAATATGCTCCAGTGAGAATAAATCGGATAAAACCTGAAGATAGAGGTTACTGATTGAATGACTGAGAAGAAAGATAGTTCGCATGTTTATAGAGCGAAATATCCTAGACGAAGGATTTCTCAACTATTATTCGGTTCTCCAAATAAAATCGGTAGAATAACCTTCACATTGCATAGAATAACCGGGTTGGGGCTAACTTTATACTTTTTAGTTCATGTCTTAACTGTTGGAACAGTCTGGGGTGGAGAACCTACGTGGGATAGTAATATGGCGTTCCTTGAAAACCCTGTTCTATTGTTTGGCGAGTTAATCTTATTAGCTGCTTTAGGTTTTCACGGTATGAACGGTATTAGATTAATTCTATCTAACTATGGTGTTACTTTGACAAACCCATCGAGACCTGATTATCCATATAAAATAGGTTCGAACAATAAATCACAGAAGATACTTCTACTCTTAGCATTCTTACTATCTATAATATTATTTCTTTTGGGGTATTTATTCATCTTCTTGAGGTTTAGTCTATGAAAGAATCATCTATAATGCTTCTGCATTACACTACAGGAATACTTATCGCTGTATTGGGGGGTGTGCATTTGGCGACTCATTCATTCCTTGGGGTGACAGGGTATTTCGACAGCCTTAATTACGGATCGGTTACTGGTAGATATAATGATTCATTATTCTCAATTGTATTGGAATTGCTTTTGATTAATGTGACCTACCATGGATTAAACGGTTTCAGAATTATTCTCATAGAAGTTTGGAATAATAACAAGTGGACTAGAATAGTTAATTGGTCGACGTTATCGCTAGGTGTTATTGTGATTATCTACGGGACGATAATAGTTTTAGGAAAATACTTTCTAATATGAGGCTTCAAAATGGTTAAGAATAAATCTATTAAACTACTCCGATCTACACCTTTAAAGAATAGCAAGCCAACATATGTGAAGTACTCAATACCTTTTGAAAAAGGAATGACTGTCCTGGATGCACTAATATATATCAAGGAGAATGTTGACCACTCCACTACATTCAGACATTCATGTAGAATGGGCAATTGTGGGGCATGCGGTATGGTGATAAATGGAACCCCTAAATTAGCATGTCAAACCCTGATATCTGAAACAGATGAAATCGAAGTTAAGCCTCTTGAAAACCTTCCTGTAATAAGAGACCTAGTGTGTGACTTTACTGAATTCGACAACAAACATCGTAAGATAAAGCCATACATTATATGCAAAGACCCATTCACACAAAAACTAGCATCTGAACATATTCAACATCAAGACAAGCTTTACAACTATCTTCAATTCGCTTTATGCATTAAGTGTGGATTATGCTTCAACGCCTGCCCTATAACAAGCATCAATACGAATTATTTGGGTCCCCAAGCACTTTCGCAAGCCTATCGATATCTAGCTGACGACAGAGATGAAGATAGGTTTGAGAGAATAGAGATTATAGATAGTAGAAATGGTTGCTGGGGATGTCATTTCGCAGAATCTTGCAGTGAAGTTTGTCCTAAGGGTGTAGACCCTTCTTTAGGCATTCAACTCCTTAAACGAATGGTAATGAATTCTAGATTACGTGGAATACGAATCAAAAGTGTGCCCCGTCTCTGAACGACTAGGGTTCACCTAGAGACCAACTGATCTCTTCTATCACCAAGTCTCTCTATACGGGGCTCCCCGTCTGTTACGCGTCTGGGTAAACGAGGTTCACATCATTTTTTCGAACACCCGCCGTTTTACGCGTATTTTATGACGGGGGCATCTTTTTCATTTGGTTCTCTTTTAAGTCTTAGTTATTTCTTCAATACTTAGTTCAAAAATTGAAACAGGTACCCTTAAACTGAATGCTTCAAGAACTTCTGGCGCCACTTCGCCTATCATGCCCGCATTATTCTTTCCAACTTCAATAGTAGCGCCTCTACCAGAGATGTAAAGTTTGTTTTCTAGATGTTTAGTCTCACAGCTCAATCCACTCAGTTGATTTAGAAATGCTTCAAGATATGACTTTGCCTCAGTATAGTTAGCATTGGTGTGGGCTATTGCTATAGCTACTTTATACTCTTCTTTACTCTCATTTGGAGTTTTTCTGGTAAAAACTTTGCCTACTTCGAAGATTCTTTGTGGGTACTCCCCATGAATATTTCTCTCGAGAGTCATTAAGAGAGATGAGATAAGTGAGTCACGTAAATACTCGTGTTCTGCAGTCTTTGGATTCTCCACTCTAATGTACTGACTAGGTTCAGAATTAGTCGTATTGATTATCATTTCCTTGTTTACAAAGCTGAAATTCATAACTTCAATAAGTCCTAGAGCAATGAGAACATGGCGTATCGCATCAATAAACTGGTTTTTAGGGTTTAGTTTACCGATATGTGATGTTTTTGGTAACGTAGTTGTTAGATTCAATATGTTGAATCCGATAACTACTTCCTCAACTAAATCAACAGGATGCAGTATATCTGACCTGTATCGTGGTATACTTGCCAGAATACAATTTTCTTTTACTTCAGCCGAAATACGACTGCGTGCGAGGTATTCTATGATTTCAGCGGAGTTTAGATCTAGACCTAGTAAGTTGTTAATAAGTTTAGGTTCAACTTTCATCTTTAAAGATTTTAGTTCTGGTTCGATTTTACTATAAGTAGGGTAGCGAACTTCAATAGATTCTATTCTTCCACCTTTATCATGTAGGGCTGCCAAAAGAACAGCCAAGACATCTTCTGCTGCTTTCAAATTAGTCGATGTCACATCGATGAATAGATTCTTAGTTTCAACTGAAATTATTGAAAGGCTTCCATTGATAATAGGTGGGAATGAAAGCACGTTTCCTTCTTTATCAATTATTATTGGGTATTTTGAAAACCCTTCAACAATGTGTTTGTATTTTCGCCCGGTTTCAACCTCTTTAAGTATTCGACTCAAACTCATCTTTTCAGCATATCCGAGGGGTGTAAACTCGAAATTAGACTTTACAGCTTTGTACGTAAACGGTGGTTTTACCTTATCAAAGTCATGAATACCGGTTGAGACTTTAGATCTTTTCCGGCCTATTCCATTATCTAGGTCGTCTTGCATCACCATTAACTGTCTGACTGATTCATCATCTAATTTCAATCCTTTGACTAGAGCTCCTACAAATACCGGTCTAATCTCCAACACTGAGCTGTCTACATTCAAGAAAACGTTTGAATTAAATGCTTGATATTCTGGGGCGCCTTTTTCCAATCCCAATAATCCATTTAATGCTCTAGATATCCCCCACTCGCTTGAAAAGTCTGGGCGGTTAGGATTATACTCTATTTTTACATATTCCTCAGTTTCCTCTTCTATGTCTAATCCTAGATATGGGAGAGTTTCGACAATATCTTGATTTGATAAATTCTTTCTATTGTCTGAATTATTTTTGATGTGTGAGAGCAATCTATCGTAGTATAATGTGATTACTGGCATAGAGGTAGCCTCCTAAGCCAGCCAATGTCGTTACTGTATAGATCTCGTATGTCTACAATGTTATGTCTAAGCATCACTAACCGTTCAAGACCACCGCCCCATGCTAATACTGGATTTTTGACGCCCAACGGTAGAGTCACTTCAGGTCTCAGTATTCCCATTCCACAAAGTTCAACCCATTTACCGAGGTTTTCAAAGTAGACCATGGATTGAATCGATGGTTCAGTATAAGGGAAGAATGTTGGCCAGAACTTTACTTTCTTCAGTCCTAGCTTAGAGTAGAAACTGCTTAGGAGACCCATAAGGTCTCTCAAACTTACTTTTTCTCCGACTGCGATACCTTCGATTTGATGAAACTCATCTAGGTGTTTAAATGATGTCTTTTCATTACGAAAGACACGTCCTACTGAGAATACGCGTTTTTCATTAGGTTTGAATTCAGCTAGGTACTTCACTGTAACAGCTGTAGTGTGGGTTCTGAGAACCATTTCTTTTGATTTGTCTAGACTCCAATTGTACCCCCATCCTGTTGAACCTGTTTCCCATCCATCTTGATGAACCTTTGAAACTTTTTTTACGGATTCTTCATCATCGATATTGTCTAACTTAAGGTTTGAAAGATAGAATGTGTCTTGCATCTCTCTGGCGGGATGATCTTGAGGTATGAATAGAGCATCAAAATTCCAGAATGAAGGTTGAATAATTGGGCCGTCTATTTCTTCAAAACCTAGGACAACAAATATTTCTCTAACCTCATCGATGAATCGCTGAACAGGATGTTTTTTACCGGAATATATTGGTGGGGATGGTGATTCGACATTTATCGGTCTAAGTGCATGACCTTTCCATTTTCCTGTAGCTAGAAGGCTAGGTGTAAGAACATTCAGATCTTCTACACTGTCAATCGTTCTAGTTGTTTCTAACCCTTTTCTTGTGATACTAATCTTGGTAATTGTTTTTTCTTTGATGGTTATGAATCTGGGTCTTTTTTTTAGATTTGAAAGAGTAAGAATATCTGTTTTGCTTAGTGTATCTATGTTTTTGGATTCTAATAGTTTTTTTAATAATTGTTCTTCATCTGTAGTCTCTTCTGCTTTACCTAGTTTGATGAGTTGCTGCCCATTGATAGTTTGAACCGTTATCCATTCTCTTCTCTTCGAGTTTCCGAAAGCCACCGAGAATTCTTGAAAAGACGTGTCGAAACTGTTCTTAAGATTCTCTAATGTTGTTTCTCCACCTAATTGCATTAATTTATCAACGAGTCTTCTTTCAGGTAACCCTTTATCCAAAGCTTTGACACCTTCTAAATCGAGTGATACTTTTTGAACTCTGTCAACGGATATTTGGATCATATCTTTGGACTTGAGCCATTCTACAGCTCTTCTTGTTTGATCTAAGCTTAAGCCGGATTCATCCGATACCTCTTCAATAGTGCACATCCTTTTCTGTTCTAATGCCTTCAATAGTCTTTTTTCAAGTGGATGTAGAGGTCCATTCATCATTATACTTACCCTGTGTTAATCCAGAATTCATGTCTTTTAAGCATTAATTATTATTCACTAGTCGCGAATCATGAATTTTTCAAGTATCTTTTTAGCATCCTCGCGCTTTCTTTGATGTTCAGTGAGGAATTTACCGATAACCTCAGATAATCTGAGTTTGTCTTCACCACAGAGAAGGCTTCCTGATTTGCATCCTGAGCACACTTCCTCAATTTCTTTGTCATTCTTGAGCAGAAGATTATAGTAATGGTAAACAGGACATATTTCTGGTGTTCCGCCTTGTTCTTTCTGCTCCTTGACTGTTGCTCGTCCACCTGTAAACGCACTCATGATCTTCTTATGAGCAACTGCAGGTGTATCAACTGTAAATATTGCGGTTTCAGGTTCACTGGCGCTCATCTTGCCACCTTTTCCGAGTCCTGGAATGAATTTTGAATGTATTTGTGCTGGTTTATAGAATCCTAGTTTTGGAGCAACGTCTCTTGCTATTCCTCTCCAGTAATTATCCTGATCTATAGCGGCAGGAATTAAACAAGGTATGTTCGTTCCTTTCAAAACTGAAGGTAAGAAGCAGGGAGCTGCTTGAAATGAAGGGAAAAAAATCATGCCTATGTTAGTGTTGTTCTCAAATCCAAACACTGCTTTCGCAGTTGAAAAAGTAATATGTTTTGAAATCTTAACCGCTATTTTGTAGAGAGTCTTACTGTATTCTAGGTCTGAGAAAATGAATGTTTTCTTTGGATCGAAACCGCAAGCAATCACATCAAGTGCATTTTCATAAGTATATGCTAATGTTTGGTCAAGTGTCAACTCAGTATTATGTAGAAACTTTTCATCATCAGTCATCTGGAAATAGAGTTCTGCGTCAAATTCTTTTTGCAAATATTGCGTAAATATCCAAGGAACCAAATGCCCCAAATGTGTGTGCCCTGAAGGCCCTCTGCCAGTATATAGAAAGAACTTCTCACCGGATTCATACTTGTTAAGTATCCAATCCATATCCCGATGGCTGAAGAATATTCTTCGCCTCAAAAACGGATGTATTTCTTTAACGTGCTTCTTCAGTCTTTCAACAATATCATCTGTTATCGGAGATGTTCCGAATTTCCGAATTAACTTATCGTAATCTACTTCACCCTTTACTTCCCAAGGTGTAACTGTAAAGGCATCTTCGCCAGTCATGTTTTGAAAGAGATCGTTTATACATATTATAAAGGTTCAGTGAATAACACGTCCTTCTTCGTCTACTTCGCCGTTCCTTATTCTAGTTGAAGATAAGCTAGATCCGTCTTCAGATAGAATTGTTTCAACAACAATCACCTTTAGGGGCTTGAACCCAAAATTAGACCTTTTCTTATTAAATTCAGTGACTCTACTCAACATCTCATTACTTGTAACAATCGCTTCAACATAATCTGCGTATATTTCAGTCCCAAAATAATCATTCAGAGGAACTATCTGGTAATCTCTTTCAGGGAAAGTATTCTCCAAATACTTCAAAAGGCCTTCGACTCTATTCTTGAAGTTATGATCAGGCGTCTTACCGAGACGTGAAGCAAACTCGTCAGTTGACACGCCAATTAATACGTTTTCAGCCGACGTAAATGCCTTTGAGAAAAGCGCTTTATGCCCTTTATGGATATAATCAAAAGTTCCACCCAGAGCAGTAGTTTTAAATCTAAGTTTCAATTCGCTCCCACTAACAATTAACAACTAGTATAATGGGAGGGTTACTTGAAAAGTTTGTCATTAAATAAAGATCAGTTAAAGTCAGGACGAATAGCTTCAGAAGCTCGTCAAATGATAATTTCCAAAAATATTCTAGGTAACACTATCCTAGAAATATGCGAAATGGTTGAAAAGAAAGTTGAACAATTAGGAGGTGAACATGCTTTTCCATGTAATGTATCGCTAAACGAAGCTGCGGCTCACTACACTGCGGGTTTAGGTGACGAAGGAGCTATAAAAGAATCTGACCTAGTTAAGATTGATTTTGGCGTTCACGTTAATGGATATATTGCTGATACAGCTATAACAAAATCATACAACTCGGAGTATGACTCGTTAATACAAGCAACGGAAGAATCTTTGAACAATGCTATTGGAGCTGTCAGAAACGAGGTTAATGCAGGAATGATAGGCAAAACGATATTCGAAACTGCTGAAAGATGGGGATTCAGACCTATTTCTAACCTCACAGGCCATTCAATTGAACAATTCCAATTACATGCAGGTGTCTCAATACCTAACGTTTGGATACCTGGTACTCAAAGACTCAAAACAGGTTCTCTATATGCGATTGAGCCATTTCTAACTATGAAAGATGGTGCAGGTGAAGTAGTTGAGGGCGGTGAACCTAGAATATATGGGTTGATTTCCAGAAGAATGACTGGAAAGAAACAATTAGATCGTTTCATAGATCATGTATGGAAGACACGTAAAACGCTTCCATTTACTCCTAGATGGTATTTAAATATCTTCAACAAGAATGAAATAAAAGATATCATCAAAGATCTCATACGAATGAAAATAATAAAGGGATATCCTGTTTTAGTCGAAAGGAAAGGAAGAATTGTTGCTCAGTTTGAACATACAGTTATGGCTACAGACACCGGAGCAGTTGTGATAACGCGTTAAAACTTATTTTTTGATCTGTTCAGCATAGATCATTTCAATTAATGTTTTGCTTTTATTGCAGTGGGTGCAGTCTCCTGCTTCTTTGAACACATAGTCACCTAATTGGAAAGGTCGTTTAGTTTTGAAATTACATGCTGGGCAATTTTCAATTGTGAATACATTAAATTTGGGTTTTTTTGATTGCGCCTGATTACTTCGCTTCAATTTATTGCCCAACTCCGAATGTATTTCCTACACCAACCACCAGAACAGTGTCTCCCTCAGCAGATTTATCATCTATTATTTTATACACCATTCTGACCACCTTTTCATTTGTTTCGGCAATATCTTTCCTCATAACTGATATCGCCTCTAGCATTGACTGCTTTATCGCTATAGCATAAAGTGGGATATCGTTCTTAGTAGCCACATCTTCTATTTGGTATCTTTCCACACCTATTCCTCCTATCGCAGCGCCTATTCCCTCAGCAACTTCCCCTGTGGTTTCTCCTTCAAGCTTCAAGGCTGCATCAATCATTATTATCGATTTGAATTTTACTCCCATCTCATTCACTAATTTAGTAATTGCTACACCCGGCTGGCCAACGTTTCCACCTGGGCCCTCAGCTTTTAGAAGGTAAAGAGATCTTCCATTATAACTTGATTGACTGTAAACGGTGTCTTTAGCTATATTCTTCTTCTCAGTGTTCAACATAAGTTTAGCCGCAACCATCGCACCTATCCCATCCCCTATTGGCTGCGCCTGCTTGAAAGCGTCGATAGCACTTGTTAGGGCATCTGCTTCCTGCATAACCAGCGGCAGTATCATTTGAAGCTGCGCTATAACGTAGATGCTGGATGTTTTCTTTCCCATAATATAGTAATGCCTCACAATCTTGTAAATGAGGTTATGTGCTGAGGAAATTTCTAAAATATTCTCAGCTGTAGTTATTTGAACATTGTTTGCATTCAAACCTATTGCCTTTATCTCTTGTCTGACACGCTCATCTCTCACAACCACTGTATGTTCTATTTTCTTCATTATACCTGAAGGATCTGTATCTACAGGCATAATTGTGAAGTAATCAATGAACTGATCAATTCTCTCAGTTGGATCCTTATCCGGTTTCAAAACAGTCTTTATGTATTCAATAGCTTCTTTTCTTGAATTCTCCTTCATAACTTTGAGACGGTTAAGAGACCTAGAAATATCACCTAGCATCATCCAAGATTGCAGCCGCTGACCATAGAACATAAAGAGAAACATCGGTAAATAGTAAATTAAGATAAACCAAACAGGGTTGTCACCTGTTCCATTTCCAAGTAGTCCATTCTGAAGAACATTACTCAACATTTGCTTGTACACCACAAGTTTGATTCTTTATGATTTAGACTTTTTGGCTAAAAGCGATATATTAAGAGATGTAAGTAAGCTATGAATCCAAGTTCATCAAAATAGATGATTACAATAGTTGATGACTTGGTTTTCTATTCTTCGTTGCTTGTGTTAACTTCACTGATTTGTAAAATAGCACTTGTCATGCTTTCATCGACTGTACTTCACGACTAATGTAAGATGGTTGGTGAAAGATGTTATTAGATTAGAAGGATGAAAGCAAAACGAAGGTAGGCTGAGTGTGGTTGAAAACAAATTAATTAATTCAAAAAAAATGATAAGCATTATCTAAAGCAGTTTTAGGTCCGATGTTATCTTATCTATCTTTAAAGATGGTCCCGGTCCAATTGCCAAACACGTAACTGTTCCGGCTGGAATTTGAGTCAACCCCCTGTCTTCCACAAGTGAAGTTGGTAGGTCTTCTCGCTCAGATCTATGAATTAAAGATAGTAATGACTCAAGAGAATCAACTTTTAGAACAACTTTAGCCTGACCGGATGAATGCCACCCATCATACCAATCTCGATTCACGCGCTTAGCCCTTTCAGAACCCAAAACAGCTGCATGAGCCACTTGAGCAGCTGTCTTACCTTTTCCCATTTTCAGGTCAGACCTTACAACGATAACTTGTTTAAATTCTCGATCCACGCTAATATCCTTATAATTACTTGATGGATAAGCTTTGTCATAAAGAAGAACTATAATGATTCCAGACTATGATGTAGTAACTGTTGGAGGAAGCGTATCCGGTTTATTAGCATCTAGAGAAATTGCAGAATCTGGATTCAAAGTTAAAGTTCTTGAAGATGATTTAGAAATAGGATTACCTGAGAAATGCGATGGTCTTGTTAGCATTAGATGCCTTGAAGCAATAGGAATAGCCCCAACAAGTGGATTGATTCAGAACAGGATCAAGAGAGCCGTTGTTTACTCACCAAACGGATCGTCTATAGAGATAGATGCAAGTAATCAAGGAATTGTCGTACTTGACAGAAGCAAGTTTGATAGAGAATTAGCAAGAAATGCAAGTAACAGTGGAGCTGAAATAGAATTAGGGCAAAGAGTCAACAAGAAGAATCAAGAAGATAAATCAGTGACAATATTCACTGATACTGCGTCTTATACTTCAAAATGGGTGGTTAATGCAGTTGGATACTCAGCGTTGCCAATATTAGAGAAAAAAACTCTTCCAGCAGCAAAATTTGAGGTTTACGGAAACTGGTTCAAAGAGGATACCATAGAAATCTATTTTGACCAAAGAAAAACGCCTGGGTATTTTTTGTGGGTAATTCCAATTTCAACCGATATTGCTAAAGTAGGGTCAGCAGGAATAGGCGTAAATCAATTTCAAATTTTAGATGATTTTATTAAAGAAAGAAAAGGTTCTGTTGTGAAAAAAACAGCGGCTCAGATAGTTGTAGGAGGCCCGATAAATCAATTCGTATCAGGGAACATAGTTACAGTTGGCGACGCAGCCGGTCAAGCAAAACCTACTACTGGTGGTGGAATTTACAGCGGAGGAGTGGGGGGAATTTTAGCGGGGAAATATCTTTCAGAAAGCTTGTCTTCAGGTGATAATCAAAAGATATTCAAGTATGAGAAAATATGGAGAAACCTTTTCAATAAAGAGTTTAGATCACAATCTCAAATCAGAGGAATTCTCAACAAAATAGACAATTCAAAAATAGATAAAATATTCAATATTATTAAGAATTCTAACATTCTTGAAAGAATATCGTTGGAAAGCGATTTTGACCACCATTCATTTGCTTTATTGAAGACATTGGGGGTAAAAAATGCATTTCAAATAACTAGTTTATTAGCCGATACATTTCTAGACAGCTTCAGAAAGAAGATTGAAAAGAAAAGTTGACCTATTTCGTAATATCAATTGTAATCTGCTAAGTAAGATTTTGCAAATATAAGAAAAAACTGGTAGGAATCATAAGCAAACTAATTTATATAAGAATTTCAAGGTCGATGTGAGTGAAATGTCAGAAACTCGACGAAATCTACACTTACCATCTTGCACCTCTTGCAACAGACCGATAATGCCTAATGAGAAATCCTCAAAATTTCAGTGCCCAGAATGTGGAAATAATACTTTGTGGCGATGTGAGAAATGCCGTACATTTTCCCGTGAATATAGATGTGTAAACTGTGGATTTGAAGGACCATAGGGGATTAGTCAATGACATCAATTGTTGCCAAGGTAAAAATACTTCCTACAGATGCCACAATCAAAAGCAAGGAGATTGTAGAATCTATCAAAGTTAATCTACCTGAGCAAATAAAAATAATAAATGTAACTGAAGAGCCAATAGCATTTGGGCTGGAGGCTTCCATAATAGATTTCAAATTGGAAGATAAAGACGGCGCAATTGACGATCTTGAAAACATTATAAGATCTTCAAAGAATATAAGCCAAGTTGACTTCTTAGGGATAAGTAGAATGTCTGCTACACTTAAATGAATATTCAGATAAAGAAGATTATTTTCCTTTGAAACAGTTATTTTAGTTGAAAACACATGGCACGAGAGCGACAGCCTAAATCAGTTCAACTTAAGGTAGCTGAATCAAAACAAAGAGATGTGGGAAAGGGTAGAGCAAGGCTAGATATAGACATCATGGACACTATTGGAGTAGCAGCAGGAGATATCATAGAATTAATAGGAAAGCAGTCAACTGCAGCCACTGCATGGCCTGCTGATCCAGATGATCAATGGTTAGGAATGCTTAGAATAGATGGGCAGATTAGAAAAAATGTTGGAATAAGAATAAATGAATATGTAACTATTAGAAAAGCAGTAGCAAAAACTGCGCGAAGCGTAACTTTAGTACCGGTAGAATCAGGATTAAAAGTTGATGAAGACTTTGCTGATTTTGTCAAGAATAGATTGAAAAGATTTCCAATAACAGAACAAGACGACGTATCTGTAGTTGTTTTAGGAAATCCCATAATATTCAGTGTATCAAAGATCAAACCAAAAGGGATAACAATAATTGATGATGACACTGAGATAACTATTCTTCAAGAACCGTTAATAGAAAGAAAAGTATCTTCAACCGTAACTTATGATGAAATAGGAGGTCTTAAAGAAGAAATAAGAAGATTACGCGAGATTGTAGAGTTACCATTACGTCATCCTGAAATCTTTCAGAGACTAGGTGTTGAAGCCCCAAGCGGAATAATGATGCATGGTCCGCCAGGATGTGGTAAGACACTACTTGCCAAGGCTCTTGCAAATGAATGTGAAGCAAATTTCTTTTCAGTTAATGGTCCAGAAATAATGAATAAATATTATGGAGAAACTGAAGCTAAGCTTAGAGAAATATTCAAAGAAGCGCGGGAGAATGCACCAAGTATTATTTTCATAGATGAAATAGACGCTATTGCTCCAAAACGGGAAGAAGTTTTTGGTGACGTTGAGAAACGAGTTGTAGCTCAATTGCTAGCTCTCATGGATGGTCTTTCCGACAGAGGAGACGTAGTTGTAATTGGAGCTACAAATAGACCTGATAGCGTAGATCCTGCGCTTAGAAGGCCAGGAAGATTTGACAGAGAAATAGAGATAGGAGTACCGAATGCTGAAGCAAGGCTAGAGATTATTCAAATACATACCAGAGGAATGCCTCTAGCTGAAGACATAGATCAGAATGAATTAGCGAGAAGATTATATGGCTACACGGGAGCTGATGCAAGAGCTCTATGTAGAGAGGCGGCTCTAAAGGCGTTGAGACGACATTTGCCAGATATTGACTTGAAAAGCGAAAGCATTGCGCCAGAGGTTCTTGAGAAATTAATAGTAACAACAAATGACTTCCACGAGGCTTTCAAGGAAATAATACCTACAGCGATGAGAGAGTTTTATGTCGAAATACCAACAATAAGATGGAGCGATATAGGGGGGTTAGAAAAACCGAAGAAGAAACTAACGGATAACATAATTAAAGCAATAATGCACCCGGATAAATTCACACAGGCAGGAGTTAAACCTACTAGAGGAATTTTGTTATATGGACCGTCTGGATGTGGAAAAACATTATTGGCCAGAGCCGTAGCCACTGAAAGCTATGCTAACTTCATTACAGTAAGAGGTCCTGAGATCTTATCGAAATGGGTAGGGGAATCTGAGAAAGCGATCAGAGAGATATTTAGGAAAGCGAAAGCGTCAGCCCCATGCATAGTATTCTTTGATGAAATAGACTCTATAGGTGTAGCTAGATCACTAGGGGAAGATGCTGGCTTTGGAGAAAGAATTCTAAGCCAACTACTTACAGAAATTGACAGTATTTACAATGTCGGAGAGATATTTGTTGTTGCAGCCACAAATAGACCAAATTTACTGGACCCTTCACTAATAAGACCTGGAAGAATAGACCTAGCTATTTACGTTGAACCGCCAGATGAACAGAATAGAGAAGAGATTTTACGTGTTGTCACTAAGAATATGCCTATTGAAAAAGAAGTGGTATTGAAAGAAATTGCAGCGAGGACAAATGGCTATACAGGAGCCGACCTAGAATCTTTATGTAGAGAAGCAGCTATATCAGCCATGAATAGAGAAGAAAAAATCAAGATTAAAAAAGAAGATTTTGATAATGCGTTCACGAATATCAGACCATCAATTTCTCCAGAAATAATATCGTGGTATGAGACAATCTACGAAAAGATGACAAAAAAAGTAGTTAATCAGAATAAAAAAGAGTTTTACGGGTAACATAATAATTTATTCTCTGAATAAAATAAAAGATAATTCAAAGAAAATATACCTTAGATCTTCTATTAGAATCTCAATGACTTTATGTATTTCAATTGACGTTGAATAACCTTAGAAAAAACTTAAGTTAACAAATATTCTAGAAAAGAGGCACCTTGGGTCTAGACATCAAGAAAATAGTAAAACCCGAAGTAATAAGTTTTAAACAGATGACGGGTAGAATATTAGCTGTAGATGCATATAACGCAATTTATCAATTCTTATCCACCATAAGAGGATATAATGGAGAATATTTGGCTGATAACCAAGGAAGAATAACAAGCCATCTAAGTGGACTTTTCTATAGGAGTGTCAATTTACTTGAATTAGGAGTAAGAATGATCTATGTATTTGATGGGAAACCACCTTCGTTAAAAAGAATGGAGATAGAAAGAAGAAGAGCCAATAAAGAAAAAGCCAAAAGAAACTATGAAATAGCTTTGAGCAAAGGAGATTTTGCCGAAGCCAGAAAATATGCTCAAGCAACTTCGTTCATTGAAGGTTATATGTTAGAAGACTCGAAAAACATTCTAGACCTTCTTGGAATACCTTGGATAGAAGCTCCTTCGGAAGGTGAAGCTACCGCAGCATACTTAACAAAAATGGGAATTGCTACCGATGTATCAAGTCAGGATTTTGATTCATTGCTCTTCGGTGCAACTAGACTAGTGAGAAACATAACGATATCAGGCAGAAGAAAATTACCAAATAAAGACATCTACGTAGACATTATGCCTGAAGAAAAAGAATTAACCCATTTACTTCAAGAACTCAAAATAAAATACGAGCAACTTATTGACTTGGGAATATTAGTTGGAACAGACTATAATCCAGATGGATTTAAGGACATTGGGCCAATCAAAGCATTAAAATACATTAGAAAATACGGTAGCCTTGAAAAAATAGAAGACATACAAGATGAATTAAGAAAAATCGATTACTTGGCAATAAGAGATCTTTTTCTTAAACCAGAAGTAATAGGATTAAGAGATAAATTATCATGGAATCAGCCCAACTATGAAAAAATATTATCGTTTTTATGCGGCGAAAGAAACTTTTCAGAAGACAAGATAAACAAAGCATTAGACAAAATTCGGAAGAATGAACAAGAAATGAGCGAAAGCTTAGAAAAATGGTTCTAATGAAGATTCAAGATGAAATAACAGATATAGACAAATGGATAGGCATCAAAGGATATGCAACTAATTTCAAAGGAATAGGGGGGAAAATAAGAAAAAACAACGCGGATTTTCTAGTAGATGAAGTTCTGGAACCAAAAGTATTAGAAAGCCTCACAAAGACTCAAGACTCCAATAACAAGTACGCAATATATATATTGAAAAAGGATGGAATTGACACAATCCATGCTATTCAGCAGATACAGAAATCAATAGGACAAAGAATTTCCTACCTTGGGCTGAAGGATAAGTATGCATCAACCAATCAATACATATCTCTACGACGGATTCAGCACAACGCTCCTTCAGAAATCAAATTATCCAATCAAATTACTCTTAACCTGATTGGATTTTACAGCAACATTCTTACTAGAAAGTATTTGTTTGGAAATCATTTCAAAATTAGAATAAGAGAAATAGAGAAAAAAAGTCTAGAAGAAGAAAAAAAGGAATTTGTAAAAGTAATAGAAGAAAAAAAAATACTTAATTTCTTTGGCTATCAAAGATTTGGAACTTCAAGACCTGTAAACCATTTAGTTGGTCGAAAGATACTAGATGGATGTTTTGAAGAAGCAGTAATGATTTTTCTAACATACACAACAAAGCATCAAAGTAAAGAAATTCAAGAAATAAGAAAAGCAATGATAGATCCGTCTAACTACAAATCTTTACTAAACAGAATGGGGCCTAATTTAGATATCGAAAAAGAGATAATAAAAAGCCTAATAGAAAGACCAAATGAATGGGTTAGAGCTTTAAGAAGAATACCTATACAAATCAGAAGAATATTTATAAATTCATATCAATCATATATCTTCAATCGAACAATATCAAAAGCAATCGAGGAAAAAGAAGATATTTCTAAAGTTCAAGAAGGAGATATTTACAATATTAATGATAATCAAAGCAATCAAACAATAAACATGAGAAGATGCATTGAAACAATTAACAATGAGGAATCGTCAAGTTCAACGCCACTTGTACAAATCGTGGGATATACATTTAGATGTAGAGATGGAAGATTCGAAAAAATAATTAAGAAGATTTTAGATGAAGAAGAGATAACTGAGAAACAATTCTATGTAAAGCAAATGCCTGAATTAAGTATGGAGGGGGGATTCAGGATACCATTCTTGAGAGTAGATAAGTTTAATTTGATAGAACAACAGGATGAATCTTCATGCTTGCTTGAATTCACTCTTAGAAAAGGGTCCTATGCAACAGTAATATTACGTGAGCTAATGAAGCCAACTGACATAACTGTTGCAGGATACTAAGTTGCTTTTTAATTCGCGAGATCCATATAGTCGATCAGCGAAGGATCGCATTTGTCAACTAAAATAACTTCGTACCACGCACTTCTCCCATCGCGATAAACGAAGTATGAGTTTAGAACTTCAAGATTTGGAAATTTCTCGCTCACCCTTCTTTCAGATGTTTGTCTCACATTTACATTAGCTTTCATTTTTACAATACCAGCATGCTTCTGCCTTCTACCTGCTTTTGCTTTTACGCGTCTCATACCACCTCGACTAACTTTGATTCTTACAATGATGAAACCAGGTTTAGCTTTGTATCCTAAGCGTCTAGCTCTATCAAGCCTTGTAGGTCTATCAACACGCTCTATCGTGGGACGAGTTCTTAGCATAATACCTAAGCTTTTGATTTCAGCACTGCGATTCTTAGACATTCGCTGCCAAGTTTTAGTTATTTCCCTATACATCTTCGAAACAACCGGTATGAATAAGAACTCTTCTTAAACATTATCCAATTGGCTTAAAGAAATCTATTATCTTTTCAGAAACACTGACAGCAGCTATCTCTTGAGCTTCTTCAGTTTGAGCTCCAATATGAGGGGTACATAGCATATTTGGCAAAGTTAATAGTTCATTTTTTAATGGAGGCTCAACTTCGAAAACGTCTAAAGCTGCACCTTTGATACTTCCGGATTTCAAAGAGTTGTATAAAGCATGCTCATCGATTACACCTCCTCTTGATGTGTTGATCAAATATGCTGTTTGTTTCATCTTCAACAGCTTATCGCTATTAATGAAATGTTTTGTTGATGGCGTGAGCGGAATATTCAATGTAATAAAGTCACATTTAGATAGTAATTCATCTACTTCCATGAAAGTAAGTTTTAGTTGATTCAAAACCGCGTCAGGAATATCGACTACATCGTAATAACAAACAGTCATTCCAAAAGCATTTGAAAGCTCAGCAATACGTTTGCCTATTCTTCCCAATCCGACTATACCTAGAACTTTGCCTTTCAACTCCACCCCCATAAGGCTATTCTTCAACCACTCGTCCTTCCTCAAACTCGAGTCACCTAATGAAATTCCTCTCGCGAGATTTAGCATTAGACCAATAGCAAGCTCTGAAACCGCGTTAGTTAGCGCATCCGGAGTGTTGAAAACTTTGGCACCGATTTCCTTAGCAGCTTCCACATCAACATTGTCCAATCCAACTCCAGCACGGCCAATAGCCTTCAAACTCTTGCCAGCTACGATAACGTTCCGGGTAAGTTTAGTTCTACTTCTAACTATAACAACCTCAAAATTAGATATGGTTTTGACCAGCTCATCAGAAGTAATATCTGGGATATACGACACTTCGAACCCTGCTGATGACAGTAATTCAATTCCTTTTTTTGAGATACTGTCGCATATCAAAACTCTGATCCGCTCAACACTCATACTGATAACCCATTGCACCTTACTAATAGCCATCTATAATTCTTACTACGTCAGCAAGTATTCTTTATTGATATGTTCTAGTGAATCTAGGCTTGTTCAAAAAGTCGTCTGTGAAGAAATTCAATAATCGGTTTAAAAAATTCCCCTCAAAATTGACTTATTATAAGAAGACGTAAATCTAATAATACACAAATATCTTTAATTATCCTTCATCATTCTTTATGAATAGTAATCTATTTCCGAATTATGTCATTCTTTCAACTTTTTACCGTTTGGTCTAGACAAATGCTTTGGCGTCCTGTTGCAGTCTTGAATCGAGTCAAATGCTCAGTTTCTAATCGCGATCGGCTGTTTCGACTTGCACTCTTTCGGTCCTGATTTGCTTCTGTAACTATTGGGGCAAGTCTATGTCAAACTCGCAGTGTCAAGAATGCCCCACCGTATCACGATCTTCATCTCGGATGATGGGACTTGCAAGCCTCCAACCTATTTTAATAATGTATGGAGATAGGAATGTGGTGATTATGGTCATCGTACCAACCATTGGCAGAATGAATGAACTTGTCGCTCCAATATCTGCACCTCCTTTAGCCGTTACGAGTGCAATCTCACCTCCAGACGCTGAAAGACCAAAACCGGCCTGCATTGATATCTTTTTTGAAAAACCCTGAATCTTTGCTGAGAAGTAAACAGTTACGAATTTTGCTGCAAATGATGTTGCTATAAGAATGACTGCAGGTGCGAAGAAAAGTGGTAGGAGTGTAATATCCATAAGGGCACCAACAGAAACAAAGAACAACGCAGCGAACATGTCTTTCAAAGGTGTAGCTAAGCCTTTTGCCACAGAATGGGTCTTTGATTCTGCTACCAATACGCCAGCGAAAAACGCTCCAGTTGCAACGGATATTCCAATCTGGTTTGCGATAAATGAAAGACTGAATGCTACACCTAGAATGACAACAACAACCAACTCATCATGGTTCGTCCTACCAATCATATCAACAAATTTGGGGACGATCCTAGATCCGATGTACAGCGTGCCGATAATAAAAAACAGAACCGTGCCAATTGATACTGCTATTTCTTGGACAGAAAGATTCCCCGTCAAAGCCGCTGATTGCAGTATCGCTAACGATGCAATTATGATTATATCCTCAATTACTGCAACACCAAGCAGAAGACGTGATGCTTCATCATCAAGTATTTCAAGTTCTTCCAGCACACGCATAACTAATACTGTACTTGTTACTGAGATTGCCAGAGCTAGAAAGAGACTATCAAATAATTTCAGCCCCATTGCCTGACCTACAAGAGAGCCGAGCGCAAAAGTACCGAATGCTTCAGCTAGCGCAATTACCAAGGCCTTTCTTCCGATTGAACGGAACTTTGCGATCGGGTATTCAAGGCCGACTACGAATAAGAGAAGAACAATGCCCATTTCGGCAAGTAGGTTCAGAATTTCAGGGTGAAGTAGAAAGGTGAACGGTGGTGTATAAGGACCAATTATCATTCCTGCACCAATATAGCCGATGACCATTGGCTGCTTCAGCCTGTAGGAGATTAATGCCATAACCGAAGCAATAATCATTATGATCGCAAAGTCCCTGATCATCTGCGTCGCTTCGACTATCATAGTTACCCGACAAGAAGGAGTTACAACTCATTAAAGAAGCATTTGGATACTGGTTTTGGTAACTTATTGACTGGTTATAATGATTCTTACATGCCAGCCAAATGGAGAGTTATCAAAAATCTCATCGTCTAACAATCACTAGGAGTACTGGCTCCATTAGAACATAACAGTGCTCTGTCGAAGACGAGGGTGTTAGTGGAGCACACCATATCGAGAATGAAGAAGTTCAACATAATGGGCCAGAAATTTAGGAATAGACTGAGGCACTACGATTTGATGACATACATAGTCTCCGGACTGATCAACTTCAAAATTAAGTGTAATAAATTCTAATATGGATACCAAAAAATAGCAACCGACACATTATTACAATTGTTAGAATCCAAAACTAAGTAATATTCTATTCTAACTAGAATTCTTGAAGTTAAAACTCTTTTTATAACCAGTATAGGTCAAGTAATAATTATGATGGTTGGAATAGTAGGAAAACCTAATGTAGGCAAATCTACTTTCTTTAATGCAGCAACCCTACTAAACGTGCCAATGGCTAATTATCCATTTACTACTATAAACCCAAACTATGGAATAGCATATATTACAACAAAGTGTGTATGCAAAACTCTCGATGTTAAAGATAATCCAGTCAATTCACGATGTGTAGATGGAATACGGCTAATCCCCGTTAAAATGGTTGATGTTGCAGGACTAGTAAAAGGGGCGTCTCAAGGCAGGGGATTAGGAAACAAATTCCTAGATGAAATAAGACAATCCGATGCATTGATACATGTAGTTGATGCATCTGGCTCAACTGATGATGAAGGAAATATGATTATTGAAGGGTGCAACGATCCAATTTGTGATATAGAGTTCGTTGAGAAAGAATTTGATCTTTGGTTGAGACAAGTAATTCAGAAAGATTGGCAAAAAATAGCAAGATCAGTTGAGTCAAGTGCTGAAAAAACAGCAAAGATTCTTGCAGAGAGGCTAAGTGGCTTAAAGATAAATGAGAATCAAATTAGAATAGCAGCTGAGAAAACAGGGTTGAAGATCGATAAACCAACGACTTGGGATGATGAAGATATGCTAAAGTTTTGCAGTGAACTAAGAAAGATATCAAAACCATCTATAATAGCCGCTAACAAATCAGATATTCCAGCCTCTAAAAATAATATTGAAATAATAAGAAAAACTGGGCGAAAAGTAATACCATGCGCGGCAGAAGCTGACTTGTTGCTTAGAAGAGCTTCTGAGAAGAAGATGATAGAGTATATTCCAGGTGGACAGACGTTTAACATTCCGGATAGAAACAAGTTAACGCAGATTCAGATCAAAGCTTTAGAAACAGTGAGGGAGAAAGTTCTTGATGTCTGGGGGTCTACCGGTGTCCAACAGACAATTAATTCAGCATACATGGATCTTCTGGATGGGATAGTGGTTTACCCTGTTGAAGATGAAACACAATTCGCGGATAAGAAAGGTAATGTACTACCAGATGCCCATGTATTAAAGAAGGGTTCAACTGTTAAAGATCTGGCTGCGACAATACATAGTGACCTTGCTGATACATTCCTCTACGCAATAGATGCGAAAACAGGGATGAGATTAGGTCATGATTATCTTCTAAAAGATTCAGATGTAATAAAAATAGTTTCAACTTCAAGAAGAGGCTGAATACACAATATGATCTTTATGCTACATAGTAGACTTTTTCTCTACTGTCTTTAAGTGATAACTTCCTTTTCACTAAACCTTTTTCAAGTAAAATCGAAAGAGCTAAACTGGCAGTTCTATCTGGCAATAGAGTTCTTTTCATAATATCGCTTCGGCGAAGAGGACCTTCATATTCCAATGTTTTCAACAGAAATTTAGCACTTGGCGGCATACTTAGAAGATCTCTCGCCTGCAACACTTTTTTCGCGATTATCTCTGCAGTGGGCGAATCTTTGGGAAGCTTAACTATCCGCGCATTATTCAACGATTTCTTAACTTCAACTGTTTTTCCTATTTTTGACCTGTAGACACCATCGATTATTATTTCACATTTGGCCCCACTCGAGATATTCTCGATACGTATCACAGAGGTTTCAGGCACTATGATCGGTCTCCTTGTAATATCTAAAGAATTAACTGATACAATTGTAAAGACATTAGCTCCGGGTAGAACTATTGGCCCACCAGCTGACATGGCGTAAGCAGTTGATCCTGTCGGTGTTGCAATTATCACACCGTCGCTTCTATCGGTCCATATTTCTTCATCGTCAATTTTGAGAATATATTCGAGAAAAGTAGCAGAACGATAAGGAAAGATAGCAACTTCATTAACGGCTGATGGATTATCAAATCTATCGTTTTTTACCTGTAAGGTTTTTGATTCATCTATACGGAATTTACCTCGAGAAATAAGTTTCAAAGCCTCAGGCAGTTGATCTAAACTCAGTTCTGAAAAAAACCGTCCACCGTCAGATTCATTCACACCCAGTACAGGTAATCTTAGATTAATTGTTTTATGAATAGTTTTTAGTATATCGCTATCTTCGCCGATAACGATAACGAATTCACCCCATTCAACATCTGATGGAGAAATGTCATCTATTTCTTTGAATGTTATCTTAGATTCGTTCAAGATATTAATTAATTGTTTAAAGGCCCAGTCGAACTTGGGTGACTTCATAACCAATATCTTCAATGTATTTAATACTCCTTTGATGATTATGAAAAAACAACATGTATGTATTATTTCTACCGGTAAATCCTTATCTTCTGAAGAAGAGATAGAATGATAGGTTGACCATTTTAGGAATATCAACACAAGGTTATGTATATAGAAAAATAGCGGAGTTTCTAGAAGAAGATATACGTTTTGGGGATATTACTACAGATGCGATAATTGAACCTGAAACTAATGCTGAGGCCAACATTATTTGTCGAGAAGAAGCAGTTGTCTCAGGAATAGAAGAGTCTATTGTGGTTTTTACCTTAACAGGATGCTCTGCAAAAGCCCTAGTAGAAGAGGGGGAACAAGTCGAAAAAGGAAAGATAATATTGAATATTACGGGTAGAGCAAGTTCAATATTGAAGGGGGAAAGAACAGCTCTTAACATTCTTGGCAGGATGTCAGGAATAGCAACTGAGACTAGACGAATATTAATAGAAACTACTAAAGTAAACCCAGTAATAAAGATTGCAGCTACACGTAAAACGATACCTGGCTTTAGATTTTTTGACAAAAAAGCTGTTCAAACTGGAGGAGGAGACACACATAGACTCGGCTTAGATGATGAAATCCTAATCAAAGATAATCACATTGAATTAATTGGATCAATAACAAAAGCAATAGAGAAAGCGAGAAAAAACGCTAGTTTTACAAAGAAAATTGAAGTGGAGGTTTCCTCAACTAAGAACGCTATTGAAGCCGCTAAAGCTGGTGTAGACATAATTATGCTAGATAATATGAGCCCTAAGGAAATAAGTAATACGGTAAATGAATTAAAACATAATAATCTTAGGAATAAGATAATACTTGAAGCCTCTGGTGGGATAAAGATGGACAATATAGTAAATTACAGTAAAAGTGGAGTAGATGTAATATCGTTAGGATACATTACTAATTCAGTTAAGAGTATAGATTTTAGCTTAGATATAAAATTAAGTGAATCTATATGATCAAAGTTGGATTATTAGGATGTGGCGCCATTGGTAAATCTCTTGCGGAAGCTATTGATAATAATAATGCGGGAGATGCAGAACTTGTAGCGATATTTGATGAATATCCAGATATGATGCATAACATTCTAAATAATGTTAAACATAAACCAAAAGAATACAATAATTTCGCAGTATTTATTGATAAATCTGGTGCAGAATTGATAGTGGAAGCAGCTTCTAAAGAAGCTGTTGATCTATACGCTGAAAAAATCCTCGAGTCAAGAAAAGATCTGATGATAATGAGTGTAGGGGCGCTTATGGATAATAATTTACTTGAGAGAATCATGAAAACCGCGAAGAAATGTAAGAAACACGTATTCATACCTTCGGGGGCCATAGGTGGCATAGATGTGGTAAAAGCAGCGAAAATCGGTGGATTAACAAAAGTTACTTTGACAACCCGTAAGAACCCTGTGGCACTGAGGTATTCACCTTTATTTCAGAAAGCCACAATGGGAAAAGAGGTTAAGAAAGAAATAGTAATATTTGAAGGATATGCAAATGAAGCGGTAAAAGCATTTCCACTAAACGTGAACGTGTCAGCTACGCTAAGCTTAGCTGGTTTAGGAGGGGAAAAAACATTTGTGCGAGTAATAGCTGATCCTTCTATTACAAATAATATTCATGAGATTGAAACGGAAGGTGTGTTTGGAAAGATGACGATAAAATTAGAAAATGTTACTCATCCATCTAACCCAAAGACTAGCTATCTAGCAGTTCTTTCAGCAATAGAGACTTTGCGTTCAATTTCAAACACAAACATGAAAATAGGAACTTGATCGGATAACTAGATTAGGGATTTATGCAATAGCTTTTGTGATTTCAATAACTATTGCATACATATGTCAGCATATTAATGCCTTGAACAACATATATTGATGTGTTAAGCGCAGTTACTGAACAGAGCAATGAAATCATAGAGAAGATAGTGACGCTTAAAGAGAAAAAGAACGCAGTGATTTTAGCTCATAACTACCAGATAGGAGAGATACAAGATATTGCTGACTTTACTGGTGACTCATTAAAACTCTCTGTTAAGGCGGCTGAAACGGATGCTGAAATAATTGTATTTTGTGGAGTAAAATTCATGGCTGAGACAGCAAGTATCCTTTCCCCCCAGAAAAAAGTGCTAATACCTGATATTGAAGCTGGTTGTTCTCTTGCAGATACAATAAACGTCGAGCAGTTAAGAAATTGGAAGAAAAAACATGAAAAGGCAGTAGTAGTTTCCTATATTAATACGTCTGCTGAAATCAAAGCTGAAAGTGATTATTGCTGCACATCGACTAATGCAGTTAAAGTAATAAATTCTATTTCACCTGATAAAGAAATACTTTTTTTGCCAGATGTATTTCTAGGTTCATACTTAGAAGCGACTACTGGAAGGAAAATCAATATTTGGCCAGGAGAATGTCATGTACACGCAGGTATAAGGCCAAGTCTAGTTAACGAAATAAGGCAGAAGCATCCTGAAGCTGAATTCCTAGTTCATCCAGAGTGCGGATGCCTTACACCTAACATGTATTATCTTTCAACAGGAGATATTGATTCAAATAATGTGCATATTCTTTCCACTGATGGAATGTTGAATCACGCCAAACAATCACATTCAAATTGCTTTATTGTAGCAACGGAAGTAGGTATACTTCATAGAATGAGAAAAGAGAATGAAAATAAGACTTTCATTCCGGTTACGAAAGATGCAGTTTGTGAGTATATGAAGCGAACGTCATTGGAGAATCTGTATACATCTTTAAAGGAAGAAATCTATGAAGTGAAAGTACAAGAACAAATAGCTAATAAAGCAAGAATATCTATAGATAGAATGTTAAGAATTACTTAGCTACTCTCTACTGATGGCGCGGATACTTCTTCCATAACCATCTCTTGCCCTTCAGACACTTCTAGTTGTTCATCTTCTTTATGCATTACAGATTCGAGTGGAATTACGTCTTCATCCACTTCAATTGTTGGCTTTCTGAGAAGCTTTGTTTTACTTATACCAATATGTCGAATATGAGATATTTTCTTTGCTGGAGTATAAATGTACGAGGATAATTTACCCAGAACTGCTTCTTGAGCAAACTGGCTATATGAAAGTTCAGAGGCTTTCTGAGTCAATACTTCATCGATTAAACTTCTAATCGCGTGTTTTCTTGAGGTGTTTATCCTACCCTGAGTAAAAACAACAATTTGAACACTAACCAAAGCTTGATCCTTAGTCAAGTAGGACTTTATTAAGCGTACAGAAGAGGATCCACGTCTAACCATGCTTCTAAGATACTCGCGCGAATACTCATGGCCCTTTAATATTGTCTGGGCAACGTCACCACTAATAGATTCTATCTGGAAATATAGTTTAATAGAGTATTGTTGAGGATCATCATGTAATATATCAAAAAGTGTTGTTTGAACAACTCTTTTAAGAGCTTTAGTTTCATCAGTTATGGGAACATAACCTATTGGATTCGTTCCAAATGTCGATGGTGCTTTCACTATAACCCACTTCTTGATGCGCCACTTATCCTTAACTTTCGTACCCTTTCTTCCTTTAACCATGTTCGAGCAACTGAACCCAGAGATGATTAGAATATAAGCAATGCGTTATCAGTACTATGTGTGTGTTAACTTGATTAATTTGTAATAGTATTTGTCCTATATGTTTGATTACATGTTCTCTCATTGGTGTCGTGAGTTTCTTCCATTATCCTCATCACTATCTCTTGAAGCTTGATAGTTTTCGATAAACCTATCCAAACCGAATTCAAGAAATGATATTGATTTACTCTCCTCATCATCCAAATCTTCATCGTCTTCATCATCGTCCTCGTCAACATACAGATTTTCATAGTCCTCATTTAAAGCGTCGGAGATAAGGCGTGACATTCTACCGAATCTAAGCTGGTAACTATCAATTGTGCTGTTGGCTTCGTCTAGTTGTTCATTTGCATCATCTAGCTCGTCTGACAATGATGTGTAATCGTCATTAGACATATACTCGTCTAGTTGAAGGTTCTCAACTATATCTTCCTGGGAAATGACTCCTTCAGACATCATCATCGAAACAAGGTTGAGCAGCCTGTCATTTATGATTCTAACCACGGGGGATGAGAAGTCAACACGCTGTTTATTTGTTATTTTGAAACCTTTTCCTCTCCCCAGCCCCTTCATATCAACTGTGTTAATCGCCAGCTCCAAGGATTCAGGATCAAAGTAATTCAAGCTACTGTACTTTCCGCAAAGAGGACATGAAATTTGACTCAAATTAATTATGATTTGTTTTGCAGGGATATAAAGCTCTATACTTTCAAGATGTATTCTAGGCAGACCGCATAGGACAGTTTACTTGGCTCATTTTACATGTTGATTATTCTGCGATGTTGTTTTTAAAGATAGTTTAACTTCTTAAGAAAGGTTGATGGTTATCTGTTTGAGGGATAATGGAGGGATAATGTAGTTTTGATGGTTATCTGTTTGAGGGATAATGGATGGTATTTTAATATTTTTTGATGTGATTTAATATCTTTTGGTGTAACTTTTTTTCTGTAATTTTATTTTTTTGATCTTTTGCTGATATTAAAATGGGTTTTTCGGTTAAAATATGCTGTTTAGGCTAGCCTATTGTTGAAGGGGGGTTGTGGGGGCTCAGATCAGCGTCAGGGGTTCAATTTTGTGTTTTTAT